>Ga0325411_1000263_pt1 | contig 53031 bp, 33 predicted proteins | sample PopdelMetagenome_13_FD_206181 | JGI IMG/M metagenome (GOLD analysis project Ga0325411, IMG submission 206181) | Populus deltoides microbial communities from Bellville, Georgia, United States - Xylem-PdIQD-R4 | ecosystem: Host-associated > Plants > Phyllosphere > Stem > Wood/Secondary xylem... | reverse complement strand
TAGCGCAAACTAAAGACTTATTCATCAGTTTTCTCCTTCTTTAATTCAAAATTGGCAAAAAGTTACCAACGACACCTTAAACAGGAAGTGATCATCTCATAGCATTGTCTTTAACTTAAATTCACTCAACAACCTGGAAAGAAAATTTAGCTCTCAACCCATTCAGTTGAGAGAAGAAACATGAGAGCAGCAGAGATGGTAACTTTTACAAGGTAATTCACATTATGAGATTAAAATGATATAAAAAAATAAAAAAATTTAATTAAAAATAAAAAATTAAAAAAATTCAAATCCAAGTATTTTCTCACGACATTACAGAGGGTGCACATTGTTGACTTCCTTTAAATTTCTCAGGTACAAAAGGCTTCGGGTCTTTTTATTTGTGATGTGGTAGGAAAGGACACCTATGAGCTATTTGTCTTTATGATATAATTAAATAGTGTTTTTATAAATTTTGATTTTTTTTTAGATTAATTTTTTTTAGTTTTTTTTGTTTGTTTTGATGTGTTGGTGTAAAAAGTAATTTTTTTAAAATAAATAAAATAATATATTAATGTATTTTCAATCAAAAAAACATTTAAAAACAATATTTTAAAAAGTAACTGTCATAATACTCATAAACACCTTCCATGTCTTAGCTCTAAGTGTTTGTGTGTGCCGATTTCATTTTTGCTTTCACATTATAAGGACTTTGTTGACTTCACATTATATTTTAATGGTTATTATTATTTCATTGGGAAGAACTTGTTATGTAGAGCTTTTGAACCAGTATAAAGTGTTGCGTGGATATCGCCGGCAAGAAGGAAAAGATTAGCCAGCTGAGATAGAGGAGATAAAATTGCTGATCTCTTCCAAGGTTTATCTGGACATGGATGATTCCAGGTTGTAGCTCTAGTGCTGTGATCAATATAATACGTTTTCCCTGTTGCTGCATCAGATCGCTTCTCCCAGCCTGGTGGCAATGGAGCAGTATATCCACCACCATTGTGACTGACTGATAACAGTAAGCCAAATCACTATCAAGTGATATGGCCAACCTCCTGCGTTACTCCACAAAACATTGCAGAGCACCAAAATAACTAGCAGCATTCCAAGGAATCTGCAAAAATTAAAACTAACGACTCCATTTTGATGTGATCTTATGCAGAAAGCACTAGCAAAATCATCGGTGTAGAAGATTAGCCAGCGGAGATAGAGGAGATAAAATTGTAGATCTCTTGAGCTCGTCAAATGCCATGTCAAATCACCCTCCCTACAACTATTTTACATTTATTTAAAGCAAATTACAAAACACACTTCAACTCTATATCTTCTATGCAGTCGAACTCCGCCTCACAGTCATCACGAGTTTTATAATTTCACAAGGTAAAAAGGATGTTGCCTGTTTGCTCTGCCACTCAGTGTTGTTCCTCTCATTCTCAGGTGAGTTTCACTTCCTAGACTGTAATTTAATTCGTGTTGTTGCCAAGTTTCTATCATCCCTGTACCTCGGATTTCATCTATGCCCTTAGTTTTGGAGATGCATGACCTCTAATTAGGTGGAGAACAAGCCGGGACTATAATTGAACTTTCTCTAAAGAGATAAATTCTGGTGTCAAAAAATAAAAGAAAAAATATTGGTGTAACTAGACATGTCTGCCTCTTTATAAAATATGTTTGATGTATTTGAGTTGAAAAATCTGGGGTGCCTAAGTGAAGGTTTTGAATGAAGGTATAAATTAAACTTCAACTGTTTAAGCATAAAGGTCAGGATGACATCATGTAGAGCTTATATGCCTAAGTGAAGGTTTTGAATTGATTCTCATGCTCTAGCATGGTATCATAGTCCAGTGCAGTTTTCTCCTTCCTTCTAGGCCCACACATCAGAGGGATGCTGAGTAAATCCCTTAACAATCTAGCAGAAAGTTTTGCATGGCCTAATAATCTGCTTGTACATCTCCGTTTAGTAGATTAAGCATCTGGGTGTGATTCCCTAGCACCAACTTTCCTTCTCATTTGCAGTGGATTATGATGGCATTTTCTCTCCACTTAGAGTGTGTTTAGCATTGCTGTCACAACACCGTTTGCCAAAAATATTATTATTTTTGCTTAAAATTATTATTTTTGATGTTTTTGGACCTTTTTGATGTGCTGATGTCAAAAATGTATTTTAAAAAATGAAGAAAACATTATTTTGATGTGTTTTCGAACAAAAAACACTTTAAAAGCAACCGCTACCGCAATGTCAAACACGCTCTTAATCTCATTACTTACATCAGAATATAAAATTAAGATATGAGGTCTGTGAGACTCTTCAATATACAAATTCCTTGTCCACCTTTAAAGAACAGAATTTGACAATTTTCAGTGAAGCCTTGCAGGCAGTAACTTCCATGCACATAGGTTATCAATTCACCAAGTTTTGTGTTATCATGTCACATATTTCTTCATATACCTCTGGCATAGTATTTCTATTGTCAAAAATTTCATTCATGTATTTGAAACCACAACTATTGCAGATAACATTTCATGGAGGTCTGCAACCATTTTGCTCAGTCCGGAAGGATTTCGAGTCCAGATGTTATGTCGTAGACAGGGTACTTTTGGGAATGTCAAATATAACACATCACCAAAGAATTTCCTTCAAAACACAAGCTATAAAGTCTCTCTACTCCAATTTTATTGAAAGCTTTGCTTTCATTAATGATCATTCTTGCCCAAATGAACTAGGCAACATTAATTGCAACTTTTATAAGGATTGGGATTCTTCAGTTGGAGCAATAGATGAACTGTACCCACACCCTATGGGAGGGGGTAAACTGAAATTCTTAGAAAGTTATAACATATCTGATGTTGAAGAAGGACCTTTGAACTCTGCAGACCAGTTTGCTGATAATACAGATAGTTTAATACGACTTGTGGAACCTGAAATAACATCAACTATTGATATGACACCAGAGAATCCCAGTTTGGGATCTGATTCCCTGGAAATGGATAACGATTCATTATCTAGTGCAAAGGCTGGTTTTGATGATTTTTTGGGCGAGGTTAGGGACTCCATCAACACTTCAGTAAATAATGGAGGAAATGTTGTGCAAAGCTCACTAGACACAATTACTTCTTCAATAACATCGATTAAGGAAGGTGCTTCAGAAGCAGTAGATGGTGCCTTGAGTAAAGTATTCTCTACTTTTGATCAAACAGAAGAATTAGCTGCCAAAGATTGACTAGCTTTTCATCTGGTTTGAGGGAAGCCACACAAAAAGCTACTGGCACTTCTGTTGATGTGCTCAGAGTTGCAATCGCTGCAGTGGAGGAATCTATAGCAAAAGGGGCTTCTTTTGTTGTTTATTCTTATGGGTCTGCCAAGGATTTGCTTCCTCCAAAGATCAGAGGTGCACTGAATCTGTCTGAAGAAAGGGTAACAGAGATTTTGAGGCCAATTGGTGTAACTTTTCAACTGGTACATTATACTTGGCACGTTTTACTTTGATGGCTATTGTACTCTCGTTTAATTGTGTGGACTTGAAAGAAAAAAATCTCTTGCAAAGATATATTTGGATTATTTTAGAAATCTTTTTGTTGGAGACACAGTCACTGCTTTCAGCTTACAGGACTTCTAGTTGAAAACTCAATTGCGTCCATCTCTGTTACACTGCTTAATTATGTGCTGATCAAACTAATTTATGTTCCAAAACCAAAGCTGAATTTCCTAAACCTGCTTTTACACCTCAAGCAGGTTTACATTGCTATTGAGGGGCTGGAGAAAAGTCTTGGCTTGGATCAGATTGTGCAGGGGTTTTTATTGGGTGTGGGTTTATGGTGGTTACTCTGGAGATTTGTCTCCGCAATTAACTTTGGAGCTCTTGGCAGGGAAGGAAGACGCCATACTTATTGATGTTTGGCCTAAGGCAAGAGAGTAAATTTTTCTGGCCTTTTATGTTCTTAAGTTTCTTTTGTTAGAAATTCTAGTACCTGAATGAGAGACACTAAAGCTGACTGCTCAGACATTTACTGAAGGGTAAGTACTGTTTTTTCAACTCTGTTCATTAATACCTTCTATCTTTTAGCTACCCCGTTTCATATTTTCAATATTTAATTTCTTTTCACTAGGAAATATTATTTACCATCCACCTTGCAACCCCATTTCTTTTACATCATAGTAAAAAAATCTCAAATTTGGCACCCTCATTAATTTCCTTTTTTCCCCCTTAACTTGGCATTGAACTTGGTGGACATTGTTTATATGAGGGTTCTCAGAGAAAGAGATGGCATTCCTGATCTTAGGCGAGCTGCTCGGTTTCGCTATGCAAGTGTAACTCTACCAGAGGTTGGTTTTATCTGATAATACTATTCAAAAGCTATGAGTGGAGAGGTATTGCTATTTGGTTTGAGGATGATAGTTTAGAACAATTACTTTGTTTCTAAATGTCAAATAACTCTTTGAACCAACAATAAAAAAAATAAAACAAGAATTGGAGTTTGGTTGTATCCCTTTTTCATAACTCTGTCTTATATTCTTCTACTTTATTCAGGTTGATGGCCCAGTAAGGAAGCTTTTAAAGGGTGGACGAGATCTTGATGACATCTTAACTGCTGCAGTCATTCGAAACTTGAAAGCTGTACAGGTATAGCTTTATGTTTTAAGAGCTTCGATATAACTATTGTTTATGCATGCCGTCATTGTTTCGAGACATTCAGAAAAATGAGAATTCTGAGTAGTGCAAGAAAGAAAGGAAATTCTTGGGGGGAGGGATTTGGGCTTGGTTTAATCAATGTTGTGTGTTTTAGCATCACTGGCCTCCGAGGACACAATAAATTGTTTTGGTATTACCATATGCAGTACAGTTGTACACACAATCTCCTGAGAGTTCCATGTTTAAATTCTGAAGCAGGAACATTGTCTCAGAGATTTTTTTGTTCTTATACTTGTAGGACAGGTACCAGGTAATAGTTATGGATGCTGATGGTTCTCGTTCTAAAGGCATCGCTAGATCCTTGAGAAAGCTTGGGGTTAAGGCAAGTATTTGGAATCTCTAATATTTTTTTTATTACACAAAAGCCTAAACATCTAATTCATCATGGAACTAGAAGGGCAAAATGAATTTATCCACTCTCCCTTAGTCAAGTTTCTTTGGGATAAAAAACATTTCTGAGAGTTTTTCCGTATCAGTAACCCTTAGAAACAAATAACAATATCCATATTAACCAGATCTGGGAAGAGTACGTTAATGTCTTTTGTGCATTTACAATGTTGTTAAGTCAAAAACCGTTACTCCTTATGCATGTTTTTCTGTTGTATAGATGCTATAGATAGAACCCGATTTTCATTCTTGTTGTTCTCAAGTGGTATAATTCAGAAAGCGCATTAGTATTACATCTAACTTATGTCCTTAAAATATCTCTCTCTCTCTTGCTTGCCTGAATGGGAAGTTGCAATGTATTGATCAATTTCAATATTCTTTTATTTCACTCCATAGATTGCTGGGCTGTATTGTTGTGTAAATGGCTTGCAGAGAAACAAGTTAAATGCACGAATACTAGATGATACCATGGTTCATTCCCTAATCATATAATTTAGATAGAGAAGATAGTAGAATGTTGCAGAATTAAACCTTGTGACCTGCATTATAAGAAAATTTGCACTGCCAAGTGAGTCTATTATTAATCCGGAACCACAACCTATTGTATCATATTGCTAATTGTTTGTTTGCATTTTTATGTGACAGAGACCATACTTGGTCCAAGGTGGTTTCCAGTCTTGGGTAAAACAAGGTATCCAAGTCAAGGAGCTTAAACCTGAGACTCTGTAACCATACTTAATGAGGTAACGTTATTGAATCACTTGCATATTCTCTTAACTAGTATAAATTTCTAGAAATACAAAATTCTATTTTCCGAAAGCCATCGATCAACTCAAAGTATATATGTTGCAAAACAGTACTTGGGATTCTGTTTCTTCATTATAATTTATGTATCTATTTCGGGTTTAGATTATGTTTGTACTAATATTTTACTCTGGGTTTTTCCTCAGTGATAATAAGTAAGGACCCATGTCTGGCATGAATTTGTGGCTCGCACCATCTCCATGGTCTCAAGAAACCAGTCAAAATGTGTTAGCTTTATTGTTATTGGATTAGTCTACACTCTAACGGTGAATTCATCAAGCAATGTCTCATGGGGCATCCATTTTGAAAGGAAAAGGGATTAGTTACAGAGCTTTTGGCATTTCCCACTGTGCTAGCCTACCAACGACTCAACTGACACTGGAGAGGAGCGAGAGCAGTAGAAGGGAAGGTAGAAGAGGCTAGAGTTAAACCTGCGAACCACTCCCAATTGGTATAGAACCGCCTTTCCTGATATAACCAATTTGTCAACAAAAGACTGCAAAATTGAAGAGTTAAGCAACAAAAGCACTCCCCATTCCGACGACCTTATTTGTATCATGTACTCAAATATTTTCCAAGAAAAGGACCAATGACATGCGAATTCAGATTATAGTTACTCTCCCATGTTTATTATCATGCCGATCACGTACACTAAAAGTGCAAAATCAAAAGTAGAAACAGCATATTCACAAATTAACCATTTTCTTGTTTCTGATCACATTCTTACACCAAGGATCATATGGTCAAGGCTTAGATGGGATTGTTGCCTCAGACTCTTGCTTGCTTTTCTGCTGTTCAAACTTATGAATCGCGGTCTGAAAGTTCGTTTGTCCCTCCAACAGCTCTCATGGTGTTGAAATAATCCCCAAAAACAAATGCTGACAAGCTTCCAGCAACTACCAGATTCTTGGTCTTAGGTGCAAGGCTATTGAATCCAGCCATCTTGTAACCGAAACTTGTAGCAGAAAATGTGTTATACTGCCAAAATTGCAGAAGTACAAAACATGCTTCCATGGAAGCGAATTATAGCACCAGATTCAAATTCTTTCATTGGCAAAAATGGAAAATATTACAGGAGGTATTCTCTAATGCCAATGAAGATATTACCCGATTGAATTTTACCCATGGGCGAAACAGATCTCACTAATCCTGAAACTTCATGCAATTAAACTCAGAAATGTTTTCAATAGTTTCTCTCCCTCACAAGTACACTACTATCATCAGCTCTACACCTGCACTGTTATTTTTCTGTTTCACTAATCTAGCTCTCCTCTCTCTTAATCTCCTTCATCAACCATCAGTACATTGAAGAAAAAGAAAGGACCTTGATATTCAACATGAAACGTATGTTTTTCTTCAACAATGCACCTGCTAGCAACATGTAAAAATACCTTGAAAGTCGACACTGAAAAAAAAGAGGCCCTACTGATCAGTCTAGCTTGTGGAATAAACAAGAAAGACAAAGACCCTACTTGGTAAAGAAATAGTTTGTTCTTTCAACACGTATCATTGCTCACACACACATACATGTCCTTTCAAATTGTTTTCCGAATTTTCGAAAGAGCTGAAAAGGGAAAGGGCCCAGGTGTCATTATGGGCTTGATAATGGAAACTGGTTTCAAGGATATGATGTAATGGGTTATCGGGCTTTGAAGGTTGAAGAAGAAGAGATTAGCTTATAGTCCAAGAACTCCTACAAAAAACAAAAGTTCTTTGTATGATTTAGGGAAATCTTTCGATGTTTAAGATATAATAAATGAAGATGTGTGTTGTTCATTTCAGATATAATAAATGAAGATGATAAATATAGAAGACATGGAGTGGTAGGATTCCTAATTATAATAACCTAGACTGAACTTGGGGGAGATGAGTTCAAGATTGCTTAACTCGGATCCATGATATATGTTTGACGTGAAGGGTTCATGGTTGGGGAGACTTTAACCTAACATTTATACAATAACAAATTAGAGCTAGTACCTAGTGAAATAATTTATAAGCAAATTTGTGTTTTTTTTTCTTAGTAATTGCGATATTTTTTTTTTATTAGCTCTGTATTTAAATTAAATTTTAAGTTAACTATCTACATATAAATTGATATATTTACAAGAATTTGTTCGTGTTAAGTTGTAGTTTTAACCTAAAATCATAATCAAGACTCCTTTTTGGGTCCCATTTGTCTTCTCTCGATCCTATTAATGTTCAGAATCTATTAATCAATTTGTTAATCATTATAAAGGCTATTAGATTAGCAAACAACAATATCAAAACCTATACAAGAGGGGTTGTTCAACTAGTTAGGTTTTGGGTTTGCTTTTTAATGATCATGAGTTCGAGTACTCTCAGGGCCATTAGAGGCTTACATGGTCGTTAACTTCAGGGCTCGTGAAATTATTCGAAATGCATGCAAGTTAACTTGGACACCCACATTAATAAAAAAAATATCAAAACCTATCTCTATGTTCAACACGTAGTGTGGTAGATATATTAGGCGACCTTTAAGTTGTTCATATTCGTTGTATGGCATTGTGGCCTAAATAATAACAGCTAAGATTTATTTTTTTAAATTATTTATTTATTTTTTAGATTATTTTAATGTGTTGATATTAAAAATAAAATTAAAAAAAATATTATTTTGATACATTTCTATGCAAAAAGTACTTGAAAAACAATTATTACAATACTCCAAGCACTTGTTAGAGGCAGACTAGCGATCCGCGCAGCCCATGAGCTAATCTATTTTTTTATAAAAAAATTATTAAATTGATGCAAATATTTTTCAGAAAGTAAAAAAAAAAGATTTGGATCATTGATTCGATTAAATTTTATAAACTTAGCTAAAAAAAGGTAAAAAAAAAAAACTAACAATGAAAAACAAGTCAAAAAACTTGACTCGAGCTCATCCAGGTTAGCATGTCAAATATGCGACTTGGTTGTGATACTAAGGTATAAATATGTTAGAAGTAAATTGAATAAAATCATGAAGTTAAACTAAGTTAACTCGTTAATCCTATGATAATGGGTATAAGATTGAGATAACTTCATATAAAAGAAAGCGAAAAAAAAAAAACACAAAGACCAATTCTCAATCAATCAAATATTGAAAAATTAAATTAATTTTTTTAAAAAAAAAATTAAATGTTGAAGGATTTTCTTTGACAATGAAAAAAAAAAACTAATTGAGAACACGATAACCCCGTATAAAGTACAATGGAAAAAAATTTCCAAAACACAATTTCTAAATAAAATATTGAAGGAAGAAATTAAAAAAATATAATCCAAAACAGAAAAAAAAACCCGACCCGAGTCCACCCAGGTAAGCATGCAAAATTTATGACCTAGTTATGTTATTGAGGTAACTTCATCGAATGTAAATTAAATAAAACTATGAAATTTAATTATATAGTTCAATTAATGTTGAAGAGTGAGATAACACTGTTTATTTCCAAAATCTGTGAGAAACTCAATAGAAAATAAAAAATAAATAACGGTTCCCAATCTTGAATAAAATAAGTGATGAAAGATGAAACTGAAAAAAAAAAACTTAAAAAAGGAAGAAGAAAAAAACAAGCAAACCCAGATAAATATCTTAAAATTGCAACTTGTGAAATCCTTGATCCGAGCTTAATCAAGAAGCTCAATTCCCAACAAATTTAATATTGAAGGATAAAACTAGAAAATATATCAATTTAAAAAAATTTACAAAGTAAAAACAATAGTAATTAAATTTTTTTTTATCAAATTTGATAGGAAAACAAAAGCATAAAATGAGAAGGAAAGTACTAAAAATGAGGTGAGAAAGAGTATGTAAAATTTATTTAAAAAATACTACAAGAACTTTTCTTTCAACCTCTTTTTTATAGTGAATTTTAAAATTTAAAAGGTTAAAGAATTTATTATGATCATAATAAGAATTAATTTTTACCATAATTAATCTTTAATTAGCCACTATAAATTAATCATAATTTTTTTGTTGAAAAAATTGTTCAGATTTTTGAAGGGTTCATCAAACCTTAGAAAGAAGAACCGATCTTCAAGAAATCTTCGCATAAATTCTAAAGAATCCTAAATTGTTTAAAGAGATTGTTGAGACAACTATAAAATTTTAAAATTATTATTTTCCCTATGTTTATGTTTATGTGTTTCAAAAAACTTAACAATTACAAGAAAAAAAATTAAAAGGCATCAATAAAACTAAGTGACCGAAGAGATATTTCACTGTTAATTTGAAAATTGAAATGATGCATTTGCCCTTCTATAAAAACTAACAAAGCTTATAATGGGAGGTAAAACCATTTTTTTTTAGAGGATCCATTAAGCATTATAAAATTGATTGGGGATAAATTAGTGAACACCTTTTTTTTAGCTCAATAAAATGAGTTTGTTGTCTTTAAAAGAAATAAATATATATATCTTTTGTCTAGGGTATCGTTGTCTTTTTAATATTAATTATATAATAAAATTATTTTGATACTCTCCAGGGACTTGAAAGAAAAAAAATTATCACGAGGGCTTTTTATACTTTTCCTTTATTTGAGGCAAAGTAAAAAAAAAAACTAATTAAAATAATAAATTGCTAATCCGATTGGAAAAAAAAAGAAGAAAGACCGACTACTGAAATATATCTCTATTGCTTTTCAGACTATAAGACGGACATTACTTCCTTCAAGAAACCGAAGCAATCGAAATATTTTTCCGAGTCGCAAACGGAAGACAAGATCCCTATATATTCACTCAACCAGCCTTACAATTCTCTATCCAAAAACAATTCCTTCCCCGTGCTCCGTAGTCTCTAGTCATCACCGATCTTTCTTCTTTCAACCCCTTTTGTTGCATAAACATGGCCCGTTCTGTGATTTTTCTGGTCGCCATCTTTCTTTCTTTCTGCACATTGTCATGCATAGCACAACAACAACCATGCACGACCTATAAATTTTCCGACAACAAACAGTTCTCTTCTTGCAGCGACTTGCCTGTTTTGAGTTCCTCTCTTCACTGGAACTACCATCCATTATCCAGCAGAGTTGAGGTTGCCTTCAGGCATACTGGTGTGACCGATCGCAGATGGATTGCTTGGGCTATCAATCCAACTTCAGGAGGGATGATTGGTTCCCAAGCAATCGTTTCCTTTCAGAGAACGGATGGAAGTCTTGCTGTCTATACTTCGCCTATAACAAGTTATGGAACGCGATTGGAACAAGGAAATCTTAGCTTTCCTGTCTTGGACTTGTCCGCTACTAATCAGAACAATGAGATGATAATCTATGCAAGCTTAAAGCTCCTTGGAAACATCAGCACAGTGAATCATCTCTGGCAAGTAGGCCCAATGTCTGAAAACACTCCAATGATGCATGGTGTTGCTCCATCCAGTCCCAACGTCAAATCCATGGGGAGTTTGGACTTCCTTTCAAGAAGGATTAAAGCGACAAGAAGTTCTTCAACAACACTGAAAAATGCCCATGGAATATTGAACACAGTAAGCTGGGGTATTCTAATGCCTGTTGGGGCCGTCATTGCCAGATACTTGAAGAGGTTCGAATCTGCAGGCCCTTTATGGTTCTACTTGCATGTCAGTTGTCAACTGCTGGCCTATATTCTTGGTGGTCTGTCTGGATTTGGGACTGGAATATTTCTTGGCATAAGGTCTCATGGTATTGAACATGGCTGTCACAAAATCATCGGCATTGTCCTCTTCTGTCTTGCAACAGCGCAGGTGTTCGGTGGTCTGGTCATACCTGACAAAGATAGCAAGTATCGTCCCTTCTTCAACTGGTTCCACTTCCTGGCGGGTTGCTCAACACTTATCCTAAGCATATTCAACATATATAAAGGATTTGACATATTGCACGCCGCAAGATTTTGGAGGCTTGCCTACAGTGGTATAATACTAACTTTGCTACTGGTCACACTACTATTAGAAATATGCACAAGATGGTGCGTGCCGATAACTAAGCGTTCGATGTCAAATACAGTGGACAAAAACACATCCACTGTCCCTGCAGTGGCTGCAATGGAGGTTTAGATTTGGGATGTGTAATGCTGCATTGGAACATGCGATTAATTAAAAGAGAAACTTGTATGCAGCTGGTCAACGTGCACTACTAGTGGAGGAGGTTCTGATGGAAAATATCTGATCTACACTGTTTTTAATTAGCCAAAAAGTAGTTTTTCTTTTTAATTTTCATTGTTTAACTGTAATTGACGCACAACTTCCATTTATATTGAATAATTATTAATTGAATCCCTTTATACTGATTCTATTAAGCTTGGGATCCCTATTTGTTTTTCTTACTCTGCTATCCCATGCTGTACTGATCTTCTATGTTGGACATCCTCATCAAAGTTATCTTCATTGTAATGCTCGTGTGGTGGTGCCCTTTAATTTTTTTTTTCGGAGAATACATTTCCACTTGAGGAATGTGATTAATACAGGGTTAGAGAAGGTAGCTTAATGGTATTGTTTAGCAGATTAAGTAATGAAATGAAGAGTCAGGGTGTTGTACGAAGGAAGCAAGAGGATGTCTTTGATGTATTTCCTTTGACTTTCCTTGGTATTAAACCTGTTCTTTTGTGGTATTAGAGCCAGGAAAATTAGCACCAGGATATTGTTGAGGGAGGAATGCAGTGGTTATGGGGCTGGGATGAAGAGTAAGGATCCTTGTCTGGCATGACTTTGCGGCTCGCACCATCTCCATGGTCTCAAGAAACCAGTTAAAATGTGTTAGCTTTATCGTTATTGGATTATTCTACACTCTAACCTGAATTCACCAAGCAATGTTTCATGGGGCATCCAATTTGAAAGGAAAGGGGATTCATTACAGAGATTTTGGCATTTCCCACTGTGCATAGCCTACCAACTCCTCAACTGACACTAGAGAGGAGCACGAGCAGTGGAGTTCTACTAGTGAAACTTCGTGGCATTATGGAACAGCTGAAACAAGTAAGCGGCAAAGAACATATTTGAGTTTGAATCTTGGAACATTCTCATTGAAGATGAAGACTTTATAGTTACTCTGCTTCACATAACCATGCTTGCTAAGCAAAATAAGAACCGAGATAAAAGTAGAAACATCAGCAAATCATGTAAATGGACTTGCAGTTCTATACTGCAGTATCATATACAATTTATTCTATAGACATGGACTCCAGGAAAAAGTGTGTACAAATTTGTTTTCTGTCAAATGAAGGGAAGGAAGAAGAGGCTAGAGCTAAACCTGCTAACCCCTCCCAATTGGTATAGAACCGCCTTCCCTGATATAACCAACTTGTCATAAATTATTTTTAAGGGAAAATATACAATATTTTACAACAAAAGACTGCAAAATTGAAGAGTTAAGCAACAAAAGCAATCATCATTCTGATGACCTTATTTGTATCATGTACTCAAATATTTTCCAGGCAAATGACGACTGACATGCGAATTCAGATTAAAGTTACTCTCCCATGTTTTAATATTATTTTTACAGTAAAATTATATCGACACCTTTAAAAAACATTATCACCAGGGCCTTGAAAAAAAAAAACCTAGCACCAGGCTTTTTATACTTTTCCTTTATTAAGGCAAAGTAAAAAAAAAAATAAAAGACCGACTACTGAAATATATCTCTATTGCTTTTCAGACTATAAGACGGACATTACTTCCTTCAAGAAACCGAAGCAATCAAAATATTTTTCCGAGTCGCAAACGGAAGACAAGATCCCTATATATTCACTCAACCAGCCTTACAATTCTCTATCCTAAAACAATTCCTTCCCCGTGCTCCGTAGTCTCTAGTCATCACCGATCTTTCTTCTTTCAACCCTTTTTGTTGCATAAACATGGCCCGTTCTGTGATTTTTCTGGTCGCCATCTTTCTTTCTTTCTGCACATTGTCATGCATAGCACAACAACAACCATGCACGACCTATAAATTTTCAAACAACAAACAGTTCTCTTCTTGCAGCGACTTGCCTGTTTTGAGCTCCTCTCTTCACTGGAACTACCATCCATTATCCAACAGAGTTGAGGTTGCCTTCAGGCATACTGGCGTGACCGATCGCAGATGGATTGCTTGGGCTATCAATCCAACTTCAGGAGGGATGATTGGTTCGCAAGCAATCGTTTCTTTTCCGAGAACGGATGGAAGTCTTGCAGTCTATACTTCGCCTATAACAAGTTATGGAACGCGATTGGAACAAGGAAATCTTAGCTTTCCTGTCTTGGACTTGTCCGCTATTAATCAGAACAATGAGATGATAATCTATGCAAGCTTAGAGCTCCATGGAAACATCAGCACAGTGAATCATCTCTGGCAAGTAGGCCCAATGTCTGAAAACACTCCAATGATGCATAGTGTTGCTCCATCCAGTCCCAACGTTAAATCCATGGGGAGTTTGGACTTCCTTTCAGGAAGGATTAAAGCGACAAGAAGTTCTTCAACAACACTGAAAAATGCCCATGGAATATTGAACACGGTAAGCTGGGGTATTCTAATGCCTGTTGGGGCCGTCATTGCAAGATACTTGAAGAGGTTCGAATCTGCAGGCCCTTTATGGTTCTACTTGCATGTCAGTTGTCAACTGCTGGCCTATATTCTTGGTGGTCTGTCTGGATTTGGGACTGGAATATTTCTTGGCATAAGGTCTCATGGTATCGAACATAGCTGTCACAAAATCATCGGCATTGTGCTCTTCTGTCTTGCAACAGCGCAGGTGTTTGGTGGTCTGGTCAGACCTGACAAAGATAGCAAGTATCGTCCCTTCTTCAACTGGTTCCACTTCCTGGCGGGTTGGTCAACACTTATCCTAAGCATATTCAACATATACAAAGGATTTGACATGTTGCACGCCGCAAGATTTTGGAGGCTTACCTACAGTGGTATAATACTAACTTTGCTACTGGTCACGCTACTATTGGAAATATGCACAAGATGGTGCCTGCCGATAACTAAGCGTTCGATGTCAAATACCGTGGACAAAAACACATCCACTGTCACTGCAGTAGCTGCAATTGAGGTTTAGATTTGGGATGCGTAATGCTGCATTGGAACATGCGAAAAAGAGGAACTTATTGCAGGTGATCAAGGAGCGCTACTAGTGGAGGACGTTCTGATGGAAAATATTTGATCTATACTGTTTTTAATTATCCAAAAACTAGTTTTTATTTTTAACTTTCTTGTTTAACAACTACCTTTTATATTGAATAATTATTAATTGAATCCCTTTATACTGATTCTATTAAGCTTGGAATCACTATTTGTTTTTCCTACTCTGCTATCTAATGCTGTACTGATCTTCTATGTTGGACATCCTCATCAAAGTTATCTTTATAATGCTCGTGTGGTGGTGCCCTTTAATATTTTTTTCGTAGAAAACATTTCCACTTGAGGAATGTGATTAATACAGGGTTAGAGAAGGTAGAGAATTTAGCTTATTGGTATTGTTTAGCAGATTAAGTAATGAAATGAAGAGTGAGGGTGTTGGACTAGGAAAGCAAGAGGATGTCTTTGATGGATTCCTTTTGACTTTCCTTGGTATTAAACCCATTCTTTTGTGGTATTAGAGCCAGGATAGCTGCATTGCAGAATCTGACAACGCAGTTGTGAGGAAAATTGGCACCAGGATATTGTTGAGGGAGGAATGCAGTGGTTATGGGGCTGGGATGAAGGGGATGATAATGGGTCATACAATTCCGGAAGCTGGGAACAATGGGGTTTATAATAATGGAACATTTGAGATTGATGTGGAATGTCAAAAGATGTATAATGAGTTGCCTGAGGTTTTGGAGATCAACAGGAATTCAGAGTTATGAGATCTGTCATCAAAACCTTGGTATCAGGGAAAAAAAAAAAACCAGAGCAATTTCTTCTATGGGTTCTTTTGTCTGATAAGATCTGATGGATTTTTGGGTTTTAATTCTTTTATAGTTTTGATGGAGGTTTATGTAGGGCTTGTAAGATTTCAAAAGAAAAGAAGTTCATGTCTTGATGTTCAGATTGCTTCCAAACAAAAAGTTGCTCGGAGTTTTTGTCTTGTTCGTGCAATTTTTCAAGCGAAAATGCAACTGGTTGCTGCCAAGAACAAGAAGAGCAAGGTAGAAAATTGTTGCAACTAGTGGCTACATGCTGTCTCTTCTTAGTAACGCGATCCGATGGCCATGACATTATAAATACAATGCTCTAACCTCTGAGCTAAGCGGGCTCACATAACAGAAAGTGCACATGCATAGGATTTAGTTTGGCTGAGGATCTGTTATATATTGAAGTTGGGAAGTTCCTTTCCAAATATCCCCTTCCAGTACTTGCTGTGTCGTTTAAGTAGATGTGTTTGGCAGGCACCGTGGAATTGGTATCAAATCAACCATTTGTCATGTCTGGCATGAGTTTGCGGCTCGCACCATCTCCATGGTCTCAAGAGACCAGTCAAAATGTGTTAGCTTTATTGTTATTGGATTAGTCTACACTCTAACGCTGAATTCATCAAGCAATGTCTCATGGGGCATCCAATTTGAAAGGAAAGGGGATTAGTTACAGAGCTTTTGGCATTTCCCACTGTGCATAGCCTACCTACGGCTTAACTGAGACTGGAGAGGAGCGAGAGCAGTAGAGTTCTACAAGTGAAACTTCGTGGCATTATGGAACAGCTGAAACAAGTAAGCGGCAAAGAACATATTTGAGTTTGAATGTAGGAACATTCTCATTGAAGATTAAGACTTTATAGTTACTCTGCTTCACATAACCATACTTGCTAAGCAAAATAAGAACCGAGATAAAAGTAGGAACATCAGCAAATCATGTAAATGGACTTGCAGTTCTATACAGCAGTATCATATACAATTTATTCAATAGACATGGACTCCAGGAAAAAATGTGTAAAAATTTGTTTTCTGTCAAATGAAGGGAAAGTAGAATGGGCTAGAATTAAACCTGCTACCCTCTCCCAATTGGTATAGAACCGCCTTCGCTGATATAACCAATTTGTCATAAATTATTTTTAAGGGAAAATATACAATATTTTACAACAAAAGACTGCAAAATTGAAGAGTTAAGCAACAAAAGCAATCATCATTCTGATGACCTTATTTGTATCATGTACTCAAATATTTTCCAGGCAAATGACGACTGACATGCGAATTCAGATTAAAGTTACTCTCCCATGTTTTCATTATCATGCTGATCAAGTACAGTAAAAGTGCAAAATCAAAAGTAGAAACAGCACATTCACAAATTAACCATTCTCTTGTTTCTGATCACATTATTACACCAAGGATCATATGGTCAACCCTTAGATGGGATGGTTGCCTCAGACTCTAATGCCTATCAAGTACAGTAAAAGTGCAAAATCAAAAGTAGAAACAGCACATTCACAAATTAACCACTCTCTTGTTTCTGATCACATTATTACACCAAGCATCATATGGTCAAGCCTTAGATGGGATGGTTGCCTCAGACTCTTCCTTGCTTTTCTGCTGTTCAAACTTATCAATAGCAGTCTGAAGTTCATCTGTCCCTCCAACAGCTCTCATGGTGTAGAAATAAACCCCAAAAACAAATGCTGACAAGCCTCCAGCAACTACCAGATTCTTGGTCTTAGGTGCAAGGCTACTGAATCCAGCCATCTTGTAACCGAAACTTGTAGCAGAAAATGTGTTATACTGCCAAAGTTGCAGAAGTAGGAAAGGAAATATATGAATTAATCTGTTTTTCTAGGCATCTTGTGGCAAACAAAACATGCTTCCATGGAAGGGAATTATAGCACCGGATTCAAATTCTTTCATTGGCAAAAATGGAAAATATTACAGGAGGTATTCTCAACTGCTAATGAAGATATTACCCAATTGAATTGCACATTGAATTGCACCCATGGACTAAACAAATCTCACTAATCCTAAAACTTCATGCAATTAAACTCAGAAATGTTTTCGATAGTTTCTCTCCCTCACAAGTACACTGCTATCATCAGCTCTACACCTGCACTGTTATTTTTCTGTTTCACTAATCTAGCTCTCCTCTCTCTTAATCTCCTTCATCAACCATCAGTGCATTGAAGAAAAAGAAAGGACCTTGAAATTCAACATGAAACGTATTTTTTTTCTTCAAAAATGCACCTGCTAGCAGCATGTAAAAATACCTTGAAAGTTGACACTGAAAAAAAAAGGCCCTACTGATCGACTAGCTTCTGGAATAAACAAGAAAGACAAAGGCCCTACTTGGTAAAGAAATAGTTTGTTCTTTCAACACTTATCATTGCTCACACACACATATATGTCCTTTCCAATTGTTTTCGGAATTTTCAATGCACATATGATTTGATTTCTCAAAATTTAAAGTTTTCATTCAACTATATGAATCACCATTTGACAACCAAAACCCCAATTCAACTTATTTCCTTGGCAGAAATGCAACATAAACACTCATTCCTCTTCACAACAATAGTAAAGTAATAACTCATCGGCCTACTATTAACGATAAAAAACCCGATCACACCATGTAAAAATCATGGAATCCAAAATTCAATAAAACACTCATCAATCCAACACTAGAATGACACTTAATCCACAGTTTGGCACCTCAAACCAGAGAAAAATGAAGAAAAAAAATCTGGGTTTTGAACATCATGTTGACTTTTAACTTCCCAGGAGCTGAAGATGAAATTTTACTAATCCAGACAGCTAAATCAAACTAAAATAGAAAAATAAGCAACCAAACAAAATACCATCAAGAAAATGAATTCAAACATCAATAAGTTACAGCCTTGCAAATTAAAAACGAACCTGAAATCGTGGAGTTCTTTCAGTGAAGCTCAAAACCCTTCAATAAACCCTAAGAACTGTGACTTCTTTTTGTCTTTTTATGATTTCTTGGGTTCTTGAGAATTGCTAACGACAACAGGTGGTGGCTACAGAATACCGACTAGCACGGCATGTAATCTGCTTGCCGTTGTTGGGCCTGCTATAATGGTATATGGGCAAGTTATAAGATCTAGATGGGCTATGGGCTGCGAGTCTGTTATTAGGCCTCCTCTTATTGGTGCTGTGGTTTATCAGAAGCCCGAAGCTTTTACATTGTGAGTTTTACTGTATGTCTGATTTACATTTAAAAAAAATATATATATTTTTAATATTAGTAAATTAAAAAAATTAAAAATTAAAAAAATAATTTCAAATAAAAGAAGTATTTTTTTAAAAAAAATAAAAATTTCTGCTTAAAAAACGAACTTCCACTGTAAGAACATGACAAGTACAAATCAAATTGAAAAAAATTAAAAGTAAGCGAATCTCTAAAATTGCAAAGGCCAAGGCCAGTTTTTCAACTCCTCTTCTTGAACTTTTCCATTTCTATCAAAAGAACCAGCGCCACTCCCATTTCCTTCTGCAAAAGCATAGTACCTCAACAAGAAAGCAAGAACCAACACAACCCATTCCAAGCAAAAGATCAGCAAACAAAGCCCACCAGCCAACTTTAAGATAACAGCACCATCTTCCTCTCTCACGTAAGACTTCAAGTACCCCAAGAAATCACCAGTCTGTGTAAAGATAAGGATCGAAACTGATCCTTGAAATATTGCTGTTAGAGAGGTGCTGATCATGTGAGCTGCATACCATTTGTTGGATCCAGATAAGGCCACAGAACAGCCAGATACAGCTGAAATGATGGTGAACATGTGGAGGAGAACGACAAAGAAGCCGCAGAGGGAAGGGAATAAACGGAGAGAAAGAGTGAGGAATATGCAACTAGAGGCTGCACACAAGAGAATGTAGTTGCATATGGTGAAGAATATATGCGTTGAGTGGTGGGATTCAGTCACTGGACAAGATTTGTGATTGTTAATGAGAAAACTGATGATTTGCTGTAATGAGAAGCTGGATTTTGAAGATCGAAATACAACTTTTTTTTTTGTTGAGATTGTGACTGATTTGTTGAAACGAAAATGGGATGGCAAGTATATATATATGCAAGGGGTAGAAGCTGGTGCAGCAGGGAAGTGACCGTTAAAAGAGGGTTTGCCATCGGCTAGTTTTCCTACTGTGATTTCATTGGTCACCAATAATTCTAGCAGGCTGGTTTGCTTATCAACGGCTAGTTTTAAGCACAGATATATGACCCGATCCATGGGTCAACTGGCCCAATGTCTGGGTTGTAGGTTGGGTAGGTTGACCTCATCCGGGTCAGACCCCAAGTAAGCAAATCATGGACCCAAGCTGACTAGACCGGGCTGGGACCAGTCTTATACCTAACGGTATTATCATACTCCAGCCGACAAGGCAATCATTCCAGAAATGCTCCTAAGGAAATGCTCTCGTTGTTGCCAACAAATCATTCCAGGGAGACTGACAAAACTGTAAGATACAAATTGTTGCAGCTATATCACCATGCTTGGACAGTGAAAATAGTTGGAAGCTTGCTTAGATCAAAGAGTACATACAAGTCCAAAAACTTTATTTCATATCCAACAAACACTCACTGTGCGCATATTCATTGATACTTCAGTAGAACAAGATAGCCAGCAAGTAATAAGGACTACAAACAAGTCAGCAAGATATAAGAAAGATCAGTAAAACATACATCAACATCACATAAGTTGAATTCAGCTCAAAAGCTACATAAGTAGTACAACCTATTCAATCGTTTAGTTGGGTACTGACAAGCAGGCCCCAAAATATCTTCCCCGTTACTAACAACTCATTTTGGACAGGCTGACAAAGCAGTGATCAGATTTCCCCAAGATAAATCTGTTTGTCACTGCTGCATGATCCAATGATAGGCTCAGTAGGGTGGAAGACACACTCATTGACAGATCCAGCGTGACCAGGAAGCTTATACAAGATGCGTCGAGAAGTTGTGTCCCATATGTAAACCATGCGATCTGCACTACCAGCAGTGACCTTGCTTCCATCTGGTGACCAGCTACACTTTAACAAGTTCTTTTCAAAGTTGTGTTGGTGCCCTTCAAAAATCTTTACACATCGATTTTGTGGTGCATAGGGGCGCATGTCCCAAATGCAAAGCTTGTTGTCCATGCCATTCGTAAGCAGATATGAGCCATCAGGACTCAACTGCATACTTGTTATCATATCTTGATGGCCCTCAAGTGTCATGGTCACTTCACCCTTGCGGATGTCCCATACCTTGACATCATTATCTATACCACCTGTGAATATCTTATCCGATGCATCAGAGAAACTGACAGCTGTGATTTGGTATTTATCTGGAAATGTTTGGATGGCACCCTTCTGGCGCAAATCCCAAAGTTTTGAAGTTCCATCATCAGATCCACTTACAACAAGTGGAGGCCCCCTACGGGAAGGGCAACATGAATTCACAAAAGAGGAGTGTTCTGCCATTTTCTTTATCTGTTTTCCGGTCTCGACATCCCATGCCCTGACAGTTTTGTCAGGACTGGCTGATATTATCTGGGACCCATCAGCAGTCCAATGAAGATCTAAAACTGCATTTTTGTGCCCTCTCATAACCATGAAGTTTTTGCATTCCCCATGCATGTACCACAGAAAAATTTCCTTGTCATGAGATCCCGATGCAATGACATTTCCAGCTGGATTGAACTTCATAGTATATATAGCACTCTGGTGACCAGTAAGCAACATGATAGGTGATTCCAAGCTAGATCTACGCTGCTTACCATTATGTCCAGGTCCTTGTGACCCTGTATATGGAACAGTAGACCACTCCATTGGCCTTGGACCGGAGACAGACAAAGCACTTTCACTCTCCCTAGGCACAACTTGCATCTTGACTTCTGCTATATGAAAGAACTAAAATCCTGAATGGGAATACAGCATAAAGTTAATATCCAGTGCCAAATTAAATAAGTAATATGAAATAGGAGAAACATCTTATTGCAATTGCAAACCAGGCAGCCCTAAACACTCCGATCTATGGGACTCTTAGCTAAGGTTTACGAACATTTCAGACTAAGAAGTAGATAAATCCCCCTTTCTTGCTTGTTTCCAAAATGATCATAAGAGCCAATGGCGTATAACAAACGGCATGTCACATCAACTGCAAACCCACTGATATCCTACTGAAGTTGACTACAGGCATATTCGCATGTTAGCATATGACAGAAGAATGAAGCAGTGAAAAGATAAATATGACTCCGGAGGGGAGAGGAGGCTAAGGCCTCAAAGCATTTAACATCCAGACCTAATGAAATGGAGAAAGATTTAAATCGCAAAATGAACATGAATCTCACATAAAGATAACACGATGCAATCTAAAACCCCCCTCTACCAACCAAAGACAGGGTAATGTACCGTACAAAGTTTCAACAAGGCAAGAGTAACATAAACACTTGCAGGATGTGATCTTTACACTCATAAATGGTGAAGCAGGTAATGCTCAGACCAAAACAAGCATGACTCAGCTTGCCAGTGACCAGCAAGAACCACCATCTCACCAAACATGAGAAAAGAGAAGATCAGTACAATACATTAATAACAACTAACATAAGCCACATTTAACCCATTGAAAGTAAAGATATTGACTAGACCCTTCCATATTTCTTTTTTCTAGCCTGTACATTAAAAAGACAAAATCAATTCGCATGCTGTTTTAGAATATCTTGTTGCAATTGCATACCAGGTAGGGAAAAAGAATAAGAGTTACAAAGTTTCAGAAGTTGAAAGAAATCCTATGAGTGCAATGAAAGACATAAAAATCGCATCAAATGCAAGCCAAGTAATCTCATAATGAAGTTCAACTAATGACAGAGTCACATGTTAGCACAAGACAAAAAGAGCCAGAGAGTGAAAAATAAAGCCAGTCAAGGCCTCAGGGTTAGAGACATGTAACAAGTAACAACTAGTGCATTAGAGCTAAAAATCAAAAAGTGAAATAGCAAAATGGAAATGAATCGCACAAGTGAAAAAAACAAAATCCACACTACAATCCATTTCTAATTCCCAGATAGAGACTTCAGTAGCCTAAATTAGTGTTATTCTTCCAAAAAACACAGCATGAGATTTTTAAAAACAAAGCCCGCCCAATGAAACACAGTGGAATCTCACAACTTACAATTGACAAGCAAGAACAAAAACTGGAGCAACAGCTCAAAGAAGAACTTGGGCTAAACACTAATCACAGCTATTGGAAACCATACTTGACTCATCAAAAAAAAAAAAAACTTGACTCTTACATGTTTCCCTTTTCCTTTATGGTGTGAATAAAAAGAAAATCAACAAGCATTTTGTGTTCGAAAAACATAGAAACATTTCAGCTTCATCTTGAAATATAATCAATCACCAGCTGCTAGGTGGGGTGAGATTCGAGATGTCTCATGTTTAATAGGTAAATAATAAATTTTACCCTATAATCCATCCTAAACTAAATGAAGAAACAATAATATATCTATCAATCAAGCTAAATATTATTTACACTGTGAAATTCAAGAAAACAAGCAAATGACAGGAACAATGTATCAAGAACGAAGACTTTTTTATGTTAACATTTTTAGGGTTTCTTAAACTAAAAGAGAAAAGAGGGCTCCCCCGAATTAGGCAGCTAAGTTAGGTCAAAACAGAATATGAAGAATCCCATCAGTTTTTTAGGACAGTGTGATTTGATTCGAAACTTATCAAAACAGGAAAAAAAAAAGAAAAGAAAAAGGAAGGCAAATAATCTTTTCTACGGCTAAAGGGTTCTTCTTTCGGTGAAATACAGAGCTTTGAGAGCGAGAACAAGAGAGGAGAGTACCTTGTGATGATGGTGAGAGATTTCTCTTCTCTCTGCTAAACCCTGGCCTGGAATGGAGGCGATCTATTCTTTATGAGCCCCTCTTTTTTGTTCTTTTTTTTTTTTTTCTTTTTAACGAAGTGCCACTGACAAGGCTGTTTGACCCAAGCCTCATGTTTTGGGTCAGAGCTTAGTATATGAGCATCGAATCATGAGCCCTAAGCCCAAAACATGGGTGGCTTGTCAGCTGCTAATCCAGCAATTTTTTATTATTATTAAAATTAAATCATTTTAATAAAAAATAATTTAGTTTGCCATGAAATCAGCCTAATATAGCTTTCAAATCCGGAGGTCCTAAATTAATTTACCAAACTAAATTTTATAACTATAACATAAAATGTTATAGGGAAACAATATATATATATATATATATATATATATATATAATCATGGAAGATTGGCTTAGAACCATGATCTAATAAAATCTAATTTGATTATGGTAAAGCAATATAATATAATATAATACAATCACAGAAAATAAAAAATTTCAATCTAAAGTTTAAATTATATAGTGACAAGTTAATCCGAATAAATTAAAATAATATTATTTTTATTTTAAAAAAAATATCAGGTTTTAATTAAACAAATCAAATTATAAATCAGTTTATTAGATCCTTCAAGTCAACTTTTTTTTAACCTAAATCAAGTTATATTTGAATCAAACAAATCGAATTAGAAGAAAGTTTAATAAATATGAAGTATTATAGCTCAAAAGGAGAATGATTAAAAAAATAATCAAGTTCCAAATTTTAAACTTGTTCTTTGTGTTTACTTTTGACTTTAGAAGGCACTTACTTTCCAGACAACTTACTAAGGACAAATTTGCACACATCAATTATTTTTAAAACCACAAACTAATCACTACAAACAAGCTCTTTCACTATCAACTTTTTAAAATATTAATATTAAGTTTTATTAAATACAACGCTCCTAATCATTTGATTAAGTCTCGTTCGTTAATCCCAGTTAACTCAACCTTAAAATTAACTAATTCACATTCTAACCAGGTCAAGTGCCCGGTAAAATTAATTTAAATATATCTCCGTTTGTTTTTGTTTTTGTGTTTCAAAATTATTTTTAAAAAAATTTAATTTTTTAATTTTTTTTACTTTAAATTAATATTTTTTTATGTTTTTAGATAATTTTGATGTGCTGATATCAAAAATAATTTTTAAAAAATAAAAAAAATATTATTTTAATATATTTCTGAATGAAAAACACTTTGAAAAACAACCATACTTCCAAACAAGCTAATTTAATGCTTACACTTATAATCATTATGAATAAATTGACTCAATTAAAATTTAATAAAAATCAAATTAATTTAAAAAAAAACAATATCATTTAACTTAAAAAAATTGACCCATATCAATTTTAAATTAAAACTGCTGTTAAATTGCATCTAAACTTGTGATTTGGATTGAATTTAATTATTATGTTTTTAATATAAAAATATTTAATTATAGTATCATTTGAATTTTTATAAATAAAATGAAATTAAATGAAAAATGCATTTAAATAAAAAAAATAGAAAGTTTTCATTTAAGTAAATTCAAGTAAGAACGAGTTAGAAATCCAAGTTTCGACTCATATTAACGCTTGTTTTGGGTCAACTTACTAAAAAAAAAAACCTGAATTTTTAAAAATAATATCATTAATTTTTTTTAAAAAAATTAGATTTAACTCTTCTGTAAAACAACCAGCCTTTGAAGCAAGTCAACTCACGGGTAAAGACTTGTAACTATGGTTAGAAACACTAAAAAATAAATAAATAAAAGAAAAAAAGAAAAAGAGAACATTAGCCTTCCTAAAAGCATCTCTAATCATGAATCAAACACAGAGAGAAACTGAGAAAGCATTTCAAAAAAGCCCCACCATGTCCCTTGACTCCCAAGACTCTATTTCTCCTTCATTCAACAGGGACTGGTTCTTCCCTTCACCTTCCTTCATCCACCAATCACCTCCTAAACCTCCTAAACCCCACCGCAGATTCTCCACTGCTTCCAAACATTCTCCAGGTTCCAACATCTCCAATCCTCCCTCGTTTCGTTCATCACCCTCTCTCTCTCCCACCACCACTTCTAAATATGGAAGACTTCGCCGGCGCGTGGAGTTACCTCGACCACCTGATAAATATTCAATACAACACCAAAATGACTCCGTTTTGGACCGCAAACCTGTTGTTTCCAGTGAGAAGAAGCAGTCTACTGTGAAGGTTTCTTCTGGGTCATTGGGCCATCGGGTCAGAGTCCGATGGAATTTGGCCATTACAGTAGCTGTGAGTATTTATATAGTAATGTTTCTGACAACTTGATTGTGTGAAAGTAAAAGAAGTAGCTGTTTTTTGAAGTGGGTTTTGTTTTTGGGCTGTTGCAGATTGTGATTACAGCTTTGACTTCATTAGTGCACAAGAATTTTACTTTACATAACCAAGTAATTGTTTTGCAGGTGAGTTTTTCACTTAAAAGTTTTGATTTTTATTATCAAGATTGGTGATTTTAAATCTGTATGTAGTTTTATTGATCATTTAAAGTATTTACTAGTTGACTTTGACCTTAATGCACGGCTTTGTTGTTAGTTAACTGGGATTTTTTATTTTTCGGATTGCAGGATCAAATACTGAAACTAAATGTTAGATTACGAGCGTGTAATTTGTTATCCAATGTAGATACTTTTGATTCAGTTATGCAGGAGCTTGATGATATTGGTTATGGTAGTGATAACGGGTTAAAGAATTTGGCTTTGATTGTTTCAGTTACGCTATTGTCTATTCCGGTTCTTGCTTTCAAGTACATTGATTTTGTATCGAAATCCAGATCATCGGATAGTGTTTCGGAAGAGGCGTTGTTGAATAAGCAGCTTGCATATCGGGTGGATATTTTTTTATCAGTTCATCCATATGCCAAGCCTTTGGCGTTGTTGGTTGCGACATTGCTGGTTATTTGCCTTGGTGGATTGGCGTTGTTTGGTGTGACAGATGATAATTTAGCGGATTGTCTTTGGTTGTCTTGGACGTTTGTAGCGGATTCAGGCAATCATGCTAATACCGAGGGGATTGGTCCAAGGCTTGTTTCTGTTTCTATTAGCTTTGGTGGGATGCTTATTTTTGCTATGATGCTTGGACTTGTGTCTGATGCTATTTCTGAGAAGTTTGATTCATTAAGGAAAGGAAGAAGCGAAGTGGTTGAGCAAAACCATACTCTAATTCTTGGCTGGAGCGATAAACTAGTAAGATTCTGATTACACAGCTTTTCAGTGTGATGAAGCTTGTTTTTGAGCATACGTGTGCTCGCACTTTTTAAAACGACTTAGTTGTGAATAGTGCAGGCAGGTCATTTCAAAGAGAACCTTAATATAATCTGGGAACAATAATCTCCATCCTAATTTAAAAATCTCTGAAGAAATTCCTAAAAGGGCGTGGATAACGAAACAAATATATTTAGGTACTTGAAGAATCTTTTTGCAATATTTTCCTCAATAACCAAGTAATTTGTTCTGAAACTAGGGATCACTGCTGAATCAACTTGGAATAGCCAATGAGAGTTTGGGTGGAGGAATTGTAGTAGTGATGGCTGAACGAGACAAAGAAGAGATGGAAATGGATATTGCTAAAATGGAGTTCGACTTCAAAGGAACATCTGTCATATGCAGAAGTGGGAGCCCCCTAATTCTGGCTGACCTAAAAAAGGTATGCATAGTTTCTGTGATATTGCTTATAAGTTGTAACATAGAGATGTCTTATCTACTGAAAAGCTGTGGTAGCGGGATGGATTCAGTCTTCTTCAGTTGTACAATGAATTAGTGATTTCTTAAATGGCCTGGTTAGATATCCTCTCGAAAATTTATGTTTGTTTAGTTTAGTTTAGTTTCCGGCCACATTCACTCCCCTTTGTTTGTTAGGGTTCATTCCTAATTTTGCTAAAGCATGGCAGTTCCCAAGAAAGAATTCTATGATTAAAATTTTGCTTTAAGCATTTTATTGTACAATGTTACTTCATATTCTTGAAGATTGCACATAGCATTTCTTGTCATGATTTCTGCTATGAATATTATTTCTCTGTACATTCTTTGAGTCCACCTTCTACTTCCTTTCCCTCTCGTTTTGCGTTGGGGTTGGGTTGGTGGGGGGGGGGGTGTTTCTAATGGCTATTGTTTTCCCAAGTACACTGGCTTGTTATAATCTTCTTTCCCACAATCATTCTATGGTGCAACTTGCCTGTGTTTGGGCTTCTGTGAAGTTGTTGCAGCTAGCAGTTTTAATGATGTTAGTATCTACCTTGTCATGAGTGGTGAAACCATTATTTTATCTGTTGCTTTTCTTGATATGGTAATGCCTGAGTTTCAGGTATCTGTCTCCAAGGCCCGTGCAATAGTTGTCCTTGCTGAAGATGGAAATGCTGACCAGGTCAGCTACTTGAGTGCATAAGTAATGTTCTTCATGTATGGTATTGACAAGCATTGATAGCCATTGATGTTTATGGTTGTATACAGAGTGATGCTCGTGCATTGAGAACCGTCTTAAGTCTTACAGGAGTGAAAGAAGGTCTAAAAGGGCACATTGTGGTGGAGCTAAGTGATCTTGACAATGAGGTTCTTGTGAAACTTGTTGGTGGAGATCTTGTCAAAACTGTTGTAGCTCATGATGTTATTGGCCGCTTGATGATTCAATGTGCTCGGCAGCCAGGACTTGCACAGGTTAATTCTGCACTCTTAAAACTCTTGTCATGTTCTGTTAACATCATTGTAAGCGTTATTGCCTGGCTGATTTATTTCACAATGATTTTTTACCGCTGTTTATTATTCTGCTGTAAACTCTTTCCTGCTTGTTTGTGTATGTGATCAATTACGGATTGGTTATGACAGATATGGGAAGACATACTTGGGTTTGAAAATTGTGAGTTTTACATCAAAAGATGGCCGCAGTTGCACGGCATGCAATTCGAGGACATACTAATCAGTTTTCCCGACGCTATACCTTGTGGGATCAAGGTTGCTTCTTGTGATGGTAAAATTATCTTAAATCCTGAAGACTCGTATGTTCTTCAAGAAGATGATGAAATCCTTGTCATTGCGGAAGATGATGATAGCTATGCTCCAGCAGCATTACCTACGGTGCTTTCATTTTCCTTCATAAATAAAGATTTCTTATAGATTGCATGCTTCTTTCTTTTCCCTAGCTTGTGTCTTTGTTCTGTCATCCTAGGTTGTATGTGCATGATAAGAGACGGGACCTACACCTGACCCAGTGCAAAAGAAAGTCGTCTTCTCTTACCAGATCCAGGATGCTCATTTATTGGAGATAAATTACAAAATGAAAATGAAAAGGCCTTGATAAAGGCAGCAAATATCTGTATACAAAAGAAAACAACGTCCTAGCTATAGACACCAATGCATACCCATAGATAAATAGTTTCTTAGTTTTAGCAAAGTATGTTATTGCACAGATATGCATGAAGTCTTTGGTGCTGTACATGATGCTGTGTGGTTGGTGAAAACTATCACATTGGACCTGATGTGTCTACCATAGACCGTTTATGGATGGTTCTTTTCTCTGATTACTAAATTGTGTAATTTAGTAAAGGATATAGCTTTTGATATAATGTAAGACTATCAAAAAAAAAAAAAAAATAATACATGATGTAAAGGGGCTGATAAAACTGATAAGGGAAAAAATGAAAGTGAAAATAGCAGATCATGCTCGGATTGGTTAAGGACAAGTTCAGTTGTGAACATTAGAATGATGCCTTCAGTGGAAATTAGGTAAGTGGATGCACCATAAAAGAAGAACTTACATAATATAATAAATTTCATCATTCAGGTCAAAGAGGCATCATTCATGCACATTGCCCGACCTGCAAGAATGCCACAGAAGATTCTACTTTGTGGATGGAGGAGGGACATTGATGATATGATTGTGGTAAGCTCTTTTGTGAAGCCCCTAATCTTTCTTTTCTTCGCCTGGATGCTGCAGGTATGGAGAGGAAGTCTACCCAAAGACTTTATTGGTCCAAAGTCTGCAGAAAAGATATTATTCTGTGGTTGGAGACGTGACATGGAAGATATGATTATGGTAATGTTATAAGGATAATGAAATCATAACTTCTCCGTTGCGGCAAAGTGGTGGTAGACATTTCAGAATTCTTCTGTGTTATTATTGCAGGATTTTCAGTTGTAGTTGCAACAAGTGTGCCTATTGAAACCATTCTCTCCAGTTTCTACATTTACTTTTTTTTGGGCAACAATGAGCTCTCTTTTTGTCTCATTTAGACTATTTCATTTCTATAACAAAAGTAATTATCAGTTACTCATCTCTTCATGTTTAGGTGTTGGATGCATTTCTAGCACCAGGTTCAGAGCTCTGGATGTTCAATGATGTTCCCGAAAATGAGAGGGAAAAGAAGCTCATTGATGGTGGTCTAGACTTAAGTAGATTGGAAAATATACAACTTGTCAATCGAGAGGGAAATGCGGTCATAAGACGTCATTTAGAAAGCCTTCCTTTGCAATCTTTTGATTCAGTAAGTGAATAATACTAAAATAGTAGTGGGTATCAAACCATATGACATTTGGGATTGTATTTTTTGAATGTAATTATCCTTATTCTTAGTTAAAAAGATTTTGATGCAGTATTTGGTGTGTCTAGATTTTAATTTTGGCTGATGAGTCAGTGGAAGATTCAGCCATTCAAGCCGACTCCCGATCTCTTGCCACATTATTATTGATTCGTGATATTCAGGTACTTGATCTAACTAAAGTTCTGGTGGATAGGCTATTACTCATTCATACAACATAAGTTCTATTGATTAACCAGTATAAATTTCACGACTTAAAAAGACATTTCACACGGACAACTGAAACCTTTATTTATTATCCATGACAGTTGGCTTCTGCCACGCAGCTACTGCAATGTAAGCTTTGTGAAAGTGAATTAATGTTTGGGGGGCTTCCCAAGTAGGATAAGTGTAGTTTGAAGAGACAGTCTGTTTGGGTTTCAAAAAACAAGCCAGAACAAATGAGAACACATTTTTTTGTCTTTTTTATTGGGGTTTTTTTTTTTTGGGGGGGGGGGGGGTTGGGGGGTGGGGGGGTGTAGAGCGATTCTTTTACATTTACTTTGACTCGAGATGGGCTCTTCACCTTTCAGCCTTCTTCCAAGTTTCACGCCATCCTCCAAGATGCCCTGTAATCTTAGGTTTAGAATAGCCTTTTGCTTTCTTTTCTGAAGAGTACTTGGCCAACTCCTCTTCAACTTTAAGGAAAAGCCAAAAAGATTTTGTTTATTTTCTCCTGAACCCAAGAAGATAATTGTACAGGATCCAGGTGTTAATGGTGCAATTTAGTGCTTTTCGATCCTTTGTATTCATGTGTTCTTATTCTCATGATCCATGCAGTCAAAGCGTCTCCCAATGGTAAACCAGGTTCGCAGAGGAACCTTCTCTCAAGGTTCGTGGATTGGGGAGATGCAGCAGGCTTCAGATAAATCTGTAATAATAAGTGAAATTCTGGACCCAAGAACTAAAAATTTATTATCCATGTCGAAGATCAGTGATTATGTTTTATCAAATGAACTTGTCAGCATGGCATTGGCCATGGTTGCAGAAGATCAACAAATAAATGATGTCTTAGAAGAGCTCTTTGCAGATGAGGTATTCTTTTGTCTCACTTCTGTTAAATTCTGAGATCTTATTGCACTCTATGGAAAACCAAATTTTGAAGGGCGAAGTAGGCTTACAAAATTGCAATAGAAAATTCCAACAAGTGCATGCAATGTTTTCTTTTCTCATAGTTTGCCTGTCAGCACCTTATCTATATGTTTTCTTTTCTCATAGCTCACGCTATGTTAAATCCTCCCTCTCTCTCACAAAAAGCCATCTGCATCATGTATACTATAGAGCCCATGAAACTTTTCTAGCTAAACTAAAGGATGAAATCTTAAACACATCAGGTGATTATTAACTTCGTTCCCTAGTGCATTTAGTTGGTCACTCCTTTAAATCATATATTATAATGACTTTGATGCCCTGCTTCTTATATTGAGAAAGTAGCATAGCGTGAGCCCTGCATCCAAATAATCATTTTGTTATTATGGTTGTGATAAATTAAGCTAGTTAATATGTTGGACCACAACAGCAAAGGGTTTGCTAGCATGTTCTCTCTTTACTGCTTAGAACAACCCTCTAGCCTTGATCAGAGTGATTCCTTTGTTGTGTTAGTGAAATTGTTGCTATTGATGATGTTGGACCTTTAATCAGTTAAACTCATCATTCACAAACATTTTGCCTTCATCAGGGAAATGAGCTACAAATAAGGCAAGCAGATCTTTACCTCAGTGAAGGCGAGGAATTGAGTTTCTATGAAGTACTATTACGAGCACGACAGAGAAGAGAGATAGTAATTGGTTACCGTGCAGCTAATGCTGAAAAGGCTGTTATCAATCCGCCTGCCAAAAGTGAGAGACGTAGGTGGTCACTGAAAGATGTCTTCGTGGTAATTGCAGAGAAGGAATGAGGATGAGGTTCTTCTTCATCCCCTGAACATGATATTCTTTGAAAAAAATTCGATGGACACCGAAGAAAACAACAATAGAAAGTGTTCATTAGTTTCTGCCAGTCTGAAAAAAGAAAGAAAGAAATGCTACAGATGTACAGTCACATCTAGTATACTTCTTGTAAAAAAAGTCAACCTCAAAGTTATGGATTTTTCTCGCTACCTAAATATGAAAGAGTTGTAACGTTTCCCAGGACATGTGTTTGGAGCACTAAATTGATATGAAGGCTCTACTTGGCGTGAAACATTTGTGATTTGCAAGAATGATGACTGACAGCACAAGAAATGAATAGCTTCAAGCTGGCTTCTTGCTTCGCCGAAGCATGTTATAGCATGATAATTGAAGCTAGATGGTTGGAAGTATATTCTGCATCGTTCAGGACAATCTCCTTCCTTTGGAATACTAAAATGAAAAAACCTTCTTCTGTAATCTCAACGTGAAAGCAGAACCAGCCGACGCTTTATGGTAAAATCTTGATATCTGCCTATCGCGACGACGTGTGTTGTGGAGGTTTTCATCCAAGGATGGATTGGGGAATTATTCCCCTTTAACTTCATCAGCTTATTACTTATAGCCAATGAATAAATCTCAATCGTATCCATATCACATTCAAAGTAGGTAGATTAATTAAATTGGCTTCTTTGAATGTTGAAAAACCGACTTTTCGATGCTTAATGTATAGCGACGCGAAATAACTTTTCATTTTGCTTTATAATATAGTTGTTTTCCACAAATAATGATGAAATTTAATCAAATTAAAAATAATAATTTACAATAGATAACATGCTTGCGCTCTGTGCTGCTGTACAAATAAAATAAAATAAAATGATGGGATGCTTTCAATACGGTCATAAAAGGCAATGTTTGTGTCACTGAGAGATGGTGCACACGTTGCCTCCTGTATACATGTATCAACTATTTTTTTTTTTAATTATGTTTATATTTTTTAGAAGACTAAATTGCCTATAAATTTACATTAATTATAACTAAAAAGCCATAATAAAAATATAAAAACACCCTTGAAAATCAATTTTAAATTTTTTGTTTTTAAAAAATGTAGTCATTTCATTGTACTATCAAAATATTAAAAGACTAAAATATCCATGGATCCCAGTTTCAAAATTTTTACTTTTAAGATATTTAACTTATTTTACTTTATTTCTAAAATGTTTAAAAACTGATTTGTCCTATTATAATGATAATAAATCACTTTTAATAACTAATTAAATAACTTTATTTTAGAAGAGCAAAATAATCATTCATTATTTTAACCCGCAATTATAGGTGTCTTTAATGTATAATAAATGACTAAGCTCTTAGTTTTTTTTTTATTAATTTTAATTTTAATTAAAAGACATAGCAAGTTGTTTAATTTTTTTTTATTAACATGGGTGTCCGAACCACCTTACACGCACCTCGACTAATCCCACGGGTTCTAAAGTTAACGACCATATAAACCTCCAGTGACCATCATATAAAAAACCACATGGCTCCAAAAGTTATCTAATTAAATAGCTTAGTCTTAGTAGTAGTCTATCCCATATTTATTAAATCCAAGCCATAAAAGTCTAGAGTCTATTTGGCCAAAAAAGCTGGGTCTTGAATTACATTGATGGGTCTGGGTTAATTTAAAAAAAATTAAAAAAATTGTTTGAATTCATATAAAAAAATTAAAAAAACAATTTATATATATAAAAAATTTAAAAAATTATTTTAAAATATATATTTTTTTCTTCTAAAAGTTTTAGGTAACGCCTATACTATCTCAACATTCCCTTTTGTTCTTGCCCCGCCTCATTGATTTAATGTTTTTCACCTTGTTATACAATTGGGATCGTTTAAGCAATTTTCACCTTGTTTTTCACCTTGTTAGGAGATAAAAGATGGACTTAGGGTGGGGTGGTTTCGGTGTTTCAGTTCACCTGTTTATCGGTTGTTTTTCACTGGAACATCTAGATTCCGAGATGAAGGTCAAGTGGGTTTTACTGTGCTAATTGCTGGTTTGGTTTTTGATTGATATAGATCCGGCTAACGCCCACTTCACCAAACAAATAATAAAAAAAAAAAACAAACACAACCATTATAATAATATAATCAGATGCTCTTTCCTGCCAATCACAAATAAACAAAGAACAAGAACGGAAGTCAACGATCACCCTCTGTAGATGAGAAAATATTTGGATTTGAAACCCCCATTATTACAATTATACATATGCCTAAGCTACTGATTCAAAATCGTCCTCATCTTTTTTCCTTGAGCTACTTCCGTTCTCTCCCTTCAGACTTGCCCTGCCACAAGAGTCTCACTCTTGTTTCTTCGACTTTTTCTCCACAAAACAATGGCAATGTTTTTCTTGTTTCTCTCTATCTTTTTGTTTGTTTATATCTGGAGATTCATCATACGAAGCCGTCATATTTCTCCATCCCCATCTACTCCTTCCACCTTAACCACCGCCCAACCACAAGTAATTAAATATGATGTCTTCCTTAGTTTCAGGGGAGAAGACACTCGTTTTGATTTTACCAGCCACCTCTATGCTGCTTTGAAACGGAAACAAATCCTAACTTTCATAGATTATCAGCTTGTGAGAGGAGATGAGATTTCGGCATCACTTCTGAGAACAGTTGAAGAGGCCAAGCTTTCTGTGATTGTTTTTTCTGAAAACTATGCATCTTCCAAATGGTGCTTGGAGGAGCTTGCAAAGATTTTTGAACGTAGAAAAAATAATGGACAGATAGTTATTCCGGTATTCTACCAGGTGGATCCATCCCATGTAAGAAATCGAACAGGTAGCTTTGGGGATGCATTTGCTAGACTTATAAAGAAGAAAGCTTTGACGATGGACAAAGAGCAGAACTTCAGAGACGCTTTGACGGATGCAGCCAATCTATCTGGATGGAGCTTAGGGAAGTCTGAGTAAGCTCTTGAAATATATCCCATAAGAAAATATTCGTTCATTTGTTGAGGATTTGAAATTTAATTTAAAATTATTGAGAATGATGAGCTCTGTGAATCTATATTTATTTTATTTGATTTTGAAAACGTTGTAGCGAGACACTTGTACAGATCTTAAGTTTTAGGAGACAGAAAGCAGATACTTAGGAATCCTTATATTAAATTTTATCAGGACAATCAATGTTTTCTTCTATCGTTTCACTTGAAATTGGGTCATTAATAGTCTTTTTTTTTATTGAGATGATTCTATATACGATGATATGAGAAAACATCTTATGCATTTGCATTTCATTGATTTTCCTCGATAAACACCAATTACAAGTAGTTTCCAGTTTCAAGGATTGATTAACTGTAGCATGAGATAAGTAGGGAGCTGCTGCATATATCTGAACTCAAATGCATTCTCTCGAGAGGCCCAGTAAGAGAATCCTGTCCAGGTTTATGAATACATGCTCACCTTATAAAAGAGCAGAATATGGATGGAGGCTCTTCCTTTCTTTCCCACCGTATAATTCAGATCCTATACGTGCCTACTATGTATAGATGTAGCTACTAAGGAGTGAGTATGTTTATATGTTTGTTGTTTCTTCTAGTCTGGTCCATTTTGACTAACAAATATGTGTGTGTTCTTCTTGTTTGTTAGGCTGGAGTCTGAATTTATTGAGAAAATCGTTGAAGATGTTTTGAACAAATTGCATGACATGTCTTCAAGTCACACTACGGGTTTATTTGGAATTGATGTTCGCGTTAAAAAAGTTGAGTCTTTGTTAAATATGGAATCTCAAGATGTTCTCATTGTAGGAATATGGGGAATGGGTGGTATCGGTAAGACAACGATTGCTGAAGCTGTGTGCAACAAGGTTCGTTCTCGATTTGAAGGAATTTTTTTTGCAAACTTTAGGCAAGAATTAGAACCAGGTTCCATGGCTGATTTGCAAAGAAGCTTTCTTTCACAGCTGCTTGGCCAAGAAATTTTGAACATGGGCTCCTTGAGTTTTCGAGATTCTTTTGTGAGGGAGAGACTTCGTCGTAAAAAGGTTTTTATTCTTCTGGATGATGTGGATGATTTAATGCCTTTGGAAGAATGGAAAGATTTGCTTGATGGACGACACAGTTCATTTGGTTTGGGCAGTAAAGTTCTCATAACAAGTAGGGACAAGCAAGTGCTTAATAATATAGTAGATGAAACTTACGAGGTTGAGAGGTTGAACTATGAAGAAGCTCTTCAACTCTTTAGCTCAAAAGCCTTGAAGAATTGCATCCCTACAATTGATCATAGAGACTCGATAAAAAGGATTGCAAGTCATGTACAAGGCAATCCGTTGGCTCTTATAGTTTTGGGTTCCTCTCTCTATGGTAAAAGCCCAGAAGAATGGTACAGTGCATTGAATAAACTAGCTCTGAACTCTCGAATCGAAAATGCATTGAGAATTAGTTACAATGGGTTGGATCAAGAACAACGATCCATATTTCTTGATATAGCACATTTCTTTAGAGGATTTGAGCAAAACCAAGCGACAAGAATATTAGATGGCTTTTATGGTCGGCCTGTGATTTTCGATATAAGCACGCTCATTGATAAGTGTCTCATAACTACTTCTCGTAACATGCTAGAAATACATGATTTACTACAAGAAATGGCATTTAGCATTGTTCGTGCAGAATCTAAGTTTTCTGGCAAACGTAGCAGGTTGTGTCATTTTACTGACGTCGTTCATGTATTGGAGGAAAATAAGGTTAAAGTTGAAGTCTTTAGATATCTTTCTTTTCTCTGCTCTGACATACTAACCAAGAGGTTTCATATTTGCTCAAAAGTTGATGTTTTGAGTACGTTGTATTATTGTTTGTTTATTCTTTATTCTTGTTTAACAGGGAACTGAAGAAATTGAAGGCATATCTTTGGACATGTCCAGGTTATCGAGACAGATACACTTGAAATCTGATGCCTTCACAACGATGAATGGTCTTAGATTTCTCAAATTCTATTTCGGTCATTTCTCCGAAGATAACAAAAATAAAATGCACCTTCCTCCTACTGGCCTCAAATATCTTTCTAATAAGCTGAGATATTTGCACTGGGATGGATTCCCTTCGAAATCATTGCCACAAGTTTTTTGTGCTGAACTCCTTGTTGAGCTTAACTTACGAAGGAGCAAGGTTGAAAAACTTTGGGAAGGAGTACAGGTATGATTTAATTGCTGCTGATGTATGATCAGAAATATAAAGTTGGAGGTGCTAACTTTCTAATTATGCCTTTTCCTTTTGGTAGGATGTTGGAAATTTACGAAAATTTGTACTATCTTTCTCTCCATATTTGATGGAATTGCCAGATCTATCAAAGGCCAAAAATTTAGTGTGCTTATACCTTGTGGACTGTTCAAGTTTAACTGAGGTTCCGTCATCTCTTCAATCTCTTGACAAGCTGGAAGAACTTGATCTCTATTTTTGCTATAATCTTAGAAGTTTTCCAATGCTTGATTCAAAGGTTCTCAGAGTACTTGCTATAAGTCGGTGCCTAGATATGACCAAGTGTCCAACTATTTCACAAAATATGAAAAGCTTATATTTAGAGGAAACTTCAATCAAAGAAGTTCCACGATCAATTACTAGCAAGTTGGAAAGTCTTGGTCTGCATGGTTGCTCAAAGATCACCAAGTTTCCAGAAATCTCAGGGGATATAAAAACATTATATCTAAGTGGAACTGCTATTAAAGAGGTGCCCTCATCAATCCAGTTTCTCACAAGACTCCGCGTATTGGATATGAGTGGTTGCTCAAAACTTGAGAGCTTTCCAGAAATTTTAGTGCCTATGAAATCTTTGGTGGATCTTAACTTGAGTAAAACAGGCATTAAAGAGATACCCTCATCATTTAAGCATATGATATCTTTGAGAAGTTTAGGGTTAGATGGAACGCCTATTGAAGAGCTACCCTTATCAATCAAAGATATGGTATGTTTGAGATATCTGGCTTTGCATGGAACACCTATTAAAGCGTTACCTGAGCTTCCACCTTCACTGAGGTCTCTAACAACACATGACTGTGCATCTCTAGAAACCATGATATCAACCATCAATATAGGCAGATTATGGGATGGATTGAATTTTGCAAATTGCTTCAAATTGGATCAGAAACCACTGATAACAGCAATGCATTTAAAAATTCAGGTATCTCTCTTAACCCAATCGTTCTTTCTTCTCTCTTTCTTTCCTGCTTCATCACATTTTCAAAATGTGACTTTTGTGTAATAGTCCGGAGATAAGATCCCATATGACAGAATGCAAATGGTTCTACCGGGGAGTGAAATTCCAGAATGGTTCGGTGACAAAGGAATTGGATCTTCACTCACCATACAGTTGCCCTCAAATTGTCGTCAGCTCAAGGGAATTGCTTTCTGCCTTGTCTTTCTACTCCCTCTTCCCTCCCATGAGATGCTTTATGAATTCGATGATCATCCTGAAGTTCGCGTATATTTTGATTGCCAAGTTAAGAGTAAAAACGGTGAGCATGATGGTGATGATGAAGAAGTCTTCGTTTCCAAGAAAAGCTATAGTATATTCAATTTCTTGAAGACATGTGACTCAGATCACATGTTTCTACACTACGAGCTCGAATTAGTAAATCATTTCCGTAAATATTCTGGCAATGAAGTTACATTTAAATTCTACCATGAAGTGGTCAACGGGAGTACGAATGTAGGTCATGAGATTCGAAAGCCTTGCAAGTTGAAAAGCTGTGGTGTATATCTGCACTTTGATGAAAATCTACAGGCCGACACTTTGTTAAGGATCTTCCTTAACAAACAAAAGTTTAGAAGAAAATTGAGGGAGAAATAGAAGAAATTGAAAGGGAGAGAGAGAGAGTTCTGCAATTACTGCAAATTGTTCTTCAAGTAGTTTTCAAGATACCTGTACTAGCTGCTGCTTCTGGTACTACTAACTTGCTGCTGTTGTAACCCTTCTCTATGACTAACTAACTTCGACCTTACCCTGCAACTTGTAACACACTTATGATGAGGATTTGAAGCGAGTAGTTCTGAGAAGGATTCAGTTTACTATAACTGTCTTTATGCAACCAAATTCTACTAATAAAGTCACCTTGTAAAAACCCTAAATTCAAAAAAAAATCTGTATTTTTTAGTTTCCCTCTTGAAAAGTTTATAACTATTTAAATAAATTCAAAATAGCTTAAATAAACTAAGAAATCTGAAAATAAATTGGAAAAATAACAAAACTAGCTCAAACAATATTTTCTCTAGATTTGGTTGTAGCTAACTAACATTGTTATAGAATTGGACTTGTAGAATCTCCCTGCAAAATTTGAATGATCCAAAAATTATGAATCTTTTTGTCAGGTCAATTACTTTGAGCAACGTAATTCTCTTTTTAGATTTACGAATTCCCATCAATCCATAAACAACATTGCAAATCTGGGTAATCAAAACCAATGGAAGGATTGATGATGGAAAAAATCATAGGGAGTACAAAATAAAAGGAGGGACTAATTTTTTTGCTATGTCCACAGTAGCGAGAGATTTCACTCTGGTGGTATTTTACAGGTAGTGTCTTTTTTCTCTTGTTTTTTTCATTTTTTACAACAACAACAACAATATTAATAATAATAATAATAATAATTTTACACATCTATGCTTGTTTACGGTGTTGGATGCATTTATAGAACCAGGTTGAGTGCTCTAGAGGCTCAGTGATGTTCCTGAAGATGAGGGAAAAGAAACTTATTGATGCTTGTTGTCTGAGCTTCAGCAGGCTGGCAAAGAAACCCGATTCCTTCAGGGCATGATCCAGTGCTGGTTGAAGGCTGAATTGCCGACAGGCTTTGGATTTGATATTTTGTTGGAAAGACTGCCGATTCCGGTAACTAGTGTAGCTTTTATGTCGTGTTCATGTACATTTCACTAGTTACCATGGTCATGTCCAACAATTTGGTGACGGCCCTAGTATGATTCAGAGTATGATTCAGTGACGGCAAGAATGGAAAATTAGGGAATGAATTAGGCAAACATTCTCTTTGCCTAATTCATTAAATTATTAATAGCAATCCTGTGTTGGCGTTCCTGAGCACATGATATCAATGCACTTGATTAGAGAAATGTACAAAACTTGTTCATTTATTAACATACAAAATTTGTTTTCCATGATGTCAGCAATGATAGAATGCTTCTTATTCTTTGTACATGTATAGCTCAGTTAAGTTCTCAGAATTATACACCACACTCCAGTAAATGCCGCCTCAATGCCTATGCTTCTGAAAGATCTACTTTCTCATTTAATGGAGTCACTGATTCAGGTGATGGATTCTGAACTTCAGTTTCGGATGGTTGGGATTCATGCTTTGCAGCAGCTTGCAGCATCCGGTTTTGAACATCTGAGGATGAAGATGATGTAGGTAAACCAATGCGGTTGTTTTCCTGTTTTCCTGCTGCCCATGAAAATGCCTGGACTCCAAGTCTAACAAGAGAGAGCAAACGCCTTCAAAGAAGCATTTGAAATCCCAGTTAATCAAGATCTCAAATCCAAAAACTTGGTTAAACATGATCCTTGAAAGAACATTGATAACCTTGATAATGTGAAAATGATTAAATAACTTCTAAATGTCTGGTGGAGGTTGGGAAATATTAACCTTGATAATGTCATAGACAGTTTGGTTATCAACACGACTCAGACTTCTGACATGATCAGAATATGCTCAAGAACCTAGTGTTGACAGAACATTTAGACACAGAAAAGAATTGCTATATACAAGATTTTCCATGCCCTTTAATGTGCGAACACCAAGGTTCATTTTGTTAATAAAAATCCATCGTCCCAGTAAACATGTTCGTTTTGTTTCCATTATGGTTTACCAAATTGTGCAACAAAAATTCATTGCCAAATTGTTGCAAACTTTAGGCAACAATCTAATATGCAAAGAAGATTTCTTTCACAGCTGCTTGGCCAAGAAATTCTGAACACGGGCTCCTTGAGTTTTCGAGATTCTTTTGTGAGGGATAGACTTCGTCGCAAAAAGGTTTTTATTTTTCTGGATGATGTGGATAATTTAATGCCTTTGGAAGAATGGAAAGATTTGCTTCATGGACGACACAATTCATTTGGGTCGGGCAGTAAAGTTCTCATAACTAGTAGGGACAAGCAAGTGTTTAAAAATGCAGTAAACGAAACATACGTGGTTGAGGGGTTGAACTATGAAGAATCTCTTCAACTCTTTAGCTCGAAAGCCTTGAATAATTGCAACCCCACAATTGATCATAGAGACTTGATAGAAAAGATTGTAAGTCATGTACAAGGCAATTCGTTGGCTCTTATAATTTTGGGTTCCTCTCTCTATGGTAAAAGCATCAAAGAATGGCGTAGTGCATTGAATAAACTAGCTCAGGATCCTGAAATAAAAAATGTGTTGAGAATTAGCTACAATGGATTGGATTCAGAACAAAAATCCATATTTCTTGACATAGCTCATTTCTTCATAGGGCAGGAGCCCATAGTTATAAGATCCAATTCAGGAGTATATTTGACTTAAAAATCATCTAAGTTATATTGATTAATCCAAGTTAATTAAAAAAATTAAAAAGAAATTAATTAAAATTTTAACATTCTATTTAAAAAAGTTTAAAAACAATTTATATGAATAAAATATATAGGTTATAAATAATAAAATTTCAAAAATTATTTCAAAATATTTTTTTTGCTTTTAAAAGTCTCAGGTAACACCTATACTATCTCAACCTTCACTTTTGTTCTTGCTCCTCCTAATTGATTTAATGTTTTTCACGTTGTTATACAATTGGGATCGTTTAAACAATTTCGGACAAATTTTTCGCATGCTTTGACTCAACCTGTTTGGAGATGAAAGATGAACGCGTTTTTAGTTTTCATTTCCAGTTGAAAATTAGGGTGTGGTGGATTTGATGTTTTATTTTTTGGTTCATATATAAAAAAATTAACAAACACTTGATTGTTGCGTGTCTTTATTGGGGTCGAAGACTTGATGCCCTTTCCTACCATATCACATCTAAACAATGAACAAGACCGGAAATTTCCAGGAAGTCAACATCTTTTACCCTGCCACCAGAGTCTTACTCTTGTTTCTTCGACTGTTTCTCCACAAAACAACGGCGGTGTTTTTCTTGTTTCTCTCTATCTTTTTGTTTGTTTATATCTGGAGATTCATCATACGAAACCGTCATATATCTCCATCGCCATCTACTCCTTCCACCTTAACCACCGCCCAGCCACAAGGAATGAAATATGATGTCTTCCTTAGTTTCAGAGGAGAAGACACTCGTTATGATTTTACCAGCCACCTCTATGCCGCTTTGAACCGGAAACAAATCCTGACTTTCATAGATTATCAGCTTGTGAGAGGAGATGAGATCTCGGCATCACTTCTGAGAACAATTGAAGAGGCCAAGCTTTCTGTGATTGTTTTTTCTGAAAACTATGCATCTTCCAAATGGTGCTTGGAGGAGCTTGCAAAGATTTTTGAGCGTAGAAAAAATAATGAACAGATAGTTATTCCGGTATTCTACCAGGTGGATCCATCCCATGTAAGAAATCAAACAGGAAGCTTTGGGGATGCATTTGCTAGACTTATAAAGAAGAAAGCTCTGACGATGGACAAAGAGCAGAGCTTCAGAGACGCTTTGAAGGATACAGCCAATCTATCTGGATGGATCTTAGGGAATTCTGAGTAAGCGCTTGAAATATATCCCATGAGAAAATATTCGTTCTTTTGTTGAGTATTTGAAATTTGATTTAAAATTATTGACAATGATGAGCTCTATGAATCCGTATTTATTTTATTTGATTTTGAAAACGTTGTAGCGAAACACTTGTACATATCTTAAGTTTTAGGAGACAGAAAGAAGATACTTAGGAATCCTTATGTTAAATTTTATTAGGACAATTAATGTTTTCTACTATTGTTTCACTTGAAATTGGGTTATTAATAGTCTATTTATTTGAGGTGAAAAATATCATGATGTGTTTAAAAATAATATAAATCATATGTTTTGAGATTTTCTGCAAACAACTTAAACTTTTTTAATTGAAATGATTATATGATATGATGATATGAGAAAACATCTTATGCATTTGCATTTCATTGATTTTCTTAGATATACACTTACAAGTAGTTTCCAGTTTCAAGGATTGATTAACTGTAGATTTCTGAACTCAAATGCATTCTCTCGAGAGGCCCAGTACTAAGAGAATCTTGTCCAGGTTTATGATTCATGTGTTACATTAGCACTATCCATTGCCAATAATGATGCTCAATTACTCGTACGTGCCTCCTATGTATAGATGTAGCTACTAAGGAGTGAGTATGCTTATATGTTTCTTCTTGTCCGGTCCATTTTGACTAACGATTATGTGTGTTCTTCTTGTTTGTCAGGTTGGAGTCTGAATTTATTGAGAAAATCGTTGGAGATGTTTCGAACAAATTGCAAGCCATGTCTTCAAGTCACACTACGGGTTTATTTGGAATTGATTTTCATATTAACAAAGTTGAGTCTTTGTTAAATATGGAGTCTACAGATGTTCTCAATGTAGGGATATGGGGAATGGATGGTATCGGTAAGACAACAATTGCTCAAGTTGTGTGCAATAAGGTTCGTTCTCAATTTGAAGGAATCTTTTTTGCAAACTTTAGGCAAGAATTAAAAACTGGTTCCATGGATGATTTGCAAAGAAAAGCTTTCTTTCACAGCTGCTTGGCCAAGAAATTCTGACCATGGGCTCCTTGAGTTTTCGAGATTCTTTTGTGAGGGATAGACTTCGTCGTAAAAAGGTTTTTATTCTTCTGGATGATGTGGATGATTTAATGCCTTTGGAAGAATGGAAAGATTTGCTTGATGGACGACACAGTTCAATTGGTTCGGGCAGTAAAGTTCTCATAACAAGTAGGGACAAGCAAGTGCTTAATAATGTACTTGATGAAACATATGAGGTTGAGGGGTTGAACGATGAAGAAGCTCTTCAACTCTTTAGCTCAAAAGCCTTGAAGAATTGCATCCCCACAATTGATCACAGACACTTGATAGCACAGATTGTAAGGCATGTACAAGGCAATCCGTTGGCTCTTAAAGTTTTGGGTTCCTCTCTCTATAGTAAAAGCATCGAAGAATGGCGCAGTGCATTGAATAAACTAGCTCAGAACCCTCGAATCAAAAATACTTAAAGAATTAGTTACAATGGGTTGGATCAAGAACAACAATCCATATTTCTTAATATAGCACATTTCTTCAAAAGATTTGAGCAAAACCAAGCTACAAGAGTATTAGATGGCTTTTATTGTCAGCCTGTGAGTTTTGATATAAGCACGCTCATTGATGAGTGTCTCGTAACTACTTCTCATAACATACTAGAAATGGCATTTGGCATTGTTCGTGCAGAATCTAAGTTTCCATTATAATTTACCAAATTACACCATAAATACATGAAGGACAAAAGACTTATGGGGCCATTGTAAGAAGCAACCGGCCGATAAATAGTCAGGTGGAGTGTAAGAAACCAATAATTAGAGAAATTCAAGGTTCACTAAACTAAATTTAACAATGACATAAAACTTTCCATCAAAGGGGATCTAGCTTAATAGTCGAATGCATGCTATTTTTATGGAATACATCAAAGGATCTGAGTACCACTACAATATCAGAAAAGTGTGAAGTTTTTTTTTTTTTTACTATTATCAGCTTAGAAATCAACATCTCTGTGTGTGAAAGAAACATTTACCAAACCACTATAACAAATAAGAGTATACCTGACTGAAGCCAACGATGGCAACAGTTTGGCAAGAAGAATGTGAGGAAAGCAGCAACAAAGAAAAGGAAAAAAAAATAAAGAAAACCTGAATTTATATCATTGGTTCCATATAATACCGCTGAAGTATTTCAAACTCTTCAACATTTTAGGGAGTTTGTTCTTGAAAAGTAATAGAGAGCCTGCCCATGAGGAAGAAAATGTACTGATAGCAATGCATATGATGCTGCAGCAAAATTCTGTCCACAGCGTAAATATAGTATAAGTAAAGCATGCACTGGACATTTGCATGGTAAGCAATAGATATTTCTCAATCATGGATTGATGATTAATGAAGACCTCATGTAAACAGCATGAGTAGTTCTAGTTAACCATATACATATCTTTGTGGAATCATGTCTCTAGACTATACAGAAGCATACATTCGAAATAAAGAGAAAATGGCGGTGAAGATTCGTTTAGCTAGACTGGGATGCAAAAACAGGGCATTTTACAGAATTTTTGCTGCTGATACCCATACCCCAAGAGATGGCAAACACCTTCAAGTTGTTGGTTTCTACGACCACTTAGCAGGTTTCCTCTTTTTCTTCTTACCCTTCTCTTATTATTTTCATATGCTCGGTTCACATGAAGACATTTGTTTCTAATTTTAAAGACCTGGACTTTGAAGGCTTACTGGGTTTATTTTCAGGTTCTTATATCATCATTGCATGGTATGTGTAGATGTCTTTGTTATTCAAGACTTAAACTTTATGGGGGTAATGCATTTGTACTTTTATTTTCTTATGTATATGTAGTTTAATATTATCATTGATAGCACTGATTGTTTATAATTTATTCTTTCATCAGTTGAAGTCTCAAAATATATTCATAGTTCTAGTCAGAACTAAGGTTTTAAGAAAGAGTATTTCTTTCCTCTTTCGTTTTTCCGCTGAAGGTCGGATGTAGGCGTAAAATGAGATGCAAGCTCACATCATGAAAATAATGAGGGTCAAAAACATTCTATCAAGTTGCCAAAGCAGGCCCAAAATCACCAGTTGTTGTAAACTGTGTTCATTTTCCGGCCTTGCAGCAGTGCTATGACCATTATCGAAAGCCACCGTTAAGACAAGAAATACGTACTTTCCAGGAAATACTCAATGTCATGGCAACTCAGCTTCCCAAACACACTTCCCAAGACGACTTCTTCTTCTTCAATATATATATATATATATAAAGGCATCTGCCAAATTATTTGAATAGATTGTGATTCTGCAAAATCACGGATATATTAAAATGGTGATTTAAAATAGCAGGTTTTTTAAAACTATATGTTGTTATTCTAAAAACAATTTAAACCGTATTATTTCTTTAACTGTATCATTTTTTAAAACAAAATTCCTATTATTGGGGCAGAGAAAAATGTTCTTCCTAATAAAATCATAATAATCATGCCCTTCCCTACCAAATTATAATATAATGTGAAAGTCAACAAAGTTTACGCGCAAACACTTTTTTTTTTCTTTTACGCGCAAACACTTGGATGGAAGACTTGATGCCCTTCCCTACCAAATTACCAAATAATAATAATAATAATAATAACAAGACATGAAGCCTTTTGTGGTTGATGAAAATTTCTAGGAAGTCAATAATGTGAACCCTCTGTAATGTACTAAGAAAATATTTGGATTTGAGTTTTTTTATTTTTTTATTATTTTAATGTGTTGATATCAAAAATAAAATTTAAAAAAAAAATATATTATTTTAATATAATATATTTCGAAAAAAAATATTTTAAAAAACAATCATTATCATAATATTAAACAGGTTCTCTAATAAATTCTTCTGAATCAAATCATCATAACTATTATAATATAATGTGAAGATAAAAGTATTATAATTATTTTTTAATTAAAAATATATCAAAATAATATTTTTTATAATATCCTGATAAAATACTTGAATTTGGAATTTTTAAATTTTTTTATTTTTTAAAATAATATAGTAATTTCACTGTGTTATTAAAATATTAAAAAATAAAAACACGTAATGTCAAGGCAGCTCAGATTCCCGAACGCGCTGCCCAAGCACTCGCCGGGAAGACTAAAGGTCAAGTCGTCGTCGTCCCCATCAACATGGTTATTATTGCCCGAGCATCAAGAAGAGGATTGGCCCCATCCCCCGTCCCTTCCTCTCTCCTTCAATATAACTGTATCAATTTGTTTTTCTTTTTATAATATCCTCTTCTTGATGTTCGGGCAATAATAGTCATATTGATGGGGACGACGACTTGACCTTAAGTCTTCCTTAAAATTACATGTTTCCTTTTTCCTTTATATATATATATATATATATATATATAAAAGAAAAGGGAAAAGGCATCTAAAAAGAAAAAGGCATCTGCCGCTAAAAAAAAAAGAAAAGGAAAAGGCATCTGCATCTGCATCTGCCGATACCGTTTGAAAACACAATGAAACCATGTTTTTAAAAAGATTTAAATTTTTTTTTAATATTTTAAATTGTTTTAATGTATTAATCTTTAAAAAAATAAAAAAAATATTATTTTAATATATTTTAAAATAAAAACACTTCAAAAATAAACCACAATTATATTTCCAAACAAACTTAGTTCAAGTCATCGTCCCCTTCAATATAACAATTATTGCAGGAGCATGAAGAAGAGCATTGGCCCATCCCCGTTCCCTTCCTCTCTCCTTCAAGAAGACTTCTTTTTTTTTTTTTTCTTCACAATAAATAAATATATATAAAGGAAAAAGGAAAAGACATCTGCCGATTTATTTGGATAGATTGTGATTTTTGCAAAATCACACATATATATATATATATATATTAAAATCGAGATTTAAAATAGCAGATTCTCTCTCGACCAGTTCAGGTTCAAAGGAAAGGGTGATCAGCGGGACCCAGACTTTAGATCTCTTCTCTATGGTGGGAGGACATTGAGACGAATGAATGCCGAAGAAAGGAAAAGCAAGAAGTTGAACCTATGAGGTCTGGATCTATGAGTTGAAAGATCAAGGAAGGGCATTGGTCTATGTTGTTTTCTAAAAAAACAATTAAACTATATTATTTCTCTAACTGTATCATTTTTTTAAAAAATTCCTATTATTGGGGCAGAGTAATATAATGAATAATATAACTCGTTATTTCTTCCCAATAAAATCATAATAACCATTATAATATAATGTGTAGTCAACAAATTCACATCTTTTTCCTATTCTCTCACTTTCCATGTCCCATGTAATGCAGATTAACTGTTAAAAGGGCTGCATACAAAGGGATAACCTCGCACGGAGAAAAATAGAACTCTAAAATTCAATTATCAATAAATCTAACGTTTAAGATAAACTGGAAAAAAAAGTGTTAAAAAAAAATAAAAAAAACTTAACTTGAATCAACATGTCAAATTAACATCTCAATAATGTGATCGGGATAACTCTATACAGAAAAAATTGAAAAGAACAAAAAAGATCAACTCTCAAGCAAACTAAATGATAAAAAGCAAAACTAAAAAAAAATTGAAAAAAAAACCCAAGTCAATCCGGGTTAACTTGACTAATCCGGGTTAACTTGACTAACCCATAACTCGAGATATGAGATCAGAATAACCCTACAGAAAAGAAAAAAAATCAAGAAGTTCAAGGCCAAATAACCTAATGTTGAAGGATAAGATTGAAAAAAAATAAATTTTTTTTAAAAAACCTAAAAAAGACCGAAGTTAAATCAGACTAATATTCTAAACTCGTGATCCAGGTAATGAGATCGAGATTATCCTATAGAGGGCAAACACGAAAAAATCATGAAGCAATATTCCTAATCATTCAAGATTAAAAAACAAAATAAATAACAATAAAAAAAATAAAAATTAAATCTGGAATCATTATGAACAATTTCGAAAGCCACCGTTAAGACAAGAAATACAGAATTTTCAGGAAACACAACTTTCTAAACACACTGTTCAATGAAGTGTTGGTCTAACGGTTAAGGTACCATTATATCCCCGTAAGGATAAAAATATAAATTTAATTCTCATGAAGCATACTTATTGGAAAAAACAGTCATAAATCTCAAACAGTACTAATCTAGCCCTTTAAACTTTAAAGGGTGCGAGAATATCCGGATTAAAAAAAAAAAACTCAGCTTCCGGAACACACTGTCCAAGCACTCGGCAGCATCGAAGACTTAAGGTCAAGTCGTCGCCCCCTTCAATATAGCAATTATTGCAGGAGCATGAAGAAGAGGATTGGCCCATCCCCGGTCCCTTCCTCTCTCCTTCAAGACGACTTCTTCTTCTTCACACTGAGAATTATTGCCCGTCATTCTTTTGTCTTGTTTTGATAATTAACGAGACAGAAGTGTTTATATAAAAAAAAAAATGAAGAGAAATTAACAAAAGATCCTAAAGCTGCTAATACGCTAAGGGAACAGCTAATCCATTTGAAATATTAAAAAAAGTTATCTATCACAGTTGTGATATGATGATACACAAGAATATATGTTTCTTCTTATTACAGTAATAATTGTTTTTTAATATATATATATATATATATATATATATATATAAAGATAATATTTTTATTTTTTTTAAAAAATATTTTTTATATTAACACATCAAAAAAATTTAAAATAAAAAAATTATAAAATTTATAAAAACACTGTCAATACCAAAAAGAAAAACAGCAACTAAATGCCATTTTCTGCCGCATCACTTTGTACACTTGATAATATTATAAAAATATATCATCTAAATATTTTTTAAAGGTTTCAATGATCTTATTTCATGAAAAAATAAAAATTAAATGAGTACAAGTTAACCTCATATAGGGATAAATAAAATAAAAATTTGAAGTTCAATTACTAACAAATCAAACATTGAATGACAGACTGAATAAAAAAATAGTGTTAAAAACAACCTAACTCGAGCCAGCATGTCAAATTCATGCCTCTGTTATGAGACTAGGATAATTCTGTGTAGAAAAAATTGAATAAAACAAAGGAAGTTAACTCTCAAGCAAACTAAATGATGAAAAACAAATATTAAAAAAATAATCAATTAAAAAAACATTTTAAAAAATCAAGTTAATCTGAGTTAACTTGACTAACTCGTGACTTCAAGTTATGAGATCAGGATAACCCCACAAAAAAAAAATATGAAGATCATGGCCTAATAACCTAATATCATATGATAAGATTGAAAAAAAATTCAATTTTTATAAAAGAACCTAAAAAAAGATTGAAGTTAAATAGGACCAATATTCTAAACACGTGACCCAAATAATAAAACCGGTATTATCCCATAAAAGGTAAGTATGAAAAAATCACAAAGCAATATTCTTAATCACTCAAGATTAAAAAACAAAACAAATAGCAATCAAAAGATTGAAGACACAATTTAAAATAAAAATAAAATAAAATAAAATAATAAGGGACTAAATTGAAAGTTAAAATAAATCAAGAAAATAGCAATAAAAAGAATGAGTACCAAGTTGGATACGAAAATTAAATGAAGTAAAATGCAGATGAATAAAATTGAAAAATAAATAAAAATAACAGCAATGCAAATAATGAGTACCAAATTGGATACAAAAATCAAATGAAATAAAATGTTAAGGGATGAAATTGAATAAAAAATAACTTTAAGAAGCATTGAAAGCAAAGCAAATAATAATTAAAAGAATGAGGATAAAATTGATACAAATACAAACTCAACATGACACATTTAATTTTTGGAAGAGCTGACATGAAACCCGAGGCTAGGAGAGATAAAAGAGAGAAGAAAAGAAAAAAAAATTGTTGGAGCCAAACCATTACGCCGCCATGCACACGTGTCTGACCACCAGAAAGATGATGTCGTGATACTTTAATATAGTCGTAGAAAGCGGTATTTGTCTGCTGAAAAATATCGCATGTACTGTCCAAAATACACATATGCTTTTTAGATGCAAATGTCTCTAATTCACTTTCATTATAACTAAAAATTTTACTTTAATTATTTTACCGAAACACCCATGAATCCTTTACTTTAAAGAATATTTGAAACATTCCTCAGTGCTTCTAAAACGGTTAAAAATTAATTTGTCTCAAATCATTATGACCATTAATTATCGAAAGCCACCGTTAAGACAAGAAATACATAATTGCGTAATGCCAAGGCAACTTTGCTTCCCAAACACACTGGGCCCCAAGCACTTGCCAGGAACTCAGGAAGAGCCAGGTCAAGTCGGCGTCCCCATCAAAATGGCTATTATTGCCCGAGCATCATAAAGAGGATTGGCCCATCCCCGGTCCCTACTCAAGACAACTTCTTCTTTATTTTTATTTTTATTTTTATTTTACTTTTTTCTAGAGTAATATAGTTATTTCTGTTATGAAAATGTTAAAAAGACCAAAACACTCATGGATATTAGTTTTAAGAATTTTGTTTTAAGAATATTTAAATTATTTTTTGTACTTCTAAAATGTTTATTGATAATTACAACAATGAAAATGATAAATGAATCTTATAAAAAAAATTCAATAACTAGTTAAATGATAAAAAATAATTATTTTACTCTTTGTTCTTTTTCGTCAACAAAAACCTAGATTGTGATTTTGAATCGCTTTTATATTAAAATTGTAGTTTAAAATAGCACTTTTTTTTTAAAACTATGTTCTTTTTTAAATAAATAAAATTAAACCATATTATATATTTCTCTAACTGTATCAATTTGTTTTTTAAAAAATTCCTATTATTGGGGCAGAGTAACAAGTTTTTCCCAATGAAATCATTATAAACACTATAATATAATTGAAAGTCAACAAAGTCCTAGTTTGTGCAAACACTTGTATCGAAGACTCATGCCCTTTCTACCAAATCACAAAAAGAAAAAACAAATAACAAGACATAAAGCCTTTCTGTCCACATGAAATTTCCAAGTAGATGTGCACCCTCTCTAACGTCCGAGAAAATCCATGGATTTGATTTTTTTTTTAATTATTTTTTTATATTTTTTTATTATTTTAATGATTTGATATTAAAAATAAATTTTAAAAAATAAAAAAATATATTATTTTGATATATTTCCAAATAAAAATTATCTTAAAACTAAATAGATTCTTTAACAAGTTCTCTCTGCACAAACATATGGACTAAATGTAGTAGCAGTTAATTTTTAAAATATTTTTTGTTTGAAAATATATCAAGATAATGTTTTTTTACTTTTAAAGAATTATTTTTGACACCAACACATCATAACAAACCTAAAAAACTAAAAAAAATAATCTAAAATAAAATATAAAATATAAAATAATTTGAAAATTTATTAAAACATTGTTTATATAGCAAAGACAAACCTAAATGCCTTTCCTACCACATCACAAATAACAAGACTTGAAGCCTTTTGTGCATGGAAAATTTCTAGGATGCTAACAATGTGCACCTTGATAAAATACTTCAATTTGAATTTTGCTTTTTTTTTGTTTATTTTAAATAATTTTTTTATGTTTTAATTATATTATTTTAACATTATGATATCAAAAATAAATTTTAAAAAATAAAAAAATATATTTTTTTAATATATTTTTTTAAAAAATAATTTGAAAAATAACCACTAGTATAATATCAAATAAACTCTCTAATAAGTTTTTTTTCAATTAAATTGTCATAACCATTATAATATAATATGAAGGCAAAAAAGTCCTCCACAAGGCAAATACTTGGATTGAAGATAAAAAGGGTATTATAAGTATGGTAATATTTATTTTTTAAAGTGTTATTCACTTAAAAATACATTAAGATAATATATTTTTTATTTTTAAAGAATTATTTTTTAAACCAATATATTAAAAAACCCAAAAAAATAAAAAAATAATCTCAAATAAAAAATAAAAATTTATAAAAACATTGTTTATAGGCAAAGATAAAAGCGCACAAATGCCCTTTCCTTCCATTTGCATGCCAGCTCCCTTTAGCTTCAATGAGAAATTAAAATGCATTAAAATATTAATTTTATATTTAAAATATTAAAAAAAGTTATCTATCACAGCCAGCTGTGATATGATAAACAAGAATATATATATGCTTTTGATTTTTAAAAATTATTTTTATATCAGTAAATTAAAAAAATTAAAAAATTAATTCTTTAAAAAAATTAAAATTTATAAAAACACTGTCAATA
>Ga0325411_1000259_pt1 | contig 53315 bp, 23 predicted proteins | sample PopdelMetagenome_13_FD_206181 | JGI IMG/M metagenome (GOLD analysis project Ga0325411, IMG submission 206181) | Populus deltoides microbial communities from Bellville, Georgia, United States - Xylem-PdIQD-R4 | ecosystem: Host-associated > Plants > Phyllosphere > Stem > Wood/Secondary xylem... | reverse complement strand
GACTAGTCAAAATGAATCAGATTATAATTAAAGCAATTCTTAAATAATTTAATTTTAAACTCAAGTTAGATAAAGAATCAGATCTAAAGATTTTAAGATTGACCCGTTAGACCGATTTTAATAATAATACCAAACCCCTCAACATACCCGCGCACACGACTTAAAAAAATACCCATACATATATACATACATACATGTATGTATGTATCTTATCCTAGTTAGGTTGGATGAGGTAGCGAGTGCATGTTGAATAACATTTAGGGGTTGCATCAGTATTCACAACGCCCATAATTTTTTTTCCTTCAAAATAATCACCAAAAAAAGTTGAAGATAACATTTTAGCAGTCAATCAAGCCATTGCATGCAGATACATAAATTCTTGGATATTCTAGGCTGATGTTACCACTGTGCGTACAAATCTTTTTATGGGTTTTTTCCTTCTCCAATCGGAGCCTGAAAAAGGACGACAAAAGAGCATCTAATATAAAATACAATATTGGAAATGTAAAATGTTAAGTGCAAGAGCAGGGAGGGGCTGTCCAATTTTTTTCAGTTGGAGAACTGAAAAAAGAGTAAATCTTTTCTCCTGCACCAGTAGTACAACCTGGGAGTTTGTGAGCTGACAGAACTCATGGAATGAACTGAACTGCAAGCTTTAATGAATGAATCAGAAAAGGACACCACCGTTTGTTTGATCCATTGGATAAATATAATGATGAGCATTTGGTACTTCTTTTCTACCATAAGGAAAAAAGAGCTCTGAATCTGGTTACTGTGTCAGTTCTTGACAGTGGTGTGTCGCTGAAGTTGTTTACAGATTGTAGCATCTGCTTTTTTTTTAATTAGGACAGTAATTAAAAAATTTAGCAGAATAATATTATTTGAATTTTTTTTTGATAAAATAACATATTTTTAATTTGTTACATTTTTTAAAAATAATATTTATTGAATATCACGATTAAAAAACACGAAAACTTAACATACATTGTTTTTAGCCAAAGAACACAACTATGTTCTGTCTGTTTTCCATGGCATAGATATTCACTCTATGAATACGTTTGATTCAAAAAAATTTTGTTTAGATAAAATTTAATATGTTTTAAATCATTTTAATATACTGGTATTAAAAATAATTTTTAAAAAATAAATAAATATTATTCGTATGCATTTCAATATGAAAAATTATTTGAAAAGCAACCACAATCACACTACTAAATATTCTCTATATCTAGCTTTTCTAAAGGAATCACTTGTTCTAGTTTTTTTTCTAAATTTTCTTGGGTAATAAAATAGAAAGAAAAATTTAGTCACAGTCACACTATCACTTCAGCAGTAGCTCAAGTCACAATCAATGGGCATTCCCTTTCAAGCCAGAAGGAGGACCCAAAGGCCCTAGAAGAAAGTGGTGAGGTAAAAGAAATGTCTCAAAAACCATGCATCAACTATTGGTGGAAATGCAATAGATGGGTGTGGTGAGTTCATATAGGAGGAGAAGAAGAAGCCTCAAGGCCTTCAAGCAAAGTTGTCAATTTCATTTCGTTTCGCTCGGAATGATCGAAACATTTCATATCAATTCAAAAAACAGAACAAAACGGAATAAATTTCATCTCATTTTAAATATCGGTCCGTTCCGGATTTTTCGGCTAAATTCTGCTCGGAACGTTTCGGTTTCATTTCACATGTTCCGTTCCGCTCTTGAAAAGCCATTGAATCAAATTGAACCTTGTTCAATTTAATTAATTAAATCTTTTTTGGTTTAAATCACACAATTATAAAAAGCTCTTTTTCATTACTATTTTCAATAACAATGATGTTAATAATATTATTAAAAATTATTATTACTATTTTCATTAACAATGATATTAATTTTTTAAAATTAGATTTATCACTAATATATATGGTTTATATTCATGTTGTTTTTTTTCATGTTTATACTTTGTAGGAATTTGAGCAAAACAAGGGATGTTTTAGATTCTATTAGCCTTGATAACATTGACCTAACTTTATATTTAAAATATTTGTGTTAAAATATTTTACTTTCATAATATTTTGATATTTTGTTTAAGTTGAATTACTTTAAGTTAAAGATCTATTTAATCTTGACTATTTAGAAATATTTTAAATTCTGAAATTATATTTGTTTGGCATTGTGTTTGTATTGCATAATTTATAATTAATTGATCTTGAATTTGAATTATATTTGTTATATATATATATATATATAAATATAAACAGTACAACCTCGAAACACTCCTAAACTGAAACATTCAATTTCAATTGAAAAAACGAAACACTTATCGAAACGGAATTGACAACCTTGTCTTCAAGTGCTCAACCTATAATTAATGTCGTATTTATAAATTATAATATTAAAAAATTATTGTAATTTAAAAATATAATATTTAATATATATCGTAATTTTAAATTATGACAAATAAAAGTATATTATTTTATCAAAATCTTTTTGTTTTGATGTTAGGAAGAGTATCAAATCAAAGTTTTGGTTTTAGGTCCAAAAGCAAACAAATAAAGAAGATGAAGTTTCAAATCAAAATTATAAATTGGTCAGGCCCAAACACAATGAATAATAAACAAACACTAAAAGGAAATAAATGGATAAAAGCAATAGCAAATATTTTCTTCAATATTCTCCCTTCTTCTTCTTCTTCTTCTTCTTCTTCTTCTTCTTCTTCTTCAATTTTCTTGTATTTCCTTGTGAAATAGCATTTCTCAAATCTTTCTATAGAACGCTGATTAAGAGCTTGTCATGAATTTGATATTACCTTACCATTGGCCATCCAATTTAAAAAGGGTACAATGGTAGAATAATGTATGAACAATGGAGTTTAATAACTGGTCACCTCTTCCCCATTGAGAAAGAGAAAGGCACCTGTGCCTTCTTTGCATGATCACCGTCATATTAAGATTGAAATTTCCAGTCATGCACTTCTAAGGGCATTGAGCCATTCAACTCGATTGTTTTAGATGTTGAAATATCATTCCATTCATAACTTGATCCAAGCAATTTAATCAATACCAACCGAAACCTAAAGTATGGTTCTCCTACAATCTGATATCATTATGGTTTCAAGCTTCTAAGTGCTCCGAGCTTATCAGAAGCAGATAGAGAGTTTCCCTCCATTCACCAGTAGCTAAGCTCTCTCCTAAAATGGTGTGAACTGTAGATTAAAAGTTGTCTACCACAAGGCATCCATGAGTGGAGACCAGACAGGTCCCACGAAAAAACGATAGGTGCATGCACATGCGAAGGATAAGCAACATGATTTAGTCCCAATAGTAACGAAGATCTGAAACATTGATCCGCAGTAAAATAATTTACAAACATTCATGGCAAATAAAGTGGGAAGGGCAGGAATTTTCCCCGTAAGCCATCGGTTTTGATGAGGGTTTCAATGTTCCATTTTAAAAGAGTTGAACTTCCATGTACAAGAACAGACAATTACAATACATGAATAAATGTAATCAAGGATCAGCTTTTCCAGCGACTTGGTCATCATCAGAGTTGTAATCATCTTCACTCAGCTCTTCATCACTGGATTTTTCTTCTGGTCTCGCCCCTATATCCTCTGGCTTCGCATATTTTTCACAGTATTCTGGAAATAAAAAACATCTGCATAACTTCAAGAAATAATATAGAAACAAGACGGATAGATGAAGAATGAGAGAAGAGTCAACGATGTAATGATGTCAGCTTAGGTGTTAAATGCAAAGTAGAGTTCAAGACTATAACGGCTGATAAAATGCTGGATTTGACAATCTTTAACATTATACATATCATAGAAAAACTGAGGTTGATGTCCGTATGCACAACAGGTACACTCTATGACTGTTGCCAGCTTAGGTTTGTTTAACTTTTGACAACCATCATCAAACAAGACACAGACCTATTCCAGATTTTTATATTTCACATAACATAAAGTATATTTGAAGTGAACCCAATTCAGTAACAACTCTTCATTTCTTATTCCAGTCACACAAACTTATAATTTCTTAAATAATCTCCAAGTTCCAAAACCAAATTAGTAGCCGTTGTGAAACCAAAGGACTGATCAAACCAGCAATTAACTATCCTTACTCTTTGGGCAGCCATGTATTCTTGATGGGGCTCCAATTGTTTAAATCTGAAATTCGTGTAGGAAACTGAGACCATCCTCACATAATTGCTATCATTTCATAGTTACTGAATCATTCAACAAATGACAAAATTGTTTTTTGGCTTTTTGGATCTAGTTAAGAGATGATAAATGATTGACTGACACCAGCTCTCCCACAGTCATTTTCATAAAGGAAAATCTTACTATACTGCAGTCTTCCCAGACAACAATACACAAATTTCCAAAAAAACAATTATAGGGCAAGAGAATAAGTATTTGCAGCAGAAATTGCCCGACATCCAACAACCCCTTCGGTGTCCAACAGTGTCACAAATGGTTCACTGTTCCCTTGCCTTCATGCACTCGTGCATCAAAATGGAGGCAATTACATGCCATCTCAAAGGAAATGTTTCCATTCAATGTAGTTATTTCTGAATTAGCAATTCAAAATCAATAGCAGACCCATTTTACTTGATTGATTATAGGTCTTATTCCAATTCAAGGTTCTTGGAAGTCACCATCTGTAGATACATATCCTTTCAATGCATCAAACCATCTGATCCAAAAGACAAACAGAGGGCCGTAAACGTACATCTTAATGTGTCAGATGTTGCTGATCAGACATTATAGATAAAAAATGGAAACAAACAAGTGACAAGTGTGCAACTTCAAAGATGTACATCCAAAATAAAAAACCGATGATTATTTAATTAAACTGGAATTAGATAAAAGCAGCTAAAGCTATCAACTTCACACACTAAGTGCTAATATACTGGAACTGAAATTGATTATCAAGTTTAAGGTTAAAACTATGAAGCCTTTTTCCAGAATAAGCACTGAAACCTCCCAAAAGTGGCCAATTAGACATAAATGAGCACGGTTAATGTTGTCCTCAACATGCAACATAACCCCAAAGCCTTACATTCATGAATTTCTAAATGCATTTTAGAGTGGAAAAATCTACAGATTTGAGGATAAAAATAAGAGAACTGGAAAATAAAGTATCTTAAACTCTGTTTTGACTAGCTAAGCAGAAGTAAAACTTAAGTTCACAAACTATGTTTAGACTTCCTACCTTTCACTCTTTGATCATAAGCAGTGCCATCACGCATCATTAAAGCAGCAGCTTCTCCATTCAATGGATCTAATGCGTTGGGATACAAAAGAAGCTGAGGAAGAAACACTTCAAATACGTTTACCAGATCTGTAATTTTCATTAAAATGGAAATTGTCAATGTCTAACATGACAAGAAATGAAGGAAGAATCTAGGATGGATGAAACAAATTTACAAGATCAGCACATAGCATATAAATTGTCCATATATAAATAATAACAATGGAGCAGGTTTACCAAACATGGGGCTCCAATTTTGATTGATAACATCCAAACACACTGAACCAGACCTGAAACTCAAAAAGAACCCACATTTCCATTAAAATACGTGATCTGGCAACCCATATAAGCTAACACAAACTTCAAACAAGCTAAGTAGTCAGATTTTAGCATCCACCAACTCACATTTCATCGACATTTGGGTGATAGATCTTGTTGATAAAGCCAATTGATGGAGGTTTGTAAGGATAAGCATCTGGTAATTCAACTCTTATCTTCCACACACCTCCTTGATAAAGACCTACCATGTTCCCACAAAGAAAAAAGAAAAGAAGAGATAATAATCTGACTGTATCCATAATTAAAAAAACCCCCCAAAGAAACTTAAGCTTTATCTTCACAGAGGAAAATCAACTAACAACAAACCTGCAACTAATATAAGAACTAAAAACAGCAATGCAATTCATTAAATTTTCATTCTACTTCACAGTAAAAGCAAAACAACAAGTTTCTTCTCATGCATCAGTAGTAAAAAAAATCTGCTTAAAATTCAACTTCAAAGAAAAATAGCTCCGGCAAAAGAAAAATAAAAGGTTCAATTCATAAAAAAGAAAATTTAACTTCTTATTGACAGCAATCTTGAAGATCAATTCCATGACCCAAAGTATCTAAATGGGTCAACAAGAATAAATAAAAAATCATCTGAAAAACAGAAAAGAACCCGCTAAGAAAAACATTAAAGAAGGAAGAAGAGCAGAATCAAAGAAAGAAAACAGTGAAAAGGAAAAAAAAAAAAAGCGGTACTGAAGATTTTTGATTACTTACTTTCTTTAGGTCCATTGAATTCCACATAAAACTCTTGCATGCCATCATTGATCATTTCCACTTTGTAATCACTCATCATCCTAGTCAATCAAAACCCATAAAAAATCAAGAAAAAACCAAAAAAACCCAATCAAATAAAGAAAGAAACTCTGTCAAAAAAAGTGATTTTTACAGTTTCATCAAATCCATCTCCCTGCGTTTGCTTGGTGAAGACATATTTGCTTTCTTTTTCTATTCTTCTTCTTCTTCTTCTTCCTCTTGGTTTGTTGAGAGAGAGGAAAGGAGGTCTTTTTAGCTAAAATGGTTTCAGACATGAATGACAGAAGGGAGGAATTGTATTTATAAAATTATTTTGCACACACTCTCATGGCCATGTGGAGTCGGCTTCACTATTTCACTGTAATTTCCCTCTCCATGTACTGTATAAATATCAAAGTTCTTTTCTTTTCTGTTTTTTCTTTTTTAAATAATATGCTTTCCTTTTCTTTCCTTATTTGTATTTTCCCCTTTTCATCACAAATCTTAGTCAGTTATTTTTTTTAATTGTTACAACATATTTTTTTAATTAAATAATTAAAGATATCCGCGGCTAACTATCATATATTAGAGAGGAACTATCTTAAGTAAGCGATATTAACTTAAATATTCATGAAAAACTTTAATGTGAGGTATTTCTCTGCATTCAATTCTAAGATAATAATGGTTTTCACTAATATTTAACCGTACTGGTAATGCTACTTTAATGACGTGTCATCATATAATGATCCAAGTCATCACTAGCACCGACATGGCATATTTTAATTGGTATGTCATCGATCTTATGTTGTATTAGACACAACATATATATCGACACAGAAGCTAATATATATATATGTATGTATGTCTGTATGTATGTATGTATGTGTGCATCCACTTTAGATGATAGAAACACATATGGTTATTGATTATAGGAACCGATCATGATTTAATCATGATTTTTATGCGAGATTGTTTGTATTTATTCCTTTAAAAACTTTGGGAAAAAACGTGTTTGTATTTGTTGCTCGTCAATAAGAACTTACCTAATTTTTTTAGATGACTTAGAAAAACATCTAAATTAAAATAAGCTAAAATCATTTTGAAATATTCAGTAACTCCACGCTAAAAAATATTGTTTAATGGGATGTAATAATCTAAAAAACTTAAAACACTAGCTATTAAGAAGCATTTTTATATTTGCAAAATAATTTTAAATCATTATAATGCCAATTAAGAGATAATTTGGTATTTGTATAAATATAAAAAAAAAACTAAAATTCATAATGAAATGATTACAATTTTCTTAAAAAAATATTAAAATTGGAGTTAAGAGGATTTTTGGTTTTTTAACAATGATTTTTACATTATTATTAAGTTAGTTCAGGAGCAATTTAATATTTGATAAAATAAAAATTTATAAAAAACAGGTGTGTGTACAATATTAGAAGACGACTATGCGCTTACTAGAATATAAAATTACCCTTCCATGTAATTAATATATGAGTAGTTTCTCAATAAAACTACAATAAAATGCTATCAAAAAATTCAGTTTATCTTATTCTTATGATGTTTTTGTACATTACAAGGCAAGGAAGGCAAGGAAATGGAAGAAAATTTGAATTTTAGTCATGTACTTATTTATTGCCATAATTCATTAGCCTCCTAATAATCTTAATTTATAATTTCGGCTAACTCACTAGATATTAATAAAAGTTTAAATGTCCCAATATAATTAATTGCTTAATTTGGACAGTTTTAACTAACTAATCGTATACAAATGGAAGCCTATCAACCTCTAGCTATCTAGAAGGATTCTCTCTCTCTCTCTCTCTCTCTCTCTCTCTCTCTCTCTCTCTCTCTATATATATATATATATATATATATATATATAATTTTTTATAAGTGTGTCAGTGGATTTATTTCATATTTTTTTATTTTATGTACTCTACCATGATCATATTAGTTAATTACACCATGTTAGTTATGGCATAAATGTTGTATTTACGCTCAATTATATTAGAAGTAGGCCATGAATGTACGTATCGGTGATGGTATGGATACAAAGCTTAATTAAGATCCAATTTGAAATATGGAAACACTTTTGATGCACGAAAACTACCATAAAATATATTTGAACGTTGGAAAAAAGAAAGACAACCAAACAAGAAAAGCAACTAAGGAAGACAATATTAAGAAATAATATTGCGTGCAGCATCAAAGTTTCCATATATGCTCGCCTGACATTTTTTTTTTTGGGATAGAAGGAGAGCAAAGCTCCAAGAGCGTTAAACCCTACACAACCGAGGCGCCATGACATCATAATCTTCCTCAAGAATGATCCTTAGACATCCCATTGGCAGATCGATGATCCCAGCTTCAAAAGAATTGGCAAAAGCACCTAACCAATCCGCTGCACGTACGATTGGCTTGATCATGGAATACATGATGATTCTGAACTAGGACAGTAAAGCTAATCTCTGATAGCCAAAACCAGTTGTGTATCCGTTCCCTGCCTCAGGTTTTATTGCCAAATACTCTCAGCAGCCATTCTTGAATTCCTCTAGCAAATTGTAAGAGAAAAAGAGTCGTGTCCGCCTTGGTAGTAAGACAGACTCCAGACTGCCACAGCATAGACAATCTCTTAAAACATGTAAAACAGACTCCAGAATAGCAGCAGCATAAAGGCCACAAGAAGAATCCATAGCCATCCCACGATGACCTCGTTGCTCATTACTGCTTAGTACTCACCATGCAAAGCTCGCCATAAAAACGCTCTTACACGCCCTGGACTCTGCCAATTCCAAATGGTCCTATATTAATTAAAAGTATAAAAGAAATTAATTTTTTTTTTACCAAATGAGTTTTTTTAACATTATGAAAGAAAATGGATATCATCATCTAAAAATTAATTTAATAATTAATATATATATATATAATATAAATAAATGAAAATTGATCATGCTCTCAAATAAATTGAATTTAATGATGAAGATTGAATGATTATAAAAAATGTGTATTTGAGATTGATGAAATTATTATCTTGTGCTTTCAACTGCGTACATTAGATTTTAACTTTATATTGGAGCAAGTATTTTATTTCACATATGATTATTTTAATTATTTATTGTATTGTTAAATATATTTTAAGAAATGATTTAATGCTTATTTAAATTACAATTTAACTATATTATCAATATCTCAGCAATAAATGATCTTTTTTTACAACAAACTCTCATAAAACTAAAACAATTAATTCTCTTCATCTTTTTCTCTTTTCTTCTCTCTCGTATATCTAAAAAAAATTATGGTAATAAAATAAAAATAAAAATAAAAACAACTCTCACTGTCCTCGATCATTGCTTTCGTGGATCTCTCGCCCTTTCAATCTCCAAATACCAAACCAAGTTTCGCTAGAGTCAATTGTGGTTCAGTAGTAGGTATGACCATAGGGTACTAGCTAGAAAAAACACAGTTCGATCATTTTCTCCAGCGAGGATATTAAGAAAGACAAGCCGACATCCTTAGAAAGATGCAGCAACTGTCCTGGATTTGTTAATACTAAGTACCAGAAGTTCCCATGACACCACCACTTGGAAAAAAGAATCATAATTTTTGTTAGGTTTGTTTGATTAAGATGGAAGCACGATATTCATAGTCTCTCCTTTGACATGATAATAGTACAAAGACTTGCAAATTATGTCCTCAAGCTTTCTGGCCTCAAGGTCTGGAGCACAGAGTCCAATTTAGCAGGGTTAAGGATCGGGGAAGGAAGGGAGAAAGATTTATGAAAGCAGTGATTACAACTTGTAAGATATAGTATCATAAAATTTCTCGATCGGTTCGGGCGTTTGGGCCAGGAAAACATTAGTTTTTTACATTATTTTCATGAAAAAAAAATAAAAATGACAACACTCCACTTGATATTATAAACATAAATTTAACATTAAAAACCAAATAATTAATCAACATATATACAAATTCAATTTTAAATCTTTTAGATTTAGAACTTCAAATTCTTACATCTCCCAATCCGATAATAAAATTGTTCAAATTAGATGTCTACGAGCATCTTACAATGAGTTTTTATTTTAGTTCATCTTGTTAAATAATTTGATCGGGTTTTGTCTTATTGACATATTCTCTCCTTGTTTATATTTCTTATTTTTTAATGGTTTTTTATTTTTTTTTTCTAGTTTCCAGATTCAATAGTGAAATTAAGTTAATTAAAATCAATTATCTATATCTGAATGTGATGACAATGATTAAAATTATTAAATATTTCAATAGATATTTGTGAAAAAATATTTTAACTTGGTGTCATCTTTATCTATGTACTTTCTTCTATAGAAATAGAAAAATGAGCTAAAAATAATTAATAAAAAATAAGAAGAGGTGGGGTTTTTATTGCACCACCTCACAAAATACTATTTATGAAAAAAAAATTGTTTTGCCTTTTTTAAAATTTATATTTTAATATTTTTTTAATATTATTCTTCAACATTTGAGTTATTAGATATTGAGTTTTATAATTTGTTATGGTTTGCTTTTTTTGAGGCCATCTTAATCTTATGACCTGTATTATAGGTTTGATGGGTTAATTAACCCGGTTGACTTAAATTTTTTTTTTAATTGACAATGTTTTATTTATTTCTATCATTCAATATTTGATTGATTAGAGATTAAACTTCATGATTTATTTTGATTTGCTTTTTATAAGGATATTCAACCTCATAATGTGAGTTTTTTGAGTTAATCTGGGTAGATTCGAGTTCTTTTGTTGTGTCTTCTTTTAATTGAACTTTTTTTAATTTCATCTTTTAACAATGGGTTGATAGAGAATTGAGTTTCATATTTTGTTTCAAATTTTTTTTATAGGGTTATCTCAGTCTCATGAACCTAGATCATGAATTTGACAGATTAACTCGGATTAACTTAGGTTATTTTTACAGCTTATTTTCTATGAGGTTATTTTGATCTCATGACAAGGTTCATGAGTTTGACGATATAACCTGAGTTGACTTAGATCGTTTTATTTGTGTTCTTTTTTAATTGATTTTTTTCAATTTTATCCTTCAATATTATGTTAATTAGGAATTAAACTTTATAATTTATTTTGATTTACTTTCCATGAGATTATTTTGGTCTTATAACCCACAGATTGTGGGTTTGACAAGTAACCCATGTCATTTTTTTATATTTTTTTAATTTTAATTTTATTTTATCCATATTAGATTGATTGAGAATTGAACTTCATAATTTATTCATATTTTCATTATATTGGTTATTATGGTCTCATGACCCAAATCATAAATTTATTTGGTTAACTTGAGTTGATCCAAGCCGATCCAATATATTTTTGCTGTAATATTTTATATATATATATATATATATATAAATAAAAGATGTCATGAATTTCTTGAATCAAACTATATTTTTACCCATTATCTATGTTATTTTTAAACTTATCAAGTTAATCAGGTTAACCTCTACCTGATTTAAGTTTTTTCATTAATAATGCATGAATATTTTTTTAAAACTTTTAATAAAATCTGATATGACCAGTATTGGGCCAATGATTCTCGGCAACCAAATATATTTTTTTATTTTTATATCCTAAAATAACAATCAAACACTTTCTTATATTCAAATACCCTTCCCTCTCCGTGTACATATTTCAAATACCTAGTCTCACATTCTTTAACTCCATCCATGCCCATCTAGGCCGCACCCAAAATTCTTTATTAGGGGTTTTTTTTTTACAATACGACAATAACATTTACTTTATTACTATATAGCTTTGAAGGATTTACAGTAGACAATACCGCTCATCATTCATCTCCAAACCTCCCCGGCACGCAACTTCTTATGGAGTACAGGAGGAGTGCACAACTTTTTCCTGTTAATTGTTCTTTCTTCAACGAATTCTACAAGAAAATATATATATATATATATATATATATATATATATATATATATATATATCTTGGTTAAATTAATAATTTCTTTCTGGTATTGAAGAAACCACCTCATGACTTAAATTTTCTTTTGGTTTATTATACAAGTAAGATGGTAGAAACCTGATCCTAAAGCGTATTTGCTTTAGTAACTTTATTTTAAAAAAAATTCAAAACCCATATGAGAATCTTGGAGACTTGACTCTTATAAGGTAATAAATTTGTTCTCTCTCCATATTACCGTCCGACGTTTAAATCATAGAAGAGCCTGTAAAAACATACAATACCACAAGAGAATTAAAATTGTCTGTGAAGATTCTGTCAGCTTTGAAAAATGCTGACAGAATATGCAATGAAATAATATCGTCAGAAACTTTTTTGTTGGGTTTTTCTTTGTTCGTCGACACTTTCATTGACATTGTAAAATATTGATAGAATTGCCGAAAAAATATACCGTCAGCATTGAAAAGACTATTTTGTTGACAATTCTATCAGTTTTTTTCTTGCTACAGTCTTTTATATAATAATTGCTCCCAAAAAAACTCATATTTACAACAAAAACTTAAGACCTAGAAGGAGCTTTACATCTAAATAATACAATACATTAAAATAAATCAGTAAAAACAAATAACATCACGAGACAAAAACAATATTTACATGGAAAGATCGTCTTTCTATTCTACTATCCATTTACCTGAGATGAGCTTTATAAAAAAAAATATTTGATATGTTATCCTCAGTGATTGAGTTATCTAGATACCTACAAGGAAACAATAAACATAATTTAAAAACTAAAATATAATATCAAATATAAATTTAATTATTTATGAAAAATAAATCTACCATCATACCATTATCGACCACACCATCATCACTATCTTTATCAGTACAATTATCATTTTATTACCATCTCATCATAACTTTATTACACATTCACCATCAAAATAATAAAAACCATCTCATTACTATTACCACTAATCATTGTCATCATCTCACCACCATCCATGACTCCTATATTTTTATCAATTTAATTACTATTTTATCACTATCTAATCATAACTTTCTTATACCTTCACCATCAAAATAATAACCACGGCCTCATTGCCGCCGCCACAAGTTATTGTCACCACCTCACTATTACAACTACTAATTGTCATATCATAACTATTATCATTATCAATATTACAATTACCATAATAATCATCATCATTGTCATTAATAATATTATTACCATAACCATCTCTATAAATATCATCATCACCATCATAAATCTTCATATCATAGTATCATCAATAAATAATAAAACCAATTAATTCTCTAATTGTTACTAATTACTTATCTATTATCCATCATTTATTTAATTCAAACTTATTTCATCTAAATTAATACATTTAATTATTATTAATTCTACAAGAAATCATTTTTCTCTAAATTTCTAACTTAACCATAAAATTGATAACAAAATAATTAGTACAAATTAAATTACTCATCATTTTTTCAATTCTAAAACATCTAAGTTACAAAATTACACTTGATTTCATCAAGCGACATCTTAAATCAATTTCCTTCAAATCTCAAACAAACCCTAAAATACAAACCATGCATTAATATAACAAAATTATTATTATAAAACAACCAAAACACTTAAACAAAAAAGCAAATTATAACAACTACAAACAAATTTTAAAAAATTTACTTTAAATTTAAATGGATGGATTTGTTTACTTGGTGGAGTGAAACTTGACAAAAAATAAAACTAAAAGAGTGAGATTGAGTCGACATAAGCGAGTTGAGTGGCCAGACTTTAAAGGGGGGCTTTCTAAAATTTTAAAAAAATAAGATTAGGGTTTAAATTGAAATCTAATAAGAATAAGAAGTAAGGGAAAAGAAAAGAAAATTGTCAGGTTTAAGTTCTTCTAAAATCATCAACAGAATTTTTTAAGTTCTTTTAAAATTACTAATAGAATTTTCATCGATAATTTAACACATCAATAATACCAATGAAATTGCTGACTAATTTTTTTTTTATCTTTTTTGTTTCGTAGTCTTTTCTGTTAGAAATTATTAACAAAAATTCTTCATTGCAATTTCCATTGATAAACAATAATAAAATATTGTTTTCTGATGTTTTTGATATTTTTTTCAATTTTCTAGTATTGACAACAACAGGTATTTTCTCTTATTACCACCAAATCATCCCCCTCTTTTTTTTTCAATAGGTGTCTCTTGGTTAGCTCTCAAAACCATGTCACTAACAAATTCCGCTGCAAAAGGATGCTGGCAAAAACATAAAGGTAAGTTAAATCTGATGCAATCAGTTATAAACAAAGAGACATCTTTGAGATCAGATTGAGAAAAACTGAGATGGTACAACTTTCTATGAACATCGATCTTCAAACTGCCAGTAATACACGTAACTACTCCAGGAATATTTAACATCATCGAAAGGACAAGGGTCCAGGAAACGGTACGTAGTGGGAGAAGGAAAGTTACCATTGCAGAGACAACCACTGCGACGTCCACCACAACCTTGAACAATGGTTTAAAGAATTCACACGGGCAGGCATGCAACCATATACAACATTTTGAACACACAAAAAAAAAACTTGAATCCAAAGAAACACCACTATCTGCAACTCTCTTTCGTTCCTAAAATTTCCTTCATCCCATATACAGTAGCTGGTATGGGATGGTGGTCTAGATAATGCTGCCGTTTTAAGTAGTAACGCGTCTCGCGTCTCCTGAAAATCAATATGCACAAATGCATAATTCGAGTTACTCGAGAAGTAGCGTGAGGGAACGTCTAGCATATCATGCAATTTCTTTCTCCCCAGTTTATCAAGAAAACTCCGCCTGCAATAGTAGTGTTCACAACTGCATCTCGACCACCTGGTCCAATCAAAATTGTTGGGAGCATTGAGTTACGCTGTGGTGTCTATGTGAAATCGGTGCATTGTTTATTCTCAGAACAGATCAACATGTTGGCACCAGGAACCGTGAGTGCTTCATGACCATAAGCATCACTCAGAGATCCAAACTTTGTTTCATCATCATCACTATCAATATATTTTGGAGTTACACGGTTCTGATAACTTCTGCGGTGAACAAGATATGCATTGAAGTAATAGCTTATCAATTCTTCCCTGGTCTTTCTAGGAAAATACTTACGTTTGTTGTCCCAGAAGCACTTGCCTGCAGATTGAGGGTTAAACCTGACCATATCCTTGAATCTCTTTTCTTCTTCAGTGGTCCATCTAAGTGAAACTTCTTCACCCATGTGATCAAACCGCCAATGATAGAACAAAGGACCCAGTTCGAGCTTCAATTTCATTCTTTTTTCAGCAATATGAAATCTAACACATCCAACTGAACCTGGAAGCTGACAGCCACATAAACTGATCCCTCCCTTTCCGATTGGATCCATTGCAACTGGAGCATTATGGTTTTCACATTCCAAAGGCCATAGTCGAGTGCCCAGCCATTTAGAGGCACTCTCAGAAACCACACCAATCCACTCAGGGACTTCAGCTTGGAAGAGAGGACCCACAGCCACGTGCCTACGGACATGCTTATCCCCAGATCCACTGAGTGTTGTGTGTTTGGATGATAAATCATCAATGACAAGTTCTTGCTTAAGGTCGTGTTCTTGCTCCTTACAGGCGTTCTCACACTTGAGAAGACTTGCTGATTTACTTTGATGGGCTGAACATGAATTACAACAATAGCATAAATGAGGTTTCACTATAGCAGGATGCCGCTTGCTGCATCTTGACCTCTCGGCAGACTGCTCACTTAGAAAACTAACATCCTCAAACATGGATGGATGCGTCTTTTGATTGTTCTGTAAGTTCATATTGCATACCTATACGAAAACAAGTAAAATCATTTAGCTACAAACAAACTTCCAATTGGAATTTTCCAATGAACCACAACAAGCATAACATAAACTTCACAATTATTGCACCATTGAGATAGTTTAGAACAAAAAAAAAATACATTGCATTTTGAATCATTGATCTGCAATAACAGTTCAGGGAGACAGGAAAATCAAATAACTTCACAAGGCCATTAGTTGGCCATTTGTATTTGTCTCTGAAATATGCAACCCCCCCCCCCCAAAAAAAAAAAAAAAAAAGACTCTGAATTTCTTGTGTAAGCAATTATTAGAACTATAGGCATATACCACAACTTTGTCCATACCAAATTCATAATTATCTGTTAAAAGCCCAAGTGCATTAAAATATAATGATCTCTCATAGGCTATCAAGTGATTTAGCCCAGTATCAACAACAAAGAACAGATAAAGCTTCAGATTTAAATTATCTGGAAAGGTTGCTATAAAGTTAGTATAAAAAATGACATCTTATAGGGAATTTTAGTTTTATGCATTTTGACTAGGATAATAGCCATTGTGATGTTGACTTACATCATGATATCTAATTTTGTTGAGAGGTCACGTGGTAGTTTGAAGAGGATGGGCTTTTAAGCTTTTAGATCCTGCAAAACAAAGGTTCCTTCCTCGGAGGTACTCTCTAGTGCTTGGGCCCATCTAGCTACCATGTGACCTTTCTGTAACATTAGATTTGTGATGATGTCAATATCTCATATTGATTAGGAGTCGAATGTGTAAATTAGTTATAAGGATTTGGTGCAATCTCTGCCCCTAATAGGCATATATTACCAACGAAAATCACCAAGCCTATAAGCCAAGTGTAAGGCCTAAAATGACAAGACCATTTGGGGAGCTAACAACGTAGCAGATTTGGGCTAACATCATTAATATTAATTAGAAGAGATTTCATTCTAGTTTTCTTCTTAATTTGAAGTTTTCCTTTTTCGAAAGAAAATTGCAAGATGCATTCATGTGCTAAAAAAAATAACAAACAAAAGAAATAAAGTTTCTATCAAGAAAATATAAACTGTCCGCATTATAGTTATTTTCTTCATAGAAAAATGCAAGAATATTCTATCGTATTCATCTTAATGTTTTGCATTTATGATAATTTATACAAAATCTTCACATGCTAATTTTTATTTTTACTCTAACTAAAAATTTATCAAAGAAAAAAAATCTAATTAACTCTTCAAAAATTATTAGATTTTTATAGAAAAAGTTAAATATACAATATAAACTAAACATATATAGAAAAACAATCTAGTAATTTTATATCCATTAAAGCACGTGTATAAAGGGGGTGAAATTATATGTTTTTAATTTTAGTTTGGAAACTAATGTTTTCCATCTTGAAAATTGTCAATAATTTACGCATGAAAACTATGAAAAATAAGTCAAGTGTATTTTTCAAACCCGGTACAAATTTGATGAAGAAATATAACATTTGAATAGAAACTCTTGTACCATGTTCTTTGTGAATATATCCATAACAATTATCTTGTGCATTTTAAAATTAGCAATCGGTCGATAATCTATTCAAAAATAAAAAACCTTGCATGGACACTTGAGTGAGCCTGAATATATATTAGTATTTAAAACAGTGAAAAAAATTGAAACTATGTCTTAAGTATAGAATTTACCTGCACGAGCGATTGTTCGATGTTAGGATTGACATGCCTTCTTTGCAAGAGAGCTTCTCGTGCCCTTATTGCTTGGGACCACAACTCATCACCTTTGTGAATTTCTCGAATAGAAGGATCATCAGGACATTTTGCAATTTGGATTACCCAGTTAAGCATTCTTGTTAGAGATTCTCGTTTTCTCTTGCGGGAATTGAATTCTTTCTTAGCAATACTTGGATCCAAGATCACAACATCATCATCACTATCGTCGCAGTAATTCTCCTTTTCACCATGAAACTTTTCATCATCATCACCATTCCTATCTCCAACATCATTGTGTATTCGATGTACATCTTTGGTGCCTAACAAACCTATTTTTCTCTTCCCAATGTCCGTTTCAATGTACCTGCCATTTACCTTATATCCTAGTGAAGCAAATTTACCATCTCCCTGCTTTCTATCACTTCTAAGCAATAACAAACTTCTAAACTGCATCTCTAGCTCCAACAACGAAAAACTCAAATTCCCATCACATTGATGCATCTCATTTCTTAACTTCTCATCGCTACAAATCTTCATACATTTTTCCAACTCATACAAATACTTAATATAAATCAATTTAACTGAAGGCGAAAATCGAAGATCCAACCCTAATTCTTTAGCCACAAAGCTCCAAAAACCATTTACCAAATCAAACCCACCTCTCTTTCTCACAACCCAAAAGAGTTTGAACAAATCTAACGATTGCCCATCACCGAGCAATGCTGGAATAGGCCTAATACACCCTCCATCTGCAGCCTCATTCAAAAAAATCGAAACCACTTCATCAAACAAGCATACTACTTTATCCTCACAATCACAATCATCCTCATCGGAATCATCAACAACAATACACTCCTTAATCTCATCCTTCATAGGATGATTAATATCTGGACAACCACCACCACCACCACCCTTGTATCTATAAATAATATCATCAGGACAATCTAAAGTAGACCCATTTGTTAAAATTAACCATCCTGCCATGAACCTGATTCTATTTTTTTTTTCTATCTCCTCCTTAAACCTCGTAAATCAAAAATCAACAAAAGAAAAAAAAATCCATAAAAAACATAGCAACAAAACTCTCTTTTTATTTGCCCTGTTTTCATAAGTTAGTGCAGACAACAAATCAAGAATTTAAGAGACACAAATCTGATAAGAGAACTAAAAGTAGACATAAATCTTGAACATGATGAAAAAATATTACAGGACAAGAGCAGGTGTAAGGCAACCTTAACTCTACTCTGGTTTTCAAGATATTACCTCATTTCTTGGTCTTGAATTGGATTTCCTATTCTGGGTTTTTTTCTTTCAAAGCAGCCAAATATGTCCAGCACAACAAAGTTGGAAAGGGAACAAGAGGGACAAGAAGATCGAGGTTTGGAGAGTTCGAAGAAAAAAATGTCCAGTGGCTGCCAGCACACACGAATCCAATTGGAAAGTTTTGGACATTTGGGATCTAATTGAACAGACAGAGATTTTATTATTTGGGTGGATGATAATTAAGATTAGTATCAAGAAAGGAATGGTAATTAAGGGGAAAAAATCTAAACTTGGAAACAAATTAAAGCAAAATCCAATAAAAATAAACCTTTTTTTTTCTTTGCCAATATTTTGTGGAAGGGATAATACTAATAATTTGTTAAAATGACATGTATGGTTATCACACAATTAACAAAGAGTATTGCGCTTTTCATATATATATATATATATATATATATATATATAGAAGTTAGCAAAGATAAAAACTTGGGTTCAATGAGCTTTCGTTATGACACCGATCCTTTGAAGGGTAATTAACATTAACATTATCGTATACTTTTAAACCACGTGCTGTTTTTACTATAGTAAGAGATATATTTTATTGTAAATTGTAATAATAAAATTACTTAATTATTTTTTAATGGAAAAAAATTAAGCCTTGAGATTGAGGTTTTTTTAGTTTTTTTCACTAGCCTATTGATCATTAAAAAAATGCTTTGAGGTGTATATTTTTTATTTATTTTTTAAAATAGTAAAAATATTCTTTCACCTTTAAAGTCAACAAAATTTAAAATTATTGACTAATAATTTCTTGACTTTATACAAGATTCTTAATAATAAAAATAATTCTTTTCTTCCGGGATCAAAAAATTGTTAGGCCGCTGGACAATGCTTTTTTTGGTTTTTTTATTATTCATGTATAGTACAAGTACAAATTTAACCTTAGATTAGACAAAACAATACTTTACACTTAGGGATATGTTTACACTTTGATATAGGTATTTTGTGTAATTAAATGGGTCATGAGAGTTGTTTTGATATTTTTCGTGTTTACTTTTGAATATTTAAATCAAAAAACTATTGGCGCGTGTTGATAACACAACAACGAGGGGTGGCGTCTACACAATTCAGGCGACGCGCGTGACGCCACCCGATGGCTAAATCTGGGCTTCTGTCGTATCCCTTGATGTGTAGTTGTGTTCTTTTCTACTCAAGGTGGCGTATGTCGGCGTATGATGGTCAGATTTTCACTGGCAATCGTTTGTTTTTTTTTCTCTTCTTTTCTCTCTCCTGACAGATAAAGTACATCTTTATTCTCTTTGTTTTTTATTTTTCAATTTTAGTCCTCATTCTTTTAATTTTTTTTTTTTGTTTTTATTCTTTGTATAGATGTTTTTTTTGTTTTGCAATTCAATCATTCAATTACACTTTCTCATATGTTTTATTTTTAATTTTAGTCCCCATTCTTTTAATTTCTTATTTCATTTTTATTCCTTTTAAAGAAGTTTTATTTTTTAATTTGGCCCTTCAATTACAATTTATCATTTTATTGTATTTTTAATTTTAGCCCTCATTGTTTTTAATTTCTTATTTCTTTTATAGAAGTTTTTTTTTCTTTTTAATTTAGTCATTCAATTATAATTTTTCAAATGTTTTGTTTTTCATTTCAGTCTTTATTTTTTTTTAATGTTTTTCCTTGGCCTTTTTGTTGAAGTTTTTTTTGCTTTCAATTTCATCTTTCAATCAAAGTTTTTTTTTTCAATTTAACCCTTATTCTTTTGATTTTTTTTCTTTTGTTAAAGCTATTTTTCAGTTCCATTTAACCCTCAAACTGAAAATTTTTATTTGCCCTCTAATTAATGCTTTTATTCACCTTTAATTTTTTTAGTTTCTTTTGTGTAATTGACTTTTTTCTTGGGATATGTTTGTTTCCTGGAAAGTGGTTTCTGAAAAATCACTTTCTAAACTTTCTTGTGTTTGTTTGCCATTAGAAAAGTTGGTCAACGGAAAACACTTTCCAGTCAAAGGAAAATTTGGCTTGGTTTCTAGGAAAGTGTTTTCCCGAAAAATTTGGGCAGAAAAAACTTTTCAGAAGTTGTGATAAATTTAGAAATGTCATATTATTTGCTGATTATATCAATCAGTTTTTTTTGCGATGATTTTTTAGGTCATGAGTTTTTTATGGCGTGAATTTATCTTTTATTGATTTAAATAAACAAATTCAGTAAACATAATCGAATGAATGTCTCATTTTGTTTGATTGAATATCTTGATCTACATTCATCTCTTATATTTTTTCAATTTTCTTTTGGTTATTGTTAATTATTTTTTTTGTTTATTTACATAAATGGTATCGATATATATAATTAGATGCTTGTATAAACTTTTCCATTTACACTTTGAATTTTTAATGTAAAAAACATATCAAAGCTATCTAAATAGTTAATATTTTTTGAAAAAAAATAAAATTTACAACGAAACACGGGTTAGATAGCTAATAATAATTAAAACATTAGCAGGTTTGTGATGGTTTGGAAGCAGTAAGCGGTGTGGTTGGTCGGAAAAGAAAAAAAAAGATAGAATATCTTAATTTGACTAGAGAAACAATTTTTGAAAATCTTTCCCTAAATTGCTTGGAACCAATTGTTGGATTTTATAAATCTAACAGTTGAGATTTCTGGGTGGTGATTTCAAAAACAACTATTCAGTAAAATTAGTCTTATTAATAATTTTTAATAATTCCAACCGTTATGCTATGATATATCAATTAACCTTGCTCATCATGATTAAAATACTCTTCAAAGTAGTTTCGAAACTACAAATAGAAGAAATTAAGATTTATATTTTAGAGTTTTATTTGAACCCATTGAAGAATTAAATGAATTTTGATTTATTTTCATTTTTTATTGGGTTGAATCGGAAATCTAAATAGATTCCTATTAAAATAATATTGATTTCATAGAAAAATATATATTTATGGTTAGGTATAATCCTTAAACCAACTTGAATGTATTAAAAAAATGTATTGAAGCGTTGATAGTGAACTTAATAAAAAACAAATGTCCCACCAAACCTAAGTATTGCGATTTGACTTTTCTTCTGTTTTTTATTTTTTTTTCTCACAAATTTTCCACAATAGATCTTTTTTTCCTTGCCATGGACATTTCTTGTGGCTGCCGCTCAAGTAGTTAACTTAGGTTTTTTTTTTTTTTTTTAAAAAAAAAGCACACCATAGTTTTTATTTGTATGTGCTAGAGGTCAATACCATCACAAATAGCACTTCCCATCCATGAGATTTTAGAGTTTGACAATTATTGAATTTGATTGATTTTAAATTTTACTCAGAAAACTTAATCTTTATTATGGATGCTTCATTCTTAATTTTATTTATTATGTTTTTTAAATTTCTTTATTCTATATGGATTAATACTTTTAGCAATAATGAACATATTAAATAAGATATCAAATTAAAGTGGTTATTTAAAAAAAAATTTAAAAAGAGATACATTAAAAAAATACTCTTGTAAAATAAACTAACAAAAACTCCAGCATGAGAAAAAAAAAATAACAACAATTTAGTACAAACAGCCACTTTCCTAACCTCCGATCTCCCAGCTCCGGTGGAGGTTGTTGACACCACCCACACCAATAGGAAGAGGAACAAGTTTGACACCCTGCAGAGTGGTCCACACACCTCCCTACCCTGGATGCGTGCAACGAAGCTTCATAAACTAACCTGTTAATTAGGGTATATAGTCCACACATCAAAGTTGTTTTTTTTAGCAATTTTCTTCCCATTCTAGTCAATTCTGAAGACTCGTAAAGGTCAATTTTAATCCTTGTATGTGATTTATTTGTTGTTCGAATAATTTTATGATTTATTTTGATAATTTTTTAATTGCAAATATATATTGACGTGTATGTTGTTTTGGATAAATTAATAATGTATAATTTTCTTTTCACATTTGGTTATGCTTATTTATATTAATTACATTGGTTAAAATATTTGATGTTATTTATGGTGATCATGCTTGGTTAAATATTTAATTGATGGTAGGTTAATGTAAATTAGGTAATCAAAGGAAACGATTCAAAACTCGGGTCTCCATTTACTATCATCTCAAAACCCATTATCTAAAAAGTGAGGATTAAGCTTCGTTATCAAGCCTAAATCTCAAATCACTATCTTATGAATTTTTACCTCCAAACAAATACAATTATTTATTTTAGATAAAATATTGGCATATAATACAATTTAACTTAGATAAGACGTTTAAAAGTGATTTTTATTTTTTCTTTAGCATAATCAATCTCTTACTCAAAAATATCTTAAGACTAGTTAGAGTTTTTATTAACCATGAAATTAAATAGAGATTTATTTTTTTATATTTACTCCTTTTATATAATATTTCATTAAGATGTCCCTCGTGAAATAATGACAACTCCGGTGGAGATTTTCAAGGCTAAATTTTATTTGTTTGATTCTTATTGTGATATGCTTGATGTGCTTTGTACATATTCTATGTTTGAAAACTAATTAATACATGTTTATTATTTGTTATTTATGTTTCAATGTTATGAAGGTTGCTTTCCAACGCATCTACAAGAATATTTACACCATTTCGCCAGCTAACAATACAGTACACTTTCCGTTTCTTCTTGATTAGAAAGAAAGCACAATGCGTTCGATAGAAAGGCGGCCTAGTTGATTCTAAGCGACAAAATAAATAAATAGAAGAAGCAAAATTCAATGTTAGGATTTAAATAGAGTAAAAATCAAAATTAAGTTAAAATCATGGTAGATTCACAACCATTTGATGATTAAACTAGAAAAACCTAACATAAATTTTCTGAAGGGCAAGTACTTATGCCTTCACTATTAGAAGCCACGCTCTTAACTTTACCTGTACCCGTAATTGACCTGCACCACCATCACAAGTTCCAGTATCGATAAAAACTAGCAGATCCTGTTGCTAATCTCAATCAGCCAATGAATACGAGTAAAGTTTGTATAGATACACCCTCTTGAAACAATCAGAAGAATAGTGATCAGCACAAAACCTAAGACTAAAAAATGATTGATCAGCAAACAGAAAAAATCAAACCTTGAAGTGTATATTAGACTGCGTGTTATTTACATGAATCATCTAAACAAAAAGCCCCTTCTTTTGATCCTTCCCCAACTTTCCTTACACCGATCAATTCCCCCACTATCAATCACACTCACAAACAGATGAACTTAAGACAAAAACAACTATATACGATTTACAGACCAATTTAATTGGTAGAAGGAAAAGGAAAGCAACTGCTAAGAGTATTTCAGAGCATGAATTGCAGTAAAGCTATACTAGGAGAAGGAGAAGGAAAGAAAGAGCCCACCTGTGTTCTATTATAACCACCAAGCGATGGACATCAGTAGTGGTGTAGGACCAACCTCTGTCCTCTCTTTTCATCTTCTTCCTCACCGCCCCAAACTTTTTTCCCCTCATTTCCTTTAAGATTTTTAAGGTTTGACAAAGAGAGGATACAACAACATGGCATTCAAGCAAGGACCGACTCTTCAAAGAAAAGAAAAAGAAATAGCTACAGCCAAATCTATGGCAACCACCAAATAGTGGGCACAGAAAAGAAAAACTCAAAACTCTTGTGCATTTGTAACTTCTGCTTTGCAAACTTGATATCAAACAGCTAAGAAAAGTTGACCTTCAACAAATTTTCTGCAAAGCTACTAATCAATAGGAGGGTCAAATATCATTTCCTGCAATGTGAAAAAAAAAAGAACCATGTGGATATCATGCATATTAAGAAAATCCCATTAAAGCAAATGATCAAAATATAGGTGGGCAAACCTTGTCGCAAACTGGACAACTTTCACTTCTTTCCATCCATTCAAGAATGCACGAAAGATGATAGTGATGCTCGCATTTTGTGGTAAGTTTTGGATTCTCTAAATCATACTCTGCACAAGAGAAAGTAGAGTGCAGCTAAAACATCCAAATACTAGAAGCAATTTCACTGCCATAAGCCACAAGCATACGATTAAAGAAAGAATTTAGTAAGGGCATTATACCTTCCAGACAGATAGGACAATCCTCCTCCTCCTCCTCCTCCTCCTCCTCCTCTGTTGCTGAAACAAGAGGCTCAACTAGCTTTGAAAGCTCAATTTCTAACTCCTTCGCCGAACCAGGTTCTGAATTGATTTGCACTTTGCAGTCTAAGTCCTTCGCATCTTCACACTTAGCCAAAGGTTCCAGAGTATTCAAGGCAGTGTTTTCTTGTCCAGAAGCAGAAGTTATGGTCTGCAAAGCTCCATGGTTCTTGTCACCACGAACCTCTCTCAACCTTCCCGGGGTTTGAGGATGTCCTACAGCCGCATCAAATGGGATAGGTGCAGGAGGTGGTCTATAGGCATCAGGCACTGACGTGTCCAGGTTTGTATCAACCAAGAGCCCGGTGGATTGGAGGACAGACCCCGGTGCTTGGTGTGATGACAATGAGACATGCTCTTCTGATGTTCTGGGGTACTGCAGAGAAAACGAGTTGCGATAAATCTAAGAAAATAGTAAACGTGGAACTGAGTCTAGTATACAAGCAAAATCTGGCAAGTAATATCCAATTGACCATCAGCAACATGAATATCTATCTATCTATAAACGATCTCACATGAAGCACAACAAGAACAGTCAATTCCAATAAATTAATAACGTAATTTCCAGAAGATTAAAAGCAAATGACATCCCTAACGATATCTCATTAATTATCTAATATCCTAAGCAATTTGAACCTTAACAGCAACAGTTAGCCAGTCATTCGCTACGAGTAGCCTACTTAACTCATGGCATCAGTATCAGTTTTCAATTAGAAAAAAACGAAGGAAAGGCAAGGGATGGATATTGAACTAACATAAAAAAAAGGCGGTGCGTTATTAAATTGATCAGCAGCTCCATTAGCGGAACCACAGCAACAACCTCCCATACTATTTTCTATCTCCTCCACTGCTTCATCATCGTCGTATGATTCTTCTCTCTTTATCCTCCAATCACCAACACTGTTTTCCACAATCAACAAACACAGACATCGCAATAATAATAGTAACAAACAACTAAACAATAATATTCTCCAAAACCCTAAACAAAATCAAAATCACCGAATCAGAAAGTATTTGATTCACACAATCTGTAGCTCTTCGAGCTCAAACAGTTTACCTGAATCACTGGATTGAAAAAGAGAAGTTTATGAATTGGAATTACGGTGGCTTGTCTTGAGGCAAGCCAACGGGATTACGGAAATGGTTTTCTTTTTTCTTTTTTGGCAGGGAGGAAGAGGGGGTGTACTTTCGTGTCCGAGAACGACTTTCACTGAAAAACAAGCACATTATTATCTTTTAAAAATAAATAAATAAATAGTCAGTATCATTAACCTGTTTATACGGGAGAATATTATTTTTTTAAGTCATGAGATAATTAATTGCGTAGAATAAGAAAAAAAAATAGATGTTGATGGTGGGATTGGTCTAACGCTCTCGGTAAACGGTGTGGAACTCTACTCGCTTTGATTTTTGGACGCCTAACCAAGTAAAATGCCTTTTGTATTTCTCTCTCACATTTCACATGTTCTTCGAAAAACAAATAGTTTGGTGCAACTCTCGTTCTTCAAGCTTCTTTGAATTTTCTCTTTCGTGAGAATCTGACTATCCTTTGTTTATATGTAAATCATTTTGACTTCCTTGTAATATAATCATGGATTCTCACTTTATACGTTAAAATTAGTCTTAAGTTCAATAGCGCATCTTGAACTTAAACTTGGGCAACAAAATAATAATAAAATATATAATCATGTGTGTTTTGTTTAAATTATAGATTTAAAAATGCATCACACTTAATCATATGGGATTTGTAGATAATTAATTTCGTAAAGTTTTTATTTATTTATTTGGTTTGATCGAAGGTTTAATGGACTTTAGATTCCATGACGTTGGAAGTCTCCCACAACCTTAATCCTAAATTGCAAGCGAAGATTGTTGAAATCTTAACCGTTGGACTTTGATGATTAGCTAAACACGGATGATAAGAAATCAAAGAAGATCAAGTTTTTCCAGCAAGCTAATAGCCATCTAAATGCTAATGTTCCCATGTCTGCCAAATTAGCATTAGATCAGATTTTTAGCCCTTGAAAAAGAGAAGAAAAAAACAAGGTTTTCCTTTTCCATAACTATTACATTGGTTGCAGTCAACTGCATTGTGCGTGTCGAAACGAGGGATTTTCCTTGTATAATAAACCAGGAAAGAACAGTTTTTTTATCATCTTCAACCTCAAATATGGGGCGAGCCTTCAAAACGAATATTTCAGAGTCTAGATATCAGCAGGAATACGTAACCCTGTATGTTTTATTTCACGGACGGATGAATTTCCATCTGCTAAAACCATAAAATAGAGTGCTAAGAGTAGTAGTATCATACGATTTGATTTTAGACAAGATCTGTAAAAGAAAGATGAATAAGTAATGTACAGCCAATGTATTTTATTCTTACATGTACATCTTCCTAGTTCTGAATATCTTACAAGACATGGATCAGAAATTAAATCACATTTCTTTCAACCTGATCTAACAGTAATCCAATCTCCTGGGGATACAAAGTCATTATCAGCATGCTGCCTCACTGCTATTATTTTTGGTTTTCCGCAATTCCTCATCGAAAAAGGATTCCAACGCAGGTGTTCATCAGGATTCCCTGATTCATCTGAATCATAATCCTCCTCGTAAGTTCCAATATTGTCCAGAACACTTGCAGGAGAGCATACGTATTTCTTCTGCGAATTTCCTGTAATAAAAGGGTGATCCAGCAATTCTTCTGCTGTCCACCTACTTTCGGGATTCCTCTCGAGACATTTAGCCAGGAAATCCATCCCTTCTTCAGAGAAATGAACTGGAAAATTAGGCCTCTCATTGCTACATGCAATCTTCAATACAATCGCCATTGGATTCGATGCCTTATAACCCCAAGGAGGCCTCCCGGTTGCCATTTCAATAACTGCGCATCCCAAGGACCAAATATCTGAAGCAAAATCTAAGCCTTCCTTTCTTAAAACTTCAGGGGCCATCCACAATGGAGTCCCCCCTACAGATTGCCAGGAATAGGCGAACTTTCCATTTCTATCCAGGTCTTTCAGCCTCTTAGCACATCCGAAATCTGCTAACTTAATGTTTCCTGACAAGCCTAGTAGCACATTCTTGCACTTGAGATCACAATGAACGATCCCATTTTCATGAAGATACTTCAGACCATTAAGTATCTGTTTGGTATATAAACGAATTACTTCCTCTTCTAGTGCCCCACCAAATTTCTCAGCCATATCTGACAGGCTCCCTCCAGCCATATACTCTATGAAAACATTAAGTTTAGCATCACCATCTGATCCTTTTTGCCAGCCCTTCCCCATACACCGAATCATATAAGGCGAATCCAAGCTCTCAAGAATGTTAGCCTCATGCTCTAAATATTTACTATCAACCCCAGAAAGTGCACTTTTTGCCGCAAAAAGTCCACCAGTGACCTTGTTGATGGCTAAATGAACAGTTCCATGTGACCCAGATCCAATAACTTTACCCTTCACCCATTTACTAGGCTGTTGAAGAGATGCAAACTGGTTAGTTGCAGCCATCTCTTTTGCAGCTTTTGATTATTGATAAAATATATAGGAATGAAAAGGTTCCTGCTGATAAAAAGTATTCAACCTTTTATGAAGAGCGGTTTGTCATTCAGAAAGAAACAATGTTAGATTTACTTAGAGTGACACAAAATTCGATATGAAGAGCGGTTTCCGGTGAATTGGAAACCGCCCTCAGAAGAATATATCCTCTACTAAATCAGAAAAAACGTAGAAGAGATGAATGATGGGACTGCAGAAGTAGTTTCTGCTTGTAGGATCTATTTATAAATATGTTATTACTAACTTGGACATTTATGAAACCGTAAATGGTTGGTGCTCCAAGCCTTGTGGAACTGTTATTGTTTGATCGGATATAACTTTTCTTCATGGATAAAGCTCTTTGGTGGTCATCGCATTTTCTCTAGCTAGTTCAAAAACATCAAATATAAATATAGAAACGAGAATATCCTCACCTTAAAAATAAGAAGATGAGGACAGCCAATGATCTATTTAATATGAAGTTTCTTTTATGGGGGGATTCGAAGCCAAGATAGTACCAGGGAGGCAGGGACAGATCAAAAAAATTGGTTTGATCTATTTATATGTAAACTTATTTCATTTACTCACCCTTTTAAAAATCTTCCAAAAAATTTAAAGTGCTACAGATATATAATCACCAATACTTCCTTTATAAGAAAAAAAATAAACATAAAAAGAGACGAGAAAAAAAGAATTGAACGAAATAAATATTATTTTATTATTTTATTATCTATTTTTTTTAAAAGTGAATAAATAGAGTAAGTATTGATAATTATTGTAGAGCATTTTAATGTATCATTTGGCTATTGTCTAGAAATAAAACAATATATATATATATATATAGGGACAAAAAATTAAAAATATAAAATAAATTTATTTTTATAATAATTTTAAAATGAATTTTTATATTTTTTTAAAAAATAAAAGATATATTTTATCTGGGTTTTTTATCCAAGGAAATAGCTGCTTAAAACTTTTCGATAAACTTTATCTAAATCATCCATGTTTAAGGTGACATGAAATTGCCCAATTACTCAGCTCATCAGGTCTTGTCATTTTCAATTTTCAATCACCTGAATTTAAATTTTTATTTTTTTGTTTAAAAATAATTTGTTTGCGTGTTTTTATTATTATTTTAATATGGCAAATAAATTTTAAAAAATAAAAAATAAATATTATTTTTAAAAAACCTATACCGTCAATCAATTTTTTAATTTCTAATGGCTGTAAAAAAAAAAAAAAAAACACTCAAATACCCCACCCGAACACCAAGACATTTAATTGTTTTTTGGGAATGACAACACGATAATAACATTGTAGTGGTTAATAGTAAAATGTGTGAAACAAAACTTGTCTATTCTTCTATAATCACCCTTCCACAGCTAAGATTTTACAGAACTACTGTTCAAATAAAATCCAATTGCTCACAATAAGCATTCATGATTTAATTTCAAACCTGAAATTCACAATTTCTTGCAACTTGAACCTTGATTTAACAACTACTTTGAGGCTCAATGATCAGAGACATTTGCAAAATCATAATCCATTCCAAGTACCAGTGATCATGGTTTCCAATTTCTGCTCCACAAATCCACATTAAATATATAATTAACCAAGGCAAGTGATTCTAACTACTAGACTTCGAAACATCTAACTAGGGGATCTGCCGGCATTACATGGTTAGAATTCAGGGGAGGAAGAATATGGTTTTCCATGCCAATATATAATTAGGATCTGAACTAAAGGTTAGGGTTATTATATTATACATCCAGATTTCTCACTCAGATGGTTTGTCCTTCTCTTTCAGTCTCTTTGCCACACGGGTGAATTCTGCAACCTCTTGCATCTCATCCAATGGTCGCTGCATCAATAAAAAAATGTTAAATTTATGGGCAAGAGGAGGAGATGCAAGGACAGCGCGAGTTGAAAGGCAAACCTGTGAAAGAAAATGAATTTGCGCAGCATTAAGCATCTGTTCCCTTGATGACTGAGAGTTGACACCCGGCTAATTTAAAATTGCAGAACCGAGTTAAAAGAATTTCTAGGAATTCTAGTGGTTGATAGAAAGAATCAAGCAGGATAATAAGACTCACAAGTTTGAATTCCTTGCAATATCTCTGCAATGATTCAGTTCCCAGTCTTGCCAAGTTCACCGTCTAAAGCATCAACAAAACTTAATAGCAGTTTTTGCAAAGCTATAAATCTTTGTGCATAATGTTTGATGAACGATGCCACAAAATCAAACATGGCAAGCAATGCAATGAAGTAGTTCAAATATCTCTTACCAGCACAGGCATGTGAATAATGGATTGAACATCTCTGTTACTGCTCTCACTTGTTGACTTTGCAGGTGCAGATGGAACCCATGGCCTGGTTGGTCTAACCCTTGGCTTGCTAATTTTTTGGAACCCGCTACCTCTATCTGCCCAAGGGAAAACAATATCAGAGAAGATACAAGTTTCAAATAACCACCAACGAAAGTGACAACAAACTAGACTTGGTTTATCAGAGGCATACAGAAATCATGTTCACCAATATCAGAGCCGCTGCTGGTATCATAATCGTTATCATCATCTACTTCATTTCCCGTAGGATGTTCCAGCACACTCAATGCATTCCTTTGAAGCTTAACTTCAGATCCATTTTTCAAAACCTTGACCATCCAAGCATTTGAGACTTATAAGCACGCATCACATAAACCACAATGGATACAGAATACAGAAAATACAGCAGAGCTCAATATAGAAATAGAAGGATAATCCCCATACAATAGTAACTAAAAGGAAAGATTGCAAAGGCCTCACTAGAAATACATCAGAAGAATAGGGCATCCCAAAAATTACAAAACCATCAATCACCATTTTACCTTCCTAGACAATATTTAAAATCTCATGTAATTAAGAAAACTCAACGTGGTTTAGAAAACACAGCCACGAGATAATATAATAAATCTGAGTGTGGTTTTTGTAACCAGTTCAAAAGGTGTGTTTAAAGTTATAACTTCCAAAACCAAATCATACAAATTTACTCACTTATAAAGAAAAACAATTTTATAGCTAAAGAGAACTTTCTTGGAGAAATTCAAAAGTAAAAAATCAAATCAAATCTCCGAACAAGCCTTGTGCGCTACAGAATATGTGAACTCAAAACCTATACTCTTTAATAAATTTGAACCACAAAAAGTAAATAATGAGGTTAAAATACTAGACAGAGACAGCATATCACTATTCAAAATTCAGCAGTTGTGTCATAACAGCGACTTATGCTAGTGCCTGAAGAGCGTTTATAACAAGTGTTTACTAACATCAGACATGGGAGGTTTCACCGAGGAATAAGATCAAGTTTTGTACTTTCTGCAGAAGAATTAAGATGCAGACTTCTTCTTTTTTGTAAGAGGGGAATTGATATTTAAACCTATAAACGAAATTTATTAATGTACCATTAGCATGCCCTGCCTCAAATAAGGAAAGCACAAAACCAAACACGGATTCTCGAAAAAGGAAAATAAAACCAAGCATGGAAGAGTTGGATAAGAGATATAACTTCACAAATCTAGACCACGATTAAATTTGGTAAAAAAATTTACGGACATGAAAAAATAAGATGAGCGAAATAAATGACAAGCATGGTCTTTTTCTTCCATTTGATCCTTTGGTTTAAGAACTCAAAACCAGATAAATTTGCATACAAGAATAAAACAGAGAAAAACCAAAAATAATACATCCTTTTCAACAGCCAAAAATTAAAATCTTATTGATCGCTGCACTGGTGAATAATAAGCTCAAATATCCATGATTGAAAAGAAAACAAAACCAGATCAAATTAACATTGAATTAGTGGACAATACTTATACATGAAAGACTAGTTAGGAATAGAAAAGGTGAATGGGAAAAAGGAAAAGGAAGAAGCAAATATACCAACCAATGCCAACCACCAAGACCAAGAGCCTTCTTGACCACGCCTTGTAAACCAACCAACACAGACTTTGTTCTATTATTTCCAGTCACAACGACTTTAGTGTGCCTAGGAAGCACAGACAGCTCTTCATCACCACTTTCCTCTCTGAAAGGTGAAAGAATCCTAGAAGAACACAGCTCAGTCCCAAACATCTTCGCACTCGCAAATATTCTTGATCAAAACCCAGAATTTTAACCAAGTTAAAACTAACAATAAATAGCCCAAAATCCTAAATCTTGCATAAACTAGCTGTAAACCAATCTGATCTCTCCCTCCTAAAAGCAATCTATCGTTTTCTTTATCAGAAGGTTAATGTGGTATAAATTTTAAATTTCATAACTTAAAAGAATTCTATCACCGAAAAGATTTCATTCCGAACATAAGAATTCTTTAATCAAATCTATTACTTAGAAATCAATTCAATTCTACAAAGAATTGATTCCAAACAGCCTTATAAAGTACCTATTACATCAGCTCGAATCAATATTTAACTAATTTAGAAGAATCAAAGTTGAATTAAATGTAAACAATATTACTCAACCAGATTTAAGCGCAGTATACAGACACAAAAAAAAAAGAGAGAGAACATAATTCAACTAATAGTGAAGCAGAGTGGCCCTTTGAAGAATTTGAATGGTACCTGAGAAAATAAAAGAAAGCAAAAAAAAAAATCAAACTTGGAAATCACCTTAAGTTAACGATAAAAAAAAAAAAAAAAACTTCATTATATGTTATTTATGTTTCCTTCTTTTCAAACAGGCAAAAATAAAAAAGAAGACGGAACTCCTCGTTGCTTAAAAACTCTGTAGCTCTACATAATTTGGCTCTAAAAAGAGTGTGAGTGTGTGTGTCACAATACGAGTACCGTTAAAAAGCAAATTTTTAATCGAAATAAACATAGCTAAATTTGGATAGAAGAAACTGAGAGCACAAAAGAGAGAGCATTAGGGAAAGGAAGAGAGAAGCTTCACGGGGTTGAGCGAAGAAACCAGACAGCACAAGTTTAAACGCAAATACAAGCACTTCATTACCTTACTCAATTAAAATGCTATCCAAACTGAGTGTTTTCAGTTTTTTTTTTTTAGAATCAATAAAAGAATTTGGAGAGACAGAGAGAATTTTAAAATCCAGAGGCTGTTAGAGAGAGAGTGTGATCAGTAAGAAAGAGAAGGCAAACTTAATGCTTCCCAACTGCCATGGAAACGACCTGTCATGTGCCGTATTGTCACCGGCTTTACTTGTTTTACCTGCTATATCCTGTACTTTCTTTTTTTATTTTTATTTTATGGTAATTTACATTTAGCTGCCTACGTCTTTGCTAATGTTTCATTTCGGTTCCTATAATTTATGATTTTTTATATCAATCTAATTTGACACTTTAGCTTCTCATACATTGGTTAACATGGTTGTTTTTTAAACCATGAATAATTTATTTAGTTATTTTTTTTATAATGATATCGAGAATTTCACATGCTTATTTATAATAATATCTTGCCATGTATTTGTTAAACCATCTTACTCTTAATTACGGTGTTCTTGATATTTGAGAAAACATTATAAATAAAGTTGTGAAGAAATTATATATTTTACGTTGTATGTATATTTTTGAAGATTATAATTAACTTTTTTCAAAATTATTGGACTAAAACATAAAGTTTTTTTTTTCTTTTTGGGAGGGCGACGCTATACATCCCATCCAAATACATAGGTATTTTGATTCAAAAAATTCATTTTATCCTTCTACTTTCTCTTTCCAACCTTCACGGTCCTGTAGTTTGTAAAAAAATAATTTTAATTTAAAAATTCATTTTACTTATTTTTTTATCCTTAGGTTCGAAAGAGAAGCGAGAAAGTTCATCTATTTTTGTTATTATATGTTTAGCCAAAAAATAAATTTTAAAAATAAAATTATTAAATTCAATAAAGTTCATGATTCTGAGTCACAAGTTTGACAGATTAAGCCACAAAACCTGGGTCGATCCAATATGTTGTTTTTTCTTTTTTTCATTCAATTTTTTAATTCAAATTTCATATTTTAATTATTTTTTCAAAAAAAGAATTTTATAATTTTGTTATCATATATTTAGATTAAAAAAAATTAAAAAAAAATTATTTAACTTAATGGAGTCCATGACTTAGATCACGAGCTCGACAAGTTAAGACATGAAATGAATGTTGATTCAATATATTATTATCTTAATATTAAAAAAAAAAATATTTTGAATCATATTTCATTATATGTTTTGGTTTGCTTTATATAAGATTAATTGATTTTGATTTACTTTTTAAAAGCTTGTCGTGGTCTTAAGACCGGATCGTGAGTATGACAGGTTAATTAGAGTTGGTCTGGATAGATTCCATATGTCATCGTGTCATATTTTTCTTAATCCCCATTCTTATATTATTTTTTGGTCATCTAATTTTTTTTTTTTTTTGCATTAACAAAAAATAGCCCGACTTGCAGCATAGCGCAAGGTAGTAGCCTAGTTTATTAATTAACAAAAATACTAAAGCATATGGTTAAATTATTGTAGTCACACCCACAAAATACTATTCACTAGAATAATATTTTGTGTTTTTTTAATCTATTTTTTCAATTTTACCCTTCAACAACCCAATTTTTTTATTTAGTTTTTTTTTTAATTTCAACCTTTAATGTTTAGTTGTTTTGAGAATTGTGCTTTGTGATTTTTTTTTAATTCATCTTTTTGTTTGGTTATATATTGCTCATGTGATTTTTTTTCTCGATTTCAACATTATATCTGTTGGAAATGGGGTTTCATATATACATTTTTTAATTTGTTCTCTATGAATTTATCTTGGTTTCATGACCTTAATCAATAGTTTAACGTATTAATCCAGGTTGATTGGATTCAATTATCTTAGGCCTCATTTTCTATTTGACTTGTTTTTCGATTTTATTCCTCAATATTTGATTGGATGAAAATTAAACTTCATATATTTTTTTTTTCTATAGGGTTATCCTGATCTCACTACCTGAATCACGAGTTTATCAGATTTATTCGGGTTGACTCTGTTCATTTTTTAGGTCTTTTTTAAACTTTTTTTAATTAAGCTTCATAGTTTTTTTTATTTGTTTTCTATGAGATTATCTCGATGTCATGACTTGAATCACAAATTTGGCAGGTTAAACCTGGATTGACTCATGTAGATTTTTTATCCTTTTTAATTTAATATTTTTTTATGTTTTATCCTTTAACATTAAGTTGATTAGGAATTGGCCTTCATAATTTATTTTGATTTTCTTTCTATAATGTTATCATGGTCTCACGACTTGGATCGCAGATTTGGCAGGTTAACCCAGACTGACTCAAGTAGATTTTTTTATCCTTTTTTAATATAATATTTTTTTTAGGTTTTATCCTTTAACATTAAGTTGATTAGGAATTGACTTTCATAATTTATTTTGATTTTCTTTCATAGGGTTATCATGATCTCATAACTTGGATCGCAGATTTGACAAGTTAATTCGGGTCGATTCAATATGTCATTATCTCAATATTTGAGAAAAAAATATCATTCAATAGATCACCATATCAGTACTTAAAAAATATATCATTCAATATTTTGAGTTCATGATTAAAAAAAAATGTTTGAAATCACGTTAACAATTAACATTGACACCTTCCAAAGATAAGTTAAAATCATATTTGAATGGTTTGCAACTTGATCCAACAAGAACATGTCTTGGAGAACTAAAGTTATACGCAATAATCACTCACATCCTGCGCTTATAAAGAGACGTGAACGAGTAATATAAAATAAAAATAAAGTTGATCAATCATTCAAAATGTTTACAATTTCAATCAAGAATTTAATATTTGAATCACTCAACCAAAAAAGGTAGCAAGAATGCCAGATTTTTTATTTAAAAAAGTCTAAAAGTCTAACCTCAAAAAGTCTTTACAAAAAAGTATTTATATTAGAAATAATAACTAAAAGATAATTAAAACAATAGCTCAATTAACTAAAGTCATTTTCGTAACATATTGGCAAAATTAAAACTCAACTTTAAATGCTTGGTTCTCTCTTGTTTTAATGAATTAGAAAGCATGTCATATACCACTAGAAAGCTACGTATGTCTATTTCTCAATATAACTAGAATCACATTAAAATTTCTTACGTAGATCCAATTATGATTAAAATAATAGCAAAAGATCAATATTGACATATTTAAATCTTTTTATTTTTCTATCTTTTTGTAATATCTGAATTCTCACCAACAAGCCTTTCTTGGACATGAATTAAATTAATAAAGGTTTATTATTTATTATTTGATATCTTTTTAAAGTTTATCTTAGCTTATATATTTTAAAAAAATTCATTGAAAATCTCTTTGAATTTCTTAGCTCTAAACCTTGTCACTAAATTAACTGAATCTCTAAGGAATCTTTTTATATTCCTTGTATTGAATCAATAACACTTAGATTTTTTTTTTAATGTTAAGTGAAGCTATAAGGTCAAACAATATTTTTTTTTTCTTTACTGTAACTACAAATCGAAGTGGGAATTGAATACCAAACTAGCATTGAATGTTAGATTTTATTTCCGACAACAATACTTCAACGGCTAGGATTAATCTGATCATACCATCTACAACAAAATCAGAACAGAGGCATTTTTGTCTTGCACAAAATCTTATGTAATTAAAAGCCAAGCCAAGTTAGAGCTCCGTTCAACTTGCATTTCATAAAAATTTAATTTTTTTACTTTAAATTTTTTTTATTTCTGAATTTTTTTAAATTTCTGATATTAAAAATAAATTATTTTAATATATTTCTAAATTAAAAATAATTTGAAAAGGAACCTCCGTAAAGTTTAAAATGAGTTGCTGGTGGGTTGTGATTGGTAACTTAAAGAGAGAAGAAAATGAGAAAGTACAGGTGTCAAAGACCAACTGATCTTGTCCGTGCAAGTAAAAGTTGTCTTAAAATATATCAAAGACAAACACAAATAGAGACAAATTGGGGAATTAAACACCACAGTAAAAGGATGTGATGAAATAGAATATTTTTATCTGTTACAGTTCAAAACCTTTACATATATTAAATATCAGAAAGAAACTAAAATGTTGCTTTTTAAAAAAAAAATTAAATGGTATTATTCTGTAAAATTCTTTTAATTACTATGCCAATTTAGTAATGAAGTTTTTTTATTTATTTAATATATATAAGAATTGTTTTTTAAAAAAAGGAGTAAGTTTGAAATTTGATTTCAAGTCCGCCCTTGCAGCTGGAGCGCACTCTCCTTCCTATTCAAAGCGTGGGCCCCCCTCCCCTCCACACGCCCTCTTATTTTTTATATCCTACTTTTTTTCGTCCATTTATTTTTTTCTCCTCCTATTTATTTATTTAGTATCTTTCACACCCATAACACGTGATTTTTCTTGGTTTTGTCATGGCTATTTTGATTACTACTCTTGAAATAGGAATCAAAGGTCATTTCCTGATAAATAGTATTCGCCACGTAATTTTATTAGTTAGAAAAATTCTATTACTGGTCACTCCGTTCAATCTCATCTGTTCATCAAATATAATTTCGAATACATTTTTGTTGAAAATAAACAATGTATTTCCATATTTAGAATTTAGACTCCGTTCCTTTTAAAGTGAATTTTATGAAAAGTTTTTTTTTTTTTAAAAAAAATGGATTCCTTTCTAATATTTTTTTGCTGCATGAACTTTTTTAAAATTTTTTTAAGATGCTTTTTTTTCTATTTGAAGGGAATATTTTTCTTAATTTATTTTTTTATTTAGTATTATTTGAGTTTTCTGTTTTTTTATATAAAATATTGCAATAGTTTTTTTGGCAAGTGAAGATGTAAATGAATAAAAATTAAATTATTGAAAACCCATAAAACTCTAACAAAAGAGTTAAGGGTTAAAATAAAAAATTAAAAGAATAAGGATCGACTTCGAAAAAATAATATATGATAAATTATAATTTAATAACTGAATTGAAATCATAAAAAACTTTTGTAAAAGGATCAAAGACGAAATTAAGCCATTCAAAACATAAGGATTGGAATTGAAAAGAAAAGAAAAGAGGACATACATGTACTTACTCTTGGAGAGAGAGAGAAAAAAAAGAAAAAAAAAACACCGACCAGAGATAAACAGTTCATCAATTGTCGTCACGCGCTACACCAAAAGAAAGGGGACGTGGTGGCGCTTTTAAGGACACAATGGATGACTAGATTTGAACAACCGGTGACATCACAAACATCACCAAAAGAGCACAGACACCACCAACGCGTTGACACATAACCATATGCGCCGTAACCTTTTCAAATAAAAAAATCATTGCAAAATTACCAAAACACCCCTCATTAACCTGAAAATAACAAATAAATTAATGTGAAAATACCAATTATAAGGGTACATTTTTCATGTAGCTCAGGAAATGAAAACCTCAAAATGCTCTTGGTCGACAACTCAATTATTTTCTAATCTTCAGGGTAAAGAAATATTTTTACCATTTAAAAGTTTAAAAATATAAAAAAAACCCTTAATCAACAACTCTGATTTTTATTGATCTTAGGGGTATAATAATTTTTTTTTATTGTATAATTAAAATTAAAAAGAATAACATACCGCCTTTCAATCTTTTAATTATCAATGGGCATATATAAGACTAAAATATCCCAAGGTTTCTATTTTTTTCAATCAAAGGGCATAATGATAATGTCAACCTCCACCCTCGTGATTGTATCTTGACATACAGTGGACACGGTTTCCCCCCATGATTTAGAGTTTTCTGTAATTATTGTTAGTCATTATCACAATAATATATATAGCTAGTTGCTGTAGTGGTTAGCAGGTCAATTATAATGACTCGCCTAGACTCCTGGTGTTCTACAATAAAGAAAAGTCAACAAACCTTATTAATCAACAAAGGAAAAAAAAAAAGAAGAAATACATGCAATGTTGGATTGCAGATGGTGTATCTAAAATTTCAACCTGCTGCACAGTTCTCTCTCCTGGGACAGAATGTTTGTGTCACGCAATGCTATAGGTTTGGTTTAAAAGTGGAGGATAAAAAAGGATGGCACTCTCTGCTAAGGAAAGTAGGCATATGGTGGCAGAACTGTGTTCCGGGCTAAAAAGTTCTCTTTGCTCCTCTCCTAAAATTCATGAAAGAATCAAGAAATCAAAGCACAGGCATGTCACACCAAACTCGAACATACGCACGTAAAGCAGAGAAGAAATTCTGTGAGAGCATAAAAAGCTTTTGCTTCTGGTCTGAAGTGTTTATGACCATAGAGAAGTACAGTTACCCTACTCATCATTACACTGAGAATTCCAATACTACCAATCAGTGTCTCGTCCATTGATGGGGCAGGTTTCCATACAGCTAGGCTGCATTTAATTGGAAATGGGCCAAGATTGATACCAGATTCATTGACATTAATGCATATCATCTATGGGGGGTCATTCCCTATCCAAACTTCCATCAAGTTTATAGAGCATGAAAGGCATTTGTTGGGTCTAGCTGTATGGAATTTGTTGGGTCTACCGTATGGGGATTATCCACGTCCAACAGTCATTATTACAAGAAATCAAAAGAAAATGATAAATGGTTCATATCCTACAACCGTTTTTTTAACAACATTTCAGTATGTTCACGCGTCACTTATGGAAAACAAGTTACCATTAAATGTAAACAGCACATGAAGTTGCAAGCAAACCAGGAAAGATGGAGCAGGGATGGGTGACTGACATGATGAGTTGATGCTTCCATGAGAATCAAAATCAAGCTTCAATAACCATGGGCAAAAGGGGTTAATACTGGCTACCAAACAACTTGCCCTATCTGTGGTGGCCGCGGTCAGCTGACAAAGAGCGATCCCTGCGCCTCTTATATGAATCATAATAACCATCTCCCCGCCTACTATATGGAGAACGTGATCTTCCCCTTCGATCCCTTGAATAAGGGTCTCTATCTCTGTCATCCCATCGGCGAGGTGAGTAGCTGCGGGACCGTCTGTGGCCATGACCATGACCTGCATGTTTTTGAACCCAATAGTTATACAAGAATAATAATAGGAAGAAACAGTTGATCACAATAAAGTAGAAACAATTGCAATGTCTTTGGTCTTTGATGAAAAATTACAAGATCTTGCCAAGGGTAAAAAATAAAAGCACTCAAATAAATAAAAAAGTTCATTTTCTAGATATTTGAACTAGTGAGCTTGCATGCCTCTAAAAATAGGAGTGGGACTTGGATTAACCATGTGAATTTCTGAAAGAAAATGACATAGCTTTCTTAAATCTAAGAATGTCAATCTGCTGGAATGATGATCATAGGGACTGAAAGATAAGAAGCAATTCCAAGTTTGGCACATGTTCAATCTGTTTTGAACCTACCAAAGAAAATGCTGAGTGAAATGCAACACCCATGAGTATAAATTAAAGGAGACCAAATAGCCTCAGCTTTCCAGGTCAGGCACAATCATACAGTGAAATGCATATGTAGGACTGGAATGGTAAGAAAAATAAGCTGCATAACCCTTATACAAATGTCATGCTAGATTAGAAGGTAAGAAAAACAGAAGTCAAGGTATCAACAAGAACCCAAGATTCAAAGAAAGCTATTCAATTCTGACCCAAGTATTCTCTAGTAAACATCACATTGACCCGACATTCGCATATGATATTCCATGTTCAGTTGATAAAAGAATTGCCACACATGCATAACACTGATACATACCTCGCTTATCTCTCAGTCCCTGATACCTGCCAGGCGTTGGTGTCCTACCACGCTTTCTTTTTGCCTGCATTAAAAGCAGAACCAAACAGAATTGTATCAAGGAAGACTGGTGAATGAAGAGAAGAGGTTGATTAACTGAAATGAGCTACAATGCCTCCCATGTACTGCCCTTTGAAACTCATTTGTATTAAAGGTTACTAGGAATTTTCATCTGGAACAGCCATAATAATCCTTGAAAACAATGTCTGGACCACTGCAAGTATTTTATTTTTTAGAGTGTTGCCTTGCTACTCTCGCCATCATGGCTCATGTTGACTAGCACTTAGGACATGGAGTCATTATTCATCATTATTTGTTTAGTAAACATGACAGCAGCTTTCACTAGAACATACATGACTAGAGGAAACTAATACACTGGGAGTAGTATACTTGCCCAGCACAGGCTATTTCAACATAGGAAAATCAAAAATAAGCAACCAACCAGGTCAGGTATTTTTATTAGTGATGTATAGGAATATAGGGCATACAACCCTCCGCAAAATAGTCGGATTTGAATCGATGAGATTGAAATGTTGATGCAGAACTCATGTCGTGGTTCGTGAAGGAATAGGTTCAACTGTTAAGACCTTAGACTGTGAAGTCGATGAAGTTACATATACCAGACCTGCTGGCAAAACTTATCAGGTAACATTTTCGGAAGAAATAACTTAAAAAAAAAATGACAGGTAAACAATTCAGTCGCCCTACATGTTTCCCTTCAAAATCCATTGATGGGAACAGTACCTTTTCCACAGTAATCACTCGTCCTTCAAGCACCGAACGATTCAAATACTTGACGCAACGGTTAGCATCCTCAACGGTTTCCATCGTAACAAAAGCAAATCCACGAGATTCTCTAGTTCGAGGATCTGTCACCAGATGGCACTCCAAAACCTGAAACCATAACTTAAAATAATGTTTTTTTTTTGGTATAAAATTTCTTGGATAACACACTTCAACATAATATGGTTTCTTATTGTAAATGAGAACTAGTGGTAGATCCTAAGCTGTTTCTCCTTCAAACTGGAAACTTGCTACATGGAAAGAGGAGCCAAAATAAATAAACTCTAGATATTGAACAGGATGAAGCAAACGGTGGAATATCAGATAATGAATGGCATGCATGACCACCACATCATGATACAGTATCACATCAGCATCTTCAAAATCCATAACCACAGAATTTAAAATTTCCTTTCCAAATCCAGAAATGTAACTCCTCCCTAAAGAGTTTTCGACTATGCAACACGTGCATCAATGCCAGCCTGTACAACTGCAGTCATGTTTCAGAATTCCGCAAACAAGATTACTTGATTATAGCATGTCACGATAACTCAATCAGGACACACACAATAAAAGATTTTGCCACAACTATACCTTCCCTTCACCGCTAAAATACTTCTCAAGATCACTGCTCGTGACCCTGGTTGATAATCCAGTTACGTATAAGTTGTTTCCAGGGTTAGATGCATCACCAGAATCATTGCTCCTGAAGTACCAAAATCAACCACAACTCAAAATCTCACAAAAACACACTCACATGCAGACACACACACACACAACAAGGAAGAAGAAGAAGAGGAAGAAAAAGAAGAAGTCGACCAATTACCTGGAGCGACTTCTGCGGGACCGTGACAAGGATCTTGACCGCCTGCCTCTACCAGGTGAACCCGAATGGCGTGGTGAAACAGACCTAAGGTAAACAACTCAATTCTAACATAATACTAATACTCACAACAATAACAATAATAGTAGTAGTAGTAGTAAATTATTGAGAGAGAGAGAGACTCACCTTCCTTCTCTTGAGTAAGCCATCTACAAATATTACCAAATAGAAAAGGAAAACACAAATATAAGAAACCATTCATTAATTTACACACACAAAAAGGCATGTTAATTATATGATACAGAGTTAGCTAGTGCGAGGAAGTAAAAAACCATATTTGTTAAGTTCAACATAAGAATAGAAACAGAGATCCATCAACGTTACATACAGGAGGAAATTAACTTGAAATTCGAAAGGGAAACCCTAGATCTCGAGTTTGATTACCTGAGTTATTGGCTGAGTCAACTCGTATGAACTTACACACAGGTTTTATGGGTCCTCTCTCTCTCTCTCTCTCTCTCTCTCTCTCTCCGTGCTAAAACACGAGGAGCAACAGCTTCTCTATGCGCTCTCAACTCAACCCACTATTACGGTGATTAAGCTATAATAATATTTTAAAAAAATTATTTTTTTAATCAATATTTTTTATATTTTAAAATAATATATTAATATTAAAAAATAAAATATATTATTTTGATATAAATTTTACACTCCCAAACAGTCACTGAACTGCGAAAGTTAGAACGTGATTTACACGTGCAAGAAGCCCTTTCTTTTTAAGAAGTGACTCCCTTTTCTTTGGATTTGGGTACAGATTCTCTTTTTTTTTAAGCACCTCGGATTGGTACTCGAATCCCGCTGTGGTGTGGTTTATGAATGACAGGACTTATCATTAATTCGGTTTCGCACTCAATGTTACAAGTGCGATGAGATGCCGTGTGAGCATTGCGTTTCTTTTCTTTTCTTTCTTAAAACTAAAGTGTGCCCGCAAAAGTTTCAAAAACTCATTAATAAAACAAAACACCTTTCGCACTCTTTCCTCAATTTGTCTCGAGTTTAATTATTGTCTTTAGAAATTGGGACAGTAAACGTAGTTTTCTGAGAGTAATGGATTGTCTTCACCCTTTTCCATATAATCTCTCCTTCCCAGCCGGCCTGATTTACCCTTCGTTCCAGGAAAATTATAACCTGTAATTACGACGACAAAACGTTGGAGGACAGGTCTTCCTCCTTGAATCCTTGAGGGGTGCTTGCTATAAATGATCAGATAAAACCTGAAAAGTAATCTAGTGCACAGAATTCATAATATGGGAGCATGTGGGAGTCTTTTGCAAAATGGTAACGAGAAAAGTATGAATTATATCAATCTTCCATCCAATACAATGCTCTCACTGATTTTATGCCTTCTTCGTACATTGCGAGACACAAGCCTAGGTAAAAGTTAAAATATCAAAGTGTAACTAAAAGCATTTCTCCCAACCTGGCAACTCTGACCAGAGGAAAACCACTCAAAAATATTTTTCCGCTGTGGCAATTACACTCAAGTTTCCAGGGATGATTAAAAAATACACAAGTTTGAGTCCCCCTGTCGATATAACAGATTCAATACAACCAAAGAATAGAGGGCGAAATAATACAAGGTGGAGTGAAGAAGAAAACTAAGGTGGCCAGAATGATCAATCAAAACCTCACTAAACAATACGGATTTTACAAATATAAACCAAAAACTGTAAATATTTAAGAAAAGAAAAGAAAAGAAAAAAAGATGAAGACGCAGAACCTTGAATCAACCCTTAAGGAGGGTCTCAATGGCTTCAAAGAAAAGACTTGCCATCTCAGGGTTTGGAGTCTTGATGGCACACTTGATCCCGGGGATTCCAACAACTGTTGTGAGTTCGGTTAAGAAAGGAATTCCTCTAGGCATTTTAGCTGAGAAGTAGAATACATCCTGGTTTGCATGCTTTCGCTTTGCAATAAAAAACATGTTTGATGCAGCAAGCCGGTCTAAAGTAGCTTCTACACCATTCACGGTAATGCCTGGGAAGTCCTTTGAGACCTCATTTGAATCAGGAAGGGACCTCCATGTCTGAAATGGGAACAAAAACATATGATATTAGGTTCCAATAGCTACAGCGAAAATAGCTAACCAAATGATATCTGCTTGTGAAGTCTCTGAATTGCTTCCCTGAAAAGTTTCAGGCTATAGATAACTTACTAATTTGCTCATCAACCCAATCTACCCCATATCCCACAAGAGCTTTATTAGAATCATACACGTGAATACCCAACTAATCCCCAAATCCTAAGATAGCATTTCCCTACCACAAATTTCTTTCCGGTCTTTCCTTTTCTGAATTTAAAAAGGGAAGACACACCACAACTAAAACGCAATCTAACAACACTGAAAATAAAATAGATTTCAGTGGAATGACTAGTCGCTCGATACTTCATTAACATTTCCTATACTAGCAGGCAGGCTACAACAAGAATGATTTTAAACTAAGTCTCCAATGACCAAATGTCACAAATTTAAGTATTTCATCAACTTTTTAGCACAAAAATAAAAGCCAGTCCAAGAAAAATTGGTCAAGCCTTTTCTCTTTTTACCTCAAGAAAGCTTCCACGTTCCATCCTCCCATCTTCTGTGAAGAATACATGCAATGAGATTTTGTCATTGAAATACCATACAGGTTGTTGATTATTTTTCACGGCAACTTGCAAAAGAGAGCTTGGAGGACCAGCAGACATATTCTGAAACAAAGCCACAGGCAGCAGAGTTGCTGCTGATGTCCCAGGTTGCAATTGGGGAACCTAATCAATAACAGTTTGTCAATTACACACTAAATGAGGAAAAATTCCATCTTGAAACAAATCAAGGTTGAGCATTACCTGCAAAGGTCCAGCAGCTGCAAGACCGAACGAGTTCTTGTTAAACTGGATCATGAATCCATCCAGGGGAATCTGTGAGTTGTTCTCAAACAATAAACTGTAAAAGATCTGACCATCTCGGCTAGTAAGCTGTGCACTAATTTGTAAACCCTGACCAGTGGCTGCTGGCAGTAAAACAGGCAAAGGAGGGCTGCAACATGGTCACAAGATTCAGTTAGTAACATTTATAGCCTAACAGTTGGGATGTTACGAATCATGAGAAACTCATTATTAGATAAATCTGCTTCAAGTTCTCAACAAAGCTATGCAAATCAGCATTGCAGACCAATGACCCCATACCAGTCTCAACAAATTGAAAAATGGTCGATAAGACAGTTTCTACAGTCAAGAAGCATACCTAGCAGGAGTAGAAGGCTGGTCAACAGGGACCATAGCACTATTATCCATGTCCAACAGATCACCCATCAAATCCGGCAGAGGAGCAGCAGGTGGACTTGTAGATGGTGCAGGTGCTGGTTGCCTTGCTCCAGCATAGGGAACATTACTTGCACTAGTAGGTGGCGATGCAGCACCATCAGCAGTATGGGCAGATGATTCAGAATACCCTGCTTCACTACCTTCAGCATATTCATCATCTTCAGTTCTCTGTGCTGCAGTCTTTACACGGGTTACAAATGCTTCTGGGGCCTTGTGATACACAGACGACAAAGTCGAAATGTTGGCAAGAAGCTCATCAAGAAGAGATGGATCGAGCTGGTTTGAATCGTCACTGATCACAGGCTTCTCAGCTAACACAACATCTTTAGCTGCCTGAAAGGTCAAGTACACCCATTGCACATGACATAAAACTTACAAGCAGTACATCAAAAATAGACATGCAATCATGCATTTAATCTAACAAAACAGAAAATATGTTCGTCAATAGCAAAATCACACCTCAGGATCTGTTGATAGCAGACGCCAATATATGTATGCACGATCCCTTAGATCAGGATTGTCAGTTTCCATGGTGGCATTATTCAAAACCACCTGTAAGAGAATTCCTGAGGTGAGAATTGACTCAAAAGACATTTCTGCAAGTGTAGCTGAATTACATTAGTTATGAACAACCAAAGGACAGATCATGTTCGAGTCACATCAAAGGTGCCAAACAGAGGACTGAAAATTCTAGAGGACAATGAAAAGTCAAATGAATATGGAATAAAGATCCACTTTGTATCAGATAGAAAGAACACGTGAGTGTACAAGACCAAAACCTGAATCATCTGTTGGGGTCCTTCAGTTGGCTTCTTAAGGAAGAGTTTGACGGTTGCAGTCAGTAATTGCAACTGGACTTGCGCAGGCTCTTCAGGAAAACTCTCCAAGAAGCTCTCCAGGAGCTCATCAGCATTGTCAATTCTTTCAGCATATTCACCAATAATCCAGATCATTGAAGCCTTGAAGGGGAGAGAAAAAAAAGGGGTAGAATAGAAGGCAGATAAAGTATGAGTTCAGACAATAAAACATGAACGAAATGCCTGAAGTAGAAACACATGTACCTTAGCTTCAGGTTCATCAAGAGTGTCCAAGCTCTCACAGAGGGTTGCAATGATTGACTCATAACTGCAAAGGAAATTCATATTTAAGTATGGATGGGGGAAAGAAAAGGAGAACTTCGCCTTTATAAGGCATCAAGGAAACAGAAGCTGTATCTTACGTGTTAGGGTATCTTCTAAAGATGTCTTTGATAACTATGATAGCCTCTTGAACCACATAATTTACTTTAATCTTGATCAGCTCTAGGAGAACACTGATACAGCGCTCAGCAGCTCTCTCTAACTTAATTGCACAACGGCCAATGGCACGAACAGCCTTTCTAACAAAATCTACATCTACTTCTGTGGCATACTCTTTGAACTCCAATAGAACCTGGAAATTGCTCAGCACAAGGACAACACAACCTACATGATTTCTCATCAACTCATAAATGAAAAAGATGCATGTGCGCCTAGTCTTCCCCACCCCATACATGCATACATACATACATATATATAGTACCTGGTCTATATTGCGGTCTGAAGCAAGCTTTATCATGATTTCTAGCTTTTCCATCTTCACATAAATTGGGTCATTGTACTTGCAGAAAAAAACCTGACATAATAGAACAAGTGTTTGATAAGCATCTCTCCTCAATCGCAAAATAACAAATGTGAAGCATGCCTAGGAATTTCCCATAAGCACGCGAGTCAGCAAATTTATATCAAGCAGGCAGGATATTTCCATTTACCTTAATCTCATGGGCAAGGATCGTAGGACGTCTTTGTACAATTAGGTTGATGTTACGCAAAGCAACATACTGTATCTCCGGTTCTGCAGAGAGTAATGTCACGAGAGGAGGAGCCATCTTCTTGCAAAGATTTCGAACCACATCGGTGCTGGTTATAATTTCCATTTGTTGGAGAATCATCTATTAGGAGAAAGAGGAAACAGAAATATGAGAAATGATTGAATTATGACCAGTAGATAGCTAACAAAGGCATTCACAATAAAAATACATGAAGCGAACACCAACAATGGCAGCTTGTTACCTTAACAGCTGAAAGTACAACTGCACAATTAGCATGTTGAAGCCGTGGAGTAACTCGTTCCACTATATTTTCAGCCTCACGAGCATCAGCTGCTTTGTATCTAGATAGTGCATCCAATATAAAAACTTGGCCCCACCTGGAAAGGCATACATCAGACGAGGTAGTCCAAGCAAAGAACTTCCAAAAGAATACACAACAATCAAAGTAACAAAAGCACGGTAATCCTAGCGCATGGAGGCATTCGATTTCCATTTAAATCCTATCATGTACTTCACCTCATATGTAACTCTTAGCATACCCAAGTGGCAGACATTCCAGGAAATACAAAAAACTTGCAACACAAGGACCAGGGAGGCCAGAATCCATTGGCCATAAAAGTACTGGGTTACTTTAGGAAAAGTATGTGATGACAGACAATAAGGGGGTGGTGGCCACACTTTCAGACAACTATGAGTTGGTATAATATACAGACCATATTTTAAAATCCAGCTTGGACTTCCTTGACTTTCAATCATATTCCAGACAATAGCTATCACAAGATGTTCAAAAGTACTAGAAAGAAAAAACAGTACCTTCTGATCAAATTACATCAAGATGAAAACTGTTGAGGGCAAAAAATCAGTTTCACATAAATGATGGATCTAGCCGGATACATACTCATGAGTAGTATTCATTCAGAGCACATCAAGATCAAATGGCTAAAACCTATGAATGCTAAAATCTACAAGTATAGGTACACATTAATGGCTCAGAAAGTCTACAAAGTCCAACACTTTCTTTAAGATTGAAAGCTAGAACAAAAACACAGAGTTAGAAAAATATTGTTGGCTTACTCTGTGCACTCATTAAGAGCAGTAAGCAGCTTTGAGAGCGTGTGACTAGTAATCTCAAAGATGGGCCTGACACTATTGTCTTGAATTTCTGCAAGCGCTGCCACAGCATTAGCTACAACCATGGGATTGTTGTCAGAAATCAAATCCTTGAGAGATTCCAAAAAGCCCCTATCCTCGACAAGCTCAGCATTTATGTCATAAAGTTTGGCTACACAAATGGCTGCTGTCTTGCGAACATAAGGATCATCATCCTATAATTACAAAAAAATATGGATTAAGAAGATGACAGAGAACTAGAAACCAAAAAAAAGAAATTGCATGTTTCTTATGAATATAATGACTGCATACAACCTAGTAAACCAGGCCACTGAATTCCATCTAGCAGCATGCATGAAAATTATAGCAATCCTTAAAACCAACCTTAAGACACCTCTGAAGTGGATCGCATAGATACTCTGTTATTTTGTCAACACGAATGCACCCCATTGTCCGTACAGCCAGAGCTCGAATTAAGGGATTTGGATCTTGCGAATCCTGGATAAATGACCATGAATACAAGTACCTTGGAGAAACAAAGAAGCAATGTCGTAATGTTAAACACATTGAAGACAGCAAGTTCCTCTTCTAGTTCTTACCTTAACAAATGTATTTACTGCAAGTATTGCCAAATCTGGTTGGCTTTTAGCATAATTTATAAGATATAAATAAACTAGCTTCTTGAGCTCCAAATTTTCTGTCTGCATGCAGTTCACTACATCTGTGAACAATGATGATACATCTTTTCCAACAGTCATTGCGGCAATCACCTTCTTAACAGCATCTTTTCTCTTATCCTGCTTGATAAGATAGCAATGAGGAGAAGCTTCACACTGATTCTAGTGAAAAACTGCTAGGCTATAGTTATTAAAATAAGAGGATGAAATGAACCCAATATCCAATAAACCAAAGGAAAATCACAATACTCCCATATTGCAACTAATTTCAAGTCCAAGAACTACATGAAATGAGTACTAGCAACAACAACAACAAAAGCAAAACTCCTTGCTAGTATTGCATGGAATACTGTTATAACATTCATTATCATTACAAAACCCTGTAGAATATGTTCAAGATCCATTAAGCTAAAAACCCAAACATCCCAGTGAGATATTCAAAATCATTCAGTATATTCCTGTGCTCAGGTAAGAACCTAGCTCGATAAAGCATTTTATCAGTCGCAAGATCTTCACATTGCATGAAATGACGTTTTTAAATGCATTCTTTCTTGCTGGAGAGCAGTTCTTCCAAACCGCACCTGAATTCCTAAAATCCATAATGCCAAACATGAAAACTATACAATAGATTTCCTTCACGAAAGGATATTTTGCATCACATGATCCCTAATAGCTCCATTTCAATTCTCACTATATAATAATAAACAAAAAACCAAACCTAAGGAAATCCCAGCGTAATTTTATACGATTTCTCAGCAACATGAACATAATTAATAAAAAAGTCAATCCTCCAATGAAACTCTAGTTGCAGAAGAAAGTTCAACGAAATCAATCAGTCAAAATCAGACAGATCTAACAACGCGATCAAAATGGAAAGGAGAAGGACGACGAACGGACCTTGTACTGAGAATTGAGCTCTTCTTTGAGCTCAGGGATTTCACCCTTCTTGGTCGTCGAGAAATACTTTGAATCGTGACCGCTCATGCCTGCCTACTTGTTTGGCTCTGCAAATTTGCAAATGGTGAAAGACAGACGTGCGAGCGAGAGAGAGAACAGAGACCGAAACGTTTTTTTTTTTGAGAGAGAGATAGGGGTAGAACGAGGTGAGCTGAATCAAAATCAATACTCCGTTGAAGAAATGAGTTACTGGTCCTCCTTATCTTCGTCCCCTTATTATCCGATTTATTTTACTTTGGTCCTCCTTATTTTGTCTTCAAATTCCCTGATCTTGGTTCTCTAAGAGGGATTCATTAATTATATAATTAAATATAAAAAAATGATAATGTCAACAATCAAATTTGACAAATCAATCATAATTCTCTCATGTATATTAAATAAATAAAAAATCAAACAAAATAAAAATTCTCTTTCAAAGCACAGTTTCTCCTTTTTAAAAACATTTTCTATCTCTTCAGAAATTTATCTTTGAGATTTCAGCCAAATCAAAACCAAAATCTTAATAACTAGTGTCCCGACACCAAGTTCAAACCTGTTAATATTAACAATAAATACCCGAAGTAAACCCAACATAACAAGAGAAATACCTAGCCACGCTCCCATATTGTTATGAATGAGCACACCAAATCCAGCCCTTCCTTCCTGAATTACTGATAGAACTCCCATCAATGTTCATCCTTTGTAGTATTTCCTGGTAGAAGGAATTAGATTCCCCTTGAATAACCTCGTCATTTTGAATTTTCCATATGGTCAAGCTCGAGCATATATCAGATTATGGAGTAAACATGGTCTTGTGTTTTTATCAAGTCTTGGTGGTATTGTGTCTATTTGGAACAGCAGAAACAGGCTGTGCACATGCAAGGACCTTTGAGTTGCTCTTGATTATCGGAATGGTAAAAAAAAAAAAAAAATTTTGCTGCATTTGATCAAGGTTTGAGATTCATGAAGTGGTAATTGAATCCCACATCAATCTTTTACCTGGAGAGTCCAGCCTTTATCATTTAGCGGAAAGAATAGCATATTATTCTTCATGGACATTAGATTAAAAACTTGGGAAAATCCAGAGATTAGAGTGGCTTCTATAGGATTATTTGGTACTAATTGTGGGTGGATATGAAGTTTATTGGCTTTGATTTAATGGGTATTATGAAATTGGGTTGATTTTGTTTGATGAAATGCTACGATAAAAGTTTTAGCTTTAGAGAAGGTGTTAATATTAGTTTGATGGCAAAGTAATGATTATTTGTTTGATATCAAAGTTGTAATATTAATATTGTAAAAATCATGTAAATAATAAAGTATTTTTTTTTTAGGATATTAAATGTTTACGCATATAAAATTTATATTGTAAATCATAATTTGTCAAAACCTATTGTGATAGAAATTTATGTAACTTGTGCTCAAGAAAGAGTTTTTGGCCATCTTGTGAACTTTTTATATGTGGAGAAATTATTTGGAACATGTTAAATTTATCGGTAAAAGAATCATGAATCCTGAAATATATACTGGAGCGGGGAATTCATTCAATAATTTTTTTAAAAAAAGCTTGACTAAAGTGCTTGTGCTACATTATGAGATTCTTTGTAGAAATGACAGAGAATGCAGTAGCTGATACTTCATCAAGAAGAGGGGATTTATGATGCTTGGCTGTAAGCATAGCAGTGCCTGAACAAACTCAACAAGTGCCAACATATTATGAAAAGATGAGAAGGTGCAAGGATGGTGTTCTTCGATGTGATAGCAAAATTTAAATTGGGAGGTCGAAATCAGTTAGAGCAACATTGTTGCAAAAGTTCATGGTAGTTCTGCTAAATAACGTATATAGAAGGGCCAAACATGTTTCTGTTGGTCAGATCTCAAACAACAAGTTGAAGATACGGCTGTTTCTTGTGATGTTTGTGCGAGGAACAAGTGTGAAAATATGGTTGCCGGTGACCGGTGTTGTTGTAGCCATTCCTTCTTAATCCTAAACTGATATTCCCGTGGATTTTGTAGAAGGATTATCAGAATCCGAAAAGAAAGAAGTGATACCGGCGTTTGTAGATAGCCCTATCTCATCCTTTCACGGCAGTGCAACTCACAAAGTTAATTTTGCATCAGGTACTTTACAGGTTGCACGGGATGCCCCACGGCCAGCCAGGATAGTTTCTGATCAGTACAGGGTTTTCACCGGTCAGTTTTGGCAGTAGGAGTTCTTTCAGTTAACGGGGGAACTCAACTCTACCTCGATTTGACATATCGTCCCCAATCTTTATTGATTGATGCA
>Ga0325411_1000257_pt1 | contig 53567 bp, 33 predicted proteins | sample PopdelMetagenome_13_FD_206181 | JGI IMG/M metagenome (GOLD analysis project Ga0325411, IMG submission 206181) | Populus deltoides microbial communities from Bellville, Georgia, United States - Xylem-PdIQD-R4 | ecosystem: Host-associated > Plants > Phyllosphere > Stem > Wood/Secondary xylem... | reverse complement strand
ATAAGGCATCTTATGAAGCATGAATGAATTCTGGGCTCTTGATCTTCCAAAATCAGTTCCTCAAGTACTTAATTCATTTCTAAAATTGGTCACTGATTACGTTAATGCATGATAATCTACATGCTCCCGGAATTCTCTCAACAAGAAGAAAAATAGAAAGGAAATCAGTGACTTGATTGAAATGTGTGTGTCATCAGATTGTGTGATATATATATATAGTTGTTGCGTTTGGCATTTCTGGATTTGGAAGAACAATCTTTGACTCTTCTTCTTCTTGTTATCATTTTTCTAATGGTCTTCGACTCTTCTTATTTTCTATTTCCAACTCAAGCCAACTCCATAGCCTCAAACTCAAACACAGCGAATCTAAAAATCCAAGCCCCAAAACTCAGGTCTGATAGAGCCCCCATGCCCACAAAAGTATAATTAATCTCGTAGACGATTGTCTGCCACCTAGGATATTATGCGAGTGTTAATTGAAAACGTTGCAGAGTGCTCTCAATACCAAAACTATAAAGTCTAGGATCGATTACGTGGGTTATATATTGTATTCTCTGAGATCAAATTTATTCTGAGCAGTGGCGAAGCCAAAGACGTAGCTTCGCCCATGCGAGTGTTCTGATTCCATTTCATTGGATTGTCTCCTATTTGGATGTTTTCATGAGACTGCCTACAAGGGCTATGAATAAACAACTTGTTAATTTTTTATTTTTTCCATTGAAATTTATTGCTTGATCATGTACACATATGGCGCGCTGATTGTGCGTGTGAAATTGGAAGCAGGTTTCATGTCCCTGTGGTATTGTGGTCATTTATGGAGTAGATATTTAGACTTTAGAGGGCGATCCTTTTCCTTTTATAAGCTCAATAATTTTAGTCGGTCTTTTGCTATAGGCTCGAGAGCAGTTAGAAGTTACCGACGGCTTCAGATGGTGACCCTACAACTCCATACATATATCCATATCCTATACCAATAATGGGATTGACAAAGGTGAGAGAGGAAAATGGGATTAACAAAGGAACAGTGGCAGTTTGACTTGGCTTTTTGCTTATTGAATTCATTTACAGTTTACTAACCACAGACAACCTAATATTTTATATGTAGGTTTTTGACTTTATTGAGCTGATTTATACTGGTAGTACTCCTCTGCCCTCAGAAACAGTCAACAATGAAGCATGTTAGTGGCACCAACAGGAGATGCCAATCCTTCCCAATTTTGATCGTTACGCTGTTCTTATTTTTCCTGGGATTTTTTCTGTATAATGACAGCATGAAGTTCAGTGCATTCCAAGTTTCAAGACCTCCTAGTCACCAAGAAATGCTGCGAGAACCTGTCAATTCCAAAGTCCCTACAGTTCAAGAAACTCCCAGCAGGAATAAACATGACCGAGAGAGGAATGCAGAGGGGGGTGAAGACGGTGATAACCAAATAATTAATCTGTCGATGACACTAGGTGGTCCAAAAATGGAGCTGCCAGCTGTTGAAAAAGAAGATGCTGATGAAAAGATAGCATTGCAACCAGAAGAGTGTGATATCTTCACAGGACATTGGGTTTTGGATAACAAGACACATCCTTTGTATAAAGAGGATGGATGTGAGTTTCTGTCAGAATGGGTGAGGTGCTTAAGGAATGGAAGGCAGGATTCTCTATATCAGAATTGGAGGTGGCAGCCCAGAGATTGTTCTTTGCCAAAGTAAGTGTACAGTAAATGGTCCAACATTGTTGCAGCTAGATTCATTCTCGGTTGGACTCATATTGCTCAATTTTTAATATTCATTACCTATCATCAACACTAGTTATTCTCTCCGATATTTTTTTCACTCAAGCAGAGTGAACTAAATATTTGTAATTTTGATTTCAAGGTTTCAACCAAAACTGTTGCTGGAGAAATTGAAGGGGAAAAGGCTTATGTTTGTTGGAGATTCCATCCACTTTAACCAGTGGCAATCCTTGATTTGTTTGGTTCAATCTGCCATTCCACCAGGGAAGAAGAGCTTGGACTATGCAAGCTATATCACTGTTTTCAAAATTGAGGTATCTCTCTGCTTCATACTAGGCAAATTCGGAAAGAAAGAAGAAGAGTGAAAAATCTGAAGGGGTAACATTATGAACATGTTGCACACACTATTCAACTTTTCGCAAGCCCAGGTTTTTTCTACTGGCAACTAAGATTCTATATCTCACTTGAATTTCGAGCTTGACAGGTCAACTACCTCTTAGATTTATGTTGGATACAGCTTTCAGTTGTTAGCGATAATTTTAGTAGCCTTGAAGATCATGGAAAATCCTTGGTACCTCATATATTCAAGTTATGTCTATTTTCTACAAGCATTCATATCCGCCAAGCTACAATGAACAATCGGCATGTCCTTTTGTAGCCCATGTGTTTTTGGCTGGAAAAATTGAGTTTCCACCACAACAATATCTAAGATAAACGGTGGTTGACCCAATATCTGAATTATGACATTAATCATTTTCATCACACCATCAGATTCAAAGATAAACCTCACTTGCTAACCAAAAATCAAAGATGCATTGAACAAGTAGTGAAGGACTTGCTTATGATTAGCCCACGTGGTCACTTTATTGTTTTACTTGAATTTCCACTTTCCAGGACTATAATGCCACGCTAGAATTTTACTGGGCACCATTTCTAGTTGAGTCCAATTCAGACCCTCCAACAATGAGAGATGGCAAATCAGACGCCATTATAATGCCTGAATCAATATCCAAACATGGACGTGACTGGAAAGATGTGGACTACCTAATCTTCAACACATATAACTGGTGGCTCAAGTATCCCACAATGAAAGTTTTGTAAGTACTTGGTGAATTTTACTTCTTTTTTTCGTTTTTGAAACTGGTATATTTGGTACAAATTTTATGGCATGGTCATGATCATAAGGTTAACTTTTCCTTTCTGGTTTATGGTAAAGACGAGGATCCTTCGATGAAGGGACCACGGAGTATGATGAGATCGAACGGCATATAGCATATGAGAGAGTTTTGAGGACATGGGCCAAGTGGGTGGAAGAAAATGTTGATCCCACTCGCACTTCAATTTTCTATAGCAGCTTGTTTCCTCAACACTTCAGGTACAAAATCCAACCTAATTTACTTTCTTGTGCAGTTGATCTTTGAAGTATCATCCTTCTAGTAGTTAGTACTTGGTAACACCACGACAAGTAAAGTAAGAAGAGCACTTCTCAACAACTACTCTATGAAAACCTTGAAACAACTGCTCCAACTAACACTTCCTTGCACAAGCTAATCAAACAAAGCATTAATACCAATTTCTTTTAAAAAAAATTCTTGAGATTAACAGATAATAATTTTTGCATGTACCAATTCACTTTCTCATGACACTACAGTTCTAAAATTATGTACAAGTAGTAACTTATTGAGCACTTATTTGGTGAGAGTATAGAAGGATCTGAATTTTTTTTTATTAACGTGGGTGTCCGGGTTAGCTTGCGTGTACCTCGATTAATTTCACGAACCCTAAAATTAACGATCATGTAAGTCTTTAGTGACCTTGAGGTTTGTGAGACTCAAAATAGTGATTTCCAGAAAACAAATCTAGAGCGTGACCAATTGAGCTACACTCTCAGTGTTACGATTTCTTAATCATATACTCTGCGTAGTATAAATCTTCGGAATTACATAATGAAAGTGAGAATAGAATGCAAATGCATGAACAGGAGCTCAGACTGGAACAGTCCAGATGGAATTAACTGTGCCAAAGAGACCATGCCAATACTAAACAGGACGACACCAGTGGATGTGAGCACAGACAGGCAAGTTTTTGCAATAGCAGCGAATGTTACTCGATCAATGAAAGTGCCAGTTCACTTCCTCAATGTAACCACCCTCTCTGAGTACAGGAAAGATGCACACACTTCTGTTTACACGGCTCGCGATGGTAAATTACTTTCGCCGGAGCAAAGGTCCAATCCAGGCTTATATGCAGATTGTCTCCATTGGTGTCTTCCTGGAGTGCCTGATACGTGGAATGAATTGCTTTATGCACGAATCATAGCACTCTCTTGACTTCAAATTCTCCATTTTTTTAGGCAAGAATATGAGTTTGTAATTGAATTTCATGAATGACAATGATACGAAGCTCTTATAACATTTTGAAGATTCATGACTTCATCATCATCATCGCAAGAAACTCGTGTTTAAACCCAATTCTAACACGAGTTAGATTGGTGCAGAGTTATGGGTTCAACACAGTAAGTAGTTGGCAAATTAATTTTTAAGACAGTTTTATTCCTCGCTGTTGTTTCGGGAGTTTTTATTTTTATTTCAAGACTCAGAGAGTTTCGATAGTAATAGGAGAGGATTCAGATCCATTTGGTAGCACAAAAAAAAAGAAGTGATAAATGAAACATCCAAAGAGACAGCGGGTTTATCCAGCTGTTTGAATGATATCATCAATTGGGTGCTAATAATGTTGTAGAAGAGATAAACACGGAGAAGATCAATGTTAATTTAGCGGAGAATTCTAAAAAGGACTAGGTATTTGAAAAAAATCAGAGTCGATCACTACGAAGGACTGGGCTTCAAATATTTTCTATTGGATGAATAAAAGGCCACACTGACGCCAATCGCTTGGAAAGCATCGACATTTACATTGTTAAATAGTATTTGTGGGGAGAGATGATTTCATTATTGGGGTTTTTCACATATGCTCTCATGTAGCTACAAACCTCAAAAAATAAAAATAAAATCTAATACGTGTACGTATAATCTACTAACAAATTCACATTGAAAATTACCTCAGCGTGAGAAATGAAGAACCTCTAGTAGGGTCGGTTTCAAGGCTCTCACCACTTTACCCCCCGAACTTGAAGCATGATGGATGACGTTGAGGGTCCACTTTGGATAGACTTCCAGTTCCAACTCTTTGATACACTCGTGTCTTTTTTAAACCTGCATTTTGAAACAGCTGAAGAGCAAAGGAATCAAGAAACCGAACTGCAATCCCATTTCTCACTTCGTGAAACATAATGTAGAGCCAATGAAAAGGTAGGATATCAGAAGTTGCAAAAATGGACAAGCCTTAGCCTTACCTTCCTTGGAAAAGACAATCCATGCCTCATCCACTGACTTGGGGAGAAACCAATAGCTTATCTATCTCACCAATCGCATTGGTTTCAGTTTTTGGCAATAACAAACGCAACAAGCGAACTGAAGATGCTGACACAAGCTTGGGCTTAACTTTCTCCATTGTTGTCTTGATTACAGATGATGCCAGTACTGCAAACCATTGAAGATACCAAGATAGAAGCAAAGAATTTTTAAAATGATTTTTTAAAAATGAAAAAAAATAATATTTTGATGTATTTGTGAAAAGTAATTTGAAAAACAACATTTACCATACTTCCAAACACCCTCTTCATCTAGAAGCATGAAGAAACTGGTTCAGTAAATTCCATTAGTTATGCTTTCTTTTCTCAAAGCTAATGCCATTTTAATTTGTTAATGGCCTTTATGTATTTGTACTTTCTCCATCTTCTCGCTTATGAAAGTTTGGTATCATGCATGGTCTACGCTATCTTCATATTTCATTATTCTTGGAGCCCCAAATACCACACCAGTTTTATCTGGCTAAGCCTGTTTGCTGTGTTGCTGTCAAGTATATCATGTTAAGCACACTGAGTTTGTTAGGCCTGCACAAGAGATGATGTCTAGCAATGCATTTGGTTAAGTATAAAACTCAGAATGGCCCTTTGTAATGCATACTAGCTTAAGGTGATTGTCATAATGTTTTAACATGAACAAAACTTGATGAGACAATTCTGAATGACTACTTAATTGATCCAACCTGCAACATGTTCTACTTGTGCTATTCCAATTGTATGATCTGCCCACTAACCCACTCACCGGCCCCCAAACACTGGTCAACTTTGGCCCCATGACCAAGATGGCATCCACAATCAGTGATCAGTATGCTATACAATGTTGGAGGAATTTAAGTTAGTTTCACTTATTCATTCACTTTCAAATTACAAATATACAGTGCCTTAAATGATGCGTGCCTCATCATTCCGTGGTTATATTCTAGGTCACAGCCAAAAATGTGTTGTTTAACCAAAGCATTATTTTATGAAGCTACTGAATGAGTATGCTATAAGACCTAGTTCCACTAGTAAATGAAATGCTAGGTCTAATAAAAAAAAATACCTTTAAACTAGAAATTGCGAGTGATCAGTCTCCAATAGTAAAGTACGATTTGTAATCTTGTCAGCCACTGAACCAATTGTATTGTATAATGACAAATACACCTGCAAGAATTAATAGAGGGAAATAACCATATTAGAGTGACAATACATGAAGCATGACTGTTTCAATAAAATATTCCATCCAAAAAAGACTTCAAATCCATCAGTCAGCTGACACCTTTCAAATATATTCTGATAAATTATAGTATATTTGGTATTTTGGTGGACTTGGTTCCCACTGCATGTTATTCAGTACAGATAATCCCGAGGTTAGGTCAGGCTTTGAACAATAGGCACATTTTACTCTTCGATTTGATTTAGTTAGACGAAAATGTAAACAAAATCAATTTTTGGCTAATTAGAATCAACAGAATCAGACATCAAACTTAGTAAATACTTAAAACTCAAGAAATTAGGAGTTAAGGAATTAAACAAGTTGACAATTATCCTACAATTTACGCCAGGAAAATTACAAAAACAGAAAAAGCATGTACTTGTTTCCTCTAATGAATAGCTCGTGGTCGCTGCGATCGCTAACCGCAGAGCCGGACGCATCAATTTCATTGATCTCGGGCGATCTCGTGGTCGAAGAGGAAATAATCATACTTATCTGGGACATCCTCTGGGGGTTTACCGGGCAATCAATCCAGATGGCTTGAACTCGCCAATTCCAAGTACTGTGAGTTCACAAACCCTAACGGCCGTTTAGTGAGTCGAGTTGTGACAGAATCAGTTGAGCGAGTGAAGGAAATTTGGATTCTGGAATGTTTTTTTTCTCACTCCCGCTCTTTTTCGTGTTATTGAGTATCCGGTGTGGTTGCGGCGTGTAAAACTATGATCTCTTAAAATTAAAAACAAATTAGTTTAAAATTAATCTTTTTATATTTTATTGGTATTAAAAATAATTTTTAAAAAATAAAAATATATTATTTTAATATATTTCTAAATAAAAATTATTTTAAATTATAATCCTTATCATATTTCCAAACACATTCATATACTCTAATAATCTAAACGACAATAACCGAGCCAGACTTGCACGACCTGTAATCAGGTCAGATGGGTTTATATGTATTGGGGCTTGATTTCGTCTTTACTAAATCTAATAATTTGTAATCATATCCTGTATGAAAGAAATAATAACCTTCAATTCAATCAGTGTTTATATATATATATATATATATATATATGTCGCTAGCATTAAAAAAAAATCAATTTGAATGCTAACTCCAAAATTTATACATTATTTAAGTGTGTTAGAAGTTAATTGTTGAATTCATTTATAAGTGGAAACATGAACATCACATCCAATGATCTTGCATTTTACTTGGCCATATTTTAACAGGCACTAAACAAAAGATGAAAGAAATATGAAGGAAGCTAGTTTACACGTGAAAGTAAAGAGACAAGGCAAAAGGCCCATTCGTTCGCTTTCAAAAACATACTACAGATAAGTTTTATACTAATATTCCAAGTTGCTATTATTTTAATAGGTATGAATAAGTTATAAAATTTATTTATTTTTTAGTTTTAAAAACGTTTTTTTTAATTTAAATTAATTTTTTATATGTTTTTAGATTGTTTTGATGTACTGATATAAAAAATAAATTTTAAAAAATAATAAAAAATATTATTTCAATACATTTTAAAACGAAAAACACTTTAAAAAACAGTTACTACCACAATATCAATCAAACTCTTAAGAAGATACTACCAATAGGTTTGCTTTTTTTAATTTATATCATAGAAAAAATCCTATTTGATTATGATATTTATATTACATTAAGCTTACACTTAAATAATTGCCAATTAATTTATTTTTTTAGTTTTCTCAAAAATAAACTTTTCATGGCAAATAAATATTTCTCTAGCTTAAAACTATAAAGAATCATCTCATTCATAAACTCAAGCTTTTAGATGAATTTCAAAAATATAACTTATATTATTGTTTAACACACATCCTCTAATGAAAATTTTTTCGATTTAAAACATACACATTCTCTTACTATATTGTGATTAATTTTTATCAAATAAAATAGAGGTGGTGAGATTCAAACTTATGATTGTTTAGTCAACAAGATTTTGATACCATATCAAATAAACAATTCAACCCAAAAATTTAAGCTATTAGGTGAGATCTCAATAATATTTTATATTACAATATAAAATATTATTTTAAGTGAAAGTTTAATAAGATTGAAATTTGCACATATCTATATTATCTCATATTTAATTAGTTAAATTTGTACTCGATTTACAACGCTATGATATCATGTTAAAAAACTTTTTCAATCCAAGAACTTAAATTAAGAGATAAAATCTTAGTATATAACTTATATTATTTTGTAATAGAAACTGCAAAAACATACAATTACAATTTTTGAAAAGATTCATGGAAATTGGTTCGATGAAATTTATTTTGTATTTATTTATTACATAAATAATATGTTATTTTTCACGGGAAACTTAAAAGACACCTCTCCACTTGATTCCAGCACCATGATCTAAAGACTCTGTGATCAGATGGATACGCGTGATTATGACATTAGTACCTTTAATTAACTAAATTTAATTGACTCAATTTATCATCAGTAAAGGATTCGATTTGATCGACGAAATAAAGAGACATCTTGCCTATTTTTAAGTGACAGCTAAGACATGTACCAGTCCCCATGATAACACGAAAGATCTGAAACATAACAAGGAACCGAATCGATAATTGTCATAATCTGGGACATCTGGCCTTTTTAGGCGAGGCTAAAGACATGTATCTATCTCAACGTCAACACGATTATTGGCACGGCAGTCAACAGTGTTGACACCTCTTTCCCGAATATACCTCGTTCTTCCACGACCAAATTCATCAAATTAGGCATAGAATTAAAATGTTCTGGCTGATATGGATTTTTTCTTTTACCGAATATCACCTCGCCATTGAGTTACATACGACCTTCTGTGATAGCGCTCTGTAATTCAGAGGCGTATCGTCGCTCATGTCATAATTATGTGGTTAATCACTACCTTCTATGATCTCTGAAATTCAAAGGCGTGTCATCTCACGAACGTACAGGAAAAGTTTCTTCGTTATTTTGTCCAAAAAGGAATTTACAAACCTCTTGATAGATTACCAGAGCAGAAGTGTCTGTCACAGAGACTCCACGAAAAGTACCACAGACAACCAAACCTGCTGCTGCAACAGCCACCACACTACAATGCCCTACTAGTCCTAGACGAAACGCACACATCCCTTAAATGCTGTGCACAATACGACAGTCACAACATCTTTATTGACAAGGACGCCACCACATATGAATTTAGCTCTTGGTCTTGAACTTTGACTCGTCGATGGGGATACCCTCCCTCTCTGCTCGTTCTCCACCAGACTCATCCGTGGTGCTAAGCCCGCCCTTGCGTCCCATTTCTTGGTACCCCTCTGTCCCTAGCTGTTCCTTCCTTGTCTGTCCTCCACGGCTCCTCCCTGCAAATAATAAAGATAATACTAATAGTAATAGCAATAATAAATCAGCAAATAACACCGCCCAGTATTGCATAGAAAAAAATGTTATATATATACATGCATATCTACACATTATGCACTTATACACATGGGCGGAGGCAAAGCAAAGGCTTGGGTGGGCTCTAGCTCAGTTCAAGATTTTATCAATATTTTTTTACTAGTTTTATATAAAAAAAATTTATAATTCTTGATTGAGTTATCAAAAAATTCTGAAAATTTACGTGGAGCCTTCTGATATGATATTTTAACTTGGTTTAAAATTTTCAGAATTTTTAGATAAATTCAGAAATTTAATAAAAAATCACAATTTAGCCAGTTTTACGTTATTGAGTGTAATTTTCAATCTGACCATCAGATTGAACTGAAGTTTTACGAGGGATCTTAAAATATATTAAATAAAATCTGTTTAAAATTTTAGAATGAACAAAGTTTGGCAGTGCTAACAAAAAAAAAAGACCGCTAAATAAAAACAAATCGACTCATTAAAGGTAAAATGGTTATTTGCCATTAAAAAATAAAACAAATCAATTCTTCCTTCCTTTTATATGTTGCCGATTGGGCAGGATAGGAAAAGGAAGAAAAGAAAAGGCGAGAGAGAAAAGTAAGGGAAAAACATTAAAAAAAAAATCCAAGGAAAAAAAATAAAAAAAGTGAGAGAATAACCTTGTAAACTTACAAATTCCAACTTATAAAACACTAACCTAAAGAAGAATCAAGTGAAGAAATGAGGAATTGAGAGAGGAAAAAAAATTAATTACTTTGTTTTTCAGTTAACATGAGATTGTTATTTTATCCCGATTGAGAGATTATTACAATATCGATTTAGATTCGATTATAGATTAATTATATTTCACAAAATATCGAAAAATATAACTTCAATAGTAAATTTATTTTACTTTTATTTCAATTTTATATACTTTCAAATTTATTTTTTAATATTTTGAATAGTATATTTGAATTAAAACTTTATTTTTAACTTTAAGAATTAATTAATAATTTATCTTACAAAAAATTATATATTTATTTAATAGCTCAAAACAAAAAAAATTCATAGTTCCGCGCTTGCTTATACACTTTATCAAAGAGACGGTATCAGTGTAATATACCTTCAGCCAGGTGCTCTTGGGCTTCAAGGCTTCTACCCCCAGTGCCTCCAGGGATTACTGTCTCTCCTCTCCTTGCCCTGGCATCGAGCTCCTCCCTCAATTGTTGATTGGAAGACATGTTTTCCTGCGTGTTAAGTCAAAGAAAGCACACCAAATTCACCAAAAGAGTAGTTGCTTTACGAGTCGAGCGATACAATGGTGATGCTAGAATACAGATCCCGCAATATATTAACATAGGCGTGAGGAACCAGCTTCTGGATTGAGTGACAGGTGGTGGATGATGCGGCAAAAGAGGAGGGGATTCAATGAGACACCTAGGCAATGAGGAGCCAGGAGAATGACACGAGTCTTATTCCTGGGTCAAGGGTCCCACTTTTTGACACGTTCTCGATCTTTAGCCGCTTTCAAGCCGAGTACCTTTTTTTTTTCGACGAAAGGGTACAGTGTCCGTTCAGCGGTGACACACTGACACCATTGTTTCGCACCAAATTTTTTTTATATATAAATTAATTTTGTATATATTTTTAGATTCGTGAATGTTGTTTTAAATTAATGAAAAAGTATTATTTTAATATATTTATAAATAAATAATATTTTAAAAAATAATATTTATTATTATCACATATATCTTTTAAGTTTATATTTATTATTTTTATCGTATAAAAAACTTAGGTTCAAGATGATGATTTCAGTTTAAGAATGTGTTTGATATTGCGGTAACTTATGTGATTGTAATTTGAAAAAAGTTATTTTATAAAAAATACTTTTAATTGAGGTTGTTTTGAAAAAATAGGTGTTTGGTTAAAACTGTGGTTGAAATTGAGGTTGAATAAAAAGTAGTTTAATGTGTTTGGTTAAAAATGCTTTTGAAATTAAAGTTATAAAATAATTTTAAAATATGTATATTAAAATTGATGGTTTTTAATTTAAATATTGTAGATTTAACTATTGTTATTATTTCATGAAATAAATAATACTTTATATAAAATATTTTTTATTATGCTATTAAACCATCTACAATTCCATTACGTACAAAATTCATTCAACAAGAATTACAATTTTTATTATTTTTTGAGCGTGCAATAAAATTAGATAAAATATTATTATGAATAAAATTGATTTGATATTACAGTGCGAGTGAATTTAATTCACTCTACACTAGTTTTTTGAGAAAAAAATATTGTTTACATGACAATGCGAGTAAATTTAATTCACTCTAAACTAGAAAATTTATTGTTTACATGACAATGTGTTAAGTCAAAGAAAAAAATATTGTTTACATGAAAAAAATATTGTTTACATGACAATGCGAGTAAATTTATTAAAAAAATATATATATATAATAAAATTATATGCTTTTTGTTAAGGTTGAAAAAAATTGATTAAAAAAAATTGATTTCGTGAGAGAAGAAGAAAATAGACTTTAAGAAAAAAAAAAACAGAGAGAAATGAGAGATTAAAAAGATAAGGAAAGAGTTATGCAGCTTCTACAAAATTACTTCATTCATTGCTTAACCTTCACCGTTTTCACGTTTATATTATTTATAAATTAATGACTAACAATTTATCAACTAGCTCCAACTCTGTTTAGCAACTAACTATCATCGCATGACTTGTTATCGAGTTATGTGTTTATATATATCTTGACATTTGTTTCACATATATTAAAAAAGAACTCTTCAGAATAAAAGAATTTGTAGGAACCATGCTGCTAACATAACCATGTTAAATTTTGGTGGAGCATTGGAATATTTTTTTCCACATTTTTACCTTATATATTATGTCATGTAGAGCAGATTCTATCCCTGTATAATTTTTTATTGGTTATTTTCATTTTATTTTAAATAATTTTAATATCTTTATAAAACTTGTATGATACACATGCACTGCGTGTATAAAAAAATACTAGTATATCAAGTATCCAATTAAAAGAAATTTCTTATTTTTACTTTTTTTAAAAATAACTTCACAATCCAGACAAGAAGGCATGCAATATATATCCCGTGGGAGAAAAAAATTGACGGGCATCTACCCCTTCAATTTATTTTTTTAATTATTTTATTTGAGGAAAAAAAAGAATCCAATTTTAAAATTATTTGTGAAATAAAAGAATTAAAATACTTGGACAAGAACATTATTGAATTTTCTTATCCATTAAAATTTGATAACGTTTAAGAGACTAAAAAAATAGAAAAATAACAGTTTTAAAAAATGTTTTAAAAATTATTAACCATCAATTTCTTAACCAATAAATAAAAATTTTATTCAGTTCAAAAAATAATAAAATAAGGCTAAATGGCAAATGGCTAAGAAAGAAAAATAGCCTACATGCAAAATCTTTTTAAAATAATCTAAAAAAATGCTGATACTATACAAGGGAAGATGATTTAATTTGTTCTTGTGTAGTTTGTCTACTATATTATTTTATATAAAAAAATGATTTTTTTATGATAATATTTTTAATTTTATATTTCATCCTCTAGTTTATTTAAGAGTCTATCAATATTATTTAATTTAATTTTTTTATATAAATTTATTTCGATAACTAAACTATAAAATTAATATGCTACTTGAACTTTAATTTTTTTAATTTATGCTTGAGTATTTGATTTATTGTTAATTAAGTTTTAATTCTTTATTTTATTTTTCATGAGATTATTTTATTTGTTACTGATTAAGATTGTTGAAATATTTTATAAATACTTAGTGGAATCTCTTATGGTGTTAATAACATTTTTTTATTATTAATCACTGTCGCTCTCTTTCTCTGACCAGACAGATCACATCTGCATGTTCCTTGTCTTGTATGCTAGGGGATCTGCGCCTACGTACTATATAATGGACTTGGTCACAGCCCTCCGTCCATGTAGTTTGCGAGATGAATAGATGGGCGCTCACAAAAATAGAAAGATCCTCGACATGGAATGATAACTTTCAGCAAACTTGTTATAATCACCACGGAGCAATTCGATGAATGATCTAGAACTGGAACAGAAGCAAACTACAACACGAGAGAGCAGGGAGGGTCTTAGAACTCGAATATCCATGAACTTGCTTACTAGTATTCTAGCCTCGTCGTAATAATTAAATATTGTGATTCTAGAAAGGTGGGGGCAGTCTTTCAAGAACTTCTAGTCGATTCGTCATCACAGTCGATCAAATAGAAAAAGCCATAGCAATTTGTGTTGGCATTTTATTCTTGTTTTTCCTCCTCTAGAAAATTGTAAGAACATGCATGCATGCATCATCAATATGACACACTGTAACGTATTATGAACTTATCATGCCTTGATCAAGGATCAGATCACGTCCACCGATAAAATCAGACTCCTCCCCGGATTGATTTGCTTATTAAATCACTGTTTTAATTAATCTCATCCCTTGATTAGAAGAGAAATTTACAAGATATCACCGGTTTACAAATGTCTCATGGCTACTTACATAAAACATGATTAATTAGTCTGTGCAAATTTTGAGAACATCCGGCATTCGCGTTTATAAACAAGCTCTTAGTTATGGCAATAATTATTGTTTTTAAGTATCTAGTAATATTTTAAAGCTAATATTATAATTTTTTATATTACTTTAAAAAACTATTATTTATAGTTTTTTAAAAATCGTAATTATTTTTAAAAACCATAAATTTTATAAATGTACCCTGGTAGTTCAATTCAATATTCGAAGTTCTTAACATTTGACCACCGTCGACCAAACCTCGTCCAAGTAAAACCAGCAACGTGTCCCAAAAAAAACAAAGTAATAATGCTCTTCACGATTTTTCTTTAACGAAAAATAAAACAAAAAGAACCAGTCTCTCACTAAGGCCCAGGTAAATTATCATGTTTGACCATTTAACGATTTAGTCATCAAAATTAAATTCAATAAATAATGATAAAAGAGGCCCACAGAAGACAAAGTAACTTTAATTTCTAAACAACTGTTTGGTATAAACAGTCTCAGTCAATGGAGAGTGTAATACACGTCATTCTCTTCTTTCACAAATTGAACTACTGACCCGGTCAAACTCCAGTCAAACACTAAAATCCCTCCACGCTCTCTCAAAAGGGCGTGAGTAATATTTACATTTAAAACAAGCGGAAAAAATTAACCATCGTTCAAGCCAGTCAATCCAAAGTCATCTCTCAACGCGACGCCGTTATACACCATTTCCACATGGTCATAGATATTGAATCGCCACATGCTATAATTAGCAAATTCACCCCCTCGTCCTCGCCTAGAAGAGGGAAACCAGAAAGAGAGGGGCGTTAGGCATAAACCAAAGAAAGGCAAAGAGCAATCGGAAAATTTTGAAGCTTACAACGAAAACGACATGTCTTGCAGTATAGCGTCAACGATACCAAACTCACCAATATTTCAATCACCGAGACTTCCTTCGATATTTTGCAAGTCATGTCCATCTCCATCTCCATCTCCTAGCACCATCCATGGTCCACAATCCCCGGCATCATCATCGTCTTTACCGCTGCCACCTTCCTTACCGTTGCCACCATCCTTAGTACCGTTGCCACCGTCTTTTTTATCATCGTTTTCGTCGTCGTTGTCCTCACCGAAGTCACCTTTATCTCTTCGAGTTAATAACGAGACAATATTAGAAACAAATACAGATACTTTGTTGAAGAGAAAGAGGCCGGGAAGGTTAAATATACCGGTGGCGGGAGTTCCGGGGTTTGGTTTAGAGACCTCAAAAGGAGAGGAGGAGAGAGTGGAGGCTGTAGAAGTCGAAGGAGATGGTTATTCTGTTTACTGTAAAAGAGGAAGGAGAGGTGGGATCATGGAGGATCGGTACTCTGCTTTCGTTGATGTTAATGGAGATTCTAAACAGGTACTTGTAACCCTGCCCTTTTATTTCATTTCTGTAAGGATAGGTTTTTATTGAAATGAAAATTTGTATTAAATAGAACATTATTTTTTGATGTTACAGGCTTCGTTTGGTGTTTTTGATGGGCATGGAGGGCCAAAAGCCGCTGAATTTGCAGCAAAGAATTTGAATAAGAACATCATGGATCAAGTTTCTAGTGGATGTTTAGAAGGAATTGAAACGGCAATTAAAAATGGCTACTTGACCACAGACGAAGAGTTTTTAAAACAAAATGTTAACGGTGGTTCTTGTTGTGTGACTGCATTGATACATCAAGGCAACCTCGTGGTTTCAAATACTGGTGATTGTCGTGCAGTTATGAGTCGAAAAGGGGTCGCTGAGGCTCTCACGTCTGATCACCAACCTTCCCGCAAAGATGAAAAAGACAGAATTGAAGCCTTGGTAAGTAACTAGTTCAATCAATGGCGATCATGCCATGTAAGAAAGTGAAAGAGAAAACGCGCGCGCTCACCAATATATATACACACACTGTAGCTGAATCTTTTCGTTGTTGTCCTTTTTTCTTTATAGGGTGGCTACGTAGATTGTTGCCATGGTGTGTGGAGAATTCAAGGGTCTCTTGCTGTAACGAGAGGAATTGGAGATGGACGTCTTAAACGATGGGTGATAGCAGAACCAGAAACCAAAGTTTTAAAGATTAAACCCGAATGTGAGTTTTTGATCTTAGCCTCAGATGGTCTCTGGGACAAGGTAAATTCTTGCAACCAAATCCACTTAGGATGATCCTGTCCATTTACGTATATATGATTAAATTTTAAAATTCCCTCTTTTCCAGGTTACTAATCAGGAGGCAGTAGATGTAGCTCGCCCTACATGCATAGGCGTTGATAAGCCGGATCCCTTCTCTGCTTGTAAAAAGCTAGCTGAGTTGTCATTAAAGAGGGGCTCAATTGATGATACAAGTGTGATGATAATTCAATTAGATCGCTTTGTTCCACAACTTTGCCTTTAGGAGCTGAACTCTGGAGAATATCGGCGAATTCTGCTAGTGTTCCTTAAAAGAAACCTGCAGTCTCAGAAGTTGGGAGGCCAGCTCTTCAAAATTTTATCTTCGCTGAGAAGGCAGTTGGTTTGGTAGATGATCACATTCAAGAGGTGCTGTGGTATAGGAATAGGAGGGCCAGATTCTTGTAAATTGTTGTATATGCAAAGCTAGTTCTACTGGATCAGTTTTCTATGAAGTAAAACTGAAGTAATAGCCTTTAGCCTTGTACTCGAGTTCTCAAATACGCAGAAATTAATTAATCTTAGATTAATAAAAACGTTTTACTTTTAACGCAGATATCCTAGTAACAGCTGCTTTGATATTGGAATGAAATAACAGTGTGAGATCTTTCAGCATGTGGGGTACTCACGGTTGACCCTTCAAGTTTGCCGTTTCTGAGGTTTTGAAAAGTTGCTTTTACATTAGTGGTGCAAGTTAACCAGTGGAGCATTTGCGTTTGTTTTGTTATAGGACCAGGTCAGTCTTGTTCGGCAGCCGTCCACTTCTAAGTGTTGCTTTTGAGCATGGCCATTTGATTGGTGCCATGGTTTCTAGACATTTTTGTTCTGGAAGGGTTGGTGCTATTCAGATCCTGTTTCGGCTCTCCTCCTTTTGGTGGCGTTGGAGCATCCAGTGTGGTTTGACTCAATCAAAATAAATAACACAAGATTAGAGTGTCGCCTTAAGCTGCGGCTAAAATAAAAAAGAAAGGATCTAAGTTACAGGAAATTATTTAATTATTAACAACACACAAGAAAGTACTACTGTAATATTAAATTGCACTTTCCCCGCATGTGTTCAGTTTGCCCATGTCAAAAAAAAAAAAAATTTCTTTTTATTAATTTAACCTTTTAATATGAAATTTGTTTTTTACGGGGTTATTTCATGATATGGATCACGAGTTTGACAAGTTAATTTAGTTAACTAGATTTTTTTCTCAGTTTTATTCTTTAATATTGGGTTAATTGAGAATTAAGCTTAATGGTTTGTTTTATTTGCTTTCTATTAAGTTATTTTGGTTACATTACCTGAGAATAATGTTTAACAAGTTAACCCGTGTTGATTTGAGTTGTTTTTTATGTTTTTTTAATTGAGATATTTTTTGATTTTATCATGAAATACTAAGTCAGTTAGGAATTGAGTTTTATAATATGTTTTTATTTGTTTTTTATAAGGATATATTTGTCTCGTGATCAGGGTCATCGGTTTTTGTATTTTAATCCAGGTTAAATCAGGTTGTTTTTTATTTTTTTTTCTAAGAGGTTATCTCGATCTCATTTTCTTCAACATTGAATTTTTTTTTGTTGGTTTGTTCCCGTCTCATGCCCAAGTTACGGATTTGGCAAATTAATCCAACTCACTTAATTTTTTTTTAAATTGACTTTTTTAATCTCAATTTCATCATTTAATATTGTGTTTGATTAAGAATCAGACTTCATTTATTTTGGTTTGATTTTTATGAGGTTATCTTAGCCTCATGATCTAGAAATAGTGCTTAATGGGTTAACCTCTAGTGCTTAATGAGTTTACCCATATTGACTTGACTTATTTTTTGTCATTTTTTCATTCAGGTTTTTACAAATTTCATTATTCAACATTGGGTCTGACATGATCTATTAAGGATTTTTATTTTGATCTGCTTTTTATAAGGTTATCTCAATCTCATAACTAGAGTCGCGGATTTAACAAGTTAATTTGGATTAAATCTGATCATTTTTTTATAAGGTTATCTCGGTCTCATGATCCAAGATGTGGGTTTGACAGGTTGACTTGGGTTGTTTTTTATGTTTCTTTTTTTAATTGATTTTTTCTAGTCTCATCATTCAACACTGTACTGATTATGAATTAAACTTTGTAATTTGTTTCGATTTTCTTTCCATGAGGTTATCTCAGTTTAATGACCTAAGTCACAAGCTTGACAGGTTAACTTAAATCGCTTTTTGAGGTCTTTTTTTAATTGATTTTTTTCAATTTTATCATTTAACACCTGTTTGATTGAAAATTAGGCTTTAAAATTTATCTTAATTTATTTTTTATGGGGTTATCATAGTTTCATAACTCGATCACGAATTTAACATGTTAACCCGGGTTGACCCAAGTCAATCAGATATGTCATTATCTTAATTAAAAAAATATCATCTTGAATTTTGTTTTAGTCAAACTACATTTTTAATTGTTGTTTGGGTTGCTTCTGGACTCGCAAGGTCAACTAAATCGTATCGAGTCAACCCCTGTATGGTTTAAATTTTTTTTTCCATTAAAAAAAACATTAACAATGTCTAAATATTTTTTTATGTTCAATAAAAAATTGAGTCGACCTCCAACATAGCACTGGTAAGTGATCTAGTTAAACCTAAATTGAGTAAACATCCTAGTTTTTTTTTTTGATGCATTATGTGTTGATGTAGTTTGTAAATAAATAATGAATAAAAAAATGTCTATCCCACATTAGAAATAAACATTACTTCCTAAGTGTTTATAAATACGAATTTCTATTGTATAGTAAATTAAGTGAAAGTCACGATGAATAGCTCTTCCAATGGACTTCCTAATATATACATATATATCAAAATATGTCACTTAGTACTTAAAACTCAATATGTCACTGATATTAATTTTTTTGGAGTTTATTTCTTTTAATTTTCATAATTAATTATGATATTTATAATTGTTGGGATAAAATTAAATAATAATTATCCAATTTAATTCAAAATACAGTTATTTTCATTAACAATCATACACAGTTTGATCAACAATCATAATATTAACAATTACAATGTTTCATTGTAATGTTTGAAGTTTATATAAACTTGTTACCACACATAAAACATACACACCAAACAAATGTGTTTTTATTTTATTTGTTTTTTCTTCTTGTTCTTTTAGGGTTTTAGAGGACCTCATTGCATGCTAAAAATGTTGTTTCTATATGAGATAAATAAACATTTGAATAACACTGTTTCAACACCTTTAAACCAGCTTTTTATTTTTATTTTTTTCAAGTAATTTTTCTATAACATTAGGCAAATGGATGGAGGCAAGGGGCTAGCACGACCTGAACCCCTGTAAAAAAAAAAAAAAAAAAACCATCACGCCACTAAAAAAAATCTTAAATTTTAGGGTCAATACTAGTAAAATTCAAATTAATGTCCCATTTAAAAAATTATCTTGCTTTTGCCGCCTTGTAAATTAATCCCGGCTTTGTCCGTTATTAGGTAATAGGTGATAAAGCATGTTGAATGACATAACCGACCAGTTGATTGATCCATCGTCCATGTAATCAAGGCTAAATAGTATGATATCTAAGACTTCATTGATTTTATATGATTCAACTTGCAAACCATGTAAAGATTCCCGCTCCTCTTCAATAATTTTGCATGTCATGGCAGCTAACATGCTGCTTGAAACCCTTTTTTAGGCAATTATCCACATGGTTGATAGTATGACAGAGATTTCTTTTTAAAATATTTTTTTGCTTAAAAATATGTTTTTTATAAAAAAATTCACTCTTAATATTAGCACATCAAAATAATAAAAAAACACTAAAAATAATTTATTTTTTTTAAAAATTTTAACAAAAAGCAGGTTCAACCTCAATTTCAAACGGGATTTTCATTGTCAAATGAGCATTGATGTAAAAGAGGCATCGAGTCATCGAAATAGACGGATCCAACATGTGGACATTATGGGCACTTGCCCACATTTCCAAAAATTAATAACAATCAAATGAAATATATATCATGCCAACATTGATAATGGGTTCTGACAGATATAAGATTTAAGAGAAATTTAAAATAGATGTGTTTTGAAAATGAAAAAATAATTCTCAAGAATTACAATGGAAATGAGAAATAAAAGTTAAGAAAGAATTGCGCGAAAAGTGTTCGTGTAAACCTCGGTTAAAAATCGGTAACGTTATCGTAAAATTGTAGTAAGTCTATAAATAAAACAAATTATAAAAAGAAAAAATAATATTTTAGAATAAGAAAATGGTCTCATGGACTAAATAAAATAACCAATATGTTTTTAGCGATGATTGAATAAGAAAATTTAGATTTTAACGTAAATTCACCTACTGACCAGTTTTGTGTTACTGAGCATAATTCTCAATCCATCCGTTGGATTGAACTAAAATCTTACAAAGAGCCTCCTAAACATTGATCTATACTGGGTTAAAATTTAAGGGTAATTAAGTTTTGAAAGACCATGCGAGAATATCAAAAGTCGGATAAAAAATAACATGTAGGTTCATTAATGATATTTTTATAAATATGCTGGAAAAATTGGAAATTCAACTTCTTCCCCCCTTTAAAATATCTGCCAATGCTAAAAAAAATTAGAAGAGAAAAAAAATAGAGAGCTTCCTCCTAAAACCTTGAAGAAAAACCAAGATTTAAGGCAAATTAAATAGATAAGAAAGTGAATGTTGAACACATCTAACTCAATAATTACAGAGAAAATCAAGTGGGGGAAAGGGAGCAGAGAGAGAAAACTCATGACATTAAAAGAAAAAAAAAGAGTAAAAAAATTCGATTGATTAACATTCGAAGTTCATAACATTGTCGAGTAAGACGTTGTAAACTTGATTGTACAAGTTTAAGTAAAGATTAACAAAGTTTAAGCGAAAAAATTAAATTTTGATTTAGGTTTTAAAATGCTAAACTAGAGAAAGGTGAAACTGTGAAAATGTGATATTTATGAGTTAAAACAAGATGTAAATGTCTATAAATAAAGCATAATTAAAGAAGAAAAATTAAGTGTTTATGGTGAAAGTAGAGCGGGCCAGTCATTTAAAGCGGGGATGAAAACTTCTAGAACCAAATAAATGTATGTTAATTATGTGTAATTAGTATGTGTTGTTATGTTAATGTAAATTGAAATGGATTTAATTATGTTGTTTAGTTGTGGTTGAATTTTAAGTATAACTTAGAAAGAAGATTGTGAGAAATTGATGAAATAAATAATTTATGGTTATTTTTGGGTTGTGAAATACAACATGAATGTTGATTGTGTGAGAATGATTTTGGGATGTTTTGATATAGTTCATTGTATGTCTATATAGGATGACTATACGAATTGAAAAAAGAAAAAATGAAAGTAGGCTACACAATTGAATCGATGATGATTGGTTGAATGATTGTTTGATTATTTATATTAAAAATATATTTGAAGGTGTTGATAATAAGAAAATCTTATAATATTTTTAATATATAAAATCTTATAGAGAGCAATTGTGAATTAAAAAAAAAAAACAGAATTCTGTGAAGATTTTTCATGACACATGTAAATTTTTGAATTTTACATTGAAAGCTTATAATTTTTGAATTTTGATTAATTTAGTTATGTTATTTCTAACCCGAGCTGATTTATAATCTCTTGGATTTTGAAATGTAAAAGGCAAAATTGCCACACAAGTAGTTTTCTTTTGGGTTCGTTGGCCTTTCAATTTTTTTGGCTATTAGAATCTACAACTATTTTTTCATGAAAATTCAACTGCTATCGTATTATCATCATTGTACAGTTAAGAAATCTTAGATAAACCTTGTGTTTCTCAAGAGCAGGATACTGTTACATCTAAGATATCGCATGGGAATCCGGTCTCATCTACATTTTTAAAAATTTTAATTTTTTTTAAAATTAATATTTTTAGTGTTTTTTAAACGTTTTGATGTGCTGATATCAAAAATAATATTTTTAAATAAAAAAGCATTATTTTGATGCCTTTCTAATTAAAAAACACCTTAAAAACAACCGCAACTACGTTCTCGAACACCTTCTTAATGCTTGCAGAAGCTCCTTCTTTGTAGTTTAGAAAGGTGGCTGCGGTTGTTTTTTAAAGTGCTTTTTGTGCCAAAATACATTAAAATAATATTTTTTTATTTTTTAAAAATTATTATTTAAATCAGCACATTAAAACAATTTAAAATATAAAAAAAAATAATTTTTTTTAAGAATACAGGTGCTACTATGTTTCCAATGGCACTGGAATCTTTACTGACTCAATTTAATACAAGTGTCCAGGTCACATAGCAGCATCTCTAGAAAAAGGTTAGCATTCCTTTTTTTAATCGCATTGTTGTATGTGAGTATCGATCGGAAGTGGACGTCTCACTAGAAGTCATGTAGCATGCTCCCAAGGCAATCAAACATTCAAATCAGCTCTCGAGCAGTTCGAGCTTTGATTTTATAATTGTACAGGAACGTTTTTGTTTTTTTTGACGAATTATCGCACAGGAACCTATCGAGGATACATGTGCGTAGCCAGATGACATTTTGTGCATCTACTGTGCCGAAGGCTTCACAGATCAATCATACCAGCGTAGAAAGCAAAACGGAGATGCCTTCTCATCCAATTCTTTAGCGCGGTTTGTTTTTAATGTTTTTATTGTGTTTATGTACGTTTTTAAAGTTTATTTGTTTTTAAAAAATTATTAAATTTATATTATTCATTTTTGATAATTTTAATATATTAATACTAATACTAATTATAAAACTATTTTAATATATTTTAAATAATTTTTTTAAATATTTCATTACAATACCCAAATAACCTTAGTTTAGATTATGGTGTGTAGGATCATACCAAAACCAATTCTATAGTAATTAAGATTTTTTTTTTTGAATTTGAGAAAACCTCACCTCTCGAAAAGCGTATTTTGTGGGCCCAGGTGAGGGAGTAAAACCCCGGCTGTCCCAGGCTCTTACAAGAGGTGCACCCCCTGATTCGAACTCGAGACTTGCTGTGCAAATTTCAAACCCTTTGTCATATGATTAATTTTTATAGGTGTATAAAAATATAGTATTGATTGTTTTTTAAAATATTTTTATTTAAAAATATATTAATATAATTTTTTTAATTTGTTTTTAATATCAGCATATTAAAATAATATATATATTTTTTAAAAAATAATTTTAAATAAAAAAATAAACTTTAACCGCCATCCCGCATTGAAAAAAAGTTTCATCATTAACACCTGCATATTTTCAAGCACTACACGCGCACACAAGCCAAAAGCGAAAACAAGAGGGGTCGGGCCATGGACTCATGGGTCAAGTCCGAATCTGACATTAAAAAAAAAAAAACAGACTGCATTCCGAGTCACCAAAACGCACAGCTTAACACGTCTGCCTTTCGTTAATCAAGTTTTTTTTTAATCTGTACTTTTCTCATTTCTTAAACTGGTCAAGGAATTCACATTCCATTTCCTTTTCATTTATACCGGTCTATTATACCACACAGTGACACACCCTTCTCCCTCCCCACTCCTCTCTTTAGATCTCTCTTTCTTTTCTTTTGATTCCGAGGGAATATTTTAGGGTTTTATCGCTGCTTTAGATCTTGCAGCGATTTGAATCCTCAACGTTGTTGACTCTCAAGTCGACGGTTCAATTTCAATCACAGATCCGATTAGCACACTCTGAGCCGTCGATCTAATCAGCAACCATGGCGGCGGCTAACGCCCCGATCACCATGAAGGAAGTCTTAACTGTAATTACTCTCACCCACTCCTGTCTCTTCGCTTGTTTTTCGTTTCTTTCTAAATTGAAGTTCAGTTTAGATAGAAAATCGTGCTTCGAACTGAAATATGCTCGCTTATGAGTAAAATAACAGAGTGATCAATCATTTTATGCTCAATTTTGAATCCAGAACGTGTTGATTTGTAATTTAGCTTGACGTGACACGTGAAAAGCTAGAGTTTCTATAGATCTGATACTTTGTTTCTATGCCCAGATCTACTGATTATATTGTTACAGGGTTTGTAAGTGCTTAGTCGCTGTAATTATTTGATTTAGAACACTTCAATTTTACAGTTTCTTTGAAAATTCTAGTAAACGAGTGGTGATTTATAAGTTAGGAGGAGCTGAGTTGGTGAATTTTGTGTGATCTATTGTTTTTTGCAGTTACCGGCTATCGGGATTAGTCCTCAGTTTATTACGTTTACAAATGTAACGATGGAATCAGACAAGTATATATGTGTACGGGAAACAGCGCCACAAAATAGTGTTGTAATTATCGATATGAACATGCCAATGCAGCCATTGAGACGCCCTATCACTGCAGATTCTGCTCTCATGAATCCAAATTCTAGAATCCTTGCTTTGAAAGGTAGGATTTGATTGTTTGAATCCTCTGGTTCTAATTGCTGATAATGCATCGTGCACGTTGCTATTCTTGTGATCGTTTATGGCTCTATTCATAGCTTTTTTAGATTTTTTTTTTGAAGGCATTGTTTTCCTTATTTGGAAGTTTGTGGACAATCTCTATTCCCCTCAGCACATGAGGGCAGATGGTCTAATTTTTTCTCCTTAAAGTTTGTTATGACTTATGATTCCTTGTAAATGTATGTTTTTTACGCTAAAGAACTCAACCAAGTGGGTGATACTTTCTTTTAAATTTTGCTCTCCTAAGATGTGCAGGTACAATTATCCCTTAGGCAAACATGGAATTAATGCTGGATATCTAGTAGCGTTCTATTGAAGATTAAAATTGAACTGGATATGTTATCTTAATCCAAACAGGCACTATGATGTGGAGTTTTTCCTCTTTTTTGGATTGCTGTACTAGATATCATGATAACGTGGTGATAGTGAATTTTTAAGCTGATTTGATTAATCAGACCTGCATGTCATATGTGGATTTCTGTGATTTCCTGTCTGTCTAGGAATTTTTTATTAAGCCACGTGAAAATGTCTTGATTGTCTTTGAAGCATATTATTTATTTGAGCATGGGTGTGCACACACTTATGATTTTATCTAGATATTTTCCTTCTGCTGATGAATTGGGGCATTCTTTTGAAGCCCAACTTCCGGGAACTACTCAGGATCACTTACAAATATTTAACATCGAGATGAAAGCAAAAATGAAATCATACCAGATGCCTGAGCAGGTATTAACTTTTTTAACCTACCTCATAGCATTTTGTGATATGCTATTTGATGATCGGTATTGTTTTCACTAAAGCTGTAGTGATTTAGGTTATCTGAACCCTGTCCTTTTGCTTTATGCCTAGATTGTCTTTTGGAAGTGGATAACCCCTAAGATGCTGGGCCTGGTTACACAGACATCAGTTTATCATTGGTCTATTGAAGGTCAGAATCGTTTTGCAGTCCTGAATTTGTGGCATAAGTTGCATATCTTCTTCACTGGCTTTTTTAGTCTTACTCCTCTGCATGCTTTCCAATCCATGTTGTCACTTTGTTCTTTATCATTTTCGAATTGTTTCTCATATATGAATGCAATTGTTCCATTAATTTAGGTGATTCTGAACCAGTGAAGATGTTCGAGAGGACTGCTAATTTGCAAAGCAATCAGATTATAAACTACAAATGTGACCCTTCTGAGAAATGGTTAGTTTTGATTGGAATTGCTCCTGGCTCACCTGAGGTATGTTGTTGCCTTTGTTAGTTTTTGTTTGAAAGCTGTTAAATTACTCTGTTTTTTTTTTTTTTTTCATAAAACAACACTCACCACTTTCTTAGGAGAAATTTAGAATTTCCATGATTAAGAAGTTACTTAGGCACGCTAAATATAGTTGGCCATAGTATTGGATGTTCCTGGGGCTTCTGAAGCTGTGGTTGCTTAAAATCAAACTAGCAGGCGGGGCTGGACTAGCCAACATAGTGACGTGACCTCTGGTTGGGGTGTTTATGGTCATGAAATGAATTAGGGAAGAACTCTTTCTGACTGTTTTTCAGCTGTCTTGTTTCTTCATTACAATTTATAAATTCCCTCTGCCATTTTGCCTTAAGGTGATTATGTTACTTGTTTATCTTTTTCAACAGTTTTGACCAATAGTTTGTTAAGGATAGCCCTTATTACAGCTTGAGTTTACGAGGTTTATTTCTTTATGAATGTTTTTCCATAACCTGATGGTGTTAATGGTTTTAATTACTGATGTATTTGTTTTCAGCGGCAACAATTGGTTAAAGGGAACATGCAACTTTTCTCTGTGGATCAACAACGTAGCCAAGCTCTTGAAGCACATGCTGCCTCATTTGCACAATATAAGGTATGGGTTTTCTCTGAACCATAATCCTCCTTTTCTATCACATTTTTTTTTTCCTTTTTTGCAACAAGGGTCCTTACATTTATGGTTTTGAGCAGGTTCCAGGAAACGAGAACCCTTCCACTCTGATTTCTTTTGCCACAAAATCTTTTAATGCTGGGCAGATTACATCAAAGTTGCATGTTATTGAGCTTGGTGCCCAGCCAGGTCAGTCTGCTTCATTCACTGTCTCTATGTCTCTTGTTTTTCCATTTTGCTTTCTCTATATGTTTTCCTTTTCTTCTTTTCTGTCTAGAGTCGAGCAACATGTTTAGAATCTGTTCAACATTGTCGTTTGTGCTTATGATCAGTTACCTTGAAACGACTCCCTCTATTTCCTTACCTTGGATTTGGAGTTATGAATCATTCATTCCCGGTCTTAACATTTGCAACCTTGTTACAGGGAAGCCATCATTTACGAAGAAACAGGCGGATCTGTTCTTTCCTCCTGATTTTGCTGATGACTTTCCTGTGGCAATGCAGGTATCTGCTACACCTTTTTTTTTTCTTTCTAAACTTACTTTTATTGATCAACAATCCCTGATAAGTCATTAATCTTTTAAATGGCAGATATCCCACAAATACAGTTTGATTTATGCAATCACGAAGCTTGGGCTGCTATTTGTTTATGATTTGGAGACAGCTACTGCAGTATACCGAAACAGAATTAGTCCAGATCCAATATTTTTGACAGCCGAGGCTTCAACGGTGGGAGGGTTTTATGCCATTAATAGGCGAGGCCAGGTGTTGTTGGCTACTGTAAATGAAGCAATGATTGTGCCATTTGTTAGTGGCCAGGTGTGCTCATATGCTTCCTTTCTTTCTTTGTAACATTTGATGAAAGGCTCTCTGGTTTTGGATTAATCTGACTATCCTTGTTATAGTTGAATAATCTGGAGCTTGCTGTCAATCTTGCCAAAAGAGGAAACCTTCCTGGTGCTGAGAATCTGGTAAGTCATATGTTTCTTATTTTAAGAAAAAAATTACTTTGTGTTTCACATGTGATGAGAACTCAGTTGCCTGCTATCTTGGGGATCTCAGGTTGTCCAGCGTTTCCAAGAATTATTCGCTCAAACAAAGTATAAAGAAGCTGCTGAGCTTGCTGCTGAGTCACCACAAGGCATTCTTCGAACTCCTGACACAGTTGCCAAGTTTCAGGTTCTCTCTTTGTTTTAATTCAGTGCTAATGTTGTATCTGTTTTAAGTTTTATTCTCCATTCAGTTTTGATGAAATTAACCATAGCAAGCTGTATCTATCTATTTGAAACATGCAGAGTGTTCCAGTGCAACCTGGGCAAACCCCTCCCTTATTGCAATACTTTGGGACCCTTTTAACTAGAGGAAAGCTTAATGCATTTGAGTCGTTGGAATTGTCCCGCCTTGTGGTCAATCAGAACAAAAAGAATCTTTTGGAGAACTGGTTGGCAGAGGACAAGTTGGAGTGTACTGAGGAACTGGGAGACCTTGTGAAGGTTTGATTTATAGAAAAATTAGATAGTTGAAGCTTTTTTGAGATGCCTCAAGTTTCTGTTTCAGCAATTTCTAACTTGTATTTATTGATCACTTAAATGATGTTGATCTTGTTGTCATTGTAGACAGTGGATAATGATCTTGCTCTGAAAATATATATTAAAGCTAGGGCAACCCCTAAAGTTGTTGCAGCTTTCGCTGAGAGAAGGGAGTTTGACAAAATTTTGATATACTCGAAGCAGGTAAAGGACAGCTTTTTTTTTGCATTTCTTAATTATACCTCGCTATTGCGACAACGTTTCTTAATTATATCTGTTATTTTTTTTCTTCTGAATACCTCCTATTATTCTTGTTCTTATTATGTTATTTTTGATCAATTATGGGTTCTGATCCCATTTGTGTTCTCTTTTGTTGCTTCAGGTTGGCTATGCTCCTGACTATTTATTCCTTCTGCAAACAATTCTCCGTACAGATCCACAGGTACCTTTTTCAGTGAGTTTAATTTGTACTTGTTTGGTTGCAGACAAAAAATTATACTGTATGTACCGCCTTTTGACTTATTTATCTCAAACTAAATTTGTTATTAGATGTTTTTAATAAACTAAAGTTTCTTCTTGAATTTGGACTGTAGGGTGCTGTTAACTTTGCTTTGATGATGTCCCAAATGGAAGGTGGCTGTCCAGTTGACTACAATACCATTACTGATCTCTTTCTTCAGGTTTGCTCATGATCGTCACTTCTTTTGATTTGCGGATTTATATAATATGAAGTGCATTGGAAGTCAATTTTTGTTGGTCGCAAACTTTATCATACTGTCATTCTGTGCGATTCACTGTAACTCTAATGGATGTGTACCTGTCTTCCTTTAGAGGAACTTGATCCGTGAGGCAACAGCCTTTCTGTTGGATGTTTTGAAGCCAAATTTAGCAGAACATGGTTACCTCCAAACTAAGGTTTGTTGGTTGACATAGTTCTCCAAGAAGCTTTTATATTTATATCTGTATATCTTCACCCATGTCCGGCTTTGAGACTCTTTTTTTATGTAGGTTCTGGAGATAAATCTGGTAACATTTCCTAATGTAGCTGATGCTATTCTAGCCAATGGGATGTTTAGCCACTATGATCGTCCTCGTATTGCTCAACTCTGTGAAAAAGCTGGTCTTTACATCCGAGCCCTGCAGGTGATTACCTTTTCTTTTTTCCATATTCTATGCAGACCTATTGCCATTCCTTTGAGTGAATATTACCTTTTCTGCAGCATTATACGGATTTGCCAGATATTAAACGCGTGATCGTGAATACACATGCAATAGAGCCACAGGTATGTTTTGTCAAATTATTGTATTATATTCTTGTATTGGAAATATCAAGTTGCTCATGTAATTGCTGTCTTTGCAGGCACTTGTTGAGTTTTTTGGCACTCTTTCACGAGAATGGGCTCTGGAGTGCATGAAGGATCTCTTACTGGTTAATCTAAGAGGCAACCTTCAGATAATTGTTCAGGTACATAAAGTTTGTCTTGAGTTGTTTGTCAAGATCTTCCGTACATCATGATGCTAACTCATGTGCATCTGTGCAGACTGCCAAGGAATATTGTGAGCAGTTGGGTGTTGATGCATGCGTCAAACTTTTTGAACAATTCAAATCATATGAAGGGCTGTACTTTTTCTTGGGGTCATATTTGAGTTCCAGGTATTATGTTTAGTGAATCAGAATTATTTTTTTTTTCTTTTTGGTCTTGATTTGGTTGTTTAAATTTTTTTATTTATTATGCGGTCCTTTTTCCTGTGAATCATGTGGCAGCGAGGATCCTGATATACATTTTAAGTACATCGAGGCAGCTGCTAGAACCGGACAAATAAAGGAGGTTGAGCGTGTTACTAGGGAGTCAAATTTTTATGATCCTGAAAAGACAAAGAACTTTCTGATGGAAGCCAAGCTTCCGGATGCAAGGCCTCTAATAAATGTCTGTGACCGTTTTGGTTTTGTTGCTGATCTCACACACTACCTCTATTCAAGCAACATGCTTCGTTATATAGAGGGTTATGTTCAAAAGGTATGCTAGTTTTTGCCTGTCCTATTGACTGTCAAATGTTGTATTGATTGTCATATGATTTTGCTAAATTTTTAGTATTTGGAAATTGACATGATTCTCTTGACAGGTGAACCCAGGGAATGCTCCTTTAGTTGTCGGGCAGCTGTTAGATGATGAATGCCCTGAAGACTTTATCAAGGGCCTTATTCTTTCTGTCCGTTCTTTGCTTCCAGTTGAGCCCCTTGTGGAGGAATGTGAGAAGAGGTAGCTCTCAGTCTGCCCCTGATTCTTGGCCCTTGGTTCCTTTTTATTTCATTGTTCTAATTCGTTGTTTGTGGTTTTCAGAAATCGACTTCGTTTGCTCACTCAGTTCTTGGAACATCTTGTGAGTGAGGGAAGCCAAGATGTACATGTTCACAATGCTCTTGGTAAAATCATCATTGATAGCAATAACAACCCAGAACACTTCCTCACCACCAATCCTTACTATGATTCCCGGGTTGTGGGCAAGTATTGTGAGAAACGTGATCCCACCCTTGCTGTTGTTGCTTACCGGAGAGGACAATGTGATGAAGAACTCATCAATGTCACAAATAAGAACTCTTTGTTCAAGTTGCAAGCCAGGTTTGTTGATTTGTTTAGTATTTTTTGAAGTGTGACATTTCATTCTCAGAAGACTCATGTACTTATACTATGGTTTCAGATATGTGGTTGAAAGGATGGATGGTGATCTTTGGGAGAAGGTTCTGAATCCTGAAAATGAATACCGAAGACAGCTTATTGATCAAGTTGTATCTACTGCTTTGCCGGAGAGTAAGAGCCCAGAGCAAGTTTCTGCTGCTGTTAAAGCTTTCATGACAGCTGATCTGCCCCATGAATTGATTGAGCTTCTTGAGAAGATTGTGCTCCAAAACTCTGCATTCAGTGGAAATTTCAATCTCCAAAACCTACTTATCTTGACAGCGATTAAGGCTGATCCTTCTAGGGTTATGGATTATATTAATAGATTAGATAACTTTGATGGACCTGCTGTTGGGGAAGTGGCAGTTGAAGCTCAGCTTTACGAGGAAGCATTTGCAATTTTCAAGAAGTTCAACTTGAATGTTCAGGCTGTTAATGTTTTATTGGATAACATCCAAAGCATTGACCGTGCCGTGGAGTTTGCATTCCGTGTTGAAGAAGATGCTGTTTGGAGCCAGGTGGCCAAGGCCCAACTCAGAGAGGGCCTTGTGAGTGAAGCAATTGAGTCATTTATTCGTGCAGATGACGCTACTCAATTCCTGGAAGTCATTCGTGCTGCTGAGGATGCAAATGTCTATCATGATTTGTTGAAGTACCTTCTCATGGTTAGGCAGAAGACAAAAGAGCCGAAGGTGGATAGTGAGCTTATTTTTGCATATGCAAAGATTGATAGGTTGAGTGACATTGAGGAGTTCATTCTCATGCCAAATGTGGCAAATCTCCAAAATGTTGGCGATCGCTTATATGATGAAGCTCTTTATGAGGCTGCAAGAATTATATTCCAATTTATAGCAAACTGGGCCAAGTTGGCAAGCACACTAGTGAAGTTGAAACAGTTCCAAAGTGCTGTTGATGCAGCTCGGAAAGCCAACAGTGCCAAGACATGGAAGGAAGTTTGCTTTGCTTGTGTTGATGCAGAGGAGTTCCGTCTGGCTCAGATATGTGGTCTTAACATCATTATACAGGTGATTTTTTTTGTTTTTGTTTTTTCAAAGTTCTATTGCAAAGGAACTGATGTCCGAGTCTATTTTAGTTGTGTGGATCTTTCCAAGTAAAACTTTGAATTATTTTCTTCGTGTCCAGTAAATTTCCCACATTAGATTGTAGGTCAATTAGATTTTAAATCAAAATCAAGATCTAGTAGTGCTTTACCTTTAGACATTATATAAATTTGTTCTTTTGACATAAAAATGTAGGATGTCTAATTTCTTCTTGCATAATGGTTTTAACATGTGCTCACTTTATTTATTTAAAACTATTTTGTGCTATTTATTTCTCAATTTTTTGTGGGTTTGGAATTTGTAGGTGGATGATTTGGAGGAGGTCAGCCAATATTACCAGAACAGAGGATACTTCAATGAATTGATCTCTCTCATGGAGAGTGGTTTGGGTTTAGAACGGGCACACATGGGGATTTTCACGGAGTTGGGAGTGCTGTATGCTAGATATCGTCCTGAGAAACTCATGGAGCACATTAAATTGTTCTCAACCCGTCTCAACATTCCCAAGCTTATCCGAGCCTGTGATGAACAGCAACACTGGAAGGAACTTACCTATTTGTACATTCAATATGATGAATTTGATAATGCTGCAACTACCATTATGAACCATTCTCCGGAGGCATGGGATCACATGCAATTCAAAGATGTTGCTGTCAAAGTTGCTAATGTAGAGCTATATTATAAGGCTGTGCATTTCTACTTGCAAGAACATCCTGATCTTATCAATGATCTTCTCAATGTGCTGGCACTTCGTGTGGACCATACTCGTGTTGTTGACATTATGCGGAAGGTTTTTGCTTGTGCCACTGCATGTTATTTTAAGAAGCAGATTTTTCACTCTCTTCCAATGGTTCTATCTCTCTTGATTGTGTGGTATTTCTTTGTGGTTTTCAGGCTGGTCATTTGCTTCTTGTGAAGCCATACATGATTGCAGTTCAGAGCAGCAACGTGTCTGCTGTGAATGAGGCTTTGAATCAAATTTATGTAGAAGAGGAGGACTATGAAAGATTGCGTGAATCAATTGATTTGCATGATAACTTTGATCAGATTGGCCTTGCACAGAAGGTAAGGTCTATAATATTGTTGTTTCTGATCATTGATGAAACTCTGATTTTGTAATCCATTTTGGTACAAATCTGCCCAGATTGAGAAACATGAGCTTCTTGAAATGAGGCGTGTGGCTGCATACATTTACAAGAAGGCAGGAAGATGGAAGCAATCCATTGCACTGTCAAAGAAAGATAACCTTTATAAAGATGCCATGGAGACAGCATCACAGTCTGGTGATCGTGAACTTGCAGAGGAGTTGCTGGTTTATTTCAATGAACAGGTGTGTACTGGAGTGCATAAATGATATGACATCTTTCATTGGCATGGATGATTGACCATTTTAGCAAGTTCTTCATTTTCTCCTTTCACTAAAATTAGGGTGAGTTTGCTTGATTGTGCGGAGGTGTGGTTATACTTCTTTTTCGTTGCTGGAGAGGTAGATGGATACATGTGAACCGTTTCTAGTACATTTTCCTTGTTTATTAGTCTTGGTGTAATACTTCACTCCAAATAATTTTACCACTCGTGCATCTCAGGATTGCGGCTTGTGATTTATGGGAAGGATAATACTTAAGTCTTATGATTTCAAATGTTTTCTTCTGTTTTTACACTTAGGCCTTACTTTTACCCTGTCATCTAGGCAATTTTTAATGTTTTTGGTTGGCTCATTGACTCTGCTTTTATTCGGTGATTGTGTAGGGCAAGAAGGAATGCTTTGCATCGTGCCTCTTTGTTTGTTATGATTTGATTCGGCCAGATGTTGCCCTTGAGCTTGCCTGGATGAATAATATGATTGACTTTGCTTTCCCGTACCTGTTGCAGGTGATTTCTTAGCTGTTGATTCTCCAATCTTATGATTTCAGATTGCATATGTTTGTTATTTGCGTTTTATGAGCAAACTAACCTTTTTAAGCTACTTGGCCATCCTACCTGGAATATTGAAGCTTATGCACGATGATTCTCTCATCTTTCTTCCTCTTTCTTTATTTGCAGTTTATCCGTGAATACACAGGCAAAGTTGATGAACTCGTGAAGTACAAAATTGAGGCGCAGAAAGAAGTCAAGGCCAAAGAGCAGGAAGAGAAGGATGTAATTGCTCAGCAGGTAATCATTTTGCATCCAGGTGGTGTCAAAGTACATGGTGTGACAGCTGGCACATTTACTTTTATAAATAGCATCTCTTTGAATTAGGTTTGTCTGGAAGAGTTGGTTTCCACATAAACATTGAGTTTTACATGTCCCACCTGATGTTTTTTTTTTTTTTTGACATTTTTTTGTTGTTAAATCTTATGTTGATCGACTCATGTGATTTTTTGCAGAACATGTATGCTCAGTTACTTCCTCTTGCTTTGCCTGCACCGCCCATGCCTGGTATGGGTGGACCAACAATGGGAGGAGGTTTTGCTCCACCACCACCCATGGGTGGAATGGGGATGCCTCCAATGCCACCTTTTGGCATGCCACCGATGGGCAGCTACTGATATGCAAACAACCACCCTTTTTTTGTAGAATTAGTTGCGAATTCCCAGTTGCTTAAAGAAAAAAGTGTCCTAGCTGTTTGGGCTTTTGATATGGCGGTGGTGTTTTTCTGGGCTTGGGTGCCTTCGTTCTTCTTGTTTTATTTTTTGTGTTCTTTTTTGGTGGGACGAAGGTGTAATTGAAACAATGAACATGGCATTTTTCTGTCCTAGGTGTGTGGATAAGTGATGTAATATTTTTTTGGTAGGAATCATTTTTTGGCTGCTAGTAGAGAGCAAGCGGAGGATTTCCTGTATTTGCAATATTTTTTCCCTTGCGGTCTGGGAGCTAGCCGAGTATAATACGAATTGTTTCATACAAATCATAAAACCGTCCAGCTTGATCTGTAATGGCTCTATTTTAATTTCATCTTTTCCCTTTTACCTTCACGATTTCCATTCAACTTTAGATACGAGGTTTCTTTTTACCTTACCTTCTTTACAGTACATGCTTGTGGTAGTTTGTCTGTTTGCATCTTCTTTTCCAGAATAACGATCTGAGCTTGTGTTCACATGTTAATATTTATTTGACCTATCGTATAGGGTTTAGTAAGATCTGCTTCTCCTATGCTCTATAGCTATCACCCTACAGTAATTAGCGCTATATGTTTCGCTACAACCGCGAATTCCCGAGTCAACTCTAAAACATTGGTGCGTGCTTGTCGTGTCGCAACAAACCTATCTGAGTTCCATCTGCTGGATGGTGATTCATGTATCATGCTTTCCTGCTTTTCGTTGAGAATGATCTGTTGTCAATCAGTAATGTTTGTTTGTTTTCGCTCAGTGCTTGTTTAAGTTCCACCAAAATCAGGTGGTGGCCTGTTATCACACATGCCTTACCTGTTAGGAAGAGGATGCAGGGATATATAAAATGAGATGGCGGGAGGGGTTGTTCGGTTACAGGGAGGCGCCACACTTGCCAAAACTACGGAGAAAACATAATATCACTGTGTAATTATTGAATGACCAATAGAACATATAAAAAAAAAAATCAAAATACCCTCAAAATAAAGGCTTATAATTATTGTAGTGAAGGGTAAAAGCCATTTCACTGTAGTAAAAAATAGAAAAACATGTGTGCAGCTAAAGTAAATTTGCCTTCCATTCAGTTGTTGTTTATGGCGGACATGGATTCCAATTTTTATTTTAAGAAGAAGAAGAAGAAGAAGGGATGATTTATGCATCTCATTGAGAGATTACAAGAAGATTTCCTTTACGAAAAACATGAAGCTGTGATTATTTAACCTGTCTTCAGCGTACCAGAAGTCCAGTAGAGTGTATTTAGTTAATAAATTAATGCGAGGGCGAAGATATACTCTCTTAAAAAATAAAATAAAAATATCTATTTGCAAAAGCAGTTTGCCACACTCGCTGTCCGCCACAAAAGCAAAGTTTATATAAGTGGGAATTGGAGCGTGTCATGCACGCTTTGTAAAAGAAAGTGGCGCTAGCAAATTAGCTCATCTCCTTCGCTTGGTTACAAGGCCACCCCCTCGCTCTATTTCGCACAAGCAAGCACAGCTGTCGGATTCAACTGAACTCGCAAAATCTCTCCCTCACATGGTTGGGTCTTAAAAAAATATAAAAATAAAGGAGAGGATGGCGATTTCTCTTAATTCTGTTGTTGGCATCAATTCAACGGTAATTTCCTTTCTGCTCCTCAGATTTTCCTCCTCTTTTTTTTTTTTTTATTCTTTTTGGTTTTCTTTATTAATTGCAATGTTTAGTTGATAATACTGACAGTTGGCAAGGCATTCTATTTGTGCTTAGTTTCATCAGTCACCAGCAAAAATTAACACATAGCTTGATTGTAAGCTTTAAAAGTGGATGTGATATGGTACTTGATTAATAGTTGCAAAATGATAGCGTTTTTTCTTCTTCAACTGGGCCGTCCTGAACTGCAAATTGAACAGATATTCTGTACCTAATCCCCTCCATTTTTGCTGCTTCAAGTTAGAATTTATGTAATAATATTGCAAAATGAAGCCCGGTTTTCCAATTTTCTGGCTATAGATTCTACAAGAATTGATTATTACCGTGAAGATCACGATTTTTTATTTATTTAATATATATAGCAAAGCTGAATTCTTCATTCCTTCCTGGTCTACCTACTAGATTTCTCGAAAGCTGAAGAGCTGTTTTTTTTTTTATTATTATTATTGTTATTGTTCCTTTTCTTTCTGCTTTCATGTGGACTGAAATCCACAGCGAAGCTATGTAATATGTTGGAAAGGTTATCTGTTTGAAACTAGTGTCGTGGGAAGCTTTTTCATTCGATTAATATTCTGTGATGTTTCTCCTAGCACTTGGAAATAACGTGATTTTGCTAGTGAAAGTTCATCAAGGCAATTAGTAAAAAAGAAAAAGGCAGTTTCTCCATTCTTGTATCAAGCGAGCCCCACAAATTACTGGTCATTCCTCTGTTGTGTTCTTTTCTTATGTCATTGTTTTTTGCTTTTATGTTCTAGTTAAATGAACCTGGGATATAATTGTTCTAATCATGGGAAATTTGCATTTACAGTTACTTTTTCCTGCATTAGTAATGCTTTTTTTTTTTTTTTTAATTCTGTTTCACCTTGATCTTTAATAGTTGTAGGACCTCTTTTTAATCTTTATAGGGAAAAAAAAGACACGCTTCAAATGCTTTGTGTTGACTCTATCCCTCTTTAATAAAACGATCTTTCTTCTTCTTCTTCTTCTTCTTAATCTTTTTTTACATATTTGCTATTCAGCAGCCGTAATATCTATGCTCTGGATTATTTCAATTGATGGGGTTTACACATATCTGGTGACTCTTATTTCTCGAGATTATTTACAAAAGTTTTTTTCCCATTAAAAGCTGCAATCCAGATACCAACATGTGTTTAGACCAAAGACCACCTCCTTGGGTATGCTTGCTTCAAGGATGCATATCAATGGAAGAAGAAGAGGGTCATTCGTTTCAGCTGCGGATAATGATCGTCTTGTCACCGACACCCGTGTTAAGGGTTATGGAGGTGCTGAGAGCTCAATTTCTGACGATCAGCTGTCAACAGTGAATTCCTCCTCTGAGGATTCTCCAGGAGGAAACAGTGTTGGTGAGGAGTCAGGACCTCAAACCTCTGGAGCTTCTAATGGCTCAACAGTTTCTGCAGATATGAAGTCTAGGCCAAAAAGGTCGCCTCTAACAGCAAGAGAGAGACTGAAGGCTGCGAGGGTTCTCAGCCGTTACACAGAATCAAAGGCATCGAAATCAGAGATGGGCAGCAAAGTATTGGATGCCATGAGAGAAAGTGATAAGGGCAAGAAAAGACCTGGCCTTCCAGAAGCCCCTGAAAACATGTTTGATGACAGCAAGCGAGGGTTGCCAAAGGAGGGGTGGACTTTTCAATTTCCAGGTGGTTCAGAACTCTTTTTCATTGTCGTTTCATTTGTTTTAATCAGCACAATAATGTTTGCAACGACTTACATTGTCTGGAAAGTTGGTGCAATCCATTTTGATGAGTATTAATTAAGGTGTAGTTCTGCTATTTACATGAGCTACCTTTTCAAATTTATCCTTAAAAAAATCATTAACTATTTGGATTCAGGTGCTTGCTCAAGTTATATTACATGGTTAGGATTTTAATGTCTTTTAGACAAGATACATACGTGAATGTACAAAGCAATACTTGGCTGGCATTATAGTTTAAGTTCTATTTTATTTCTTTTATTTATCTTGATGATAATGATTCTCAAGCTTAACCCATATTATAACATCATTCTTTATGTTGTATGTACATAAGCGGTCTGATCCTACATGTGCGGGTTTTATAGTGTAGAAGGAGCATCCCTTTGCCAGTAGCGCATAAGTTTGATCCTTCTGGGTGCTATGTTGTAATGCAGCCCGCAATTGTGTTATTTGTGTCCTTAACCATGATCTCTCGCGGTTTTTTATGAATACATTGCCGATATATCTGACCGGAATCCAAGTAGATAGGCTGCCAACTTGATACATTATTGTGTTTGATAAAACAGTTCCCGGTTCGATTCATTTCCTGATATGCACCTAGATTTGGGCACATTTTCCTTTTGTTTTTTTGCCGACTCTCCCTAAGCTTTGCGAGTTTGTTGAAACAATCCTTTGTCAGGGAGAAAAGCTGAAAGAAAAGAATGCACCACTGAACTCCAGATGGAATAACGCAGGATTACCGACACAACACAATCCTGAGATATCAAAACTGGAACGTGAGGGATTGGTTAATGACGTGGGATATTAAGATTGTGGTTGTGGTTAAAATTAAAGTATTTTTTTATTTAAAAATATATTAAAATAATATTTTTTTAATTTTTAAAAATTATTTTTGAAATTAACATATCTTATCTAAAAATATAAACAAAAAAATTAATTTTAACAAATTTTTTTTTTTTAAAACAAAGTCATATATATATATATATATATATATATATATATTAATTCCATCATTGAATTGGGGTAAAACTTTGCTAGCATGTTCTACAGCACAATTCCTTATAAGGTTGGCTAGTCAAAGTAATCATCTCCATGTTGTTTTGTACTTTTTTGAGTTAATTTCTTGACTAGATCTCGTAATTTGTTTTTATTTAGATTTCATTAACTAGGTCAGTTTTAACTCATTTATCATTTTTTTTATTAATTTCTTATTTTTGAATTTCAGAATTTATCAAATTAAAATTTCCTCTATTATTTAACTATAATTGTAGAGATTAGAAAATCTTTAAAAGGATTCGAAGAAGCTTAATTTCTTATTTTTCTACACTGCGTCAATCAAAAGTCGTGTCAATCTTTAATCCCTCTTTATGGTGAGTTGCAGCGTTTCTGTACTATCGGGGCCCTGCATAGTGATCAACTGTTGATGGTAACTGTAGGGCTCTTGTTTGCTTGTGCAGGACCCTATCGCTGTCTTTAACACTGAACAGATGAAGATGGACATAAAAGAAAAAGAAAAAGGCACCAAAATGAATAGCCTCTTAGATGATCATCGGTTAAGCAATAAAGATGAAAGCAAAGCATAAGTGAAGGAGCAATAACAATGAGTTGAAAACAAAGATGATTAATTCACAAGAGATTGTCCTTTTTGTTTCGGTTGCCAAACTCAATCATCCTCCATTGCAATTTGTTGCTCTTGAACATAATTGTAAATGTAAAGACATGCGATCAAGAAGAAGATGCATGATGGGACACATAAGCATGAAGTCAGTTTCAATCAGTAGAGCAAGTGGTTGTGGGCTCAATGGTACTTCATCTCTGAAGAAACTTACACAAGGGCAAGGCAAAAGAAAACATGTTATGCAGAAGTTGGAGCAAATAAAACAGATAATTACTAGTCAAGCTGTGCACAATTTGAGAAGTTTAGAACTGGATTCTGTAGTGACAGGATGATTCTCGGATTATCACAAAACAGGAACAGAGTGGTGCCCATGACACACCGAAACAGTTAAATTTCCCACAACTGTTCCTTTTCTGTACGATGTTTTAGCCACAATGGGGTTACCTTGTTTTTTTATGAAGTCATCCAAGTAAATTCATGTTTAGGTGACAGCCTAATATGGCCAAACACGATTTTCAACTGACCATTGAAGTTAACAAGATATCACACCAATCACCATCAAGATATGCAGATCACATATTATCAGTGCAGAAAAACTGTACAATGAATCCAGGATAAAAAAGCAGGAAGAGTCATGGCCTAGATTTTAAAAAGAAAGTTGCTTGGACATGGAAGATCACTATTCTCCTTGCTGGCCTGCTGCTCCTGCAGAGGCAAACTGGGTTCAAACAAGTGCTGCAGTATATGATGAGTCCTTTTTAGTCCCATGCCCATCTCATGCTTCTGCTTCTGCCAACTTTCAAGTATACGGATTCCCTTCGTGGTCAGTACCGCTTCAGGAGGCCTCAGAAGATAAAGCTGCTTCGAGTTCCAAGAGTCATAGCCAAGCTGAGAAGCGGCGACGGGACAGGATTAATGCACAACTGGGAATTCTTAGGAAACTCATTCCTAAATCAGAAAAGGTACACAAATCTCTGTCTTAACCCTTGGTTACACGTGCGCTAATCAACATAACTTTACCGGCATGGTTAGTTATTCCTGCCAATTACTCAAGAGTGTCCTCTTCTAGCATCAAATAAGGGTGCCAATATTATTTAATTTTGTCCAATAACCATTTTCTGTTACAATCCCATCAATCTTTATTTAAAGTATAAGAGATCATGTATCTACATCATTTAGCTCCTTTGACAAAATATGGTCGAATGAGGATAGATTCTGCCGATCCTGTATTAGAGTTCACTAACAACAAAACTTGAGATGGATCTATCTTTCCTTGCGTAGATGGACAAGGCAGCTCTCCTAGGAAGTGCGATTGATCATGTGAAGGATCTCAAACAAAAAGCAACGGAAATCAGCAGAACTTTCACAATCCCAACTGAAGTTGATGAAGTGACGGTTGATTGTGATGTTTCTCAAGTTACAAGCCCTCCCAGCACCAACAAAGACAAGGACAACACATTTATCAGGGCATCTGTTTGCTGCGATGATCGGCCAGAACTGTTTTCGGAGCTTATTACGGTGCTCAAAGGCCTTAGACTAACCATAGTTAGAGCTGATATTGCTAGTGTAGGTGGAAGAGTTAAGAGCATATTAGTACTTTGCAGTGAGTGCAGTAAAGAGGGGAGTGTTTCAATTAGCACTATTAAACAGTCGCTTAACCTAGTTTTGAGTAGAATCGCTTCATCATCAGTGCCATCAAATTATCGTATTAGAAGCAAGAGGCAAAGGTTCTTTTTGCCTTCTCATTTGTCAGAACAATATGAATAATCAGATTTATCAAAATTTATTTGGATTATTATGATTCTCTCGTTTCGAGATTATGCCTTCTCTCCTCTCCCATCATTTCAAGAAACGAAACTGCGGTAATCACCGAATAATTTTGATTTTTTTTTCTTCCAGTAGGCTCAAACCTGGATTTTCCAGGTGGGGCTAGGACGGCATCTTCATGGAAGCTATTTTTAAGAGGATATTTCGCAGTACGGTAATGGTTGCTTTTCAAATAGTTTTTCATGTCGAAATACATTTCAATAATATTTTTTTATTTTTTAAAAATTATTTTTAATATTAGCACATCAAAACGATCAAAAAATACAAACCGTACTTAATTATAATAAAAAATAAAAAAATTTAAAATTTAATAAAAAACAAATTAAACCGCGTAGCAAACGCTCACTTAATCTTCTTTCTGGTCCTTCTTTTATATTAGAACTTTGAAAGATTTTCTTTTCTCAGAACTGAATGCGGTGCAATTATTGAATGTGTTTTTTGGGCCCCCCCAAAAAAAAAAAAAACTCCCCTTAATTTTGTTAATTTTTTTTTTAAATAAGCTCTACAAATTGTCCCCTCTCAAATTAAAAATTTTACAATTACCCCAAATTAAACCAGCTATATATTATGCATTTTTTTATTATTTACTCAGAAAATAAGATTTTCAGGGGTTGCAATCTTGATTTAATATAAACTTTGCATCTAAATTTACTAGTTATTAGGCTTATAGTGACCGGTGGTGACCATCACAGCATGGAGTGCGTGGTGGTTGATGGCCCCGGTGTGACATGATTATTACTATATTATTATTATTATTATTATTATTATTTCACCATCACAGAGCATAATGATTCATATAATTAATTAATTAATCAATCAAGCGAACATTATAGAGATCGAAAATGTAGTTAGTATGTGGGCCAGGTGGCACATGTGGTTTCTTATCAAATCTGATAGTGTTGGTGTGGTATTAGCCGATGGTGCCATAAAGCTGTATGGTTGGAAAAGCCGGGTCCGTCGCTGCAATGATGAAAGGAATGAATACAGAGCCGTGTTGCTTTTCGTCAATGTAAACTGTTCGAAAATTGATTATCAAGATTTATGATATTTTTTTCTAGCACAAACGACTGTGATCATTATTGCGGAATTTACACGTGGACGAATAAATTATTACATGAACATTTCTTCTTCTTTTTTCTAAGACACACAAATAATAATCTTTTTTATTCTTCAAAAAATAATCAATCCCAGTCAGTCGTAACATCCCCGTATCACTCTCACTCACACCCAAACCCATGCACACTACAACACACACAAACTCTTCCATCAACAACAACCCATTCAAACACCAAAACAGTATCGTTTTACGGCTCACACAAAACAACCCCTCTCCTATTCTCATAACCGTTCCTCTCTCTCTGCATCCTGACCTTCATCTTCTTTAAATAAACGTATTCAAAACAATTACACGCATAAATATTATATTACTCATCTCTACAATCTAAAGTACTAACTTATTTCTTTGTACTCCTCGTGAGAACTGTCAATGATGGTGTTCTTGGAGCCCACAAGAAGATGCCACTCTGATCAAACTTGTGGAACAACATGGCCCATTACGCCGAGGTGCAACATCGTCCATTACGCCGACTGAGGATGCTAAGATTGTCCAGGTACACGCCCTCCGTGGCAACAAGTGGGCTACTATTGCCAGACTCTTGCCTGGCCGTACTGATGATGCTATAAAGGATCATCGGAACTCAAAGTAGAAAATGTGTGATCGACATGCCATCCGCCTCGTCAGGGTCGATTTTAGTTTTGAAATGCCCGACTGTGGAGATTTCGGTGGTTAATCTGATTCGGAGCCCAAGCAGTAGGGATTGTATGCATCGCCGGGGAATAACAGTGTTAAGGGAGATGCTAGAGTTGATGGGCCTGAGATGTCCTGATATTATCCCGAGTTGATGGGCCTGAGATGTCCTGATATTATCCCCACCCGGGGATGGTTTCATTTCATTGGCTGTGCTGCAGAAAGTGGAGGAGTAAGTGACAGTAGAGGGCAGAGAAAAGGATCATGGCGATTGTGAAGAGAGATGTACTGGGGAGACGGATGAGACTTGCTTGAGGGCCACATCATGCAGAAGATGATGCAAGAGGAAGCTAGGATTTACTTTGATGGATTCAAGGGTATTCATCTGCTTACACAATCCAATTACAGAAAATAATATATATATATACACACACGCACCCCATCCTCTTATAATAAGATTACAAAATAATTTAAGAGCAAGCATTGAACATAACACAAAATTATTGAGATGTTATCAAATATATGCATGGGTTATTTTTATATCAAAACATAAACAGGAAACCTTGAAAACAGATAAAAATCCTTAATTGAGATTTCTAACACTTCAATGATAAAATTGATATAAAATAAATGAAGATTAAAAACAAATTGGCTATAATATTAAAACTATCTATTATTTTTTGTGATATTTTTAAAATTTGCTGCTACAAATTCAATCTAATTGCAGGATATTTTTATCATTACCAAGACTAGTCTACAGAAAATTGCTACAGCTTTAAATCGGACCACTCTAGCAGAAGAGGTGTCGTAACAACCAGTTGGGCTACGGTCATCAATGCAATTCAGGTTTGATTCTTTTCTAAATTCCACCATCCAATTTAAGGGCATTTTACACTCAAAACCCTTACCACCCACTCGACCCAACTTTTGTAGCGTTGATGCGAAAAGAACACCAATTTCTCAGACAAATTCCCGATATTAAAGCTCAAAACCGGAGAACCATAAATACGGCAATGCAACTATCGAACAACATGGAACAGTTTAAGCTGCAAAAATGGCATCCTTATTTTACAAGAACAAAATCAAGGCACTGCATAATGTTATCATAAAAATGCCAGAAACCAAAAGATTAATGGTAAGCAGAACAGGATGAAAAAGTTCAAGAAATCTAAGACACAGACACGTCTAGGTAAATCAAAATATCCATTAAAAGCAGGCTAGTTTCTCACCCTCCCCGTACTGAATCATTGCTACCCTCAGTAAATCACATAAATAATCCAGAAAATGTCATACAATAATCCCCAACAACGGCAACAAACGCTTAACGAAAAAATATTTTTTGCAAACTACCGCACCATTAATCCATACCTAGATATGGCGTGCACCTACAAAACAACTAGGCAAAATATCCCATAAAATTAACAACGCAGTCTAAATTCCTAGACATGTTTCACCCAACTATACCCCAAAGCATTACCGCCACCACCAGACTACAGTTTATTCCAGTTCTTGCACAAGAAAGTCACCAAATCCATCAACCAAAACAACACTCCTCAACACCCCCAGTTTAGCAATCAGGCAAACAGAATTCATGCCATTAAATTAGAATCCAATGGCACAATTTCAAACAATAAAATGATCCACAATTCACAAAATAATACAATAAGAGAAAGAGATAATAGCACAGCAGTGGAGGCCAATAAGCAAAACAAAATCCCATTTCCTTTCAGTTTAGAAGGTCTAACAAAACCATGAAATTTAAAACAGCGATGCTCTACTTATCTGAAATCAGTACTGATAATAAAACAAACATAAACAGGGACAAACACTAAAGTGAACGACAGCTCTCTATTGTTGATAAAATAGAAAACTACTTGGATCTCTGCCTCATCTTTCGGCGCTTCCTCTTCAACCTCCTCATTCGCTTCTTCTTCCACTGTTTGGTTAAAGACAACAGAGAAACAATCTTATTCTGACTAAACAAATTTAAAAGAAAAGAAAAAATGGTAATACTTTAATTAATGTCATGAGAGATGAAGAAAAGATTACCTTGGCTCTCATGGCGGCAAGGCAACCAAGCTTTGTGTTCCCTTCTTTCTTTGATTCGAAAACCTGGCTGCGGAAAAAGATAAGAGGGTGCTACGTTTCATGCTTCGCAGGTAACTATATACCAGCAAACCCTAATTCTAGTGGGCTGTGTTGCCAAGGTGGGCTCACCTACCTGACGAACACTAAAAATCCATTTATGCCCATTTTGCGAATGGAACCTAAACTCAACAATGGAAGGCCCAATAAGCCCATATTGTACCCTGACCAAATTGTACGAGCAGGAGGGTAGAAAATAGAAATCTCATCTTGGAATACTGAGCCCCAAGACCAGGAGTGAATAACATAGCTGTTTCCTTTTCAAATTTCTGTTTGGGAAAGTTTAGGTTTCAACATAAAAGCAAGAAAAGAAAGAAGGAAAGTGGAAACTCGGCTTGCAAACCAACCAAGTGACTCGAGTACCGAAGCCGATCCTGCTAGGGAGGCATTTCATTTCTAGCAAGCAGTATGTTCAGTAACATACCAGTTAATTACTTGTAGAATTTTCGCAAAGCATTAATGCTGGCTAGAAATGCAGAGAACGTACGATGTATACATCTTTCCTTCTTTTTTCTTTTTCTAGCTGAAAATGATGTAGAAATTGATTTGGCATTTCATTTTCGACTCTGGTTTGTTAAAAAATGTTAAGAAAGTGTTATAGAATTCCTGGCACAAAAATCTCATAACGATAGATTTAAGTCTTTAGAAAATTCATCGAACCGATGCCAATCAATACACATTGCACCATCCCCTGCAATCCTTGGACTCAATTCGCAGCTGGGTTACGAGCAGAATGATTTCTTTGTATGAAAGATCATCAGAACAGAAATAGACAAACAGGATGCTCTTGCCTAAAGGGGAGAATCGCTGGAGTTTTAATTATTTTCTCTTTTATGAAAGGTCAATGCTAAGGTACTTGAATTTTTTACGAATTTTTTGTATTTAAGTAATGTGACATTTGTTATAAAAAAGTTTTCAAATCATAAAATGTGAATCTCATCCCATAAAAAATCTTAGTAAAAATTTAAGCATCTTCACATTATCCTTCAAAATAAAAGAATTGTTGTTGTTGTAACTCATTTCGACCAAAAAAAAATTATATTCAAAAATTTTAACATGGTTAATTTTTTATTATTTCACACATGCTGACGATCTTTAAAATGAAGAACTCATATGAACATTTCAAACGTTTTCTCCGAGAAACTAAGATACAAAGAATGAAATAAAAGAATAAAATGAGAAAGGTGTGGAAGGTTAAAGAATGTGAGAAAATAAGAAAGAAGAAAAAAATAGGAAGAGTGTAAATAGAGAGGTACCATAAAAATGAGGAGGGGGTAAAGATTTGAGTGGGAGGGAAAATTTTAGGAGCAAAAAGTTTTAAAATTTATTTTAAAGTATGGTGGTGGTTATTTTTTAAAATGTTTTTTATTTATAAATATATTAAAATAATATTTTTTTATTTTTTAAAAATTATTTTTTATATCAACGCATCAAAATAATAATAAAAAAATCAAAAATATATTAATTTAAAAAAATTAACTATTTTAAAAATATTTTTAAAATCTAAAATCAAACATAATTTGAAAAGAATGAAAAAACGTGAAAAAAGAAGAAGAAGAAAAACGCGCAGAGATAAGGAAAGAGAGAAAAATATATAGGAAGCAGGAAAAAGTGTGGAGAGGAATTAAAAAAGAGAAAACATCAACGACCCGAGTACTCTCATCTCTCTCCGACTGCAATTCCTCCCTCCACCGTCGACGATAACCATCACAGCCACCGAGACAGCACCACGGCCACTGTTCCATACACCGTTGTCTCTCTATCCACCTGAAAGTTGATCTTAACTGCGACCAAAACTCTCTTCTCCTCCCTGTCATGAATCTAGCCATACTCCAGCCAGAATGTTGCCATCCACCACGCAACGAGACAACCCCCACAATTGAACAACAACCGAGCCGGGCAATGGAGAGAGAAACAGAGAGACAAAACCAAAACTTTGAGCTCTCTGAGGCTGTAGTGGGCGAAATCACTCACATAGGAAGGAAGAGGAAGGACCTGGGCACTTGGCACGGTGACCCATGCACCTCGCAGCCTCACCGAAACGTGCTACAAAGCTCCAACTTGAGTTGGATCTTGCTTAGCTGGTATAGGTCTATTGAACGTGAATGGTGATCTTCAGACCTATCCCGAATAGGCTTATATACTTATTATTTATTCACTATTCATACGAGTCCGACACTTATTTAAAAAAAAATTTAAAAATAAGGATTAAATCTTTGTACCAAGCTCAAGTACACATAAAATTTAGATAAATTCTCTGAATGTAAATACATTAGACTTCTTCGTTTTTGTACTTCTTTTTTCTACTTTTACTTTCTATTTTTACCCATTTTCCATGTAATTTGCTCTCCTGTACACTTGTCTTGACTGTTCTGATTTTGTTAGACAATATTGTGTTTTAATTTGTAACCTCTCTTTTCGTTAATGATATGCTTGAACTCTTTGATTATCATCAAAACAATGAATAAATGTCACCTATAATAAAAACAACATAAATATTTGTACAGTTAGTAAAATTAATACGAGCACGCATGCAACATCCTACTTAATTTAACCACGTCGTTGCGTATATAGCTCAAGAAGTATTTTTCAAAACAAATATGTATTCTTACAGTGTCTCTTAATTTGATATAGTAATTCTCGATCTGCAATCAATGCAATTGACTCCATTTCACTCTTTTAAGCCTATCGAGGGATTCAACCGTATATTTGGAGTTATCTCGAGAAAAAGAGTTGTTCGAACATCTTACTCGTTATGATCTATGCCAATTCATCAGTACTTGTAAAAGACTTTGAGAATTGGAAATTAATGATGACCGCAAAGGAAATCGAATACACGCACACACCAACTGATAGTCCGAAACTTGATGAATTCAAGTTTTTGTGATATAAACAAAACTATGGAAACTTAATTAGCTATCATAATAACTCACAACCGCCAATGTTTGAAAAAAGGGACATTCTGATGAAAAATAATCAATTTCCTCGTAACTAACTGAAGAAATAGAAATTCTGCTAAACAATATATATTTTGCTCTTTATTTTTAATTGTTTTTTCCATTAAGAAAAAAATTCTGAATTACCTGGATAAGCAACCTCTACTTGAGATCTTTCCCACACTTGATCATGAAGCCAACATGGAAAAATATGCCTGACAACATCGCTTGCCAAGAAACCCTAATTTATTGATTATAACCATACTTGCAAAGAAAACCGCTATTTCTTTCATCTTAGAAATTCGATCCAACCTATAAATCACTCCGAGCCCCCCGTAATTGCACCTGAATCCAGTAAATTTAACCATTGGAAACTATGGAAAGAGGACTAGATTAACTTATATCCAGCACCAAAAACTTGCATGCATATACCATCCTTCAATTATTAGGCCTCCGCTTGAAATTTGTGGTATGCCAAAAGACACCCCCATGCAAATCCCCCAACAACTATCAAAAATCAAACAAGAAAGGGTCCTCATCGTCCCAAATAGTAGGCGGTGGGTACTCGTCATCATTCCACACAGATGGAGATCCAAGTCCAATATGCATTACCGGATCCTGCAGAAGATGACCCGCTGGTGCAACAACAGGAGGAGTATTGCTGCCAGACAGAGAGAAACTCGACCCGACGGAACCCACCAACGCATTAACATCATCGTACGCAAGATGCTGCGGAAGACGATGACAATGATTTTGATACGAGGTTGTTGTTGCTGGATCTACACTAGAACTAACAAATATATTATTGGGGTTGGTTGTATTAGCCCCATGTTGAATGAGATAGCCTTGTAACATAACTTGCTGGTGATTTTGCCCTGGCATTTCATTAGTACTAGAACATTGTAAGGCCGACCCAACAACATTATTCGAATAACAATTAACCTCGTATGGAGTAAATCCCGATGAAGCTGCCGTGACAGACGGAGAAGCCATTGGATTTGAGAGAGAGAAAGTGAAACCAAAGCCACAACCAAACCCAGGGGGACGAGGGAGCAAAGGACGAAGAGTATGGCTCGAGGAAGAGGTAGAGTTGCGAGAAGTTGATCCGGACCGAGCAGAGGAAGAGGAACCTGAGGGTTGCAAATTGAGATGAGCCCTGGAACCATAAAGGATGCAGGCTGCTCGATCATAGGCTCGTGCTGCCTCCTCTGCGGTGGCGAAAGTTCCAAGCCACTTCCGGGTTCGTTTTCTTGGCTCACGGATCTCTGCTACCCATTTGCCCCAGCTTCTTTGCCTAACTCCTCTGTATCTAAATTTACCGTTGTCTGGTCCTCCTTTGCCTTTGCACTTCCTGCAATTGCCACTGCTGTTGTTGTTACTGTTTGTGTCACTTGTTGTGGCGGTAGTGGGGGTGGTTGCGGTGGTATTGTTATCGGTGCTTTTGTCATTGGATGATAATTTGGTGGTGGTGGTGGTGGGTTCTTGGGGAGGGTGAGAGAGAGATGAATTATCCATTATAAAGCGAATCGCTTTTAAGGCTTTATTAAGACTGAGGGGGCCTCGTTCTTTGGTTATTGATCTGTCGAAGTATAGAGCAGCCTTTGCCTGTGTGCTGGTTTGAATGTCATGTGTGTAAATGGCGGATGAGGGCGGTGATCTACAATGACTGCATGTATTTATATTTTTGTATTCGGAGAGAGAGAAAGTTGCTGCTTCATACTGGAGTAAACAGGCAGCACTGGTGAGCATTGGTTAATTTGGGAATTTGGAATCATTTGTTTATATTTTATATATTGTGATTTTAATTCTTTTTTGGTGAATTTTATTTTATGAAGTTTTGGTTTTTCTTAGAGAAATTACTGAGCAAATTAAGCTTTAATTATTCTGTCCAATGAATGCTCGCAGACGGGGAGGAATTATGTGAGCTTGAAGAACGGCACTAGCTTCCATCGATTCTCTTTCCTTCGAGGCTTCAAATCTCACTTGAGTCACAAACTCATGATTTTGTTTTGATTAATTCTTGATCCTCAGTCTCGTAAATTAACATATATAGTCTTCCTGCGCGAAGGATTTATCTTTAATTAAACTAGGAAGTAGAATTCACGCTAGCTAGATTCATCAGTTAGATGTGAGCTTTGGGTTCTTCGTCTATTTTCTCTTTGTATTTTTTATATTAGCCATGAGAAAATTGGCGTCTACACAGTGGATATGACCTGCAACAACAAGAAAATTGAAAAATCAATCTATTTTTTTTCTTTAAAAAATCTCATTAGGGTTTTTTTTTTTAATTTTGAAGGTATCCTTGAGTTTAGTATAAGGTGAGATCTAATCATTCACACCTAAATTGATGAGTATCAGAAATTTAATTATAATATAACTCTTTCTAAGTTCAAATTTAATTAGATCAACATATGAAACGAAGCTAGCTAGGTACCACATAGTTACATAAACTTAGGAGTTGTCGATTTATGTGTGTCGTGTAAAGTGATACTAAAAATGTTGATAGCTGTTATTACTGGACGGGTTTTGAGCTAGGCAAGCTCCCCATTCCACTCTCTTTTAGAATCAAACCCAAAAACCCTCTTTATAGATATTCTATCATTTACTTGTTGATTGATACTTAAAATGATTGTTAGCGATATGTTGGGGGTTATATTAACTTTTTTTTATGTGAAAAAATATTTAGGTGTTATTAACAAGATTTTTAGTAGAAAAATTTTAATCGTGTTATGGTTGATATGATACGATCTGGTTAACTTGAGAAGCTTCAAGACAACTCGGACAACCATTAAAAATTTATTTTTAATAAGAAAAATTAAAGATAACTTTAAAAAAAATATATTAACACGAAAACATATTGGATTGACTCAGGTTAACCTGAAAAATTTGCAATCCTGATCATAAGATCGGGATAGTCCCATATAAAACAAATTGGAAAAAAAATTATTAAATTCAATTCTCAATTAATCCGATATTAAATGATGAAATTAAAAAAAATATCAACTAAAAAAAGACTAAAAAACATAACTTAAGTCAACTCGGGTTAACATATCCAAGCCACAACCCGAGTCATATGACCGAGATAACATCATTAAAAGCAATCTGAAACAAATTACGAAGCTCAATCCATAGTCCATCCAATGTTGAATAATGAAATTAAAAAAATAAAAAAAACAAAGACATCAACCTAAGTCAACTCAAGTCACTCCGGCTAAACATGTGATCCAAGTAGTAAGACTAAGATAACCTTGTAGAAATCTAGAAAAAATAATTATAAAATTTAATTCTAAATTAACTAAATTTTAAAGAATGAAATTGAAAAAAACTAAAAAAAAAAAAAACTCGAGTTAATTTGCCAGACTTACTACCCGAGTCATGAGATTGAGATAAAATCTAATGTTGAATGATTAAATTTTAAAAAAATAAAAAAATAACTCGAGTAAACTTAGATTAATTTATCAAACTTGTAAATTATGTAATGAGACTAGAATAACTTTATAAAAAATAAATCAGAAAAAATTATAAAGTTTAATTATAAATCAACTAGATATTAAAGGATAAAATTAAAAAATAAAACATAAAAAACTTGAGTTAATTTTATAAATTTGCGATCTAAATTATAAAATTGTGATAAATAAATCTAATATTAAAATAAAAAATAAAAAAATCTTTTAAAAATACTGTTCAAGTGAATTTACGAGGAGGGTAGCAGTGAATTCTTCTCCTCAATTAATTTATGTTAACAGTAGTTAAAAGATTAGTTACTGGAGTATTTATATCAAGATAGAAACCATGAAGAAACTCGTAGAAATTAGATTGAAAAAATGTCATCAATTAGGAACCTTCAACTAAAACATGGTTCAACTCATTTAAAGACACCTAAAAAACGCAAATTAAAAGTCAAAGAAACACTCAAAAAGCAGAGAGACATCCAAAAGAAGCAAATCACATGTCAGACTCAGAGCACACCAAATCGCCGTTGTGCTCTTCCACGAGATAACACAGGGGGAAAAAACACAAATGAGACACCCAAAAAGAAGCAATTACATGTAAGAGCATATCAAATCGCCATTGTGCTCTTCCAAAAGACAAGCTCATGAAGAAAAAAAAACACAAATGGCGCCTGAAAAAAATCCAAAAGACAACCCAGAAAAGAAAAAAACTCAAATTACCTTTGCAAAAATCCAGATTACCCTAAACAAACAGAAGCAAAAATCAAAGACACAGGTGGGCAAAAGGGACAAAGAATGAATTAACAGTAAATAAATTGAAATTGGTGTCACAATAAACAGTGAATGTCCATCATGTTCTAGTTTTTGCAGTAACATCAACCACAAATCTACAGCTAGCTAAAACATTGATCAATATAATGAAAGAGGCTAAAAAATAAGCAAATTACATGTCAGAGAGGCACCCAGAAGAAGCAAATCACAGGTTAGAGCAAACGAAATCGCCATTGTACTCTTCTAAAAGACAACACAAGAAAAAAAAAACTCAAATGATCCCTGGAAAAAGAAAACCCAGAAGACAACCCAGAAAAGAAAAAAACTCAAATTGACCTCTAAAAAAACATTAAAATTGCCAAAAAGAAACCCAACATATGCTAGAGCTAAACAAACCGAAGCGAAAACCAAAGACACATGTGTGAGCGAAAAAGACAGAATAAATTATAAGTAAATAGATAATAACTTGTGTCACAATAAATAGGAAATGAACAGTAAATGCCCTTTTTTGTGGTCATTGCAAATTAATCACTCGTTACTTAATTAGAACATGTTCATGTAATTCAAAAAAAAATCTGTGGAAGAGTATTTGACAACGTTCATTTATTTTAAGAATTTGTTAAGCACTCTTTTCCTGCTATAACATTGATTATTTGTTTCAAGATTTTTTCTAGACTGATATTGCTCTAAGCACTTTGGTATAATTTTAATCGAACAAAAATACAAGTGCCTGCTATTCTTGCGGGGGGAAAAAGATTTACACAAGTCCAATGATCGTGGATCTCAAAATCGATTTCATGGTGCAAGTTTTCATGTTATAAGCTCCAAAAAAAAAACAGCACAAGCAACTCTATTATATATATATATATATATATATATGAAGTTATCCATAAATTTGTAGAGCATCTTTATCAAAGCATAGCTGTGGCCTAACTGTAGCAGAACGTTAGGCGGCTTGTTTTGATCTCATCAGACTTGCATATGCATGGTGCTTATCAGTTGCTGTCATCATCCTCATTGTATTCAAGAAAATTAACTCGGG
>Ga0325411_1000256_pt1 | contig 53595 bp, 30 predicted proteins | sample PopdelMetagenome_13_FD_206181 | JGI IMG/M metagenome (GOLD analysis project Ga0325411, IMG submission 206181) | Populus deltoides microbial communities from Bellville, Georgia, United States - Xylem-PdIQD-R4 | ecosystem: Host-associated > Plants > Phyllosphere > Stem > Wood/Secondary xylem... | reverse complement strand
TTTAATATAATATTAAAGCTTTAATAACCAACAATCATGAATTAAAATTTTATCACCTTCATTCATCCTAATCAATTTAAAATTTAAGCATAAAATAAAGATGTTTGTAATTGGATGATGTAAAGGTTAGTGCATTGCATCATTTGCTAACTCATAAAAAAATCTGGCATGATTTTGCAAATCTTAACTCATATATTTAAAAATAAAAATTATTTCAAAATAAAAACAATTTTACTTTGAACTTTTTATAACTCTTTGGGGATGTACGACTCTTTTAGGAAAGATATAATTTAATTTTTCATGTCAATGATAATGAGGTGACTTTTCATTTCTTTATGGGTTTTCAAAGCAAATAGTTGTTCATTATATTATGACTTCTATGTACCTTTAAAATTTTTATATTATGACTCCAATGTACCTTTAAAATTTAAATAAATAATTGTTCATTATATCATAACTCCTATGAGAAAGCCATTTGCATCTTGTGAGCATCATTTAATAGCCCGAGTTGCTTGATTATAAAGAAATTTTAAAAGTATATAAAACAGGCTATAAAACAGGTTATGATTCTTGGCTATGAAAAAAAAATATTGATAGGTTCAAATAATGTTTTAAGATTCTAAAGACTTTAAATCACTATTGATTACTTAACTTATTCTGTCTTTTAGTCGTATTTTTTTTTTTTGTTATAATCCCTTGATTTATCTTTTTTTATTATTTTAATGGGACATCTTCATTTTGTTTTGACTTTGTCATCATTATATTTTTTTAACATGCCCCCTAGTATTTGGATTTCTTGGGCTATTTGTTTTTAAAATTTTCACGGCCTTTCCCAATCTTCATTATTTGAACTTCTACTTGCTTGTAGTGTGAGGTGCGGTCCAAGTTAAGGTTTTTATGAAGAAAAACTCATTTAGACTCAAATGGATACCACAAGGGATATGTGTTGATAAGGAGTAAATAGCTACTTTGAAAAAAAAAGAAGAGGGATCACAACATAATGAAGCTAGAGGCTGAAAAATAAAAGAATAGATTGACTAATCTTACTATTGAAGAAGAAAGAAGTTTAAGAGTTCAATACAAGTTCCAAGATGATAATGAAAGAAAAGCAAAAAAGACAGTTGAGTCAAATATGAGAGAATACAGTAGAGCAAATGCCTTGAGAGATCGGGTCTCTACAATCCAGTCTGAGCTGGAATTCCGAGAAGAAGAGGTGAAGAAAATAAAAGAGCATTTTGAGGAGTAACAGGACTACATCAGCAACTTCTATATACAATTAAATACAAAGATGGTTGAACTCAATATCGAGAAGGAAGAACTTCAAAGGGCTAGAAACCAGATCCAATAATTAGAAAAGACAAGTTAGAAGTTGGATAGGAACAACGAATCATTAGTTGCAAGCAACATAACATTGCTTCAGGATAATACTTTGTTCCACTACAAGATTGAACAAACCGACAGGCTGATTGATATGGTGGCTTGAAAGGTAAATGAGTTACGAGTGAAAGCTTCCATGATTGACAACAATGTTCACAAATATAAAGATTATTTAAGTGAAGTCTCAATTTTATCAATAATGTAGCCAATAGAGGAGTGACATTTGAATAGAAACATAGAAAAGCTTGTATGAACTACTTAGCTTTGATGAATGAAAATAGGGTTTGGACCCATTTTTATGGTGCTTTCTAATATATATGGGATTTAACCAATTTAAGGACTTGAAAAAAACCCTTTCAAATTCATCAAACGATGGATTCTACCCATATTTAACAAGGAAGTCATAGATTACCTCTTTAAATAGGTTAATCCATACCCAATATGCATGTATATATATTTGTATCCATACATATATATACATTCATTTTAAATGACTTACATATATGCCCAAGTTGAAATATAAATCCCTAAAGAGCTCTAATCTATAAAGTTTATAACACTCGACTTCGATTAAGAAATATGAAAAATAAAGAGTGCGCTCACTATGATGCTTATTTCCAAGAAGATTTGGATTCTTTAAAGGCTAGCATGACTCGCATCGCTAGCTTACTCGAGCAAGCACTTAGAAATGTCTCTGGTGAAAGCCCTTCTAATTGATGTATCATCTTTGTTCAAACTTAAGCAAAAACTCAGCTTAAAGAAAAGGGTGGGAGAATAAGGTCAGGATCCCCAATATAATCCAGCATTTATGCAATCGACAACACTAGCACCATCTCCCATAATTGTAGATACATTCACTAATGAATTTCAAAAGACAAAATCATCTGATGATATTGATTAAGATAAGATGACAACATTAGAAGTTAGAATAATGACTATTAAATGAGTAGACTTGTATGACCCAATACAGGCCGCATAAATGTGTCTAGTCCCAAACATAGTTGTACTAAAGAAGTTTTGTGTTCCCGAGTTTATTAAATATACTAGAACTTAATGACCTGTCACCCATCTCAAATCCTATTACAACAAAATGGTGGAAGTAGTACACAATGAAAACTACCAATGTATTTTTTCAGGATAGTTTGAGTGGGGTAGCGTTGAGCTGATATATAAGACTAGACAATACAAAGATTCAAAGATAGAAAAATCTAATGGATGCTTTTATTAAGAAATACAACTACAACATGGATATTTCTCCTAATAGAACCAGTTTTTTTCATCTCGAAAAAAAGGATAAAGAAAGCATAAAAGAGTATGCTCAAAGATGAAGAGATCTGGTTGCACAAGTACATCATCTACTTTTGGATAAAGAGATGGTTACCTTATTCACAAATATGCTCAAGGCACTATACTATGATTATATGATAGGTAGTTCAACACAATAATTCATTGACATTATAGTAGTAACCGAGCATATAGAGCAAGGAATAAGGAGTAGCAGAGTTTTCTTGCCCATTGAGTAAAATGGCTTCAAAGGGAAGAAAAATGAGGTTGATTATGTCAAAGGTGGTTATAGAAGCAAAAAAGAACCAATTCCAAACCTACAACACTCCATCCCCTTTATCCTAAATTGCCACCATCAATTTTAACTCTTCATTTCCTACTAGAAAACCTAAGCCTTAAAATAATTAAGCCAAAAACCAAGCAAAAAATTTCCCAAAGAAAAACTACTAAAAAGTCCAAAAATAATTACCCATATTACCACTACCTTTAAACAAGATATATCAAAAGCTATTGAGCATCGAACATGTAGCTCTAGTGCTATTCGCTCCTCTATAGCCACCTTACCCCAGCTGGTATAAACCAGACCTCACTTGTGAATACCATACTGGCGTTACAGAATATAGCATTCATACTTGTAATGCCTTTAAGAAGAAACTCCTATAATTAATTAAAGTTGGGTGGATAACATTTGAAAAAAACTTTAAACATGAGTACAAACCATCTGCCCAATCATGCTTTAGGTATTGGGTCGGTAAATACACTAGAGGTAGAGCACCCATAGAGTTTAAAAGTGCCAATGGATAGAATTTATAAGATGATTATAAAAGCAGGGTACAAAGAAGGTAGCATGAATTTATTTAAGTATGATGGTGAATAAATCCACATGATTGGCTAATGCGAAGGCTTTTACGACAAGGTGATACAAAGGATGATTCAAGGGATTCTTTGAATTGAAAAAGCGATGGATATAGAGGTATCCATGATGGGTGTATCTGGAAAAAACAAAGAAGTGTGCCAAGTACAATTTACTGTAGATGGGTTGCCTAAATTAATCATGTCCAAACCTATTGTGGCATATAAGGGATATTACAGTGCCTTATCTCATAACTACAGGTACTCCTTCCAGAGCACGCAATCATCACCCATCTTTCAAGTAGAAGTTGGAGGCTTGCTCGTAGTAGAAGATGTTTCACCCCGAAAGAGCTTGAGAAATAAAAGAAGGCCAAGGTTAAGGAAGTGGTCGATATAGCAGAGGAAGTAAATAAACTTGTTATTGAAAAGAAACCAATGAATGCTTGGAGCTGATGAAATATAGTGAATATTGTGTTGCTAAGTAGCTTAAGAAAACCCCTGCTATAATAACATTCATGTTAAGTAGTTTAAGAAAACCCCTGCTATAACAACTCTAAAGGTCAATTTCAAACCGTTGAATAATGATTTATTGTTATTTGCATATTTAATTTCTTGTAATTTATTTATTTATTTTATAAGTCACACGTATGTTTTTTTACCAATAACATCATCATATAAAATTTAATAAATAATAAACAACCAACATAAAAAATAATACAAGAAAAATTGTTTTATTATTCTTCTAATATTTTAGGTATTAGTTATAATAATTTAGGATGGGTCAACCTGATCTCATTAAGGCCTATACGACTAATAAACAAGCCCAAAACCCAAATCGCATCATCAATATGGGTTTAAAATGCAACTATGACTGTCGATACAGGTACAATGCTCATTCTTAACAACTTCAATATAATCTCTCTTTTTAGGGATAAACATAATTTTTTACAAAAGTCTCCATTTTATAAGGGCCGATCTCAAAGTCTTGCAAAGATAAATGTCATTTTTAAAATCCAATGACAAATTCTTTTTTAACTTAAATGACAAGTCTCCTTTTAGAAGGGACCAATGTCAAGATTTGACTTTTGTAAATAATCAAACCAACGAGTCTCTATTTTTAGAGACCAAAATCAAATTCTTTAAAATAATAAAAAAATAATAATTGAGAATAAGTTAAAAATAATAAGGATAATTAATGGCAATCACAAAAACCAATTTAGGAGAAAACATATACTAAATATAACTTTTCATAAGAAAGAATGCTGTAAAGGTGATGTTCTTCTTCCTTTAAGTATAACTAACCTCTCACTTGAATCTTTGGAGCCAATGTATGTTTTAGGATCCCTAGTTTCCTTAATTACTAGATGGTGACTCTCAATTTTCTACAACATACTTTTCCCTTCAATCTTTGAGAGTCCTCGTCACGATGTCCACCGAGGTGCAACAATAACTATGAAAAAAAAAAAGAGTTGTAAACTTGAGCGGCCCAACCCATTATTTAACTTGTGTGTTTATTAAAATTTCTAAATTTCACCTAACGAGATGTGTGTGTGTGTGTTGGGGGGGGGCATGATAGTTATCTGATTTTTATCAAAATCATGTAATGGCTATTAACAAAAGCTAATTGGCCTTGGAAAATTATTATAGCTCTGGAATCATTTTCATTGTTCATTGGAACAATGTAATGAAATTTTTACCCCCGTACCAAAAATTTTGCACTGGCTTCCAAAGGTATTGAAGTTTTTTCATATGGCCCATTTGTCATTTCCGAATTAACTAAGAACAAATAAGTATTTTCACTTCTTGATTGCATAGTGAAAATAATTTAAACCTGATGTCAAATGGTATTTTCATATTTTCACAATAGGTTTTTCATTGTTACAATTTTAAGCTTAGAGATAATTTGATATTTGAGGAAATAGAAACAAATAATAAAAAAATTAAAATGCACACTAAAATGTTGAAAATACCCTTAAAATAGTTTAAACCTTAAGTCAAGGGATATTTTTTTGTTTTTTCACAATGTTTTCTTTATATATAATTTGAATGTTAGCTTAGAGATGCTTTTGTATTTAGCTAAATAAAAAAAGACGTATGCGTTTCTCACACTTAGAGGTGTGTGAGAGGCGCTCGTGCACTTCTAGTGGAAAATACGTCGCTTTTTGACATAAAAAATTGCCCTTCTGCCATTATGTCATTGGAAGCACCATTATGTCCTCTTCCTGTTGGTACAACGTTTTTTTTTGTGGTGGTCTGGTTTATCGCTAGTGCCCCCCCTTTTCTCTCTATTTCCCCTCAAATATTATAGCCTGACCTTCTTGGTTATTGATATTTCAACTTCAATTCTTATTCTCATTTTTTGTCTTCACCCTTTTATAAAAGTTTTATTTTTTTAATTTCATCGTTAAATCCAAATTTACCAAATATTATATTCTCTGATTTGGTCCTTATTCTTTGAATTTTTAATTTTTCACTTTAGCCCTCTTGTAAGTTTTTTATTGGTTTTCAATTTCATTATTCAATTCAAATTGATAGTATTATGTTTTTCAATTTAGTCTTCGTTGTTTTGATTTCTAATTTTTTTCTTGGCCTTTTTATAAAAGTTATTATTCTTTTCATTTTCACCCTTTAATAACAACATTATTTTTATTTTTTATGTCAATTTTGAGCCTCATTCTTTTTAATGTTTTTTGTCTTTTACTAAATTGGTTGTTTTTTTAATTTCACCTTTCAATTAAATATAAAATTTATTTTATATTTTAATTTTGATCATCATTCTTTTAATTTTTATTTTTAAGGTCCTTTTGTATAATTTTTTTTTCAATTTCATCATTTAATATATGATTGATTAAGAATTAGATTTCATGATTTTTTTAAATTGGGTGCTTTAGGTCTAATGACTCGGGTTATGAGTTTAAAACGTTAACATATGTTTTTTCTTAGTAAAAAGAGTTTTGTAATTCTCTTTATTTTTTGCAAAGAATTTTGAGTATTTAACTAATCAAGAGAGAATTCATCACCTTAGGTGAATTAAGAAAAATATTTCATTTGTTCTTAAATAGTTTTTATCATAAATCCTTGCGCAAGGTAGAATAAGATTTGAAAAAAATTTTAAATCTTATTCAAAGAATCATTGACTATAATATTGAAAACAAACATGATTTGAAATGGCAGATACACTTCATGTTATAATGTCTAAATTGAAATATTGTTGATGAAGGGATAATAATTACATTGAGAAACTAGTCAATGAAAGGTTAAACCAAACCACTAATGACTTTTATAATATTTGAGGGATCATAATAGGTTGCTAGACATTGTACATGATCTTCAAATATAACTCAATCAATTATTAAGTAATTTATTTAATCCTATTTTATTTAGGATTATGATTTATATTTGAGTCAGCTTATTAGGGAATCTAATAAGTCACATCCATAAGAACCATTGGTCAGAAATTAAAATGAGATGATTAATCAAGTTTTACTTGATTGTAAATAAATTTTAGAAATTAAGGATTAAAATGTAATTAATAGAGGGATTACAATTCCAGACCTAAAAACAATTAAGTAAAGACTTGATTGAATACATTTCTTAAATTAGCCTAAAATAAGTTATGTGATATTATTTAAGAGGCATATTGATATTTTATCATTTATAAGGTTTTTAGGTTTTTCTATAAATAGAATGCTATGCCTTTTATTTCTAAGAAAAAAAAATATAGCACTCTAAGATATAACAATTCATCTGTTCTAAAAGAGTTTAGGAGATTTCTCACTAGTAGTTCATGTGAATTACCTTTAGAAGCTGAACAATTGGATGACTTGTGGTTTGTGACAACCCAACCTTGAAGCAAATATTCAAAGTCGAAAAGAACATCCGATCTTCAGGTAATCTTCGCATAAACTCTAAACAACTCTAGATCTATCTAACAAGATTCTTGAGACTTTTAAATTTTTTTTAAATTTATAGTTTCCGCTAGTTCTATATGTTTCGAGAAACCCAACACAAGACATAGTGGACCACGATAATGAATAGTGTTTTCAATGGTGGAAATCAATGCACAAGGTTAAGTCTAATTAAAAGAAAAAAAATCTCAAATATACTTAGCACCTCTCATTTACTGCATTCAAATTCATTCATTAATTAGAAGCATTTTGGGGCAATGGGAAATGGTAGAGTTAAAAACAAGCATATATAGAGCTAAAAATAAAGTTTAGGCACTCGTTTTTATTTTATTTTATTTTATTTATAATATAGTTTTTAATCCAATTATTTGGTAGTTCAAGAGAACAATATCTAAATTCACTAACCATTTCTCAAAAAAAAAAAAAAAAAGTGACCATTAGACACGACAATGTGAAGAATAGACATTGCCACTTCATATTTGATCCTAGCACTTCACTCATTTGTGTCATTACAATTTTAAATCATATTTGTTTTTAAGTGAAGTGCTATTATAATATAAGGTTGAGGGAGACTACCAACATTGGAATTATTTTATTACATTGCATTGAATGATTTAGTACATTACATGATTTAAAAAATGAAAATTAAATATAAGAAGATAAATATAACCATAGTGTATGTTTGTATTTATTGAACTCAAAAAATAATATGAGTTTACTTGTTTCTTTCTTTCGAAATATGACAAGAAAAGTAACACAAATATATGAATCGCTTGAATGCATATCTTAATTTTATAATTTTTTTTATGATAAACTTGCAATTTATAATTCAAGTTTTGCATCATGTCCACAATAACTATATTAATTGGTATTATCAGAACATTTTATTTATTTATTCATTAATGATTATAATCTGGTAACAGTACATAAGTTTTTTGAAGTTTTCTTTCATTTTAGCATTAGGCTTCTTAATTTTAAAATAAATTTTTAATCTTTTATGGTTTTTCTATTTTTTAAATTCTCATAATTTTTTTCCTTCGTAAATCGTTTTAAAAATGATAAATTTTCATAAGTTTTAATTTTGTATGGTTTTCCTAAATTTTCAAATTGTTATTACTTTTTTCTTTGTATTCAATGTAAACTTAAAAAAGAAATGATATACATAGCATCATTTTGACTATTTAATTAAAAAAAAGGTTTGATAATTATCTTAAAAGAGTTGTATTTAATAAAATAGGTTTGATAATTATCATTTTGACTCGTTGAATTTGAATTAAATCGACTTCCCTTGAAGGAGGCTCCAACCTCCAAGAGGAGCTTTATTACAGGTCTAAATCCGTAAGCAAAAAGCCCATTAGAATCAGTTCGAACAAGGCTGAAATTCGGGCTCAAGTAGAGGAAAAGTGTGTATTCCAAGCGCCAGTCAAGAAGTGGGTATGATTAATAAGAGCTTCACCCCATAAAATGGTCCCCTTACAGTCCCGAAGAGGTCCACTTCGGCCCCCACAGAGGTCCGAACAGAAAAAAAAAAAAATCCAATCTTCCAGATTATACGGTTTAAATGGGCTAAAATGTATGGAAGGCTTTTGTCCACCTAAAGTGGATTTTTCTTGGTCCTGATTTGATAGCTGGGTTCGATCTCACATTGGGATATTAGCAAAGTGGTTAAGAAACCTAAGACTAGGAGCAGAGAGCAGCTGTAACAGCATAGCAGGGAAAGAAAACACACACCACTCAGCACCATATTATGGTTATATGACTCGAGAGGAAAAGGACTTCAGTACATTTGATTGTTAAGAAATTAAATTTCCTGCATGCATTTGTCGGTCGATGGAGGTAGATGTTTATTTTAATTTCATGCGTACGTTTAGAGCTTTCAAAGTTGTTACCCAATTAATATTTTCCTAGATTTTTGCTGATGCTCGGTAGACCTTTCTGTATATAATCATAAATGTTGGCTTCTTCGAGATGTGTAATTGTCTGGTCCGCTCTTTCATGGCGACATTCAGGAAAAATCTGTATTGTTGTCATCTTTTTGCGAAATACTCACACTTTACATATAATTCTAGCATGCATAGTTCAAAAGAAGAGAAGTTTTGATTCTGAGTTATTCCCTTTCCATGATATGGATTGACATTTGGAGTCAATTAGTCCACAATTAAAAGAATTCGAGGTCTATGGATTGCATTAAAAAGCATGCTAAAATAAAAGGACCAAATCAAAGTGGATGGGAGACTAAATTAAAAGAAATTCAAAGATAGATGTCTAACTAGGGACCAAATTGAGAGTTTTCAAAATCAAGGGTTAGAATGAAAACACACGGTAATGAAGGGGTCAACTTGAAAATTACCAAAACGATATCGTTTCAATAAAATAAAAAACCCTAGTTCCACAACAAAAATGACTCATCATTTAGACTTTAATAGGCACATTAAAGTATCAAAATCCCTAGTTGACCTTGTTGAAGCAGTTATAAAAGTTGTTTACATTGACAAAAATCATTCAATTGATATTGTACGTGAGATATTCAAGGGTTTGTCAGATCCAATGATTAGCTTAGAAATACTAGAATATGTACACCCCATGACAAAGTTGTATGAAATGTGCCAAAAAATAAATCTCAAAGTAAAATTCATGAATTCATGGAAAGAAAGCATAACTGTGAATGTCCTTATCAGTGATCAAATAATAAGAACAGGTGTTTATGGACTATAGAAAGAAATTACACACAATAGAGAAACCAATGATGCATTGAAGAACATAAAAAAAGTCTTGGGAAATCTAAAGAGAAGAAGAGACAAACACTATAGTCAACATGCTCTATCATTTGTGCTTTGTAAGTAAGGTCTTCGTGACCATATTTTTCTTGGTTTTCTTTTGCATCTATATTAAAAATTAATCATATCTTTAAACAAATTGTGTTTTTCTATGTCTTAATGTTGTTTGAAAATCTGGAAATGCTTTTATTAAAGCAACATTTAGCATTATATTTTCAGGACCAGATAATTATGATGGAAAATCTATCTAGAACTTAGTTGGTCTTCAAAGTGTATTATATCGATGTTAAAGGCCATCCTATATTTTAAAACTCAAAATTTCCTTGTTTGCTCCCCATAGATACCAAGAGTTAAGACCTCACCTTTGTTTGAGCTACAAAAACTTTTTTAATCCCAACAAACCACAAAAAAAGAAGGACCAACTTAAAATAATAAAAATGTGTCCACTCAAAATGATGGAATGACTAATAATGCGTATTCATGTTATTTCTTCACTATGATTGACTTCAGAGCTAGAAATTGTCTGCAAAAGCAAGCTTGGATTTGATAAGAAAAAAAGTTCATCCTTCGTAATCCCTTCACAAACAAAAATTTTATCCTTTGATTTTCCTTTTTAATCCTAAAATATTTCTTGAATGACAATTCAGACTAGAATCACCCCTTATACCAAGGGCATATTTTTAAAGTGTGTGGATAATCGATGATGTTCTCCTAATAGAAAGATATAAAAGAAATGTGTAAGGGGTAAGAATGTCATAAAAAAGGGCTAACAAATGATCGAGTTCAAAAGAATAAAGTTAAAAAAAAGCTCTCTAAAACATCCATCATATTAGTGCTAAGTCCAAACTTGAAGATAAAATATCAACGACAAAGCAAAAGATACAATTGAAAGAATTAAGATTGAAATGAGATAAATCGTTAAAATGATAAAGTCAAGGCAACAAAACTAAAAAGATTTCCACTTAAAATAAGCAATCATATGTATTTGAACTTTTAAATACCATTTGAGCCTTATATATCTTTTCTTTCATAACTATGAATTGTGACCTACATTACATGCCTTGAAAAGTCATTTCTAATAATAAAAAAGGACTTGCTTGCGTTGGATGGTGTCAGTTTCTAAAAAAAAAATCACGACCTGTTCACGCATTATATTCTTTAGGACACTAATTCATGTGTTAAATGGACAAGCTTAACATAACGGGAAGTAAGCAACTATCCTTATGAAAGCCAAAACCTACTTTTGGAATCCAATCATTCCTTTCCAAAAATAAACATCCATTAGGCTTGCCTAACTTTTAGCTAATCCTTTTTTCTCATAATCCTCGTTAGCTCATACCCTTTTAATTATCAATAAGACACTCATAAAAATTACAACTTAGTGTCATGACGTGCACGATGTCGAATAGTGGATCTTCCTTATGGATCAAGATGGGTTTTGGGTGTATTAGGATTAATCATAAAATTATGATTTTGAGGGAGTTGTCACCTAATATCATGGTCACTAGAAAACCTACTGGTATGTGAGAATGTGGATAAGAGGACTAGTTATGCATGGAGAAGATGCATCACTCCCAGTTCATCCTACCTATGGTAAGTTTCATTGTTGATTGATTGTTTTCTTTCTAAGTCACGTTTCTATTTGTTGGTTTAGCTAAGAATCAAGACATATCCTCCTTAGTTGGAGGTATCTGCCTTATCAAGCTAAATCCTAACCATTTTATTGATCAAATTTAATGTCGTATTTCTTCCTTCTTTGTATCTTTAATAACTAGTGATTTACTTTACAGTATAATTTTATACCCCAAATATTAAAGTCTAAAGTTAATTCCCAACATTTTATTTTTGTCAATTCTTTTAATTTAATACCTGGATTATGCATTATGTTGTAAGGTTCATATCCCAAATATTCATTAAACAAATTAATTTTTTGTTTTTTTTTTAATTTTTGTAGCCAAATCCTAGTAGATAATCATAAACTGGTTATAATACCCTTTTTGTATTTTTTTCAAAGAGGATAAAAATACATTTTTTGTTTTTTATAAAATATGCACGAGAAACTTTTACAATCTGGTTGTATGAACACATATAAAAACATATTTTTGCATTTTAAATGAGGACTTTTTTTCAAAGTTTTGAAGAAAAACGAGTATTTTTAATACCAGGATAGTATTTTATAATGTAAGTCTCCAACCCCGATATTAAATACAATTGTTGGAAAAACATGCGAGGGACCCATAAAGAATTTCAAAAAGATCCATGAATTTTTTCATAGTTTTTGGAAATTATTTTAGGCTTGTTTGGCAAAACAATAAAATAAAAGACAAACTAGTGTTAAAACAAAATAGTAGGGCGTGTTTGGCAAACACGCCCTTATAAAAACGTTAGAGGCATAAAACGTGTCATAAGGCTGTGTTTGGTAAACAAGCTTTATGAATAAAAAAAATCACTTTTTTCCTTTAGTGGGAATTGGGCATGTCAAACACACTTTTATAGTTAGAATGGGTTCGGCCCAACCATGTGGGTTGCGCTTCCTGGCCCAAGACCCAAACCAAACAGAACCCATAAATAAAAATAAAGCAAATGAAGATCAAACGAGAGGTTTTTGCTAGAAATTCATGAAGAACACATTAAAGAACCTAGCAACGTGAATCTTGATTTAGACTAGATCATGTCAAATTAAAGGCACGAAGACATATAAAAACAACTTTCAAACAAGATTTTAAGGTTGGATTAGCACGATAAACAACTTAATATCATGATTATTTAATTTTTTTTGCAAAAAGTAAATCGAAATAACCAAAGATCAAACGCCATGATCTTAGTGTTTTTAAACCCTTAGAATCTTAGATTAATGATCAACAAGCTAAAATGCATATGTAAGAGCCAAGAATTGATAAAAAAAGAAACAAAAATCAAGGACCTAAGGCAATGTTCATCCAAAAAATACCAACCTAGAAATGCCTAGTAAAGGTTTAACCTAAAAACAAGCATTGAGAACCCAAAAAATAGCCTAAACCGAACAACCATAGCTTAAGCATGCTCAACACCTTGTTTGAACCATCAAAACAACAAGAAACAAAAAAGAAAATTCAAAACAGTAAATAAAGTCTATATTACCTACAACAAACCAAAAACACATTTCAACACTATTCCATTGATTATTTTTCACATTCTCAACCATATATAACATGCATTTAGCTCAAGCAAACCTAGCCAACCACTAACAATGATCTAATAACAAAAACAAAACACTACCTTTTTAACACATTTTTCCTTAAGCTTTTATTAAACATCTTGAACATTAAAACATAGGTTTTTATTAAACATGCTAAAATGTGTCTCAAATTGTCATTTATCACTTCAATAACAATCCTAAACATCAAACTAAGCCTCAAACAAAACTTACGCATATATATACAATCATATCATAACTAAGCATCTAAAAAAAAAATCAAATACACCTATTGCATCAAAACTAACAAGTAGTTGAAAAGGGAATGCATAATGAACATCCAATGCAATCATTTAATAAGCAAAATGAAAGGAGAAGGGGTTTTTTTTTTCTTGGTTATTTAATGGTTTGGCAAAGGATTTTCAGGTTTGGCAGTGTAAGGGTATAAGTTTTCCAAGTCTTTCCCCATCAATGGCCTTTGGCATGGGTTTTTAAAGGGCAATGAGGATCATTTAGAGGACTTGTGGTAGACAATCCTCACCCTTTGATATTGAAGAATGAATCCCAGCCATCCATTGAGGTTAAAGATCAACCTTTACATCGTTTGAGAGTTGACAATGGAAGTACACTTGCTGGTTTTTGTTATTTTCTAACATGTATGGCTGGTTGGGGTGTGGGTTTTAACCTCTTGTAGCAACGCCTTTAGAGTTGCAAAAGAGCCTTTATTTTTTATAGGCAAGAGTACAAAAGACAATGTGTGATGGGGTATGTTTCTTATCTTCTTCGGGGAGAGATAAGGGAGAAACAGACACTAAAGGTGGTAGCAAAACTAGGCTTTTTTCAGGAATTTTTTGGAAAGAAGATCAGTAGTGGTCAGATGACAAGTTGTATGGCCCTATTTGATTTTTGTTCCAAGATCAAACAAAACAGCTTTGTTTTGAACCAAAACAAACCATTTTGGTCAAATTGCATTTTATTTAAATGAAACGGTGTTGTTTGGTAGCACTAGGTTAATTCAAGTTTTAATTTTTCTTTTTAATTTTAGCTCTCAATCTTTTGAATTTATTCAATTAAACCTTTGATTGATCTTGCTTTTAGAAATCAATTCAATTTTACCCCTGTGAAGTGTCAAAAGGGTCCTCTAATTTTAATGCGTTTTTCAACAAAGTCTATAGTCTTGGATATTTTCAATTTCACTCTTAATTGGCTCTTAAAACTCCTAATTATTTCAACTCGACCCTTGTTTTATTCAATTATGGTCCCTATATTTCTGCACCTTTTGTATCATGATCCTTGATCTTAAATTTCTTCAATTTGGCCTTTAATTGATATAAAACTTTGATTTTCTTGCAATTTCACCCCTAATTTCATCTAATTGAGTTAGTAAAAATTAAATTTGATCCTTTAAAATTTTAATCTTCTCAATTAAGCCCGAATTAGGCCTTCAAATTTATTTTTCTACCAATTAAGTTGTTAATACAATTAATTTGACTTATTAAAAGTCTAATTAAGTCTTTGCACTTAATTAATTATTTTAATTTCAACCCAAATTATTTCATAAACATAATTTGTATACCCATAACTAAATTCTTCACAAAAAAAATTGAAACTGAATTGAGGGAAGTAAGACTTAATGTTAAGGGAAAAATTAAAAAGAAATGATAAGAGGAGAAATCAATTACAAACTTTTAGGGGAAAATTTAGAGTTAAATGAAAGGGAGGGTTTAATGTGTAATTGGTTAAAAAAATTGACTATAAAAACTCTCTCCCTCTCACTCCTGAAGGCTGGTTGGAAGAAAGAAAAAAAGAAGAGAGAAAAACCAACAAAATTGAAGAAAATTCATTGGAAAAAAACCATGGAAAATAAAGGATGTGAGGGGTGAAGGAAATTGTTACACACTACATCTTAAACATATAATCAAGAGAGAAAAGTGAGGAAAACCAAGGGGTAAAGCTGCACTATTCATGGTAGCAAGGAGAAATTAAAGGGAGGATCAAAAAATTTCAACAGGCTACGATCCGAAGATTAGAATGACATCCAGTAAGGGGTTCTAAACATATTCTAACAATATTTTTGAAGTAGAAATTATAAATTTCAAGTTAGGGTTTATGGAAAGTTTTTGAGGGAAATGCAAATTAATTATAAATTGACTAAATTGGGTTAGAGTAACTTATAATGGGTGTTAAATTAGTAGGAATTGATGAAGAAAACATGGTAATCCTAAAGGCATTCATGGCCGGCCAAAGGGTACTAATTGATGTATAATAAAAATATGTTTATTTAAGTGAATTGTGATTTATCAACCTATAATTTTGTGTGTAAATTGATTTTAGGTAAGTTTAGTTATATTGTATAACATGATTGAATCAATTATGTCATTGTGAATCGAAAACCTAGGAATGGTTAAAGAACTTAGAGATGAGAGTTGTTGTGATAGGTTGATTTTGTGTATAAGGGAGAAATTAATGGAAAATATATATTTTTATCTCATTACACTATTGTTAGTGTGAATTATAATAAATGTTTGTGATAAATTAGAAGTGAATACGACTATGCTAGCATCGTGAAAGGCAAAATAAGTAGGAATTCCTACAATGAGCATGTTTTTCCTTGAAATAGTTTTAATTATTTTAAGTAAATATGAGTCAGGTGATAAGTTTTAGAAATTTATATTTAATGATATTGCAATGTAAATGACATAGTGATTAATGTTTTGAAAGGTGAGAAATTGAATAAAAAAGTTCAGCTTATTGTAAAGTTGTAGAAAGGAAAATTGGACAGTCTCATCTCCTAAAGTCCAAAGGAGATTAGGGCATGAAAATGATAAAATCTAGGATTGATTTCTGCATAGAATTCATAGATCGAGGTGTTAGCTTTGCAACGGGACCAAACTTGATTAATTTGGAGTTCTACAACTCTAGATATGAGTCAAAATATGATGGGAGGTCAAGCTGAAAATTGTATTGAATAGTTTTGACAAATCATGATAATGGGTGCTTTGGGCGCTTTAATGACAGATTGCACTTTCATTTCTTTAGTAAAAATGTAGCTTGAAATCTTATCTTTCATATGAAACAAGCCACACCCAAAATCATATTTTTATAACTTTAGTTATAATTAAAATAAGAAACTGTGTTTTAAAATAGTCATGATGGATTGACCGGGGTTGGCTAACGTTTATTTTGCTTAGGAGTTGTTATAATGTAAGAACTAAATTGTTGTGGTGGTAAGAGTGAAAGGTGATATAATGGTGTATACTTGTTGTTACAAGAGAGATCTCATGAGTTGTGCAGCAGCAGGGAGACACGATGAAAGTTTCGACAACGGGTAGGTGTTTAACACCTTAATTATTTTGTTTATTAATTTTTTTTTAAATAAATTAATTAGTAATGAGTAGAGGAACTAGCTTTCTGATAATGAGACTAATGATCGGTAATGAGTGAGGGAATTAGCTTCCCAATAATAGGACTAGTGCTTGATAATGAGCGATGGAACTAGCTTCTTGGTAATAAGACTACTGCTCGGTAACGAGTGAAGGAATTAGCTTCTTGGAAATAAGACTAGTGCTTGGTGATGAGCAAAGGAATTAGCTTTCCAGTAATGGGAGTAGTGCCTAGAAAATGGACAAGGAGACTTAATTGCCTTATCCTTCACTTTTAGGTCCTTCAAGGGTGCAATTGAGTTTCCAATTTTCTCCAAGATTCTAGTTTGGTCCCTTCATCTCTTGTTTATGCATTTAAATCCTTCTTCAAGTTGTTCTTGTTGATCCTCTATCATTTTTCATTCATTTTTTTTAAGAGAAAAAGACAAGTTTGGGGGGAACCCAAAATTAGGTTATGATAGTTGCCTCCTCTTTACAATGCTTTCGATAGAAAATCTCGTAAGAGACTTTAGATAGTAAGCTTGTAAATAAGAAAAGATAAAAAGATGTAGATTTATCAAATCAAGAAGTGGTTAACCCTTCTCGAAATGATGAGTTGTTCATATATATCTTTGAGAATGAAACATCTAACAAAAATGTCAGAAGCGAGGGCTTGAAAATGCACTTAAAAGAAAGTAATTCCAAAAGCACTATTTAAAAGAGATAAGGCTAATTAGAAGATGTTATAAAAGAGATAGGGGCTAAATAACGCATTATTTAGAAGGGTAAGGGCTCAAAGGCGCATTCAAAAGAAAGTAGTGCCAAAAGCACTATGTAAAAGGAGATAAGCTAAACAACACATTATCTAGAAGGCGAGGGTTCAAAGGGGCAATTAAAAGAAAATAGTGCTAAAAGCACTGTATAAAAGATATAGGGTTAAATAATGCACTATTTGGAAGGTGAGAGCTCAAAAGCACATTTAGGAAAAAATAGTGCCAAAGGCACTATGTAAAGAAGATAGGGTTAAACAACACACTATCTAGAAGGGTGAGGGCTCAAAGGTGCACTAAAAAAAATAGTGCCAAAAGCACTATGTAAGAATGATAGGGTTAAACAACGCACTATCTAGAAAGCGAGGGCTCAAAGGCACACTCAGGAGAAAATAGTGTCAAAACCACTATATAAAAGGGATAGGGCTAAAACAACGTACTATCTAGAAAGAAAGAGCTCAAAGACATACTCAAGAGAAAATAATTTCAAAGACATTGTTAAAGAGTAAGTGGCCTAAAAATGCACTTAAAATGGTAATCTTTAAAGTTGCATATACATAACCTTACAGATGTCTCACGATCTTATATCTTGAAAATTAGGCTTTCTTTTCCCTTGTATTGACAGGAATTAAACCTCTAATAGTTTTTTTTTGCTGGGAAAAAAATTCAAATCCATTAAAGATTCGTTACTTGGACTCCTTGCAAGGATCAAAATGCAATGCTTTGGGGTTAATATGCATGTATTTTTTACTTGAGAAACATAGATCCCCTTTCTTCAGACTATGTCTCTTAAAGCTGCAATCTTTTTAGCAAGTCTTGATGGCTTCTTTGGTTTGGCCTGCTCGAGCTACTACTTGTGGGTTTGATCTATGAGAAAAAGGATGCTCATTTGATAAACTAAGATGATCTATGTCTATCCTATTATCTAGGTACTTTTGTCTCAACGATTGTGACCTTTCGAGTCTCCCATAATCATTATTGTAACTATATAAATACCCCTGCTAGGGTGTTTTGACCACTACTTAGTATTCACTATGCTTCTTATATGCCAGCTTTTCTAGTTATATCTTTAGTTCTTAAGACATTGGAGGATTTGAATAACTTGCTTCTTATTTTCTATCTTCTTAGAAAAGAAATTATGTAGCCAGTCTTATTAGGTTTCTTGAATTGTTCCCAACCTGATCATAACCCCAAGTATCTTACCTTATTTTGTTTGCCTAGGTTTTCTCAAGAATGATGTTATACAGAAGATGTTTGGTTCTTACAAAAGATCGATATCACGGAAATATCTTAACATGCATGATCAAATAAGAACAATTATTTTTTAAATACAAATAGAACAAGCTCAGTTTTCCAATTCTGAAATATCTCCCCATCTATTCGTCTCCTTACAAAAGTTCTAGCAGGAGTCTCCTTAATTGTGTGAATAGAAAATTGAGGTAGCATCTCATCCTCCACTTTAACTTTTATCTCCACACTCTATCCCTTTTTCTCATACTCTAAAGTGTTGATGCAGATGTCAACTATCTTCAGCACTTCATCATTAGATCATATCACCTGAGCAGACCTTAGAAACGTTACTCAAGTGGTGGGATTGCCAACTTCTTTTCTTCTGGCTCTCTTCCTTTGATTCTTGCCATTCTTGCTTCTTTTTTAATATTGACAACCCTTCTATAATCATTTTTTTTGGGCTTATACCCAAATTCAAACCTCTAATCAACACATTTCATCTTCATCAGATTAAACCTTTTCTAGCATTTTAGTGTTATGTTCAAATTAAAATGGAATCTCATGTTCCAGGAAACAACTAGTTGTCATCCTCAATACTTCAGAGATTTTTTGTTGTCTCAGGACACTATTTTCAGGAAAATTCACAATCTCGAAAGTGTGAATATTTTCATCCCTATAATCCTCTACTTCGATGAAGAGTATGGCCGCTTTTCTTATCATAAAACTATTTATTCAGCTTTGGTTGTTAACAACATTTCATTCATGATATACTTCAAGTATTAATACAACAATGAAGCTACTGCCCCAGCTGCATGAATCTAATGCCTTCCTAACAACAGGCTATAGGAAGGATGGATGTCCATCACTTGAAGTGTCACTAGAAACACTTGCAGCCGCACATACAACTCTGTTTTCAAAGTCCCGACTATGTATGTTGGTGAACCATTATACGCCCTTTCCATCATAATACTTAGCTTTCATATGTGATACATGAATAAGCATCTCCTTCAGCAAGTATCTTAGTAACACATTTAATGCTGAGCCATTATCAATCAATATCTTGCCTATTAAAACATCTTTGCACTGTACCATGATGTGTAACAGTTTATTGTGTCTAGTACCCTCAGGGTCCAACTCATCTTAAGTGAAATACAAATAATTTAGGCTTGAATTTTGCCTACCAAGTGCTTCATAGTCTCTTGATTGATATTTTAAGGCTCATATGCCTTATTTAGCACCTTTTGTAGATAACAGAGATATCTTAGCAGGAGTTATTTTGAGTTGCTCAACAACACTATACTCGTTATGCTTTATCAACTTTAGTAAATCATTAGTTTCTTCTTCAGTTATAGGCTTGTTTATCTCATTGGACAAGTCAACCACCTCTTTGCCCTTTGATTTTCTTTGTTTCTCAAGCTCTTTAGGGGTAAAAAACCTCACACTACAAGTCAAACCTCCAACTTCTGCTTGAAAAACATGCGTTGGTTACATGATTTAGAAGGAATACCCATAACTATACGACAAAACATTATAGCTCCCTTTACTTGCCACTTTGGGTTTAGATAGAATCAACTTGGGTAACCCATCAGTCGTGAGTTGTGCCCCGTAAATTTCTTTGTTCATGCTATGTTCGTCCACTACAGATACCTCTTTGCTTGTTGCCTCTTTGATTTTCGGAGTTCCATGAGTTAACTTTCGTACCACCTTATTGTAGAAATATTCACATTAATTAATCATTTGACCTTTTTTTGTGATACTTAGAGAAACTCCTGTTCATCGACCTATTCTGATAACTACCCTTCTTATGTCTAGTTTTTACAAGCATTTCATAGATCCCATCTAGAGACACCTTTAAACTCCTCGGGCTTTCAGTCTCTAGTGCATTCACAATCCCACTACCCATAACATGATAAGGCAGAGAATTTGTATTCATTTTAGGAGCCGCTTCAAATGTTATCCATCTTGCTTTGATAAATTGTAAGAACTTGTTTTTTAATGCATTCTAAGTGTTATTATTGTTTGTTGCTACAACAGAATGATATTCATAGGTGAGCTCTAGTTTATACCAACTGGGATGAGGTGGTTGTAGTGGTGTGAGTGTTATTGGAGCCATTTATCCAATGTTTAGTAATTTCTAGTATATTTTACTCAAAGGCATATGTAACGAGAGTAGTTTTTTTGGGTTCTTTGGTAGTTCTTTCTTGGTGGTTTTTAATATGGTTATTAACTTGGTTACTTTATGTTTCATGATTTTTAACGGGAAAAGGTGAGTTGAAATTGATGTTGGTTATTTAGGATGAAGAGGTTTGAGTGCTATAATTTTGGAAACTATTTTTCCTGCCTTTATAGCCACCCTTGATATTATCAACATCTTTTTCTTCCCATCAGAGCCTTTCTTCTGAGTGGGTGTAGAGATTCTCCCTCATCGTATTCTTTACTCTATATGCTCAGCTGCTACTACTACAACATTAGTAAATTGTTGAGCTAAATTACCCATCACATGCTCGTTGTAGGGTGTTTTAAGCATATTAGCAAACACGGTGACCATTTTCTTATCTAAAAGTGGGGGATGCACATGCGAAGCCAAATCTCTCCATTGTTGACCGTATTCATGTATAGTTTTTTTTTGTCTCTCTTTTCCAAAAAAGACAGACCTGATCTATCAGGAGAAATGTCCATGTTGTACTTATGTGACTTGATTAAAGCATCTACGAGGTCTTTCCATCTCTGGATTTTTGTGTTGTCCAACCTCATGTACTAATTTAGTGTTGCCCCACTCAAGCTATCCTGAAAGAAATGCATTAACTTTTCATCATGCACCACCTCTGCCATCTTATTACAATAGGACTTGAGGTAAATGACAATACACTAAGTTTCGGTGTACTTTATAACTCACATACATAGAATTTTTTGGTACAACCATATTCAAAACTAGATACAACTCAGTAGTTTGGACAAGATCATACAAGTCAATACCTCTGATAGACCTTACTTTTACTTCTAACGCTATTATCTTATCATAATCAACATCCTCAAAGTATTTTGTCTTGTGAAATTCATTGGCGAATGCATCCATGATTACTAGGGCTGGGGCTAGTGCAGGTATAGTTAACTACACAAATATCATATTGCATTGGGTTCCTAACCTTACCCACTCATTCCTTCTTCAGACTAGATTATTACCTGAGTATAAACAAAGGTCACAGGTCGATTGGATGGACCTTCACTATAAAAGTTCTTAAGAGTTTACTCAAGTAGGCTAATGATGCGGGCTATGTTAATTTTTAAGGAGTCCAAATCCTCTTGAAAGTGAGCATCACGATATGTACATTTCTCATCTTTCATTTTTCTTTGATGAAATTTGGTGTTGTAGATTCTGTAGGTTGGGATTTTGTAAGGACCTATGTTTTAACCTGAATATGCTCCCATGACATTTAAACCCCAAAGCATAAACCCCAAAGCATGTATGCATGAATGCTCATTTGAAATTCTTCTCATTAAATGTCAAGCTCAGTTATCTTCGTGTTCATCTAGACATTAAATATGTTGATGTGATCTTGCCATTCTTTGAACTTTTATCTTAGCTCATTCAACTTTCCTCAGCTTCTAGATACTGCTCTTCTAGGTTCTTCAATTCCTTATTCTAGATTTCTAACTCGAATTGGAATATGGTGACTCGTTCTCTTATGGAATTTGTTCTTTCTTGATAATCTCTCATGTCTAATTCGGTTGCCTTTCTAACTTCTCTTTTATTATCAACTTGAACTGTATATTCAAATCTTAATCTTTTTTCTTCCTCAATGCTGAGATTCGCCAACCTTTTTTTTTTTTTGCTTCTAACCTCCTTCTATTATTACCTCTTATCTTTTTTAAAGAAGCTATCAATTCTTTATCAGCACGTGCGTTGCCCTTGAAAGTCCTTTTTAGAGTAACTAGCTGTTTTTCCAGTATTATATGCTTGTTCACTAGATTTTTATACTTGGCCATCTTTTTTTTCGACTGCTTTTAGATCCCCTGTGCAATCTCCATATACTTTTTGGCCATGTCTTGCCATTCACCAATCATTTCTTGGTCATTATTTCCCTGTTCTAAGTGTTGCATTAATACGACTATCTATTCATCCTTTTATCTCAATTGTCGGTTCAAAAAGACCTTCATCTTTTTTTTTATATAAAAATCTAGTTTTTTAAGAATTTCTACCGACTCTTATTATTACTCAACTCAATTCTAAGCTTATCAAGTTCATCTCACAACTTCTTTTCATTGCTAACCCTATTTCTATTAGGTTCTTTGGTGATAGATGGTCTAATTTTGTTAACCACCATTGGGCCTTATATTCCAAAGCTTTCAAAAACCCCAGACAACCCATCGTTTCTCTAAATTGAGTAATTAGGGCTAATTGAGGATTCAACCTCATCTTCACCTATGTGAGCCAGTACAACTAAAGAGTTAGAATTCTTGAATAACTCGGTTTATTTAACTAAACACCAGGTTCTTGATACATGTTGAATCCCCCCAAACTGTTTAGAAACCAATGAGGATGAATAGCTAATATAACTAGATAGTCCAATCAGCAAAACTCATGCTTTATCTCTACAACTCATGATATAAGAAGAATTTTCTACCTAACAGGCTTTCCATCTAAAGTTACAATAAAGGGCAACTTGATATTTCTCTACTCATACTCTCTCATCCAATCTACTCCAATGCTCTCTCATAACCAGCTTTAAAGGCCTCATATTAAACTACTAGAAATTATTGAAAACTTCTCTTGAAGTTTATAAATGGCTTACTACCCATATGAACAATAAAGGAATACAACATTGTATTGCTCACTTTCTATGTAGCCTATAATAGTTTAGCGATAGGAAAGTTTCATCCAAGATAGATGTAATAGGGTTGCTCTTTATTTGTTCATACTCAATAAAGGCATTAGTGGCTTCAACACTAATAATCACTATAGCTTTTAAAGGAAATAAGACTAGCCCAAAGATGGCAAATGCAACCGCTTGGTATCTTTCATCTCCTAACTTCCGCTTATCTTTGTTTGTCCTCAGCTTAACTTCAATGAGCTTCCATTTAAGCCCCCCATTAATTGTTATATATTGGTCAACTTTGTCTAACTGCTGTAATTTAGCAACTTCATCAGTTATGACTCCAATTCTTTGTTTGAAATATGTCTTATAAAGGTCATTTAAGAAATTTAAAATCTGAGCATACTCCTCAGTAGTGGGACTAATGTCAATTTCTTTTAAGGTGAAGCATTTGTAGTTTTGATTTTAGAAATGCAACATGGCTTTGATTGCCAAGATTTGCACTAGAATCTTCATCAGATGAGCAAATTTCTCGTACCTTCTTTCAAATAGTGTCTTGTCCACATAACACAAGACTAACACAAGTTTCTCCCTATTATTTATAAAGCAGTGTACTTTAGTTATTCACGGTAACTCCATGGCCTTGGTCCTTAGGAAATTCACTTCAACTAGTTATATCATATCAGATTTTTGCCCGTATTCACAAAAGGTTATAGAAGTCATGATCTTAGCTCAGATAAATCCTGCAAAGTTCAAGATTTTTTATCAGGTTTTCCTTGATGCAAAATGAATTATTAAGAAGTCAACATCCTAAAAGTAGGTTCTAGTCATTATAAAGAATGCAATATTACTATTGTAGGCTATATGGAAAGGGAGTATGAAAAGTTTATGATCTGCTTAGTGACTACCTCTTATGAAGGTAGTATAAGTGTTTACAAAGAATGGTTGGAGCCCACTGTGACTATTAGTACCAAGTAAACACTCAGATCATAGTTGAGTGTTTCACGAATCTAAACCCCGACTAAAGATCACGAGGCGCACCAATAATCCCTTATCTAACATAAAATTGGGTTTATACACTCAGAATTAAAACAACATGAAGGTATAAATCCATATTCGATGTACTTATACATGAACAATATGTAAAATACGTGTTAAAATTAAATCACATAGACCAACAAAACAAACAGGACACAACACGCACACAATCAACAAAGTTTAGTCCAACCAAAGATGTCCCTAGTGAAGTCATCATCCTATCGTGTCGTGCACGACATTGAATGGTGGATCTACCTCCTAGATCGAGAGGGGTTTTGTATGTATTGGGACTAATCATAAAATTATAATTTTAAGGGAGTCGCTATCTAGTATCATGATCATTAGAAAACCTAATGGTTTGTGAGAGAGTTTAGATAAGGGGACTAATTATGCATGAGGAAGACGTATAACCTCTAGTCCACCTTATGTATGGTAAGTTGCATTGTCATTTGATTGTTTTCTTTCTAAGTCACGTTTCTATTCGTTTGTCTAAGGTTTCAGACAGATCTCCCTTAGTAAAGAGGTTTCTGTCTTATCAGGCTAAATCTTAACCATTTTATAGCCCAAATTTAATGTCGTATTTATTTCTACTTTGTATTTTTAATACCTAGAAATATAATTTACAGTGTAATTTTATAGCTCAAATATTAAAGTCTACAGTTAATTCATAACATTTTATTTTTGTTAATTCATTTAATTCAATTTTGAGAGGATGCATTACGTTGTAAAATTTTGGCCAATTTCTAATGGATAATCATAAACTGGTTATGATACCTTTTCTTTGTATTTTATTTCAAAGCAAGATACAAATGCAATTTTGTGTTTATAAAATATGCATGAATTTTTTTTAGAATCCGGCCATATACACACAAATAAAAACATATTTTTGCATTTTTAAATGAGGAATTATTTTTAACAAATTTTGAAGAAAAACAAGTATTTTTAAGACTAGAAAAGTATCTTACAATGTAAGTTTACAACCCCGATATTAAATGAAATTATTTGAAAAACATCCGAGGGACCCACAAATAATTTCAAAATGGTCCCTGAATTTTTTCAGAGTTTTTGGAAATTATTTAAGGCTTGTTTTCCAAGACAAGAAAAAAAGAGACCAACCAATGTTAAAACAAAACAGTAGAGCTTGTTTGCCAAACACACCCTTATCCAAGAGTCAGAGGCATAAAAAGTGTCACAAGGCCGTGTTTGGCAAAATCACCTTATGAATTAAAAAAAACATTTTTTTATAGGAATCGGGTATGCCAAATGTGCCCTTATAGTTAGAATGGGCTCAGCCCAGCCACGTGAGTTGGGTTTCTTAGCTAGAGGCCTAAGCCCAGAAACAAAATCTAGAAATAAAAACAAAGCAAATGAAAATCAAACGAGAGGTTTTCGCTAGAAATTCATGAAGAACACGTTAAAGAACCCAGCAATGTGAATCTTGATTTAAACCAAATCATGTCAAATTGAAGGCACAAAGACAAAACACACACACTCTTTATTTTACTATATTTTACCAACACACCCCACAATTACATGTTTATAAATAATAAAAATTCAAAAATAAATTCAAACACATGATAAAAATTTAAAATTTACAACATGGTCCTTTCAAAGGTTGGAAACAGGTTGGAGAGATTGCTAGAAACTCAAGAAGTACACTGGAAGCTTTTTGGACCACCAGAGTAGTGGCGACACATTTAGGTGTCGCTCTAGCATCTTGGGAGGCACTGATGGCATGGATCGAATAACTTTTCCTCCCCTCTTCACTCATATACTGACAGTGTAACAAAGAGGAACCTGTAAAAGCAAAAAAAAAACACACAGCAAACTTTGGTTCTTTTTCTTTCTTTTCTCCTTTTTAGATCCATTTCTCTCTCTCTCTACAAAGGCTTAACGGCTGCTACCACAGGTGGAGAATCGTGCATGGAGAAGGCTGGTTTGATGGTTGTTGATGGGTCGTTAGTTCACAGCTGGAAAGAGAGGAAAATTGTATGTGACGATTGATGAATGGTGAAGTTTGTGGTTGTTGTTGGTGGTGATGGAAACTAGTGTATCAACTATAGATGGGTAAGGGGCTGTCCTGATTCTTTCCTTCTCTCTCGATGGTGTCTATCACAGGTTGGAAGAGTAGTGATAGTGGTTGCGGGGTGTTGTTTTAGTGGTGAAGAGAGTTAGAAAACATGATTGGTGAGTTGATTGTGAGGTGGTTTTAAAGTTGTTTCTAGTCTGATTTGGAAACATTTTAAGTTAGTTTTAGTTGAAAAAATTAGTGGATATAGGTGTTTGTCAGTGAGAGCAAAGAGAGAAGAGAGATTGTCTTGTGTTAATGGTGGCGTGAAGGTCTGGACCGTGTGAGAAGGGAAAAAGAGATGAGGGGTTTTGGATTTGTGTATGTGTTTTTTGAGGAAAAAGGTTGTGGGTAGCCAAAAATGGAGAAGAAAAAATGAGAGTGAGGAGCATTCATTTTGTTTTGTCTTCCTAGCGGCCAAGTTTAGGTTTATTGGGGCTTAAATATGATGGGTCTTTTTTTTTTTTGTCTATAGATAGCGACTCTTTTATGCAAAGATGGGGGTTAGGTTTTTCTTGTGTGTGGTGACTAGGTTTTTACAAAAAACAGTTAGAGTTTTTTGTGCGGGAGAGAGTGGAGATTTTATTTCATTCTTATTTTTTTGCCCCCCTCCTCCTTTATGTGAGGTAACCACCTATTTATAGGCAAAATGATTTATTTTTTTCCTCCCCATTGCTTGGTTCCAAAAACACTTTAGTCCTTCATTTTTTTTCTTTGCATTTTGGTCGCTTGGCCAAATATTTGTTTTTCTTATTTTTTAATTTTTTTTGAAAAAGGCTTAAAAAAGGTAACGTTGACTTGATGAGAACAATCAATAATTTTAAAAATTGTGTTAAAAGCTGAATGCGTTTAAAAGATATTTGAAATATGAATTCTCTTGAGATGACGTTGAAAATGTTAAAAATAACGCAAATACATCAAGAACATATTTTTAATTTTGAAAATATTTAGAAAATAGGGGGTCAAAAATTGAGTTATGACACTCAACACAACTTGTTTGAACCATAAAAAATATTAAGAAACAAAAAAGAAAAAGCAAAACAGTAAGTAAAGTCTATATTACCTACAGCAAACCAAAAACATATATTTCAATACTATTCCATTGGCTATTTTTCATATTCTTAACCATAAATCATATGTACTTAGTTCAAGCAAACTTAACCAACCACTAACAATGACATAATAACAAGAAACATCTTGAACATTAAAACATGCTAAAATGTGTTTAAATTGTTATTTATCACTTCAATAACAATCCTAAACATACCTTATCCAACAATAATGACTCTTGACTAGGGATTTATAAACCAACTTTGGACTTGTAATGGTGGCTTACTGAAGGTTTTGTGTTTGTTTTTCTTGGTTGGTTAATGGTTTGACTAAGGATTTTCAAGTTTGGCTAAGGGTTTTTAGGTTTGGCAATGTAAAGGTATGTATTTTCCAGGTCTCCCCCCCTTTATAGAATTTGGCATGGGTTTTTAAATGGCAATAGGGATCATCTAGAGGTCATGATGTGGACAATCCTCACCTTTTAATATTGAAGAATGAATCATAGTCATTCATTAAGTTTGAGAATCAACCTTTACATCGTTTGAGAGCTCACCAGGGGAGTAAATTGAATTATTTTTGTTTTTTTTCTAGTAGGCATGGCTTGTTAGGGTGTGAGTTTTAACCTCTTGTACCAATGCCGTCAGGACTGCAAAAAAGCTTTTGTTTTCTATGGGTAGGAGTACAAAACACAAGGTGTGAGGGGTGTGTTTCTTTTCTTATTTAGGGAAGAGATGAGTGAGAAACGAGCTCTGCAAGGTGGTAGTAGAACGAAGCTTTTTTTTAGGACTTTTTTGGGGAAGAATATCAACAATGGCCAAGAAACAAGTCATTTGGCCCCTTTTTAATTTTTTTTTTATCTAGGATTAAATAAAACAATGTTTTTTTGAACCAAAACAAACTGTTTTTTTGTCAAAACGCACTATTTCATCTAAATGAAACGATATCATTTTGATAGCCCTAGGTTAATTAAGGTTTTAGTTTTTCTTTTTAATTTCAGCTCTCAATCTTTTAAATTTGTTCAATTAAATCCTCAATTAATCCTGATTTTATAAATCAATTCAATTTTACCCCTGTGAAGTTTCAAAAGGGCCTTCTGATCTTAATGTGTTTTTCAACATGGTCCATAGTCTTGGATATTTTAAATTTCATCCTTAATTTGTCTTTAAAACTCTCAATCCTTTCAATATAGCCATCTGTTATATTCAATTTTAGTCCCTATATTTCTATGCCTTTTGCATCTTGATCCCTGGTCTTGAAGTTTTTTAATTTAGCCTTTAATTGACCCCTAAACTTTGATTTTTTTGCAATTTCACCCCTGATTTCATCCGATTGAGTTTGTAAAAATTAAATTTTATCCTCTAGAATTTCAATTTTCTCAATTACTTTGAAATTTAATTTTTCACCAATTAAGTCGTTAATAAAATTAATTTGACCTATTAAAGTCTAATTAAGTTCTTGCACTTAATTAATTAATTAATTTAATTTTGACCCAAATTAGTTCTTAAACATAATTAAATATTTAGTTATGTTCATGATTAAATCAAATCAGCTTATTAAAAGTCTAATTAAATTCTTAGACTTAATTTTTATGTAAATTCGTCTGATATTCACTTAAGTTGACCTTGAATCTACACTGTTTTTCAATTTTAGGTCCTTCAAGGGTGCAATTGAGTTTCTTTTTTTATCCAAAATTCTATTTTAGTTCCTCCATCTCTCGTTTATACATTCAAATTCCTCTTCACCCTATTCTTGTCGACCAAACTGCTTGTCCTCTTTTATTTTTCATTCTTTTTTTTTTTACAGAAAAAGACAATTTTAGAGGGAACCCAAAACTAGATTTTGACACGAAGCATCAAATGATGTGTTTTGAGCTTCATGATGAAATAAGTTTAACCTTCATAAAAACACTTTCAAATTTACATTTTCATGATTTGATTTCAACAATTAGACTTGAATGGATACAATCCACGAAATTTGCAATTTGATTCCAAAAAGGAAAAAATATTTTAAGGAAAAAAAAGTCATTAACTGAATTTGCAAATAAGAAAAATGATTTTCAAACAAAAAAAATGATCATTGATTGAATTTGCAAAGTTCTTAATAAAAACGATGTTGATGCATGTGCATCTTATGATTAGTTACTGGAAAGCTAAGCAGTCAAATCATCTTGGAGGCAATTTTGTAAACCCTATAATGGCCACAAAAGAAATGAACATTAGTAGTCATATCAACATGGGGGCAAGGTAAATATGGCTAAATTGGCTAGTGGAAATTCATTTTCAAAGTTCTTGATAAAAATCATATTGATGTATATACATGTTATGCTTGGTTATGAGAAAAATAAGCAGTCAGATTAACTTAGAAGTGTTTTTGTGAACCCCATAATGACTTCTAAAAAAATGAACATGAGAGACTAGATCAGCTTAGGGGTAAGATAAATGTAGCCAAATCAGTGAGTGAAAACTTAATTTGAAATAATATGAATGAGAACAATGCATATTGGTAGAATTTATTTTTGAAAAAACTCTAAAAAAGGATGTTTGTATGTATAATCAATTGGGGCTACATTATTTGGAAAGAGTATGATACAAAAAAAAGGCAAGTGAGCCTTATGTTGGCTATAAAAAAAATGAATGTAAATAAACATGTTGGGAGACGAGTCGATTTAAAAAGAATTAGTAATGATAATACATGTCCACCCATATTGATTAATAGCCAGAGTAAGCATCAAATGGAATTCGATAAAGCTCTAACAAATCCAAACCAATAAAGATCTAACAAGGAAATCAAGCTTGTTGTTAGGAGGTCTAAGCTGGGTCTCAATCAAGACATCTTCAAAAGTCAAGTTGATCTCTACAAGTAAGATAGATCCCTAGATAATCCTTTTTCCCCTAAGTTTATGGATCCCTAGATGATTCCTTATGTGCCCAAAGATGGATCCCTGGATGATCTTTTTTTTCTTGAGTTTATGAATCCCTATAAGAACCTTTATGTGTCCAAAGATGGATCCCTAGATGATCTTTTTCCCTATGTTTATGGATCTCTAGATTATCCTTTTATATCCAAAGATGGATCCATAGATGATCATTGTTTTCCTATATTTGTGGATCCTTAGATGATCCCTTACATGTTCAAAAATGAATCCCTAGAAGATTCCTTTTTCTTTGTATTCATGGATCCCTAGATGACCCCTTTGTGTCCAAATATAGATCCTAGTAATATCCTTTTTTTCCTTGCATTTGCAGACCCCTAGATGATCCCTTACATGTCTAAAAATGGATCCTTAGATGAACCTCTTTTTCCTATGTTTGAGGATCCTTATATACATGTCTAAAAATGGATCCCTATGTTGCTACCCAATTTTTGACCAATGTTTTGATAAATTTTTAGAAAAATCCAAAAATAGCGAAAAACATTGAAAATCCAAAAAAATTATGTTTTTTAATATATTTGCATCGTTTTTAGCATTTTCAGCATCGTCTCAAAAGAATTTAAATTTTCAAAGATCTTGAGAACGAGTTTGGCTATTAACACGTTATTTTTAAAATCATCGATTTTTCTCATTCGAGAAGATGTTGATAAGAAAAATTAAAAAAAAAACAAGAAAAATTAAATTTACAAAAAAAGAAGGTTGAGGGACCAATTTTGAGGTTCAAGCAACATTTTGCCTATAAATAGTAGCCTTCAAAACACACAAAAATGGGGGGGCAATTTTGAACAAGAGAGGGAATCACAAAGAAACCCTAAACCACAAAAAAACCCTAAAAATCATTACCCGAAGCCGCCGCTTCCTCCCTGGAAAAGAAAAAAAAACCTAAGCCGGCCGCGCCCCCCCACTTGGCCAAACAAGAGAAGCCACAGCCTCCCCCATTTCCAGACTTTCCCTCTCCCAGCCAACCGTAACCCTCTGCTCTGCCAGCCTCAGCCTCAGCTTCTCTGTACACCAAACACCTCATTTTTCCCTTCAACCAGCAGACCACAACAAACCAGCCACACACCAGGTCTTCCCTCTCTCAGCCTAAACACAGCCGTCCGCCTCACCAGACCTCTCCTCTCTCAAACTCTCTGATTTCCCTCACCGACCTCCAACAACGACAACTTCTGCTCACAGTTGACAAACCCAGCTCTCTCTCCTTCAACCGACCACAAGCAGCACCACAGAACAGCCTCATCTCCACCAACCAGAGAACGGGCAGAGCCGCTCCCCATCTCCTCAGACCCACAGTCTCCTTTTTCGGCCAGTAGGTCTTTCCTTCCTCAGCCGCCGTGCACACTGACCAACAGCAGCCGTTCCTCCAGCACCCACAGACCCATCAACACCGAAGCCCCCTTCTCGGCAGCATCTTCTTCTTCAGTCTTCTCAACAGCAAACGACCAAATCAACAGCACCCACGGAGCCATCAACGCCGTCCACAACGTCAGCCACGACAGCATCGCCCGATCTGCCACCTGAAGCAGAGGAGAAGAAGACGAAACCCATAACAAACTGACCCGTAGTGAAGCAGACCCGAAGAAGGAGAATGGAGAAATGCAAATCTAAAAAAATAAAAAACAAAGTAAAATCAACTGTCATGTGCGTTCTTTATGTTTGTTGCAGGTCACTACCGGCGAGGAAAGGAAGGAGGGAGGGAGCCGTTTCAGATTCACATGTTTTTCCAGCTTTTCTGGCGGCGGCGCGTGAACCCACACGCTGCCAGTAGTCGTGGCGCATGGAGACGACGTGCCGCCACTATTTTTGTGTTCCAAAAGGACTCCCCTGCAATTCTTGGAGTTTTTAGGGGCTATTTTGCAAATTTTAAATTGTTTCATGTAATTTTTTTGTTTAGTTTTGAATTTTTATTGTTTGTAATGTTGATGTAACAAAAGAAAAGAAAAGAAAAGAAAAGAAAAGAAATATAGTGAAAGTGTATGTGTGTGTTTGTATTTGTTTTATGGATGTTTCTTTTTTATTTATGATAAAATTGCAAAGAATAAAGAAGAATTTAATATTTTGACTTACTCACGGTTAAGAATTATGAACTTAAACGTAAGTCGTATTTCTAATATCCAATGAAAAGACAATTATTAAAACTTCTTTAACACATCAAAGCCACGAAGCAGCTTACCTCAGGTAGGGTGTGTTAGGGGTGCTAATACCTTCCCTAACCACAACCAGTCCCTTACTTGTGAATCTCTGACAAGACCAGTACACTCGGGTTTCCTAGTAGCCCTCAATTAAATACTAGGTGGCGACTCCAACTAACCAATCAAGCAAAACAACAACGAAAAAATCACCAAGCCGACGCTGCGTGGGAGACGTGCGACACCCTAGATGATCTTTTTTCATTGCATATACAGATCCCTAAATGATACCTTCTATCTAAAGATGGATCCCTAGATAATCATCCTTTCCCTATGTTTGTGGATCACTGGATGATCATTCGGTATCCAAATATGGATCCCTCATGAGGTAGGTCACTTCTCAAATGACCAATTTCAAAGTTTTGAGGTAGATGGCCTTTCAAATGACCAATTTCAAAGTTTCACAAGGTAGAATGCCTCACAAATGACCAATTTTAAATTTTCATAGGGTTGATCGCCTCTCAAATGACCAATTTCAAAGCTTCACAAGGTAGACTGCCTCATAAATGACTAATTTTGAAGTTTTACAAGATTAATCGCCTCATGATTTGTAAAATCCAAAATTTCCCAATAGAGTTTAATTTTTTTCAAAGTTCTTATAAAAAATGTCATCTTTTCTTTATAAGCTTACTACGTAACGCCTGTGAAATTTTTTTTTTTGCACTATAAGCATTGTAAAGAAAAGTCAACTGTTATAATTCAATTTTTACTCTTCCCCAACAACTCTAGGTAGAATTTAACAATTTATTAAAATGCTAATTTTTTTTGAAAAATAGATCTAGGATAAGATTGGGAAACTAATAGGTTTCACTACCAGAAAACTGATAAATACAAACGGAAATACCGAGGGAATATTTCCATCGGTAAATTTCCAAGGGATTTTACCGACGAAAATATTCCCTCGGTATATACCAAGGGAATTACGGTGGGAAAAAAATTTAAAACAAAGCAAAAAAAATGATGATGTGTCAGTATTTACCAACAGATTTACCGGCTGAATTTATTCCATCAGTAAATCTGTCGGTAAACTTGTTTACACTGTTCATCATGTCAATTACAAAGGTAATCACCGACGAACAAAATCCATCGGTATTTTCTAGAGAACTCCATAACTGTTCACTTTCCAATTACACTGTTAATTGTTGTTCTTTACGGACAAAATCATCGATGGAATGAAAAGTCATCGGTGTTATTTGGCGGTTTTCTGAAAAAATTCAATTGATTTAAAATTTTCATTTAAATATTACAGATGGAATCACCAACGGACTGAAAAATCATCGGTAATTGTTGGCGGTTTCTGAAAACTTTTTACGAAATTGAAAATTTAAATTAAATATTATCGATGGAATAATTAAAAAATATTAATATTCAATTATCCGTCGGTAAATCCATCGCTAACGCGCCCCAATAAAAAGCCTGAGTCCCTTTATTTCACAAGAGACAGACTTATTTCTTCTTCTTCTACTACTTCTTCTTCTTCTTCTTCTTATTCTACTTCTACTCCTTCTTCTTCACTTTATGTAAAAACCATCAATATCTATTGCTTTCTCTTCTTTTCTCTCCTCATCTCCTTCTCTTTTCCTCCATGCTCGGGTATGTCTTCTTCTTATTTCTTCTTTTATCCTCTTAGGTTTTTTTAATTAATATGCTTTACAAAATTTTTTTTTCTCTCCTTAGCTTCACTTGCAACAAAATTAAGGTAAGATTTTTCTTCTTTTTTCATGATTTTTTTCACTATATTTGTTTTTTATTTTATTTTTAATTTTTTTGTTCTTAATAATTGTATAAATGTTGTTGTGAGATTTTTTTTTCACATGAGATCAATTTTTAGTTGATTTATTTATAGGATTTTTAAATTTTTAGCAATTGCAACTTCATTTTTTTTCTATGAATTTTTTTAGTTGAATTTATTTTTTAGTTTTATTTATTTGTTGCAAATTTGTTTGAGTTGATTTTCTTATTTTTTTAAGCATTTTGAGTACATATTATACAGCGTTGATTTATGTTAATTTAATTATTTTATAATTTTATAAAATGAATTTTTTTAAAATGTTTTTAAATAATTACCGACGGAATTGCGGATGGAATTTCCATCGGTAAATCCATTGGTAATAAAAAAATTATTACCAAGGGATATACCGACGAAATGAAGCGAGTAATTTAATTTTTTTATTTCTGATGGATTTACCGACGGACAATAAATTACCGATGAACGATTCACCGACGGAGCATTTCCGTTGGTAAATTAATTACCGACAGAATATGTGTCTTATGCCGACGGAAAAATTCCATCGGTAAAACTGTTAAATCTTGTAGTGTTTTTGAAAACAGGAATTAAACCTAAACATTAATAACAAGGACAAAATAATTATAATGAACAATTCAGGGATTCAATTGAAAAAAATTAAAATAAAGAGAGCAAATTTCAATTAGGTTAAAATCAATTACAATTGCATAAATTGTGTAACCAAAGATCAAATTAAAGAAGAGAGCAAATTTCAGAAGTCTCATGATGTCATTTGGTAGCCTAATTGAAGAAGAAAACGGAAGTTTTAGGAAAAATTATGCAAATTTATAAGCTAGTGACCTAAATGCAAAATATGAAAAGTGTGGGTCCTAATTAACTCGGTTAGTGGTCTAGTTGAAGAAACAAAATTGACATATTGTGCCAATTTGTCTAAAATTAAAAGAATTAAAGGTCCAAAAACTACATTGAAATACACACTAAAATATATAGGGGGACCAAATCAAAGTGGATTGGGGATGAAATTCAAAGATAAAGGTCTAATAGAGGACCAAATTGGGAATTTTCAAAATCAAGGGCTAAAATGAAAAGCATGAGGAAATGAATGGGTCAACTTGAAATTAACCAAAATAATATTGTTTCAATTATCATAATCCAATTTTAATCTCTAATTTTATAACAAAAATCTAAAATCCAAAAACAAATACGTTTTTTCAGTAAATTTAGTCAATTTTAATTATTTTGTGTCAAATTAAGTTAAAGAAAATCATAAAAAGTTGAAAATACAAAACGTTTAAAAGATAAAAATAAAAAAAATATAGTTAAAGGTAAAATTGACTTAAAATACACAATTTTAGGAACTAAGAATTAAACTAGAATAAATGCGCAAATTAGAAAAATCCATTACTTGAATGTAAGAATTAAATCAGAGAATATTCAAGATTTAAAACTTCAAATGAAATTTAAAAATCCAAAAGTTAGGGACTACAAGGAAAAGGTAGAAGTATTCATGAGACCAATTAAATTGTTATCCAACTTTATTTCAGTTTAATTAAATCAAATTAATTTAGTCTAGACTAATTGTGTATAATTGATTCAATTTTGTCTAAAGTAATTTATATTTTAGTTCAATTAAATCCAATTGAATCAAGCAATTAAATTTTCCAATTCCAACTCCACAATCCCTCGAACCAACCAAATTCATTGAAAATTTAGGTAGAAGTCAAGCCATCAAAACCAATAATTAAATTCAGAATTACAATCTTCAATATTAATCCCTCAATCCCAATAACCTGACCAAATTCATTCACCAATTCCAACTCAAATTTTCAGTTACAATCAAACCATTAAAATCCATATTTTCTGCCCTATAACCATCTCTCTCATAGCTAATAATAACCTCAAAAAATTGGTTCAAACTCACTTAATCAATTTCCATCACAAACCCAAGATATTTTTGTTCCTCTTCAACCAAAAACACCACCGCTCTAACTAGCTTCACTCATATGCATAAATTTTCAACCATTTTCTAACATTTTTACCCTCGAATGTCAATTTTAAACCCTCAAAAATGAATATTTTTGTTATTTGTGTATTTAATCCTATGTGTGTCAATGTTTCTTGGTGATTTGTATTTGTAGTACGGGTACAAATATTGTAAATAACATTATCCTAATAAGAAGAGTAAAAATAAATAAATAAATGACTTTATTTATTTTTGCAAATTTTTTTATATAGATATGATAAATTGTTTAGGTCGGGTCAGCATTAGGGGTGTTCAAAATAACCGATTAACTGAGAAAACCGATAAAACCGAAGAAAAATTAACCAAAAAAACCAAACCAAAATTAAAAACCGATTAAACCGATTTAAAAAACCATAAATGTTAACAGGTCCGGTTCGGTTTCGGTTTTGACCCAGAAACCGGGCCAAACCGAACCGGACTCATCAAACAATTAAAAAAAAGTAGTATAAATAGTTAAATTAACCTAATCGGCCTCCCTCCCTAACCCTAACATCTCATTCTCACCTCAGTTCTCACAAAGCCGCTCCTTCCTTCCCACTTCCAACAGAAATTCCCAATCTTTCTTGATAATTAATTAACTATCTTCCTTTCCCAGAAACCTTCTTCATTTAAGCAACGACAGCAAGGTAAATTCCATCTTCTTTGATTCTTTGTTTCGTGGGTTTGAAAGTATATTCTAAGTATATTCCATCTTCATCTTCATCTTTCCCAGAAACCATCTCCATCTTCATCTTTTCCAGAAACCGTCTCTATCTTTCAGGCGTTTTTATTTTAGCAACGACAGTAAGGTAAATTTCATCTTCATCTTTGATTCTTTGTTTAGTGGGTTTGAAAGTTTATTTTAAGCCTATTCCATCTTCATCTTCATCTTTCCCAGAAATCGTCTCCATCTTTCAGGCTTCATCGTTTAATTCCATCTGTTGACTGTTAAAAGGTAAATTTCTGTTACATACTTCTTTTATTCCATATATATTGCTTTAGATTTCAAATAATCAGTTGAGTGTTGACTGTTGCTTTAGTTGCTTTAGTCTGGGGCTCTGGATAACGTGATTTCAAATAAGCTCCATGTTTTCCTTTGTTGAACATTATACTACTATACAATTCTGTATTGGTTGCATTCTGAGGGGATTTGGATGTTTCTCGTGAAAACTCTGCCATTACGTCATATGTGATACGTTATCTTTGCATCGTAGGAGATGGCTTAAGTTATTTTAGACTCTGCATATTAGATTCAGTGATTAATGAGTCAATTGGTTGGAAGTTGCTTAATTCCAATCTTAGTAATGTTGTCATTGGCTTGTTACGTGTCTTTTCTCTATATATTGTTGCTTGTAACATTTTTTAGAAATATACATGACAAGCACTAGCACCATGTATTGTTATATATATCAGTTGTGAATTCTATACATGTCCTGAGAAAAAGTTGCAAGAGGTTTGCAAATGTTATTCTTCATTTGTGATAGTTTGTAAACATGCTATACCTAAATATCAGAACATTTTTTGAATTACTCCAAACAAACAACTGAATCCATTTATGATTTTTTGCTTAACATATAGATGGTTGTTGCTCAAACTTAACGTGAGTGGGTTTATTCCAAGTATCTTTTGTTTACTGCTATGTATTGCAAAATATATCATAGGCTTTTTTTCTTCCTTTTAAAATTTTGCATTGCTAATTTTTTAATAGTCGAACTGTAATATATTGCTAATTTGCTAGTGTTTTTTTTTAGAATTATCCTTGCTGGATCTTTTGGCTTTTGCTGTTGCTGGAAGTTTTGGATGTTGTTGCTGGTGCTGGATTTTTTTCTTCAAATTATGCCGAATGTTTATGATAATTTATTACTTGTTGCAATTTGCTATGTATTTATTCGCTAATGTAAACTTTTTTAGTGTGAACACCTCTTTTAATTTGAGGTGCCCAAATTTGATCATGTATCTTGCATATTGCAATAATTTGAATTTTCATAACTTATTTCTTTGCATATTAAAGATAGTAAGATAAAACATTTCAAATTTATTGTTACTATAAGCATTTCAAAAAAATTTCAATTTATTAAAAAGCTTATAACAAAATTAATCAAATTACAACATTTTAAAAAGTTTTGATTAAAAAACTTATAAATTTAGCCCAACAAGAAAATTGAACAGCCCAATTTAATTTAAACCCATTAAAAAACAGTAAAAAAAACCCATTAATTTAATGATTAAGTTTCCCAGTTTTTAAGCTGCAAAACTGGATTCAACCGAACCGAACTGGTTCGGTTCCAGAATTCGGTTCGGTTCGGTTTAAATTTTTAAAAATATGAGTTACTTGGTTCGGTTGGTTTTTATTGTTGAAACCGAACCAAACCGAACCATGTTTAAGGGACAAAAATCATTTTTAAGTCTCATTTTTTAGGGAACCGATGTCAAAATCATTGTGAATGGTTAAATTGACAAGTCTGTATTTTTAAGGGACAAAATGTCAAAAAGCATTCGCATTAGCTAATTTGTAGAGTCTTTTATTTTTAGAGATTCACATCAAATTTTCCACAAATACAATTAGAAATTAAATCAAAATATAAATTGAAAATAAGCTAAAAATAACTACGATAAGTAAAGACAATCAAAAAGATAAATTTAGATGAAGATATATTGTAAAGGTAACCTTCCATAAAAAAAAAAATAATACGGTGAGGATTACGTTATTTTTCTATTAAGTATAACTAACACTTTACGTAAATTTCAAGAATTAGTGTTAATTTTGAAGATGTTTAGTTTTCTTAAATTTAGCAACACTAATTTTCTATTTTATTTTAAAGAGTCTCATTTATATCCGTGGTGTGAAAGCATGGCGTAACATCAATAAAAGAAGAAACCCTAATTCCATATCGAAAACAACATGTCGTTTTGGTGTTAAGGATAGAAACGATGCGTCGCTCACTATGTTCTTCTGCCTAAAACAGCTTCTTCGCTAGTGTGGGCGAGCCCCTTTTATCTTCTTCAATCTCCTTATTTAGTACTCAATGATCATCCAATTTTGCTCGCTGACACTCACCCCCTGAATGCAGGTCAAAACCCTAAGATACCTGCATTCAGATTTCAGTTGGTTTTTTTATCATGTTTTTCTCCCGCTTCCAAACTTTGGAGTTGGTTCTTTGAACTTGGTAGGTCTAATGTAGCAGCAGATTCTCTTAAGGTAGCAAGGACCTAGAACTCTTCAGCAACATTTAGCAATCACACTACAATAGCTTATTCCCTAAGATACTCGAGATATCGGCAGTAAAAACATCAACGACAGTACCATGTTTGTTCCTAAGCTTCCCTCTCTTTTTTTCAAGTACTTTGTATTTGGTTCTCTTTAACATTACATGTGTGTTTAGTTTTTGTTAGCAATATGTGCATGAATATGAATGTAAAGAAATAAAAAACATCAGTTTGAAGAAAGACCTATTCTAACAATGTGGAGTTGTTTAGTTATGGTAGATTTGGCTTTTGATTATAAATTAACATGACGTTGATGTGTTGTGTTGTCTTATTTTTGTACATTCATAAGTAGAAGGAAGTCTGGGTAAAAGACCTCAAGCATCAAAAAAGTTAGAGTCATTAAGGCATTCAAGCTTGAGGAAAGGACATTTTCTCTTTCACATTTATGTCTGTCAATTTGATAGAAGGGACACGGGAGCTTAAAGGTGGTTGTTATGATGGCTCGGCTCGGTTGGGTATGTCCACTACCATTTGATTCTGGACTTTGTTAACTAGGAGCTCAAAAACTTAGTTCATAGGTTTATTTTGGCATATGTTCAGCTATAGGTTTTCATGAGACTAGGCATGATTATTGTAGTTTAAAAATCATGTTTTTTCTCTTGGTTTGGAGGGTATGATCAGATTTCGGTTTCTTCCATGCTAGACCGAGTGGTTTGACTTGGAAATCTAGGGCTCTTCTCGTTAGGTTTTTTATGTTGATCATCTTAGATATTACATGTGGTGTTTATTTCCTTTTTGTGAAGTATGACCACATTTGATTCTTGATATTCGTTGTTCCAGGACTTGGTTGTGTTTGTGTCAAGGGTTTTTTGTGCCCTCAATTAATTTTTAATGTTATCAAAATTAAATAGTCATAAAATCAAAATTCTTATGAAATCTTTTATTTTTAGGTATTAATATTAAAATCTTCTTTAAAATTCAAAATTTAATAAAATCTTTTATTTTTTGGGACTAACATTAAAATCTTCTTTAAAATTAAAAGATTGGTGAAATATCTTATTTTAGAGATTAACATAAAAAATTCTGTTAAAGTTCTTATTCCGATAAATTTTTTTATTTTTAGGGATTAATTTTTTTTGGGAAAGTCTCTTATTCTTATAAATGTTTAATTTAAATAAATTACAAATAAAATTATAATATTATAATATAGAATAAATTTAAAGAAATACATAGAAAAAATAATTTTTCATTCTGAAAATACGTGGTAAAGAAGCGGTAAAGGTAATATTTATCTTCTGTTAAACATATCTAACACAACATTTGAATTTCTAAAAACTAGTTTCTATTTTAAAATTTCTAATTTTAATTTTCTTTAATTACTGGTTTACGAATCCGATTATTTTATTTTCTCCCGCGTTAACTCTTGTCGTGCTTTCGTCATGGTGTGATAGGGGACGTGTAAATGATTGGTATGGCCTCGAACATAAATGATCTCTGCTGCAAATCAACTCTTTAGATTTCTGTGCCTGTGAATTGACAATAAAATTCTTGTGTGTGTAGATTAAATTACACTTTATGATAGGATACTATATGGCCACGGGGTGCAGAGTAAAAAATGTCATTTACTATAAGTAATACAGCTTAGCTTTAGCAGACAACTCATTTGAGCAGACAGAGCATTGAAAATTTTATCTTAAATTTATTGTCGAAGGACAATGATGGTTCTGCAATATGTGAAAATTGCATTGTTTCTAGACTTGCTTTAATGAGTTCCGGTGCTTTATTCGATAAAAAAAATAAAATAAAAAAAAAAATAAAAATGACAACATTGTGTAAGGCAATAATGGTTTTTCGAACACATTAAAAATTAATTTAATTTTTATAAAAAAATAAAAGCAATTTATGTTTCATTGAACATTGTGAGTAGAAATAAAGTGGGTTAAAATAGTGTTTCCTTTTTTTTTTTGTTTCGGTCATTTTTTTTTTGTTTCGGTTATGATTTGTTTTTTTAAATTTTTCTCTTCAATTTTGTATTAATTGAGTTTTGAAATTGATAATTTATTTTGATTTTTTTTATATTGTTATCGTGATCTCAGAAAAACAAACCATTATCAAGTTAGTGCTCAATTTTATTTAAAAAAATTAGATTTTATTGTTTATAAGAGATTGAAAATGAGGAGGTCATGATCGAAACAAAGAAAAAAAAGGGTTGCCTTATAGTTTCTTGAAAATTATGATGTGTACTCTAGTCTTCTTTCTCTATTATTTTTTGGCTTTGGTCATTGAAAAACTTTTTCTTTTCAATTTTATTATTCAATGTTGTATTGATCATCATTTGAGGTTAATAATTTATCTTGATCTACTTTTTAAGTGGTTATTTCAATCTCAATAAAATATTTTAACATTGGGTTGGTGCTCAATTTCATGAAAAAAAATCTGATTTTATTGTTTGAAAAAGATTAAAAATGGGGGAACAAAAATTGAAACAAAGAAAAATCAAGATTCCATTCTTTAAAAAGAAAGAAAGAAAGAAAGAAAATGGTGTCAGTACATTGTTGCTTGATTTTGTCTTAGGATATTTTCAAATATCTTTTTTGGTCTTTTACTTTGGAAATTAAATAGTTTAGTTCAAAATTTAATTTAGTTCACATTTCAGTCTACAAGTTTAAGAGGGGAGAGGTCAATAAAAAAAGAACAATGAGAGAAAACGAGGTCAGTTGAATGGATTTTGATGAAAAAATCTTGAAATATGGTGTCAAGGTGTTTATTTTGACAAGATGAGTGTCATTATGGTGATTTTGATGAAAAAAATCAAGGTTAAAAGAGATTTTTATTCCAATTTAATTTTTTTTTCTTAACCATTCTTTCAATTGTTACTTTAAATAGATTGTTGCAGTTTATCTTTAAATTTTAGAAAAATAAATTGTATTTTCATGATGCATTTATAAACATAAAATTAATTTTACATAGCGACCAAATTAATCTCTAAGATAAAAAAAATAAAACAAAAACAATAGTCAAAGTAAAATATTTACATCACTACCAAAAAAATAACGAATACAAACAACCAATAGATTTTTTCAATCACTATTTTACGGTGATATTTACTAACCGAAGTTTTCCATCGCTAACTTCATTGGTAAACACCAACGGAAATATGTCATCGGTATGTATTAAGGGAATCGCAATCAGAATAAAAAGAATAAAAAAAAACCAAACAGTGTGATGAAGTTTAAGTTTTTATAGGCGGAATTACAATGAGATTCAAACAGGTAAACTATATAGTGACATGACACTAATACCGATAGAATGGTTGACTAAGCATAGTAAACTGTATAGTCACCATAAGAATAATTTCATTAGTAAATCTATCGGTAATATTTAATATATAACCTAACGCTCGACCCTCCTCTCCCCCTCATTCATTTTTACTTCTTACTTATAAAACTTCTTTACAACATAACAGCTTCCCCCCCTCAATCTCAACACAACTCAACCTCTCACAACTTTTTCAGTCACAACAACACTCTGTTTGTCAGCGTCCGTGTTCTAATTGAAATTTTATTGAGGATTCTTCACCTTAACTAAGTAAATCTACCTTTTTTAAAATTTGTACACAATTTTAAATGTTAATTTTTTTTTCATATTTTTATAGTATATGTATTTTGTTTGAGTGTTTACTTGTTTTATTGTTTTTTATCAAACAAACTTGTTGTATGGATTTATGATTTGTACATGTTATAGTTTGTTTTAGATTTTGTAAAATTATATTTATTTGTAAAATGTTGAAACTTATGTCGAATTACCGACTTAGATGTTTTGTGATGAAATAATTAATGACTTGTTTAATAAATCCGGTTTATATTTTATCAATTTCATTTATGAGATGTAATTTTTGTAAATGTGTACAAATTTGTATCTACATAGATAATTGATAATTAATTAAGAGAAGTATTAAAATAGATTGAATAATCTTGATCTAAACCAATATTTTTGCTAATTTATTTAGTTAACGAAGTTAATTAATACATGTTGTTATCATTATTTGATATAAATTCAATTAAAGTGATGGATGATCATTCATGGATATATCGAGATTCACCCCAAGGATTTTTGAGGATGGATTATTGTAATGGAGTTTAGGGTTTTATTAATTACACAATATTTAATCCGAGAAATATTAGTGGAGGTGGTATTAAGTGTCTATGCAAGAGGTGTAAAAATAAAAAGTATCTCAATCCAGATGTTGTAACGACGCATCTTATATAAAAAGGGTTCATGGAGGAAGACATGTGTTAGTATGCACACGGGGAACTATTTGTTCCTCACGAGACCATGGTAGAAAGGATGATTGGGTCAACTTCTAGTGCCAGCAACGTGCATGAAGTTGTAGATGACAATAGTAATCCTTATAGGACTATAATTATGGATGCAATGAGAATGAATCGGGGTTATGTTGGTCAATGTCCAATTATAGATGAAGAATCTAATACAAACGCGGTTAGGTTTTTTAATCTTTTAAAATATTATGATGAACCATTATAGGATGGTTGCACAAATCACAGTAAATTATTGGTCATTGCACATGTGTTCACCATCAAGTTGAATCACGGGTTGAGTGAGGCTGGTTATGACAGAATTGTCGAATGAGTGAGAAGCATTTTACGTCAAAAGAACAGGTTGAAAGAGAACTTTTATGCTGCTAAGTCCATGATAAAACCCCTCAGTCTAGGATACCAGAAAATTGACATATGTCCAAACTTTTGCATGATGTACTACCTTGAAAATACTGAGCTCACTGAGTGCAAAACATGGGGCATTCCCATTATAAACCTAGAACTAGCAGGGGAAGGATTTTTGTCACATATAAAAAACTTAGATACTTCTCAATCACACCTAGACTGCAGAGGTTATTCATGTCACCAAAGACTGCTGAGCATATGACATGGCACTAATCACATGATACGGTGGATGGAGTGATGGTGCATCTTTCTAATAGTGAAGCATGTAAACACTTTAACAATGAGCATCCTTACTTTTCAGCTAAATTAAGGAACATGCATCTTGGGTTATGTACAAATAGATTCAATCCATTTAAGACATTTTCTAGTCCTTATTTTTGTTGGTTGGTTATACTCATGGTTTACAACTTGTCATTAGGGATGTGTATGAAGCCGGAGTTTATGTTTTTATCTACGGTCATACCCAGTCCTAATAGTCCGGGATGAAATATAGATGTTTGTCTTCGACCATTGCTTGATGAGTAGACATATTTGTGGTCATCGACTTTAACTTATGATGTATCAATGAAACAAAATTTTCTTATGAAGGCAGCTTTGATGTAGGCTATCAATGGATTTTCAGCTTATGGAATGGTTTATGGTTGGAGCACACATGGAAAAATAACATATTCATGCTGTATGAAAAATAATAAGACATTCACGCTAACAAATAATGATTAAACATCTTTTTTTTACTGTCACTGACAGTTCTTGCCAACGGATCACAGAAAGAACAGAAAAGATTTTTTTATTGGTAGAGTTGAAAAGGATGTTGCACCGCCGCATCTTTCGGGTGAAAAATTTTGTAATGTGGTGTCAGATTATGATGACATTATGTTTGATTTTCAATTCGGTAAGAAGAAGTTTACTGGTTTTGGTTTGACCCATAATTGGGTAAAACAAAGTATTTTCTAAGAGCTTTCTTATTGGAAAACCAATCTTCTCTGCCATAATATTGAAGTCATGCATATAGAAGGAGACATGTTCGAGAATATTTTCAATACGATCATGGACGTGAAAGGGAAGACAAATGACAACATTAAGGCTAGAATGGATATAAATTTGTTTTGTCACTGTAAAAATATGGAGTTGGTTTATGTTGTGTCGCGGGTCGCAAAGCCTAAAACAAGTTTTGCCTTAAACAAAAATGCACAGCTACTTATCTACCAATGGCTTAAGAGCCTGCATTTTCCTGATGGATATGCCTCGAACATATCAAGGTTGGTTAATTTGGAGGATTGAAGATTGTATAGAATGAAGAGCCATGCCTACCACGTATTTATGCAAATACTCATTCCTTTAACTTATCGGGATTTATTGCCAAAAAAGATATGGGATGCACTCATGAAGATCGGTCATTTCTTTAGAGATATATGCTCCAATAAGTTATAGAAACAGCACATTAAAAGGCTTGAAATGAATATCATCCAGACAATATGCGAACTTGAGATGATATTCCCTCCATCGTTTTTTGACTCAATGGAGCATCTACCCATATATTTACCGTTTGAGGTAAAAGTTGGAGGGCCAGTCCAGTATATAGATGGACATATCTATTTGAGAGGTTAAAGATTACACATGCAAAGTAATTAAAAACTTATTTTCATTGTTTTCTATAATTGAAAACATTCGTTTAATTCCATACAGGTACTTGTTCAACCTTAAGTAAAAAGTTAAAAACAAGGCGTATGTTAAAGCTTCGATATGTGAGGCCTAAATTGTTGAAGAGATCTCAATATTTATTTTGTACTATTTTGAGCCTCAAATAAGAACAAGAATCGATTGCGTTACAAGACATGATGTTAGTGGTGAAGTGCCTTCGAATGGGAACTTGTCAATATTCTTTAATCTTAGATGACCAGCACCAAAAAGTATTGTCAAGGAAAGATATTTATATGAATAGAATTCAAACAAGCACATAATTATACGTTATTTAACTATGATGAACTGAGACCTTTTATTCAGTAAGTGTACTACTTAAACTTTGTTATCTATGAACTATTTCTCTCTTGTAATATCACAAACTCATACATTGTTGAATACCTCGTAGACAACATCGTCAATATTTACTATCTAAAAACTCACAACTGACCAAATCCCAAATCTTTCAATTACAAAATGAACAGTTTTCCACGTGGTTTAAAACACATGTAAGTACTTTTAATTATCATTATCTATTGGAATATTTGATTTTGTTACACATCGTCAATATTCATTATTCATTGTTGTACTTTATGTTTCAGGTTTATAAATTAAAAGGGAATGTTAGTGTTACATTGTTTATACTAAGTCTAGGTCCTGAAAGAAAGGTGAAGTGTTACAATGGGTATTTTGCCGATGGATATGTGTTTCATACTGAAGAATATGAACTTTCTACACATAACAATAGGGTTTGTGTTAAAGGATCGACTTCTAATGAGTTTAGAATTGACTATTATGGGAAATTAAAAGAGATAATTGAATTGCAATATCATAGTGAGCATAATATAATATTTTTATTTAAATGCTATTAGTATGACACCACTGACAGAGGAATCAGAGTAGATCCCTATCATAGTTTGGTTGGAATTAATTCAAAAGCTAGACTCTGAATTGTCCATGATGTCTTTGCTTTTACCAAGCAATGCTAGCAAGTTTATTACACATAGAATTGGCTATTATGGGAAATTAAAAGAGATAATTGAATTGCAATATCATAGTGAGCATAATATAATATTTTTATTTAAATGCTATTAGTATGACACCACTGACAGAGGAATCAGAGTAGATCCCTATCATAGTTTGGTTGGAATTAATTCAAAAGCTAGACTCTGAATTGTCCATGATGTCTTTGCTTTTACCAAGCAATGCTAGCAAGTTTATTACACATGCACCCCTTCCTTTAGAAAGGATTGTTCAAGAGTTGATTGGTTATCCATATTAAAAACCAAACCCAAGAGTCGTGTTGAGGTTGTTAAGGATGAGAATGATGAATCAAATGTGGGAGATGATTTCTTTCAAGTTAGTGGGTTAATTGATCCATATCGAGCTTGCTTCATCGATTGACTTAGAAGAAAATTCAAATTTTCACATCGCCGATAATATTTTTGTTGATGTTGACACTGAGGAGTTGAATGTTGTTCTAAGCTTCAGCAGACAAGCACAAGTCAATAAAGATGATGATACCAATGAAATCAACGTAGAAGATTACGATGGAGCTGACGATGAGTCAATTGAAGAAGAAAAGGACAAGTCTAGTCGTCCCCAGGACCGTAGGGCTAATAAGGGGGTGCACGTGTACCACTCATCTGTGATCTAATATCTATGACCATTCAGTGAAGTTTTTCATAATCTGCAGAGAGTCGTTTATATTTTTCATTGAGATGGGACGTACGTTTTTGCACTCCTTGATCATACAAGGTCGTGAATTTCAAGGACTGAGTGCTCAGGACCAATTGCGAGCTCTCAACAGTTGAAACACTACAGACTGTTTGCAAGTTCTCGGTTGTAGTGTTGGAGAGTCTATACAACCGATTTCTATCGGGTCCACTGGACAATCTTGCCTCCAACCATAAATCCATATTGAAATCTGGGTTAGTCGAAGGATTGTCCCAATATATCTCCTTCAATCGGCTATTATATGCCTCCTAGAAATAAAAAATGAAATCATCAAATTCAAGAAAATAATAACTTAAGAAAGAAAATAGATGAAAACCAATGTACCACAAAGTATTGAGCTCAACTGTTGACGAATTGCTGCACTTTTTTTTGGCGGTCCTCACTCCGCACATACGTTTCCATAAAAAGCTCCATTGAGCTTGACTCATGTCCAAGAGTCGTAGCCTGTAAAATAAAAATATTGTTAATTAAATATATTTATGAATAAACAACAAATTAAATAAAACTAGACGCGATTAAAATAAATCTTACCATCCGCTTCGCATGCGAAATGAATGGAACAGAGCTGTCGGTATGCATGGTAACTGAATCATGAATTTGCCGACTTTTGTTCCTGCATTGGAATGTGACCGTCGTGTGAAATGCTCAAATGTCAAATGCTAATATATTCCGCCCATATATTTTCTGGGATGTATGGCGGACTGAAATCCTTCCAAACTGTCACGTCATTCTAGCCTGGTAGAGCACTTTCTCTGGCATATTTTTTAGATTTCATTTACACCTCGTACCAAAAATCATGCAATCTATATGGTACAAATGTATAATATATAAGTAAATGACAAAAAAAAATTTAATATTTGGAATTAAAAAAATTAACCAAATTTTGATGTTATCTAGTTGCGGCGTGATTCTCCTAAAGCCTATTAATAACATTATCATTTGCTCTATCCCACTCAAATTTAGCCTTGCAGTAAAAATTTATAAAAAATTTCAATAATTTCAATAAAGTAAATGAATTAATATAATAAATAGTAAAAATTATAAGTTAATACTAACCTTAAATCTTATAAACCATGTATCGACCTGCGATTTCCATTTAGGATGTTTGGAAACTTGGCTTCATTGAAATAATAGAATTTCCATTGACGATTCAAATGCTGATGTTATTATTCAGGCAACATCAATGTTTGTGAACCTGAAAATTGATAAATTTAATGAAATATTATTTGTTCATAAATTGTTAATCTTAAAACAACTCAAAGTAAAACAAACTTATATTGAAAGGTCGTCCTCAATGAAATATTTCATTAAATGTGAAGGGACCCTGCCTCTATTTTACAGCATCGCACTCGAAAAGGCAGCGTTGTGAGTCGACGCATGTGCTTCAGGTGCCTCTTAATCGCTAGCACCTAATGAGACGTTGTTGTCATCATTGCTATTAGAAGAACTAGCACCGATCCTATGCTCATGATATGCAATTGATTTTTCCCTATGCATCTACACAAATTTACAGAAAAAAAAATAAACAATTTTGATTTTTTTATAAAAATTCGGCAGCACCTCCCCTATACAAGAAACTACCTAAAAGTTTTAATCTTGTAAAAAGAAACATATATGCTACAAATTAGTATATTTTATTTTATTTTTACCAATAATTTTGAACAATTCAATTTCATTGAAAATTCACATTTTTTACGTGATAATATTTTTAATCCTAAATTGACAAGAGTTTTTTTAATTAAATTTAATCATATATATTCAATTGAAATTGAACAACAAATTTCAAAAATACAATTAAAATTCAACATAAGTACTACTTCATAAAATTATAAATAACAAATAATTAAAAAAAAACATAGACAAAAAATAAAAAATAATACAAAATCAAATATAGGCCTAAGAAATGAAAAATTCTTACCTTAATGGCATGCTTAATTTCAAAGTTGAACAAGGTGTGATACAAAAAAAAAAAAAATACATTGTTAAAAAACCTTAGAAAAGAAGAAAAATAAGATGACAATACTTAAAAACATTTACCCACGTATGCCTGTTGGTTGTGTTGAGAGAAAGAAATCTTGATTTCTAACCTTAATGTTTGAGAGACAAAATGTAATAGTAGAGAATTTGAAGAAAAACTTAGATTCAGCCGAGCGAAAAAATGAAGTCTTGATACGCTCACTGTGCTTTTATATTATGTTTTACGGGCGAGACTTATTGATGGAATATGAAATATTATTATTTTTAAATAGTTCATCGGTGATTTTGTCTGTAAAATCCTTTTGAAATTTTTGTTTGGTACTAAAATTTTCAAAAACCCCTTTGATTTTTTTTTTCATTTCATTCGTAATTCCATTGGTAAAATAGTAAATAGTTAACAGTCAGAAATTCATTAATTACCAGCACGTTGAAGTTCGCAGTCCGTTAGTGATTCCACTAAGAAACCTGCAACTCAATCAGTAAAAGCATTAAGTGCCAACGCGTTGTAATTCACAGTCCGTTGGAGATTCTGTTGGCAATATGAAAACTTTAATTGTGGTACATGTGCATCCCTTTATTAGCCCTACGGTCCTGGAGACAACTAGACTTCTCCTCCTCCTCTAACGCCACCTTTGTTCTAGTTTCATTGTATTTGAACGTATAAATTCGTAATAAATATTTGGCTTTTATAATAAGATAATTGATTTTTACATACTTGAAGTTTTTACAAATTTAATTTTTTTTAATTATTTTCTATTTCTGTTCCAAAGGTTTTTTTTTAAATATATTTTTAAATAATTAGGGATAGGATCACTGACAGAATAATTCTATCGGTATTTTCTAAAGAGTTTGAAAAGAATTACTGAAATGCCACAATAACTGTTACATAATTGACGAAATAATTTTGTCAGTATATTTTAGAGAGTTGAAAAAGAATGACTGAAATGCCACAACAACTGTTACATCACTGACAAAATAATTTTGTCGGTATATTCCATAGAGTTGGAAAAAATTACTGAAAAGCCATTGCAACTGTTACATCACCGACAAAATAATTTCGTCAGTATATTTCAGAGAGTTGAAAAAGAATTACTGCAAATATCACTGCAAATCACCAAAGGAATTATTCCATCAGTATCTTTCAACGGGTAAATGTTTTTTTGGTGCACATTGTCCGTTTTTGAAACCATTGGTAATTTTTTTTTATTAACAAAGGATTTACCACAACCTAGAAATTACTGAGATTTTTTTTCAATGACTTGAATTCGTCTGTAAATCCGTCGGTAAAATAATCACCGATGGCATATTAGAATAAACACCGACATAATTCTTCGTCGAGAAAACTATTAAATGTGGTAGTGCATATGCATTTATTTTTTACTTCTTACAAGAAAGATGAACTTTTTTATTTTATTGTTTAGTTAGCATTACAACTCTATTTTTACTTATTAATTCAAATATTTTTCAATTTATTTAATTAAAGATAAATATTATCTTTCTATTTTTCAATTAAAAATAAATCATGATACTACAAAAAAACACATTCATAACATCGGCACCTTCTTCTCTTGCTTTAACTTCGAATTCTACCTACATGCAGCATGGGTGCACTAGATAGTAAGATTTCAAATGAATTATTTCAAAATTTACAAGAAAATAAATATAATTTGCTTACTTATTAGCCAATCATTTGGTAATAATCATTTTTTAACGCATTAAGATATTGACGAACTATTCCTTAGCACACGCCACCCACACGACAAAGTATAGTAAGCAACTCTTCCAAGGCTGTTGTAATAACTATATCATTGTATGTTATGTTACTGGTAGGATTAAATTTTTTTAATATAAAAAATATATTTAGGAATTGTTAATTTTTTTAGTAGAAAAAGAAAATTTAAATTTTATTGAGATTAATTTGATGTAACTTGATTAATTTAGTGGATTCAAAGACAACTCAGGTAACCAATAAATATATAGTTTGACTAAAAAAAAGTTCAAGACGACATGATTTTTTTAAAAATAAAAATATTAAAATAATAACATACTGGAATGATCTAGATTTAACCTATTAAATCTGCAACCCTAATCATGATAAAATGATAACCTATATAAAGCAAATAAAAAAGTTTTGAAGCTTAATTCTCAATCAATCCAATATTAAAAGATAAAATTCAAGAAAAAATCAATTAAAAATATCTAAAAAATAACTGGGTTAACCCAGGTTAATCAATCAAACTTGTGACCAATATCATGAGATTGAATTAACATCATAAAAAGTAAATCAAAATAAATTATAAAACTTAATTTCCAGTTAACCAATGTTGAAAGATGAAAACAAAAAACATACTATTAAAAAATGGACATAAAAAACACCTTGATTCATATTGGATAACTCGCCAAACCTATAATATAGGTCATGAGATTAGAATAACCTCGTAAAAAGCAAACAAAAAAAAATAATCCAAATCAACTTAGGTTAACTTATGAGGCTTGGATAGTCTTATAAAAAGTGAATCGCAACAAGTCATAAAGGTCAGCCCCGATCAAATCAAGTATTGAAGGATAAAATTAAAATTGAAAAGAAAATAGGTTGATTTGTTAAACTCACGACCTGAATTAAAAAACTGAGAAAACCCTATAAAGAATATATTGAATTGAATCCTGAAATCTAATCCTTAACGAACTAAATATTTAAAAATAAAATTAAAATTATAAAAAAATATTAATTAAAAAAACACCAAAAAGTAATTAAAATAAATAAATAATGTTTTTTAAGGTGTTGCAAGATAAAAGCGGTTTTGTTAATTAATTAATATTGGTGGTATAAAATTTTTTTGAATGATTCAAGCAAAAGAAACTGTTTGGAATTGGATTTCAAATGATATTTTATTAAATTTTAAAATTATTTTAACATATTAATATAAAAAATAATTTTTTAAAAATAAAAATATATATTTTTTAATATATTTCCAAATACAAAACACTTTAAAATTTTTTCTACTAATTTTCTCATAACACCACTACCGAAATGAGACTTTTGTAAATTCAACATAAGCTTAACTAATAATTTATTCACCTTTCTAGAAATTATTTAGCCAACTTTTCCTTGACACATGGCAGCTGTACTTTCCATCACTGAACCATTTTCAGAGGGGTGGTTGGCATATCCTGTCAAATGCATGGTCACAGCTTCCGGGTTTCCCTGTTTCCACACAAATTACCATGCGCAGTCAAAAAAGTTTTTATTACAGAGTCAATTAAGGACCCTCGGCCATATTAACACCAATATGCAGGTCAATAATAATTTTATTTTAAATAAATAAAAAATATATATTAAGTGTTTTAAATCTGATGATAATATCATATCCATTATTATTGGATCTGGTGGTTAAGCCATACACAAAATAACATTGAGTTTGAGTTTTATACTTGAGCTAGATCCAATATTCTAAAAAAATAAAATTAAAAATATCTTCAAATATTTTTTTAAAATATATATTGAGATAATATTTTTTTTATTTTATAAAATCTATTTTTTATATCATCACATCAAAATAGTACAAAAACATCAAAAAATATTTATTTCAAGTTAAGAAAAAAATTTCAAATTTTTTTAAAAGCATTTTTGAAAAGCAAAAACAAACATGTTTTAATAAGAAAATTCAACTCAATTT
>Ga0325411_1000250_pt1 | contig 54179 bp, 29 predicted proteins | sample PopdelMetagenome_13_FD_206181 | JGI IMG/M metagenome (GOLD analysis project Ga0325411, IMG submission 206181) | Populus deltoides microbial communities from Bellville, Georgia, United States - Xylem-PdIQD-R4 | ecosystem: Host-associated > Plants > Phyllosphere > Stem > Wood/Secondary xylem... | reverse complement strand
TGTTACTGTCTAACTTTGAACTGTTACTGTCTAACTTTGAACTGTTACTGTCTAATTTCCAACTGTTGCTGTTTAACTTTAAACTGTTACTGTTTGACTTTTCCAACCGTTACTGTCTGACTTTTCCAACCGTTATTATCTGACTTTGAACTGTTACTGTTTGACTTTGAACTGATAATGTCCAATTTCCAACTGTTACTGTCTGAATACTCATCAGATTTTTAACTATATCTAAAGTTCTAAAACTCCATTTTAACTGAGATTGATCTCGTTGGAAAACTAAGACACGAGGCTACTAGTTCTCTAGGGGAGGAGAACCCAGTTTCGCCTCCAAGATAGTCAAAATTGTTCATTTACTAATTAGTCCTACTGCCCTACATAATTAGTCACGACTCAGTCTCAGTTGGTAACCCATAACTGGAGTTCTACATTTTCAAATTGAGCAAGACCAGTTTCCTTGGTTAACTAACATTCAAATCTACAATTTATATGGGGAACCTAATCTTAATCCCCTCATCCTCCTATCTGAAATCTCATCGAAAGTTTGGAGACAAGTCTGTCCAGATTCGTCTCCCCCTCCCCGTCACACAATACTTTCATAAACTACATATCACACACATGAATTAACTTAATCTCAACAATAAGTACTTTTTCCCCAATTTATGTCTAAGAACCCTAACCTATGATTCAATACCAAGGCATCAATTCTTTATTGAATTTTAAAATGATTTTTTTTAAGATCATGTTTAGAATACCTTACCCGGTACAAATTAAGATTTTGATCTTCAACCAGTTGAAGATTTTCAACTCCCTCCTTTCTTTTCTTCTTGTTCAATTTCCCTCATGTCTTTTCTTCTTGTTCAATTTCTTGGTAATCCTTTGCTCTCAAATATTTATCCAATCTTTAAGCACTTAATCTTGGATGGGTTCTTGAAATTTTAGTGTTTCTCTCTTGATTTCTCGAGAATGGCTATAAAACTCCCTATTTTCTCTCCTTATGGTTCCTATAGATTTTTTTTTTTTTGTGAGGAGAGAGTATTTATACTCTATATTTTCCCTTATTTGCATTTAGACCCCATCTTTTCCTTTAAGTGTATTATTCTCTTCAATTAAATCCAACTCTCAACAATACCGGGTTTATTATAATGTCTCGAATTATTTCGCCGGAAATTTATATTCAAAAATTTCTAAATTTCTGTTTTTATTTAATCATATGCATGAATTTCTTCACTTTATTTATTTATTATTTTTCCCGGGGTTTACAGTAATAAAAAGAGTTTATACTATACTTATTTGAAATACTATTAGTGGATCCTCTAAACTTGACAATTGTTTTATCCTTGTTTAATCCTTACATCAATATCACATATCAAAAGTTCTCTTCAACTCCTTTTCATTTATTGTTTATAATTTTATATAGTTTACCTCCCTGTGGTTCGACCCCGGTCTTGCCAGTTTATTTTATAATTTTATATAGTTTACCTCCCTGTGGTTCGACCCCGGTCTTGCCGGTTTATTTATTACTTCGACACACTTGCATTTAGGATAAGACATCAATTTTTTGATCATGTCAGTTAGTTTCAAGAGTTGATGCGTTCTTGGGTACTATGTTTTGTATATACCAAGTATATGAAAGAACTACGATTGTTATGCTTTAAATAGAGAATAACGTTAATTTGGTTAACGATATTCGAGATGGATGATTGGGTTTGAGTATTGTAATTAGCCTTGGAAATTGATGAATTATTAAGGGTGGTATTTACATATCATATCAAAATACTCATAAATTCACATTCATGTTCTAGTCTCATTGTCATCACGAGTTCATACGAGAGTGCCGAACAACAAGTTAAACAACTAGTACTTTCGTTATCCTGACTTCATGTAATTTACACAACTAGTACTTTAGTATATTATTATATTGGGTGATGGATTGTTATGCTTTCCAATTGTCTTCCTATTTGTTTCCTAGGGAGCTTCTCCCTTTTTTCTGATCTTTTGTATTTATTTTTCTTTATTATGTTGTTTTCAGCTTTGTAACTTTTGATCTATAATATATTCTTACAATTGATAAAAGAAAGAAAAAGGAAGAAGAATACCACATACATATATTCATAAGCATTATATCTACATGATCGCATATTCACATCCGTGTTCCATTTCATTTTGTCATTACAAGTCTTTACAAAAAGGGTCAGATGATTAATTGAGTGATTTACACATCTATTCATATAGAAATCATATCACCCATAACATGCGAATATATAATTCTTTTCAAATGAGTGAGTCGTTAAATGGATTTCCTTACGCACCATTTTGGTATGATGTCCCTGTTACAGGATAAGGTAATTTCAAGCATTATAGGCAATTTAAAAAAACATAATAAAGCAATATTAACGTTACATTTCATTTATGGACCAAAAGAGAATTTTTTTTTTTTAATTCTCCTTATGTAAATACCACCCTTAATAATTCGTCAATTACCAAGGCTAATGACAATATTCCCAAACCCGGTCATCCACTTCAAATATCGTTAACCGAATTAACATTATTCTCTATTTAAAGCATAACAATCGTGGTTATTTCATATATTTGGTATATACAAAACATAGTACCCATGAACGCATCAACTCTTGAAACTAACTTATAACTCTCAAATCCAGCAATCCTCTTAGGATGCCATTAGCCAAAGCAAATTATTTTTGCATCCCGGTTATCCACTTAAGTTGCCATTAGCCAAAGCTAATTATTTATCAATGTCGGTCATCCACTTAGGATGCCATTAGCCGAAGCTTATAATTCATCAGTCTCGGTCATCCACTTAGGATGCCATTAGCCAAAGCTAATCATTTATTAGTCCCAGTCATCCACTTAGCTAATCATTTGTCAGTCCCGGTCATTGACTTAGGATGCCATTAGTCGAAGCTAATCATTTGTCAGTCCCGGTCCTTCACTTAGGATGCCAGTAGCCGAAGCTAATCATTTTTCAATCCCGGTCCTCCACTTAGGATGCCAATAGCCGAAGCTAATCATTTTTCAATCCCGATCAGCCACTTAGGATGCCATTAGCCGAAGCTAGTCATTAACCCATCAAACGTTCCAGAGGCAATTTATGTAATCACTACAACAAGATATTATGTCCTTTGTAATACACCAACAAACATTTCATAACAGTTTAGCATTCAGTATAACACAACAATAGACCCTTCATATTTTTCATCCAATCATTCATAACGGTTGATGTTCAATACAAAACAACAATAGATCTCTCGTAATACTCATACAATAATTCGTCACTATTACATTCAATAAAATACAACAGTAGAGCCCTTGTAATACTCATACAACCATTCGTCATAATTACATTCCATAAAATACAACAGTAGATTCTTCGTAATACTCATACAACTATTCATCACCTTTACACTCAATAAAATACAGTAGTAGATTCTTCGTAATACTCATACAACTATTCATCACCTTTACACTCAATAAAATACAGCAGTAGGTCCTTCGTAATACCTATACAACCATTCGTCAGTAGCCCAAATTCATAATAGCCCTATCAACATCTCATAGTCGATTTAATATTCATCGCAACACGATAATATATCCATCTCAAACAGGTCATTTCAGAACATTAACATTTTCATCATTGTTTCAGCATTCATCAAGAACTCGATTGACATTTCATAATCATTTCGACAATCATCCAGAATTCAATCAAATACTTCATTGTCGTTTCATCATTCAACAAGGATTTAATAATATATCATCATAAGTAAATCTCAAAACATAAACATCATACGAGAAAAAGGTGGAAACCACTTACATATTCCACCTGCAGTTTGTCCTTGTCCCGACGACGGTTCGATCCCGGTCGCACCACCTAAGACATCAATACCACAAATCAGTATATTTGCATCCTTAAATCACATTCATCACCATACTTATTTCAAGAATCCATATGTTCACATTCAAGTGTTCCACATTTTACACCATCATACAATGCAATTGTTGCATGCATTTAAGTCATTTCTGACTAGGGAGTCTATTATAGAAAATTGACAGGGAAAACTGGTTCGTTGTTGGCCGCACAATTCGGCAATGAAACTAATTCACTACAGACCCTTCAATTTCGACAGCAAATCACAATTTTGTTGTAGTCAATACACTTTTAGCAGCGAACGCTAATTCGATGCAGAACAACTCAACTTCAGCAGCGAATGATAATACACTGCAGCCAACACACTCTCGACACTGAATGCTAATTCGTTGTAGCCAACACACTCTCGGTACTGAATGTTCGCTGCATACAACTTAGTTTCAGCAACGAATCACAAATTCACTGAAGACAACATACTTTTAGCAGCGGATGTTGATGCGCTGCAGACAACACCATTTTTGCAGTGAATGGTAATTCACTGTAGACAACACAATTTCGACAACGAATGCTAATTCACTGCAGCCAACACAATTTCAGCAACAAATGCTAATTCATCACAGGCAACTCAATTTTGGCAGTGAATCATAAATTCATTGTAAACAACACATTTTCGGCAGCGAACGCTGATTCGCTGCAGCCAACACACTTTCAACAGCGAATGCTAGTTTGCTGCTGACAGCTCAATTTCGGTAGCGAATCACAAATTCACTGCAAAACACACACTTTTGGCAGCGAATGCTAATTCGCTGCAAACAAATCAATTTCAGCAGCGAATCACATATTCACAGCAGAACACGCACTTTCGGCAGCGAATGCTAATTCATTACAAACAACACAATTTTGGGCAACAAATGTTGATTCATTGTAGACACAATTTTGATAGCGAACACATATTCATTGTAGACAATGCAATTTTGGCAGCGAATGTTGATTCTCTATAGACAACGTAATTTTGGCAGCGAACATTGATTCGTTACAGACAAGATGATTTGGCAACAAAAATTGATTCGATGCAGGCAACACCAGTCGACAGCGAAACCTAATTCATTGTAGACAACACAATTAGATAGCAAAACTGGTTCGCTGCAGGTAACACAAATCAGCAGGGAAACTAATTCATTATAGGCAAAACAAATCAACAGGGAAACTAACTCATTGCAGACAACACCTTCGGCAGTGAAACTAATTCATTGTAGGCAACACAATTCGGCAGCAAAAATTCATTTGTTGCAGATAACACAAATCAGCAGCGAAACTAATTCACTGCAGACAACACCCTCGACAATGAAACTAATTCGTTGTAGGCAACATAATTCGGCACTGAAAATTCCTTCGTTGCAGACCACGCAATTCGGCACAAACTAATTTACTACAAACAACATAACTTTGCACATAACATCATCTTAACATATTATTATACAATTCCATCAAACACAAGCAGAAATTTATGCCATTAACACCAACATAGTTCCAGTTTTGGTTTCAGCATGGTTTAAAGTCCAAACACAAGTTCTTCTATCATATATGTAAGAATCAAGATAATAACACCATCATGCATTCTATTTTAGTTCAAGTATGTCCTTAAGAGTTCAACAAGATCATAATTCTGCATTTCTTCATCGTATTCCACATTTCATTCAAGTTCATCAATCATTCATTGGAAGTCCAAACATTAACATCAATACAAATTCTACCTTAGTTCACCAACTTAGTCGGTCCTCTTCTTAGGTTTACACCCTCAAAATCACTCTTCTTAGATTTCTTTGGTAAGAGTCTGCATATGAGTTCTTATATGCATCATTCTACTTAGATCTTTCCTTTAATTATTTCTGAAACTATGAGTGCATGAACACTAAACCTTCTATTTTGGGGTTTTCATCCCCTCCTTGTTCTGAAATCGTGAGGCAACAACCAGCCAAGGAAGAATACTTCTCTTACCTCATATTTTTAACAGCTTTAGAGTAGGTTTTGGTGACATGCTTCTTTCCTCAATCTTGGTTTTTCCTTCTCTTCCATCTCGGGTGTATAGCTGGTCTGTCACACTCCCTCTCCTCTCATGGTTTCAGTCATCAACGTAACTCCTTAGCTCTCTTCTTCTTCAAACACTTAAGGCAGGGGACATGTAGCTGGTATAGGTGAGTCTTCTTCTTGGAGAGGGTGGCATTAGTCAAAGCTAATCAACAATCACAACCCGGCCATCCTTCTAGGATGCCATTAGCCGAACCTAATCATTAATCAATCAAACATTTCATAGATGGTTTATGAAATCACTATAACATGATAATATATCATTTGTAATGCTCATTCAAACGATTCATAACAATTTGACATTCACTATAACATAATAGTAGACCCTCCATAATACTCGTATAGACGTTCCGTAATAGTTTAGCGTTCAGTATAACACAATAATAGATCCTTTGTAATACTCAAACAAACATTCCATAACAGTTTAGCATTTAGTATAACACAACAGTAGACCCTTTATATTACTCGTACAACCATTCATGACAATTAATGTTCAGTACAACACAACAAAAAATCATTTGTAATACTCATACAAACATTCATAACAATTTAGCATTCTGTATAACACAATAATAGATCCTTCGCAATACTTATACAAACATTCATAACAATTACATTTAGTATAATACAATGATAGATCCTTCGTAATACTCATACAACCATTCGTGACAGTTTAGCATTCCATATATCACAACAATAGATCCTTCGTAATAAATTCACTTCAGAAACTAATGTTACGCTAGAAAGGGGTAGAAGTCACCTAGCTGCTCCTTCCATGGGATGTCCTTGTCTGGTCGTACCACCTAACACATTAATGGTCACAAATCAATACATTTCCATTTTGGTAACACACAACACATCAACATACAATTTTCAAGAATACACATGTTCAAATTCTAGCGTTCATATATCACAATCATACAATGCAATCATTTTAATCATTGAACCAATTCTGATATGTAATATGCCATATAAATTCATTGGCGAAACTGGTTCACTGGTGACGCAGACTTGTCAACGAATTGATTCGCTAGAACATAGAATTGTCAGGTAAATTGGTTTGCTGGAACACAAAATTACCAACGAAATTAACTTGTTGGTGTCCCTTATTCGATAGAAATCACCAGTGCACGCAGGCTACTGTTGATGCAGAAATCGTGATGAAAACTAAGTCGCTGCCGACTTAGAGATCGTCAACACAACACAGTTTCATAGCTGATGCTAAAATCATCAACGCATATTGTTTTTGACTAACGCATAATTCGTTGATGAAGATTGAGTCGCTGCCAACTCAGAAGTCATCAATGTAACACAGTTTCGCAGTTGACTCTAAAATCATCAGTGCATATTGTTCCTAATTGACTCAGAAATCATTGATGAAAATTGAGTTGTTTCCGACTCAGAAATAATCAATGCAACATGATTCACAACTGACATTGAAATCATGAGCGTACATGGTTCATAGCTGACTCAAAAATCATTGATGAAAACTAAGTCATTGTCGACTCAAAAATCATCAACGCAACATGATTTCACAGTTGACGTTGAAATCATCAGCGTATATGGTTCATAGCTGACTTAGAAATCATTAACGAAAACTAAGTCATTGTTGACTCAAAAATCATCAACACAACACAATTTCACAGCTGATGCTGAGATCATCAACACACATAATCGTACCTTTAAAGCTCTAAATTTCATCATGCTAAATCATCAACATAACCTACTAATCAATGCACATTACACAAGGATGTCATTCCCACACCATGTCTAGTCCCTCTAAGGGTCACATAGGGGGGTTTCCTTCATTGTTTCCTCTTCCTCTTGGCCGGACATTGTTGTCCATTAGCCCTTAATCTACACATGAAATTTGTCATTTTTTTATCACAAGCATATCATAACATCTTGCAGCAACTACACCTTTATTCACAAGGTACATAAACATGCAAGTTTCATTAATCACACTATAGAATTTTGGCATCAACATAACATGGTTTTTGTTTTTCAACTCTAGCATGCTCTTCAAGGTTCAAAGACAACATAATTCTGTACATAATGATGCAACCATATTATTTGATAGTTTTACGCACATTTACCTAGTATTTTGCCTATGTTTTAAATATAAAATGCCTTGATATTCTTTGTTTTATGTTTTGAAGGCACTTTTGGATGTAAGGTTCAAAAAGAAGTAAATTGGAGATAATTGATAGATTTGACCTCCGATCGATGTTTTGTGCAGAGCTTGAGCTCTAGAAGTTGAAACGAAGTGATTCTAGTGGAATTAGAAAGCTAACATCAATACCTTTCTATACATATATGGCAAGAAAAATAAAAAAATAAAGACCATGGAAATCGCAGACTTCAAAGATAAATCTCGCATTCTGCTAGTGTTGACCTTTGGTCATTCCAACTTTAATATCTTGAGCTAAAAAAGTCCATTGGATGCAAACTTAATATTTTTGGATTCCTGACTAGAATACCTATCAGCCAACCAAATTTTAGAAGAAAATGAGCTCATATGAGAGAGATATGAGTTTTCTAAAGTGACAAATGAATTCTACCAACAAATAGGTTTTGTGAAGAAATAAGTTCAAATTACTTCCCAAAGCATCCAAACTGACATCCAAATCTTTATTTCGGCAATTTAACTCCTCTAGGTCAAAAGTTTAAGTTTGAAGATTTTATGCAAGATTGTTTCTATTTTTTTAGGAAAAAGTTAAAGCTTGAAGATTACATGTAAATTGTCTACTTAGAAAAGGACTATTTTGTAGAAAAGAGATTAGAGTTTTATAGGATATAAAAGGAAAAAGAGAAAGGAAAGAAAGGGGTGGCCATAAGAGAACAAAACACACCCTTTCCTCAAAAACTCAAAATCATGCATTCTTCTTTCTTTTTGATTAGTTTTTCAATAGACATGCAAGGCTAAACTTTTTTTCTTGGTTGCAAGGTCACAAAAACCTTTGGATTTCAAGAACTATGAAAATTATTTTACCTTTTCTTTTTAGTTTATATGATGAATATGTTTGTTTTCCTATGCTTATGTCTTATGATTGTTTATTTTAATTGCTAAAACAAATTCTAAGTTATTATTGTGAACAATTTATTGCTAAGTTTGATATCAAACATGAACAACTAAGTTTAATAATTGTGGCGGATCTATGTTATTAGTCTTAGGGAGAACATTTGAACAAATCAAACATGAACTGCAGACAGTTATGATGTCTAGATTAATCAATTTATCTAGTTCTTAAGGCTGCCATTGAATTAAATTACTAATGCATACACTATGATTGTTTGTTGGTTAGGGTTAGTTATATAGCAAATCTGTAACAATCTGGCTTTTCAAGCCTAAAACAACAGTAATTTTTTTTAATATGTACTTGACACACATCGTGTCGATAATCGGTGAACTTGTTCCCTCACATCATCAAGATACAATCCATACACCAACAACAATTAACATTTCATTTAAAAGTGAATCTTACCTAAACACATATTATTATGTTTGTATGATTAGAAGTTCACATTAAAAATGTAAATACATAGACATGAGTTTGCATTCCTATCCTACTAATAGTCATCATAAATTTAAACGAAAAGGATCTAATAATAGTTATACGTTCAGTACATTGATTAATATAAAATACATCATGATTTAGAATGCAACTACATGATTCCTTGCAAAAATAGGTTCTCGTGTATTGGGTTTCCTAGGCACCTCGTTGGTGTGACGTCTCTGCTGCAATACAAAACATTTATAAGAATGCGATTACTTAACAATAATAATGATAATAAGCAGTTTGGCAGTTTAATGAAGCATTAACATTATCCCATGTTTGAAGCATGATATTTGTAGTTCCTTTATGTACTTGGCATGAACAACTTGTAGTACATATAAATTCACCAATTCTTGCAATCAGCCATAATCTTAAATTCGGCTATCCTCTTAAGGCATCATTTGCCAAGGTTAACCATTCACTCGCCCTGGCCATCCACTTCGAATGCCATCAGTCGAAGCTAATCAATTGTTTGTCCCGGTCATCCATTCGGATACTATTAGCCAAAGTTAATCAACCATTTGTCCTGGTCATCTATTCGGATGTCGTTAGCCAAAGCTAATCATTCATTTGTCTCGGTCATCCGTTCGAATGCCATTAGCCGAAGCTAATCAATCGTTTGTCTCAGTCATCCATTACGATCCATTAGCTGAAGCTAATTAACCATTTGTCCCGGTCATCCATTCGGATGCCATTAACCGAAGCTAATCATTCATTTATCCCGATCGTTTGTCTCGGTCATCCGTTTGGATGCCATTAGCTGAAGCTAATCATTCATTTGTCCCAATCATCCATTTGGATGCCATTAGCCGAAGCTAATCAATTAGTTGTCAACATTTAAGCATTTGACAATTTGATATTTGTACTAACACAATACGGTAACATTCATGATAAAGTATTTCATAATTCAATGTTATGGAAAAGGAAAGTGAAAGTCACCTACCTGCTCTACCTGCGGGTTGTCCTTGTCCTAACGATGGTCTGATCTCGACCGCACCAGCCAAGACATCAATGGTCACAAATCAGTAAATTTGTATCTTTGAATCATCTTCATCACCATACTTATTTCAAGAGTTCATATGTTCACATTCAAGTGTTCCACATTTTACACCATCATACAATAAAATTGTTACATGCATTTGAGTCATTTCTGTCCGGAAGGCCTATTGTAGAAATTACTAACTCGCAGCAGTCCAGATAATTTGGCAGTGAAAACTGGTTTGTTGTGGGTTGCACGATTTGGCAGTAAAAACTGGTTTGTTGCAGGCTCCACGATTCAGCAACCAAAACTGTTTCGCTGCAGGCTACACAATTCGGCAGCGAAAACTACTTTCGGGTGGCAGCGAAAATAGTGTCGCTGCTGATCCAGAAATCGGCAGCAACGGTGGGGTTGTTTGGACTTTCATTTTATTTTATTTTTGGGTGTTTACATTCTCCCTCCCCTAACATGAATTTTATCCTCGAAATTTAAGAGGTTTCATAATCCATAACTGGGTAGTTCAAATAAATTAGGGTATTTTTTCCTCATTTCGGACTCCTTCTCCCAAGTTTCCTTTCTATTTGAGCATTTCACCATAAGATTTTAATGGTGGGGATCTTTTTGTTTCAAAGCTCCTTCACTTCTCAATCCAGTATCCTTATAGGCTTTAATTCAAGCATTAAATCTTCTTTGACTTCTACTGAAACTTGAGGTAAGATTTGGGCAGGGTCTACGACAACCTTCCTTAGAAAGGAGACACGGAACACATCATGGACCTTGGCTAATTGTGAGGGCAAGTCCACTTTGTAGGCTACTGGCCCCACTCTCTGCAAGATTTTGAAAGGTCCGATGAAGTGGGGAGTTAACTTGCCTTTCAATCTGAACCGTAACATGTTCTTCCACGCCCCCTTCAGGAACACCTAGTCCCCCGGACTGAACTTGAGAGGTCTCCTCCTCACATCATCATACTTCTTCTGTCTATCCTGTATGGCTTTGATGCGATCCCTGATGGTTCTCACTTTCTCTCTGGTGACTTAAACCAACTCCGCGCCATATAACTTCTGGTCCCCAACTTCTTCCCAACATAAAGGAGTTATGCACCTCCTTCCATACAAGGCTTCATACGAGGGCATCCCTAATATGGCTTGGTGACTATTGTTATACGTGAACTCCACCAATGCTATGTGTTCCTCCTAGTTTCCTCCAAATTCTAGCACGTATGCCCGTAATAGATCTTCCAGGACTTGGATGAATCTTTCTGATTGGCCATCAGTTTGAGGGTGAAATGCAGTGCTCATATCCAATCTTGTCCCCATGACACATTGTATGCTCGGCCAAAGTCGAGAGGTGAACCTGGGATCTCGATCGATACAATGGACACTAGAATCCCATGGAGTCTAGAATCCCATGGAGTCGTACCACCTCGTTTATGTAGATCTTAGCATGCTTGTCTATCGAGTCAGTCATCTTAATGGGCAAGAATAGTGTGGATTTTGTCAACCAATCTATGATGACCCATATCACATCATTTCCTTTCCTCCCTTTGGGAAATACCAACACAAAATCCATGGTGATCATTTCCCACTTCCATTCTAGAATTTGTAATGATTGTAAGGGTCCCACGGTCCTTTGGTGTTCAACCTTGACTTGTTGACATATCCCTCACTTAGACACATACTAAGCTATTTTCCTTTTCATATTAGGCCACCAATAGAGGTGCTTCAGGTCTTGACACGTCTTAGTGCTGCTAGGATGTATGGAGACCTTGGACTTATGTGCTTCTCGTAGAACCATTTGTTTGACTATTTCGTCATTAGGCACGTAAAACCGTTGTCCCATCATCAATGATCCATCATCCACTACTTAGAATTATGTTTCACCCCCAGCCTCCATGTTCTTCTTAATCTTGGACCCTTCATTGTCACGGAATTGGGTTTGTAGTATTTGTTCCCGATACGTTGGTCGCACCAATAGTTGAGCCACTAGCCCACCTCCTGCATTAATGCCTAATTTTGCACCCATCCCTTTCAATTCCACCAATTGCCGATCATTTCCCACTGTTGACTTACTCAAGGTGGCTCTATTTTTGCGACTAAGGGCATCTGCCACCATGTTTTCTTTTCCCGAGTGGTATTCTATGGTGCAATCATAATATTTAATGAGCTCTATCCACCTTCTTTGTTGCATATTCAACTCATTTTGCGACATCAAATACTTCAAGCTCTTATGATTAGTAAAAATTTGGGTTCGAGACCCATACAAGTAGTGCCTCCATATCCTCAATGCAAATACTACAGCAGCCAACTCTAGGTCGTGTATCGGGTAATTCGCCTCATGAGTTTTTAACTGCCTCAATGCATAAGTGATCACCTTCCCATGTTACATCAAAACACACCCCAATCCCTTCCCTGAGGCATCATTATATACTACAAAACCCTTGATCCCTAAGGGAAGTGTTAACACTGGAGTGGTGGTGAGCCTCCTTTTCAATTCTTCGAAGCTTTCCTCACATTCTTCCGACCACACCCATTTCTTATTCTTCCTAATTAGCTGGGTCAAAGGGATTTCAATCAGGGCAAACCCTTCAATAAATTTTCGGTAGTATCTTGCGAGCCCTAAGAAACTACGTATTTCAGTGACTGAAGTCAGTCTTTTCCATCTCAAGACTGCTTCAACTTTCTAGGGATCTATGAAAACACCTTCGGCTAATATGACATGTCCTAGAAATGTCACTCTCTCCAGCCAAAATTCTTATTTACTCAATTTTGCATGCAACTGGTGATCCCTCATGGTTTGTATGGTCTGCCTCAAGTGTTCTTCATGTTCCTCGAAGGAATTCGAGTACACTAGTATATCATCAATGAATACCACCACAAACTTATCAAGGTATGGTTGGAAAACCCGATTCATTAAATCCATGAAGAGGGTTGGGGCGTTCATCAATCTGAACGGTAGCACCAAAAACTCATCCGCTTCTTTAATCTTCATTCTGATAGTACTCTAATCTCATATCTATCTTCGAAAATACCCTCGCTCCCTTTAATTGATCAAATAAATCATCTATCCGAAGTAACAGATACTTGTTTTTCATTGTTATTTTATTCAACTATCAATAGTCAATATAAGGCCTATGGGTCCCATCTTTCTTTCTTACGAATAGAACCGACGCTCCCCAAAGGGAATTACTAGGCTGTATAAACCCTTTGTGATGCGAACCCTAGCGGAATTTAATGGTATTCGCGACCCCAAGATCAATTTAACCTAAGTTTGTTGAGATTTGAATGAGCTTATCACAATGGAAGACTTGCTCCAAGGCAACAAGACTATAAACCAACTCGATCACAACGCCTACACCTAGAGACGAGCAAATGAAGTATAAATTCATAACAAAGATTGTCAATTCTTTGAAAAGTTGAAAGTTCAATCAAGAACCAAGATTGAGCAACCAAAAGTCGGCTAGAATGCTGAAAATATTGTCAAAAGTCTGACCTAAAATTATTCCTAAAGAGTATTTAAACTCCAAGTAAAAACTCAATTTAAATAATAATCAACCCAAGTTAAAACTAGCCCAAACTAATCAAAATAAACAAGTCTAAAACCCAAAAAAAATTGTCTCCTCTCAAAATAATTAAAGTTTGATAGCCCAACTAATTAAATAAGACAAGTTCGTTGTTTCCTCATTTTATCTGGCAGCAACAAGGCCCAACTTAAAATGGATGATTCTCTCTCGTCTTAATGAATTAGAAGGCATGCCATATACCGTTGGAAAGCTATGGAAGTCTAGTTTTCCGCCCAACTAGAATCACATCAAAATTAGATCTGTAGATTCAGTTATGACCAAAAGAGTAACAAAAGGTCAAACTATCCAAATATAGTCTTCTTCTCCCAATCCTTGTGTAATGGTCTTGGTTCCACCAACAAGCCCCTCTTGAACATGAATCAGATTAATCAAGGCTTGCTCTTTATTATTACAAATCCTTTTGAAGTCCACCTTAGCCCATGTATCTTGAAGAAGTCCATTGAAAGCTTCTTTGAACTTCTCAGCCCTAAGCCTAATAACTAGACCAACTGGAACCTCCAATGGTTCCTTTGATGGTTGGATCACATCATCCCCTTGCTCCTCAAAAGGATTCAACCTCGAATCATCACCTATATCAAATGAAGAAAGATCAGAAACATTGAATGTAGCACTAACACCATACTCACCTGGTATATCAACCTTGTAGGCATTATCATTAATCTTTTCTATGATCTGATAAGGACTATCTCCTCGAGGCATCAACTTTGATCTTCTTTGTTCAGGAAACCTTTCCTTCCTCATATGTACCCAAACCCAATCACCTGGTTCAAATCTCACTAATTTTCATCCTTTATTGGCTTTGTTTGAATATTGTTCATTCTTCTTTTCTATTTGTTGCCGAATTTTTGCATGGGGATCTTTCACCACCTGTGCTTTTTGATTACCATCAAGACTAACCCTTTCATCAACAAGCAAAGGAATCAAATCTAATGGTGTCAAAGGGTTAAAACCATAAACAATCTCAAATGGTGAATAATTAGTAGTAGAATGCACACAACGATTATATACAACTTCAATGAATGGCAAACAATCTTCCCAATTTTTAAGATTCTTTTGAATGATAGCCCTTAACAATTGAATCAAAGTCTGGTTAATGACTTCAATTTGGCCATCTGTTTGTGATGACCAGTAGTAGAATATAAAAGTTTAGTTTCTAACTTACCCCACAAAACCTTTCAAAAGTAATTCAAAAACTTAATGTCTCGATCGGATACAATGTTGCTAGAAAGACCATGTAGCCGAATGACCTCTCTAAAGAATAGGTCAGTTATATTTATTGCATCATCTGTTTTATGGCAAGCAATGAAATGTGCCATCTTAGAAAATCTATCCACAATAACAAATATAGAATCTTTCCCTTTCCTAGACCTGGGTAGACCCAAAATGAAATCCATAGAAATATCAACCCAAGGTTCCTTAGGAACAAGCAAAGGTGTGTATAGTCCATGAGGCATTACTCTAGACTTAGCTTGTCTACATGTTATGCACCTATCACACATTCTTTGCACATCCCTTTTCATATTAGGCCAATAAAAGTGCTCATGCAGAACCTCCAAAGTTTTAGTAATTCTAAAATGCCCCATTAAACCTCCCTCATGTGCTTCCCTCACAAGCAATTCACGTAAAGAACAATTAGGCACACATAACTTATTTTCCTTAAACAAAAATCCATCATGCTTAAAATATTTATCCTTAGCCGAAACCTTGCATGTGTCATATATAGCACCGAAATCATGATCATCAAGATACAATTCATTAATATACTCAAATCCTAGCAATTTAGTATTAAGAGTATTAAGAAGAACATACCTTGATGAAAAGGCATCGACGACCACATTTTCCTGACCTTACTTGTATTTAATCACATATGGAAAAGTTTCAATAAACTCAACCCACTTAGCATGTCTCCTACTTAACTTACTTGACCCTTCAAATGTTTCAACAATTGGTGATCAGTATGTATGACAAACTCTCAAGGCCACAAATAATGTTACCAAGTCTCCAAAGCCCACATGACTGCATACAACTCTTTATCATAAATGGGATAGTTAAGAGTTGCACCATTGAGTTTCTCACTAAAATAAGTGATGGGTTGTTTTTCTTGCATTAAAATAGCTCCAATACCTATTCCTGAAGCATCACATTCAATCTCAAAAGCTTTATTAAAATCAGGTAAAGATAGTAAAGGTGTCGAAATCAACTTTGATTTTAACAAGTTAAAAGCATTTTCTTGTTCTTCTCCCCACTTGAAACCCACAACTTTCTTAACAATTTCAGTCAATGGAGAGGCTATCGTACTAAAGTCTTTAACAAATCTCTTATAAAAACTAGCCAAACCATGAAAACTCCTAACATCTGTTATGGATTTTGGTGTAGGCCATTCTTGAATAGCCTTAACCTTAGCCTCATCCATTTCTATACCTTTTGCTCTAACCACATATCCAAGAAAAACAATCATATCCATGCAAAAGTCACACTTTTTCAAATTAGCATATAAGGACTCTTTTCTAAGCACATCAAAAACTTGTCTCAAATGACTTATATGCTCATCAATCTCCTTACTATAAATCAAGATATCATCAAAGTAAATGACTACAAACTTACCAATAAAAGCACGCAACACATGATTCATCAATCTTATAAAAGTACTAGGTGTATTAGTAAGTCCAAAAGGCATAACCAACCACTTATACAAACCATATTTAGTTTTAAAAGCAGTTTTCCATTCATCCCCTTCTTTCATCCGAATTTAATGATAACCACTTTTCAAATCAATTTTCAAAAACAATTTAGAACCATGTAATTCATCCAACATATCATCTAATCTAGGAATGGGATGTCGATACTTTACAGTGATGTTATTGATAGCTCGACAATCCACACACATTCGCCAAGTTTTGTCCTTTTTTGGAACAAGAAGCACGGGAACTGCATAAGGACTCATGCTCTCTCAAATGTATCCTTTCGACATCAACTCTCCCACTTGCCTTTGAAACTCCTTAGTCTCTTCAGGATTGCTCCTATAAGCCGGCCTATTTGGTATAGATGCTCTTGGAACAAAGTCAATTTGATGCTCAATATCTCTAATTGGCGGCAAACCACAAGGAATGTCATCCGGAAAGACATCCTCAAATTCCTGCAAAAGAACTTTAACAACACTAGGAACACAAGAATCTAAATCATCTGAGTTAAAGAATGCCTCCTTATACACAAGTAAAATCATAAGCAAGTTAGAAAGATAGGCATGTTTAAAATCATTAGTTTTTTAAAAAAGTTAAAGTGTTTCCCCACTTTTTCTACACACTCTTTTTTTCTCACCCTTTCTTTCTTCTCTCCACTCATTTTCTCTCCACTCTCGGCCTTCTTTTCATTTTTTTATTCTTGGATGTGACCCTCCCCTAATGTTTTAAGGGCTAAAACTTTGTTCCCTTTTGTTTTCAACTCATGGCTCACTTTTGTTTCTCTCTTCCTCACATCCTCACCATGTTGTTCAGCTTGTTTTTCCATTTTGGCCGAATCTTTTTGTTCCTCCACTTTGGCCGAAACATGTTGCTCTTCCTCATAGCCCTTCTTCAATTGAATTTGATCTTCATACACTTGCTTTGGTGAGAATGGGCATGTCATCACAATCAGACTCCTCACTAGTGGACATAATCTCTTCATCATCCCTTAAAATCATAACAAGACGATTTGCACATTCTGATGCATGGTATCCCAATCCCTAATACTTGAAACACTTTATATCATAATTACGCTTCAGTTGAACTTCTCCCTTAAGTTTTTTATCATTGGTCGAAACCTGCTTCTTCATGGAGGTAGGTTCGGCAACTTTAGAAGTTACCAAAGGCTTCGAATGACGCATTACCCTGTCTCCTATAATTCATCTTCCAACCCAAAAAAGACCCCATATAAACTCCAGATCGTGTATTATCCTTCCTTTTCAACTGTCCTTCAACCTTAATGGCTAAATGTACTAACTCGTCCAAATCAACATATGATTGCAACTCCACAACATTAGTTATGTCTCTATTCAAGCCATTTAAAAACCTAGACATAGTAACTTCCTCATCTTCATTAACATTAGCTCTAATCATAGCCACCTCAAATTCTTTCTGATACTCCTCCACACTCTCATTACCATATGTAATCATTTGTAAACGATTAAACAACTCTTGATAATAATGTTTAGGAACATACCTCTTTTTCATTATTGTCTTCAACTCCTCCCATGTGCTAACTGGTCTTTCTCTATTCCTTTTTCTTTCTACCACCAATCTCTCCCACCAAACCATGGCATAATCAGTAAACTCCACTACAGCTAACTTAATCTTCTTTTCTTCAGAGTACCTATGGATGTCAAAAATCATCTCGACCTTCTTTTTTCCAATCTAAATAAGCTTCCGGATCAGTTTTCCCTTAAAGGCTAGGATTTTTAACTTAATACTACCTAAATTTCGGATTATATCTCCCAAATCATCAAAATCCCCTCTATGCTCAAAATCCCTATGTGGCCGAATATGTCCCCTCCTTGATCGATTCTCATAACTCTCTCCCCTATGTGTACGGAACCCACCACCACAGTTAAGATCATCCTCGGCTTCAGCTGCAGAGTTTCCAGCAACACTCTCCTCCTTCCTAGCTTCTCTACCCCTTTTACTACGCCCTCCATCAAACCTAGTCTCTAATTTTTCAATCCTAATCATCAGCTCACCAACATAAATTCCATTTGTTGTTGTATTCTCGAAAGCCCATCTTCTGGGATTTCACCATTCTTCTGTGGCACACTGTTAGAAGACATTATTTTTTTTAAAACCTGCACGAAAATCGTTAGCAATAAAAACAACACCTCACACACTCGTGTTTCACACAAATTTATAGGCTTTTCACTCAAATATGCTCCCTATGCCTTTTTCCACTCAAATTGCCTTTCTTTAGTTCTTGAAATCACTTAGCAACAATTTAGAAAGAGCAACCAACTATGCAATAAATTTATAAATTTGATAGACTTCAGAAGCAAGAAATTATGAAACTAACAAAACAAAACTCGATGACAAATTCACGAATAGCAATGCAAATTTGTACGAATAATATGACGATTTGAAGACACGAAATAAAAAATAATCAGAAAAGAGCTAAACAATTATGAATTATCAAGAACTAAGGATTTAATTCAAGAAAATTTCAGGAAAAAAAAATTCAACTAAACTACCCAAATTTTCAAGAAACACAAACAAGACTACTAAAAGATTCATGAATCAAGACTAACCAATTTCCCAATGATCAAGGTTTTCTCAAGCATGTATTCAGCCAAAACTAAAAAAAAGTGATTTTTTTTGCTTTTCTTTTTTTTGTGTGGCAGCAACCAAGATTTCAAGATCAAAGCTCCTTTATATATATATATATATATATATAGGTGGCTGAATGTATCAAGAATCAAACAATAAACAATAAAGAATCAAATTGAAGGATATAACATGTGATTAGATCAGCTCTGATATCAACTGATGCGAACCCTAGCGGAATTTAATGGTATTCGCAACCCCAGGATCAATCTAACCCAAGTTTATTGAGATTTGAATGAGCTTATCACAATGGAAGACTTGCTCCAAGGCAACAAGACTATAAACCAACTCGATCACAACGCCTACACCTGGAGACGAGCAAATGAAGTATAAATTCACAACAAAGAATGGTCAATTCTTTGAAAAGTTGAAAGTTCAATCAAGAACCAAGATTGAGTAACCAAAAGTTGGCTACAATGCTGAAAATATTATCAAAAATCTGACCTAAAATTATTCCTAAAGAGTATTTAAACTCCAAACCAAAACCCTAGTTTCCCTAATGGGTCTCATATAAACTCAATTTAAATAATAATCAACCCAAGCTAAAACTAGCCCAAACTAATTAAAATAAACAAAATAAACAAGTCTAAAACCCAAAAAAGTTGTCTCCTCTCAAAATAAATAAAGTTTGATAGCCCAACTAATTAAATAAGACAAGTTCGTTGTTTCCGTATTTTGTCTGACAGCAGCAAGGCCCAACTTAAAATGGATGGTTCTCTCTCGTCTTAATGGATTAAAAGGCATGCCATATATCGTTGGAAAAGTATGGAAGTCTAGTTTCCCGCTTAACTAGGATCACATCAAAATTAGAACTGTAGATTCAGTTATGACCAAAAGAGTAACGAAAGGTCAAACTATCCGAATCTAGTCTTCTTCTCCCAATCCTTATATAATGGTCTTAGCAAGCCCCTCTTGAACATGAATTAGATAAATTAAGGCTTGCTCTTTATTATTACAAATCCTCTTGAAGTCCACCTAGCCCATGTATCTTGAAGAAGTCCATTGAAAGCTTCTTTGAACTTCTTAGCCCTAAGCCTAGTAACTGGACCAACTAGAACCTCCAATGGATCCTTTGATGGTTGGATCGCATCACTTTGTCTAACAACTCCTATGGTTGAGTCTTTAACTCATTCAATTCTGTCGGAGCCATCTGGTATGGTTGTTAGGCTATAGGTGGGACTCCAGGTAAAGTGTCTATAGACATCTCTACCTCTCGCTCTAGGGGCAATCCTGGTAGTTCTTCGGGAAACATATCTGGAATTCCTTGACCACAGGAATATCCTTCAATCATGGACCTTCATCATTAGAGTTTAAGATGTATGCAAGGTATCTCATACATCCCTTTCTTAAAAGTCTTTGGGCTATTACAATCGATATTAAGGCGATTGATTTGAGAATTCTCTCTCCCTAAAAAATCATCCTCTCGCCCTTAGGGGTTTGGAATGTAACAATTTTAGTATAACAATCTATTAGAGCCTTGTATTTACTCAACCAATTCATGCCTAGGATTATGTCAAAATCATGCAACTCTAAGGGAATCAAGTATATAACCCCCACATCCACATACACAATATTTGTTTCAACCATGTTTTCCATTAGAGTTCCAATCACGAACCCCTTCTCTACTACTTCTACTCCCTTTCTCAATTTAGTGAAAATTCTCATAGTAATGAATGAGTGGGGGTGGCACCCAGATCAAACAACACATGCACATTAAAATTATTCATTAGTAGTGTACCTGCCACCACATCTGATGCAGCCTTAACCTCCTCTTGTGTCAAGTGGAAGACCCTCCTCGGGGTCCGATCATTTTGTGCCCTCGATCTCCCTCGACTGGAGTTTGCTCCTGAATGAGAAGATCACACTGGCCTATTCACGGTGACTGACTGTTGGTAGCTGACACGACCAAAAGATTGATGTCTTCTCCCAAGTGCAGGAGTGTCGCACTAATAAATAACCAGGCAAGACCGGGGTCGAACCACAGGGAGGTTAACTATAATAATAATAATAATAATAATGAGTTAAAGAGAATTTAGAGATGTAAGATTAATGTGAAGATTAAACAATGATAAAAACAGTTGTCAACATTAGAGGATCCACTAATAGCATTTCAAGTAAGTATAATATAAACTCCTTTTATTACTCAACTGGAAACCACACACAAAGGATGTTCCAATCGGATGATTTGTCATTAATGCTTATTATAAATTATTAACATGATCATATTAATTACTTATTCAAGTAACACCAAACTTTTAAATATTGTCAGGAATTCATGATGCTAACTTATGTTAACAACAAATCAAGTTCCTTTCATAGCACAAGTGTAGGTTATACCATACGGTTGGCTATAAAAGTGTCAAGCATTTGTTATACCAAGTGTTATACAACACAAATCTAGATTAATCATTTAACAAGTAAAGTATTAAGAATTAATAAGATAAAAATGATAAGACATGTTAATAGCAAGTTGTTAAGGATATAATCATTGAAGTCCATATTGAGTTTATATTATACTTATCCTAACACCATTAATGAAACCTTTTCACCTTGACATAATAAACTTAGCTAAACATAATGAAGAAGAGAAACATAAATAAATAAAAGGAGAACATGATTATATAAGTATAGTAAAGGAAATGAAAGGCATAAATAAGAGATTAATGAAAGCAAAACTTAAGCATTACAAAAATATAAAGAAAGAAAGCAAGAATATGATCTTGATCTGAAAACCAAGATGTCTAAATGCATGGCAAATGCCTCCTTTTATAGGCCAAAATTCAGAACTATTGATTTGATGACTAATTGTTGAGTGGGTGGCCACCTCTTGACTTGGTAACAATGTTTATCTTCTTGTCTGCCAAAAACATCATTGCTAACATCGGGATTTGAACAGATGGTTCTAGGAAATTGTCTCAGCTTTCCAATAAAGAAAAAATTAATGTATTTAAACTTCTATAACTCAAGATATGGGCTGAACACTGAATAGTATCTGGGTTGTAGGACAGATTCTGACGTCTCTGTTGTTGCTATATTTTGAACTTGAAAACAGTCCTCTTGAATCTTAGACTCTTTATGAAAGTTTTAGGCCTATGTCTTAGCTTTCCATACATATAAACCAGACCTAAATTCAAGTTCTACAGCTCCAGTTATGATCCAATAACCGAATGGTGTTCCAGTTTGGACTAAACCAGCATCTCTTTTCTAAGCTTAACCCTCTCTTTGCGTTCTCAATTTCAGTAATTAAACTCATCAATCAATCCTTTGATTTATGTGATAGGCCAGCATTTAAGATGAACATTTATCATAAATTAAAGGTATCTTATATTATTAGACATATTATTATAAAACATGCTCTAGTTAAGGAGTTATTGATACTTCAAGTGCAAAATGATGATATAAAACCTTGATAAAAATACACTTTTAAGTACTAATCAGTGGCTCTGACTCGGCTGCCTATAGCTCTATACCTGTCCAGTATTCCTGTTGGGGTAGTCCTTTTTATAATGACCTCTTACACCACAATAATGACACCTTTGCCCCAGATATAGGAAGTTCCTCCACCTATGACCTTTTCCCCTGCACACAAAGCATCGCCCTGGGGAAACTAAGCAGTCCTGGGGTGCTTTTGTCTATATTTTACATAAAAAGGATAGCCAACATCCTTACGGTCACTGGTCCCAGTTGAAGAGTTTCCCCTTAAGTACGACTGTCCAACCATCATTCTCCCACCTGACTGTTGGTGGGGCGATACCATTGAACTTCCCCTTTTCCTGTACTGCTCAAACACTCCACTTTTACCTTTCTTCGAAAGTGGTGGTCTGCCACTGAAATAGTCCCTATCTCTCTTTTTGCTTATACCTTGATGTCCCTGTTGGCTTTCTCCAATACAAGCCTCTAGAGCTTGTGCAGCCTTAACCAACTCCCTCACGGATTTAAATCATAAGGCGATCAATCCTTGTCTTAAATCTTGTCACAAACTATCTCTCAATTTCTCAATCATATGTTCCACTATCGGCACATAGTGGGGGTGAATAATGAGAGATCATAGAACCTCCTTTCATACTCCAATACCGATATATCACCCTATCTTAATGCCAATAACTCTTGTTCTTTCACCTTGCAATGGTACCTGGAATAAAACTGATTCTCAAACTCTGTCTTGAAGTCACTCCAAGTCAGTGTCTCAGGTGCACGCCTCAGTTGAACTGTTTCCCACCATGTCATGGCCCTATCAGACAATAACTAGGTTGCACAATTTACCCTCAGACCCTTGGGTATGCTTATTTGAATCATGGTCTTTTCTACCTTCATAAACCATCTCCCAGCCATCTCAGCATATTGTTCCCCTATATATGGTTCACAATCCATTTCCCTCATACTCTTGACTAATAGCACCACGTTGTTTGTGGTCATGCCAATCACAGGGGCTGCCTGTAGAATCTGCATGGCGAAAGTTGTTTGTGTCGCCGAGCCAACCATGCCCTTCATCACTGCTTTAACAATTTGTACAAGGAGTCATGTGTCTATATACTACGAGGGCACACTAGTTGGAATAGTTGACAATTGTGCTTCTAATCTTTCTTGTTGCTCTGCTATAACTAGGGGTACTTCCTCTGTCTGGTTAGGCCTCCGGCCTTCCACCGCTACCACGGCTCCCCCCTGTAAGGTTTCGGGTGGTATTACCAGAGCATGAGATGTCGTATCGTCCAAGGGATCTTCATCTTGCCAACCTTGGGCACCTTGGCTCCTACCTTTCTTTATAAGGAAGGCGGCTCAGTTCATGTCCCTTGTTGAGTGCGCACCATCCTGAAATTTATCACGACAACATAATTATCAATGATCCTTAAGATCCAGGCCAAGAGCTTTAATACCAACTATAATAACCTGACTTTTTAAGCCCAAAACAACGATAAATTAACCATAAATTTGACGCCCCTATTAGACACAATCGAAACTGAAATACCATGCAAGCGAACGACCTCTTGCAGAAATAATGCAGCAACTTTTGACGCATCGTAAGTTTTGTGGCATGGAATAAATGGGACATCTTGGAAAAATGATCAACCACCACCATAATTGAATCATGTTGCTGAAAAGTTTTTGGCAACCCAAGAACAAAGTCCATGCTAATATGATTTCATGGTTTGTCTGGAATGGAAAAATGGCATACAGAGCCCCGCTTGTTGCTTGGTTCCTTTATTTAATTGGAAAATCCAACACCGATAAACCAATGTATACACGTACTTCACATTCAAGGCCAATAGAATCGATCAGCAACAATAGCAAAGGTCTTATCATGACCAAAGTGCCCAGCTAAGCCCCCACTATGGAGTTCCATAATTAGAAACTACTAAAAAGAACCATCTGGAACACATAGACATGATTTGTAGAATAGAAATCCATTGCACAACAAATACTCATTACCAGATGTGCTCCCATGGGTGGAGATATCATTCCATACATTGTCGAAGTCCTCATCGTTAGCATATTGTGTTTTTAGACTATCAAAACCTACAACATTAGCTGAAAACATATGTAACAAGTGTGGTCTTCTGCTTAAGGCATCAACCACCTTATTTTTAGTCCCTAACTTATATCTAAGAACAAATTCGAATTGCTGCACATAGTCCATCCAACGAGCATGTCGTGCATTCAGTTTACTTCAGGAATTTAAATGCTTCAGAGAATCGTGGTCTGTAAAAAGGATAAACTATTTATGGATCAAGTAAGGTTGTCAATGCTTGAGATTTCGAATTAAAGCATCGAATTCCATATCATATACCGAGTATTGTCGGCGAGTGTCATTAAGCTTCTCACTATAAAAAGCAATGGGATGACCCTCCTGACTCAGAACACCAACAATTCCCACATGCGAAGCATCCAAACCACTTCAAAAAATTTAGAGAAATCTGGCAACTTGAGCACTGGTGTTTGCCCCATCTTTTCTTTAATTTTTTTGAATGCCTTGGCAGCTGCAGCACTCCATGAGAATTTTTTTTTCTTTCAAGCACTCAGTGATTGGGGCCATTATTGTGCTGAAACTGCGAATAAATCGCTGATAGAACGTGGTCAAACTGTGAAAGCTTCTAACTTCAGAAACATTCTAGGGCATTGGCCATTGCTTGACAGCCAGCACCTTTGCGGGATCAGCCTCAACATCTTGATTAAAAATTATGAAATCTAGAAACTTGGCACTTTTCCTCATAAATAAGCACATGCCTTTATTAATATAGACCTATTCAGCTCTCAAGACCTTTAGTACCTACTCGACATGGCTCAAATGCTCCTCCACACTTTGACTAAAAATTAAGATATCATCAAAATAAACAACGACAAACTTTCCCCGAGAATGGTTTGAGAACTTGCGTCATAACACTCATGAAAATGCTTGGCGTGTTGGTTAATCCGAAGGGCATGACTAGCCACTCAAATAAACCATCTTTCATCTTGAAAGTCGTCTTCCACTCGTCACCCAACCGGATACGAATTTGGTGGTAGTCACTTTGAAGGTCGATCTTAGTGAAAATAGAGGAACCACATAACAAATCCAGCATATCATCAAGACGAGGAATGGGAAATCGGTACTTCATATTTTAGTTATTAATTGCTCGACTATCGATGCACATCCTACAGCCACCATCCTTCTTTGGTGTGTCAGAACAGCACAAGGGCTGAGACTTTCTCAAATGAACCCTTTGTCCAATGATTGTTGAATTTGTTGGCTAAGCTCTTCATTCTCTGTTGGGCTTATGCGGTAGTGTGGTAAATTAGGCAATGTTGAGCCAGGGATCATATCAATGGCATGTTGAACCTCCCTTATTGGAGGTAGTTGATTCGGAATCTCATCCGACATGATATCCCAAAACTCTTCCAACATTACCGAGAACTCTACTGGAACATTGCCATCCTCCTGCTTCACTTCACGTCTCGCTACTAGTAGCACCATATTATCCTAATGCATACATAACTAGAGAGAGTTGTCGCATTACCAAAACTGAGACAAGCTCCTTTTTTGTATCAAATTCTGAAATTTGTAGAGGATCCAAAACAAATTTCTTACCTTTGAAATTAAAAGAATAAGTATTAGCATACCCATCATAGAGAACCCTTTGGTCATAGAGCCACAGATGTCCCAATAGCATATGGCAAACAGTCACAAGAATTACATCACATCAGGCTTCATCCATATATTTTTTTTCCCAATGAAAATTTAACCAAGCAACGTTATCTCACTAGAACTGTGTTGGCTTCATTGTAAACCCCAGTTATAATTTTTCTGGGTTATTAAAATATGAGAAATTTAACCAATAGTAAAATGGGTTAAATTAAATTAAAGAAACCTCAATCAAGATTAAAAAATAGTGAAATTAATGAAATGAAAAGTGAATATAGTACTCAATTGTTGAAAACAAAAACATTTGTGGGACAAAATGAATATGTAAGACCAAGACAGATCAATATTCAAATAACAGAAGGTTAGGAGTTCATATACAAATGATAAAAAGGGGTGGGAATAAATGTGCAATTAAGATGATAGCACTAAAATATCATTTTATTTTCTCTCTTAGAGTGACTTGGAAGAGTAAGAGAGAGTTTAGAGAGAGGCTAGAGAGAAGACATATTGATGGCAGAAAGTCCGACAGCTATAACTCCATCTTCCACCGTTGGATCTGAATGATATGTGGATATGTTGTTCTCCTCCATGTCATGTAAATTTTCACTGGATGGATCTTTTATATCATTTCCTGTTTAAAAGAATTGCGAGAGGTAAATTTCTGGGAAAATACACTTTGGACAATCTTCGTCGCTGACTATTTCCTCCTTCGGCCACCATTGGATCGAGCTATAATTTAGATATGTTGTTCTTCCTGATGCTATCTAGATTCTGAATGGTGGAGATCCAAAACAAACACTTGGTATAGAAGGTGTGCTTCTTGCACAGTAGGTCTGTAAGTTTGAGGTCAGTTCGGTTAAACCCATGTTTCTGAAAATTTCACCATTTGATAAAGTTGATATTTGAATATGTTATACTCATAATAATGCATTATAACTTGATCGTATGGATTTTTCAAAATATTATTCATTTGTTAATTAAGGTTGATTGAAACTGTTGTCAAATTTGGTTGTGTGAACTGAAACAGCCCTAAAATTAAAAAGAATGGAGCATTAGAGAGACTTAATTTTTGAGAGACTTTGGGGTTGCTATGACAGCCCTAAAAGTGTATGTTTAGGGGGGGTAAATACCTCTCCAAAATCAAAAATAAAAATGTATAAGGTTATTGTGCTTGTTATCCTAATTTCTAAGAACAACTCGGATTGATATAAAAAGCTGGCCATATGAGTAGGGGTAAGGAAAGTTAGCCGACCATATGAAGAGAAAAGAGGAAAAGGGAGAAATTATAGTTTTCCTTAATGAATTTATTGTAATAGGTTGTTTTCTTTATGTGAATGTGTGTGTGAATTAAATGAAATTAGCATGAAAAGAATGAGGGAACTCTTGGTTCCTTAAGGCCAAGCTTTCGGTCAATTATGCATCAAAGGGGGAGGATATTTAATTTGACATATCTAGCTTGATGACGTGTGTTTAATTGTGTGAAAATGACAAAAAACAATGCATGTTGGAATGTCAAGGATTGTGTTTAGAAAAATATTGTTCGGGAAGTTTGTAAAATCGATAAGAACATTTTATTTTGACGTTAAGAGGGAAGATTGAAATAAATAAGATAAATTGGCTCTTAAAAAGATATTTTTGACACTCTAATATGGTATGTGATATGGCTAGGGGTTGAGATAAAAGAGAAAAAGTTAAATTGTAGATGTTGTGTGTAAATGGAAAAAGTTGATGAATTTAGACAGATTCATCACCTGAATTTTAGAGAGAATTCGAGTAGGAGGATGAGGGAATTAGGATCAGGTTCCTCATAGTAATTGTAGTTTTTGATGTTAGCTAACTAAGGAAATTGGTCTTACTCAATTTGAAGTTGTAGAACTCCAGTTGTGGGTCACCAACCGAGACTGGGTCATGACTGACTCTGTAAGGCAGTATGACTGATTAGTGGATGAGCAATTTTGACTATCTTAGGGGCAAAACTGGGTTCTCCTTCCCTCAGAGAACTTGTAGCCTCGTGTCTTAGTTTTCTAACGAGACCAATCTCCCTTGAAACGGAGTTCTAGAACTCTGGATATAGTTAAAATCTTAGGAGAGTTCAGACAGTAACAGTCCAGTGTCTAAATAGTAATGGTTGGAGAGTAACAGTTCAATGTCTAAATAGTAATTGTTTAAGACAGTAATAGTTCAATGTCTAAACAGTAACGATTAGACAATAATAGTCAAAGGTCTAGACAGTAACAGTTCGATATTTAAACAGTAACAGTTCAAATATAAAAAAAAATGAATGATAACTATGGTTGGATAAAGGATGACAACATAAATAGGTGAAATGAGAAAAAACATAAAACATAAAGAAAGAAATGATTGAAAGAAAGATTTATTAGTTGTTGATATGATTATTATAAAACCTATCATTGAATGAGAAAAATTTATGAGATGAGCCTGTGATTGCAGGAGGGACCACCGGTGTGGTGCAATAGCAGCAGCAGGGGAGCACGAGTAGAGCTTCTACTGCAGGTAGGTAGCTTTTTAGTTAAATTCAAGAATTTAATATGTTAATAATGTGAGATGTGAATTTGCAATGTTGGATATTATATGAAAGATGGAAGTTGGTATAATAATGTTATTTCGGATACTATTCTGAATGTATGTGTGTGTTCAAGGTAAACTACCCTTGTGTGCATTGCCAAGTGATGGGAGTGCCACTAATAAAGAAAATATGAGAAGTGTAATATGTGTTTCGAATAGCATACACTTAGTGTATGTTCGGATCCCGGGTAAGGGAATCACCATGTGTTGGCTAGCATACACTTAGTGTATGTAGGATCCCGGGTAAGGGGATCACATTGCATCGACTCCTATAAGGTGATGAAGATACCGGTGAAATTGGTATCGATAATGTGTTAAGCGGAAATGATCATGGTTGGTCTTATGAAATCTTGAATGGAGGTTGATAATGGAAGAGGAAACAATTTTTAATAATTGAAAGAGAAAGAGTTTCCAATGAAAACCAGAAGGAAGAAGTGAATAAAATATGAATGCATGATGTCTTTTTAAATTGTTGGATATTTGTGTTGCCATATTATTGTGATTTTCATGTTTCAATAACATGTATTTTTTTTGTTCTTGGACCATTACATACACGACAGAAGTAGATCCTAGCTTATGTTCGCTTTTTTGTAGCCCCTAGGGAGTATACCCTTGTATGTTGTAATATTACAACTTTTATATGACTTAATTTTTATAATTGATTTTTAAACTTGAATAGATAAACTTAATTCTGAAATTCATATAATCATGTTTCATGTATGCGTGTTTTTCTCATTTATTCCCCTATAATGATATTTGTTGTTCAATGCATGTTATATATGTTGTGGTTGTGATGATGATGATGATGATGATTATGTTTGTGGAATTGAGACCTAGGATGATTGGGATGAGATGTAAGATATTAGAAGTGTAAACAAGATATGTGTCGATAACTTGGGACCTTCTGGTATAGGGGAGACTCTGCCGAAATTTTAGTGGAAATTTTAGTAAACTTTTATATGAGAACTGGGAAAAAAAATTACTCGTATTTTTACGTACCAAATCATAGGAAAGTAACTATAAAAACATATGAAAATGTGGGACATTACATTCATTAACCCAGCTAATCCAGTAAAGAGTGGGATATTTCTTAGTTTTCAACCCCAAATGCTGAATGGCAGTTTCGGAGACCACATTCATGTCGCTCCCATTATCAATAATGATATTCAAAGCCCAACCATTATGTTCCATGCAAATGTGAAAAATATTGGTGAGCAACCACTCGGGATTAGCCTGGAAGTTCTTTCTTAGTTCCTGTCAACACTCGATGGATCATGTAGTTAAGTAAGTTTGACGCACCCAAGTGCTCTTCTTCACTGTGACTACTCCCATCAGTCTCTTCCCCATCCGTGTCTTCAACAGCATCCACTACTAACAATTCCTTTTCACATATAAATACTAGTTTTTTTTATCTCTTGTAGGACACACTACAACATAGTGTCTGGAGCCTTTTTACACTTATAACATTGTAGTAGCCCTTTTCTAAAAGCTTTGGCTTTTCCTTTTTGGTCTCCACATACCCCGCCTCTAGGTTGATCTTTTAGCAATGGAGGCCTTTGGAATGAAGATGTTAGGACACGTTCCGACCTTGAATCCCACGACGTTATTTTCCCCTAAACTGAAGGCCCTATTTATTTCTCAATACGGAGTGCCAATTGATATGCCCATGCAGTCCATATTTCTTAACGTAGCTCGCTGCATAGTTCGGTACGGTATCGAGCTAAAGTTTGTTGCTCGGTCTCCACAATCTTGCTACGGATAGTCAACTCATGGAAGTGATCTGTAAATTGATCAACACTCAATAACCCTTACCTGAGTTGCAACATCTCCTCAAACATCATTTGCTCATAATCAATGGGCAAATATTTTTCCTTTAGTTGCTCTTTCTTTTCTTCCCAATTAGAAACTGTTGGTCTTCGTGTACGACGCAATTGTTCTTCCACACTTCCCCACCACGATCGTGCATGCCCCTTCAATTTCATCCAAACATAACAAAGCTTCATATCCTTCGAAATAGCAAACCAATCAAAATAATCCTCGATAGCCATTAACCAATCCTCAAAAGTGTTGGGCTCTAATTTTCCAAAAAATCTGGCACATCAACCTTCATTATTTTGGTCAGTTCATCAAGATGTTGATAACATGTGCCATGACCCGCATGACCTTGGTGAAAGTTTTGCCTATGACGTCGGACTCGAGGCTCATGATCCTCAAACTCCTGGGAAATTCTTCTTCTTCATAAGCATCTCCATCACTTTTGTCCAGTCCCTCTCCACAAACTGCTCTACGCCCTCTTCGATTGAAGGGTCCATTCTCCTCTCGAACATAACGATCATCCATGACATCCAATTGATGAGTAAGTTGCTCCAATACTGTGGTGATTTGATCAGTATGGTGCTGTAACTGGGGCTGGTCTGTATCTTGGGTGTTTGGGTTTTGGTCGTTTGGATTTAGGTTGTTTGGATTTTGGTTGGTTGCCATGGCGTACAAAGTACCACTGCGGGTTACAGACATGGAACGTGAAACACTGTAATGAAGGAACCAGGAACCAGGCTTTGATACTAAAATTGGTGCCAAGCCTCTCAGATCAACCTCACGCTGAATCCAAGAGCAGGGCAAACACAGAATCCCTCTGTAACGTTGGAATTAAATAGACCGCCTTCATTATTTTCATCCTACCTTAAATATCAATCCTCATACAATCTCCAACTCCAACTAGGAAAGCAATAAACAGAAAAGAAATAGAATTGCAACAAATACATAAGCTACCTAAAAATCCTTTGTATATCATAACAGCTCCAATGTTTATGGAGTCATTGATCATGGAACTATAGGGAAGCCTTCTCCTGATTTGCATCACTATTTAAATATAAATTGTCTACTTTGAAAAGGATTATTTTATAAGAAAAAGAGATTAGGGTTTCCTATCAAATAAAAAGAAAAGAGAGAAAGGAATGGAGGATAGCCATAAAGAGAAGAAAAACTCACCCTTTCCTCCTATACCTGAAATCATGTATTCATCTTTTCTTTTGATTAATCTCTCAATAAACATGTAAGGCTAAGTTCTTTTTATTAGTTGCAAGGACACATAAACTTTTAGATTTTATATATAGACATGACTCAAATGAAAAATAATAAGTGTAAATTAATGTTAATTCAATCTTTATATTAAAATAAACTTTTATACATCCCAAAAGACCTTAAAATGCTTTGATATGTAATCAAAGAGATTTTTATTGTTTTATGTTCAACAAAAAAGCATATATATTTTAAATGAAAGCTTGTAGTACAATGTTTCATTCCATTCGATCAAAATAAATAAATTGTGCAAATTTCAGTCAATTTTTTTTGAAATAAAATTATCTTTAATTTCTTTCTTTTTACTTTACATAAATGGATAGAGATTCCATTTGTCCAAAACACTTTTAAGGTCTTTTGGGTTGTTTAAAAGTTTATTTTAATATAAACATTAAATTAGATGCTGGTGGTGCAGCAATGATTAAAATATTGCATGACAGGATAAGTAAACAACCATCCATAAAAAAATTTACAAGACTTACCAGGTTAGAAAACATTTTCAATAAATAAACTAAATTTATATAAATTGACACGAAATATTACAAGTTAATTAATTTAAAAAAAACATATTTTACACTAAATAAACATAAAAAAAATAAGAAAAAGATTTAATAAAATACTATATGCAAAACAAACGCCAATAAACCAAAATTATTTCTTGGGAAAATATATAACACAACCGTTTGATGGTTTAATGAGCGCAACTACACGGCCACCAAGTAAAGCACCAAGGCTTCGACGTCTACAAAACACTGAAACAGTGAAGCACAAATGTCATCCTTCGGACCTCACTACTAATTTACAAATCCTCATCCCACGAATGTAACACTCAATCACTGATCAAATTTAACCAGAGGCAATGCAGCAATTTCTACTATTAGATCAGACAAACGCATGGCACGCTGAACCTGAAAAACTCTACACTGAGTTGACAAACATCAAGTAGGCACTGTCAACTTTACAAACTTTCTTGAGCATTAGGGTACAGCTTATTCTAGGTTTTTTGAAATTTTCGAGGGGAAAAAACAAAAGGAACATCAAAGGGAACTAATCACTGTAACTAAATTGTGTGAAGGTTATCACTGTAATTTATCTATACATCATTCTGTCACGTCCGTAAAGCCTAAACAACAATTACAACAACTAGAACTCACTTGAAAGGTCTCGTCAAGCTCAATTCCTTTTTCCAGAGCACAAATGCTTCCAATGATTTGAGAGCCTATAAATCTCCACTGACTAGGTTAAAGAATCACCTTTAGCTATATCATCACCTAGCTAGAACTTCTCATGAGGAATGCTATAATACACCCCAACACTGCACCCGCAACAACCTGCAACAGAAAAGAACAGGTCAAGATGGGCTGGTTCCAATAGAATAAACATGCAAGGGACAATGAAGATCATTCTACAAGCAAAACCAAGTCATTTGTTTCTCTATGTAGGACATGATTGCTAAAATGGTTAGGTGCATTTGATGACTCCATAGACACTGGAAGAGTTAGCATCGAGACCATTAAATGCAGCATGCCCATTAGGGGTTCATCATTGCTTTCTCACACAAAAACAATCCTTTACAGTATAAGTCTCAATTCAGTTATTGAAGGAAAGATTTTGACCGCTAAAACAAAACCATTTAGTCATCCTGTGCACACTGAAAAATCAATGGCAACCATCACTTCATATGCATACATGTAGATCAACAACAGACCTGGAGTGGAGTGTGACCAAGTGAATCCCGTAGGGGTCTAACATTGGAGACAGGGTGTTCCGGAGGTAGCTCACAGACAATTTGATTTAGTAACTGCAATAAATGAACCATACAAATTAGAATAGAAAACATAATGGTTGTTATTGCATAGCACAAGCGCAAACCAACATCATAGAGATAGAGATCACAACAATAAAACAAGCCAAACTATCTTTTATTTGTTATTGCATCTGTGCATGATACAAACATTTTCTAAAATCAAAAGGCTAATAATGTAATTATTTATTTGATATTGCATCAACTTTTATGTAAATTCTAGACATTTAAAATTATCAAATTATCTACAATTTAATCTAATTTTAAAACTTGAGAAATCCTGATTTCTTTCTTATTGTTGCGTCAGGTTCAACCATTCCTTTATCAAAATAAAAGAGATATCAGGCTTGCTTATAACAAATGTGTGTTTTAGTTTCCATTGTTCTACGTGAGCAGATCGTCCAATTTGATAGCAAAACGCAAGGGACAAAAAAGACTTCTTGAGCCGTAACTTATGGAAAAAAGGCACTCAAGATCACATTGCTTTGATTTAAAAAAAAAATACAACTACGAAAAATAACATACAGAATTGTTAAGTATTAACTAAACGGACCTGACTAATGAAAACCAAATCGAATAAAATTTTGAAACCTAACTAGGGAATATTATAAAAATAAGAAGAAAAATAAAGTAAATTCCCAAACAACAACTTCTAGACCTAATTTGAGCATGATCCAAACCTCGATTGGCCATACTGAACAAGTATTATGTGAATTCTAGCAGGGAAAAGCATGCTGAAGGCAAAAGAAGAAAGATGAACAGTGGGAATAAATAATGCTTATTAGGAATTTTAATGCTATATGATGATTCTAGATTCCTAGTATCATGTATGATTATTAATATTATTACTTAGTAGTTAAATTATGAATCTAGTTTATTTCTTATTTATTATGTTTCCTTTTCCTATTTTTTTTTTGTTTGGTGCCTTATACATGTACCCTACCTACCCTACCTAGGCATTCAGTTGACCTTATGAATAATTATAATCAGATATTGGCTTTTTCTCAAAGAAATGGTTCTCTTGGTTTGTGTTCTTGTGGTGGTTCCACATCCCGCTTAGTACAAGTTTCAAAACCAGAAGCACAATTAGAATGGCGACCAGCATGAAGTCTAACATGTACACAACAAAATATATTGACAGCAACAAACAGCTTTACCTCAGCTTGGCGACCAGCATGAAGTCTAACACCAGTTGCATCATACATAACCTGAGAAAAAAGATTATGCAATCCGATAATGTTGACTCTAAATTAATTTATGGATACTGCCCTGTGGCATGAATGTATGCAGAGAATTCTCTTCATAGTAAGAATGCACTTAGATAGAAAGTGCATGAAAGTACAATGAAGGCAAAAATTCAGTCTGGCTTGATAACTTCCGAAGGCATAATTAACCTTAAAACCTAACATATATGCCTAATTCATCTTTACAAACATTTCTCATTCATGAAGTTTTCAACAGTAATCGTGAACTTAAGCAAGACCATGCATGTCAACCAAAAAGAATGTACAAGACCTGTTTACAAAATACATACAACGCATGCCAAAACCAATGCAACAGCAAATGCTGGTGCTCCAGTTCCTTCTTGCAGACCAATAGCAGTTGCTAGAGCAGTCACGGTTGCTGAATGGGATGAGGGCATTCCACCTGACCCAAGCATCCTTCTAGCATCCCATCTCTTCTCCTTGAACCTGCCAACAAAGATGATATATTGGGGGGGATAAATGGTACAGAAATGAGCAAGGTTGTCTACAATTTTGCAAAAGATTGTTTCGAGGACACATTGAAATGGAGTCAATCATGACAAATATATTCATGGAAAAACAAAAACAAGCTCTGTGCACATAATTCGCACAACAGTGCTCGCAATTTGTCAATTACTTGATTACAGAAAAGACATATTAAAATTATTAATTTTTGTGAATGATAACTTCTTCAGGTATGAATTTTGGTATTTTCAGTTTCACTTGCATTAAACCAAGATTTGTAGTTTTCATTCAATTGTCTCTTCTTCAGTTCATGAACTAAGGAAATAATAAACACAATTTATTACAGTCAAATAATTCCGAGCAAGGCCTGTTTTGTGAGAGACAAATTAGACCAGTGTCAGAAATAACAGGAAAAAAAATTACTGCTGAAATGAATTATTTCCCTCTATTCCACATTCTTTGCAACACTTTCGTTCTTACCACTTAACCGAAAGCAATATATGGACTCGACACCACATATAACTAAGAACCCATTAGCCCTACCACCGAAAAAACAAACAAGAAACGTAAACTATGTGTATAAAAGAAAAGGATATACATTTATGCAATGAAGAGAGAGTGAGAGAGATTACCAGGTGGTGAAAAGCTTGAGGAACTGGGCAAGTGAAAAGGCTAGGAAGGCGGAAAGGAGAGGAATGTTGGAGGGGAGACTAGCGGGTGGAGATGTTGCTGATCGATATCTGGACGATGCATCAGCAGCTGTCATCACTTCGTCCATTGAAACTCTAAAATCAAAATATATGAACCGAGCCGACAGTGATACAGAAATTAGAAATTTTGGAATAAACTATAAAGATTGCGTTGCTGTTAGGCAAGTGGGCCTGGTGGGTGAGATTTGGATTTTGATTCTGATCGTCTTCTCTGTAGTTGTGCTCTCTTCATCCTCAACAAGTAACCATCCCGAATAGAAAACAAAAACCCCCCCAGAAAAGAAAAAAGAGAAGAAGCAGCAGCACTAGGGTTAAAATTACCTAAAGGCTACAGATACAACCATTTATAGCATGTTTCATTCCTAAAATTTTTTTTAAAAAAAAGTTTAAATAAAATTTTTATATATATTTTTATATTATTTTAAAATATTAATATCAAAAATAATTTTTTAAAAATAAAAAAAATTATTTTAATATATTTTTAAATAAAAAATATTTCAAATCACCACACTCTAGCAAAGGATTGTTAATTTAATAATGCATTAATCTATCAAAGTATTAATTTGGGTAATTAACCTCTCACAAAACACATGTAAGTTCCTCAAAAAATTATTTAATATTAAAAATAAAAAATTAATCCTAAAAAAAATAACTTATTTAATATTACAAAAGTATCTTGTGTATAAGTTTATAATCCCAACTATAAAATACAAAAAGATAAAATAATATTAAGATATAACTAAAAGAACTTAGTTTTTTACTGTAGACTGCATAATGCTGTCCATAGTAAAAGATGAGCTAGTTTTTTTTATAATTTTAGAGTTTTTTTATAAAAAATTTTGTTAATGTTAAAAATTTTTTATTCAGTTATTAGACTTTCATGACACGAATTCCGGGTTTAATAGGTTAACATGGTTTGACAAGTTAACCTAGAATTTTTTTTGGTTTGACGAGTTAACCTAGATTTTTTTTTTTCTTTTTAATTAATTTTTTTACGTTTACTTTAGTTTGTTAATGTTAAATTTCTTTCTATTTACAAAAAGATAAGCTGTTTTTTTCATTTTTTTAACACTTTTAGGGTTTTTTTTTGCTTTTTTTTGTTTTTTTCTTTTAATAATTTTTTATTTTATTAATGTTAAAAAATTTTTATTTTTTTAATAATTTTTTTTTTGTTAATGTTAAATTTTTTTATTCAGTTATCAGACTTTCATGACACGGATTCCGAGTTTAATAGGTTAACATGGTTTGATGAGTTAACCTAGAATTTTTTTTTGTTTCACGAGTTAACCTAGATTTTTTTTCTTTTTAATTAATTTTTTACGTTTACTTTAGTTTGTTAATGTTAAATTTCTTTCTATTTACAACAAGATGAGCTGTTTTTTTTCATTTTTTTTACACTTTTAGGGTTTTTTTTTTTTTTGCTTTTTTTTTTGTTTTTTTCTTTTAATAATTTTTTTATTTTATTAATGTTAATTTTTTTTATTCAGTTATTAGACTTTCATGACACAGATCCCGGGTTTAACAGGTTAACATGGTCGAGTTAACCCAGAAATTTTTTTTTGTTTTTTTTCTTTTTAATTAATTTTTTTCGTTTACTTTAGTTTGTTAATATTAAATTTCTTTCTATTTAGTTATTAGACTTTCAAGATGATTTTTTTTTATTTTTTTTACACTTTTAGGGGTTTTTTTGTTTTTTTTCTTTTAATAATTTTTTTTTGTTAATGTTAATTTTTTTTTATTCAGTTATCAGACTTTCATGACATGGATCTCGGGTTTAACAGGTTAACATGATTTGACGAGTTAACCCAGATTTTTTTTTTGTTTTTTTTCTTTTTAATTAATTTTTTTCGTTTACTTTAGTTTGTTAATGTTAAATTTCTTTTTATTTAGTTATTAGACTTTCATGACACATATTTCAGGTTTCACGGGCCGTCCATTTTTTTTGTTTTTTTCTTTTAATAATTTTTTTTATTTATTTTAGTTTGTTAATGTTAATATTTTTATTTAGTTATCAAACTTTCATGACATGGATCCCAGGTTTAACGGGTTAACCTGGTGTGGCGAGTTAACCCGAATTTTTTTTTCTTTTTAATTAATTTTTTTCGTTTAGTTTAGTTTGTTAATTGACAATAAACTAAAATTGCTTAGTATTTTACTGTGCAAGTCCACAGTGAAACATTGAGCTGTATTCTTCTTTTTTTTTTGTTTTTTTTGTTCTTTTGTTTTTTTTCTGTTTTTTTTCTGTTTTTTTCGTTTTCTAGCCTTTATGGGTTTTTTTTTTTGCTTTTTCCTTTGTGTTTTTTTCTTTTAATGAATTGTTTTTGTTTAATTTATTTTTTTAATATTAATTTTTTTATTTAGTTATCAGATTTTCATGACACGAATCCTGAGTTTGACGAGTTAACTTGAATTTTTTTTTTTTGCTTTTTTTCTTTTTAATTAATTGTAACATATACTAAATGGGATTAGTGTTTGATTGTGAACTGCATAGTGCAGTCCACAGTAAAATACTGATTCTTTTGGTTTTTTGTTTAAGTTGTCTCATTTTTTTTTAACATTTTTTATGCCTTTCGGGATTATTTTTTTGCTTCTTTCTTTGTTTTTTTCTTTTAACAAAATTTTTTGTTTAATTTAATTTAGTTTATTAATATTAAATTTTTTAATTTAGTTATGAGACTTTCATGACACGTTTTCCGGATTTAACGGGTTAACCTGGTTTAACAAGTTAACCCAAAAAAAATTTTTTTTGCTTTTTTTTGCTTTTTAATTAATTTTTTTTCATTTAGTTTAGTTTGTTAATGCTAATTTTTTTTATATTTAGTTATCAAACTTTCATGACACATATCCCGAGTTTCACGGGTTAACCTGGTTTCACGGGTTAAACTGGTTTCACAGGTGAACCCGGTTAATTATGGGTTGACCGTCAATTTTTTTTGTTTAATTTAGTTTGTTAATGTTAAATTTTTTTATTTAGTTATCAGACTTTCATGACACAGATCCTGGGTTTAACAGGTTAACATGGTTTGACGAGTTAACCCGAATTTTTTTCCTTTTTAATTAATTTTTTTTGTTTGGTTCAGTTTGTTAATTTTCACTTTTTTTTATTTAGTTACCAGAAATTCATGACACGAATCCCGGGTTTAACGGGTTAACCTGTAATTTCTTTTTCTTTTTAAATTTTTTTGGTTTAGTTTAGTTTGTTAATGTTAAATTTCTTTCTATTTAGTTTTTTTTTCTTCTTAGAGGTTTTTTTTCTTTTATTTTTTTAATTAATTTTATTTAATTAATTTAGTTTATTAATATTAAATTTTTTGTAAGTAGTTCTCGACTGATGCCTTTAGTTTTTCTTTTTTTTTTGTTTTTATGTCATTTCACTGTGGACTGCACAATGCAATCCACAGTGAAAAAACTAATACCTTTTGTATTTTTTCTTTTTAATTAATTTTTTAAATTTAATTTAAATTGTTAATGTTAAATTATTTTCTATTTAGTTATCAAATTTTCATGACACGGATTCGGAATTTGACAGGCTAACCTGGTTTGACAAGTTAGCCCGCCTAGTTAATTCTGGGTGAACCCATTAATTTATTTTTTTCTTTTTAATTATCAAACTTTCACGATGCGAATTCAAGGTATGACGGGTTAACCTGATTTAAAAGGTTAACCTAGTTAATTCATATATTTTTTCTTTTTTTTCATTAGTTTTTTTCTTCCTGTTGATTTTTTTTCTTTGTTTTTTTCTTTTTAACTAATCTATTTAATTATCACACTTTTATGACACGACCTTGCAGCCAGAGCCACATTCAATGCTATTGGGTCTGGTATTGCAGTCCAGACACTTTTATGCTAAGGGTTAACCCAAGTTTAATGTTATTATTAATATTATAAATATTACTTTTGGGTCAAGCGTTGCAACCAAACCTAAGACTCTTGGGTATAACTTTGCAAAAAAACCTAACACTTTTAAATCTTGACTTTTTTTGAAATGCAAAAAATAATTGACCCGCAGCATCGCGCGGGGCATTTAACTAGTAAGAGACCTAAAACTAATTACAAAATTGTGCTTAAAAATATGAAATTTAATTAAAATTTAGCTAAGGTTGTATTTAGTAAGATTATAAAAAAAATATAAAGCTAAAAAAAATTAGAATATACTTGTTAAATACACTCTTAGCTACAAAAACATGCGTTTAAAATTTATTTTAAAGACGCGAAGACGTGTTTGCTAAACATGCTTTACGAATTAAAAAATATTTTTTTTTTAATAAATTTTAGTTTTGTCAAAAATAGCCCTCATCCTTAAAAGACCCTTCATGTGGATTGGGCTTTTCAACCTGGCCGAAGGCTGCTAAAACCCAAGCTCTTATAAAGTATTCTTGAGCCCCCTATTATCTTTCAACCCCAAGCCCATTTAAAGACCCAAGCATTAGTATCAGACCACACGAATTTGGTTGAAAAATAAATGGACTTCAAGAAAAAGAAAACACAAACTAGATTTCCATTTTAAAGCCAATAAGGCCTGATCCATAAACAAAAACCTGAGTGCCCCTTTTGTTTTTGGAAGATCAGAACCACAACATCTAAGGACGGGCTCCATGTTCTTCAAAACACACTGCATAATCTCAGAATCCATTCTTTTTAAAGACACCGAACACATTCCATGCCAAACACTCATCATGGAAGTAAGTTCATCGTGCACTCTATCATCTCATGAATCATATGAGTTTACTCCCTAAACAAAAGTTATAAATCAAAATCTGACGCTGTGAGGATTAAACCAGATACTGATGGACTTTCACAAAATGAAGAACAAAAGAGAGACTGCCATGTTTAATACATAGAAAAACAATTGGACCTTGAAACTTGATTTATAACCAATCTACAAGGAAAAAAAGATTTTTGTTCAACTGACCTAAACAAACATTCCTATGAACCTATCCTGAATCAAGTATGGCATGTTTCAAATCATTTCCAAATGAAAGCAAGGAAATCAAAACAAATCAGTGCAAGCCTTCTGAGAAGATTATAACATCCTGATTGTATCGAATTTAGAACAAGAAAATTTCCTTCACGGAGTACCTAGAACTAGCATGAACATGAGTATAGAACCTTCAAAATGATGGAAAAGACTTGACTTTGATTATTCCAGCTGGTGTTCTGAGAATTAGATTTTAGTTCCTCCATGCATCTTGAATATCAACTTGAGAGAAAAAGACCCGAAAAGGGGGATGGTGCTTTGGCTAGTACAAGCTGGTGGTTGAACTTTGTTTTCTCTCTGAAAATGCAAATCCCTCTTATTTCTTTTTCTATTTCCTCTGATTTTGTTCACCTTGAAGGATCCAAATCCAGTGTATGTGTTTGGTATGTTTTATGGGGATTCGGAAAGATGAGAACAGATTTTTATGCACCCCCCTTCCCTTCAACTCAACCTAATATTTGGAAGTTTCTTCAATTCTACCCCTAACTATTTTCAATTGGGTCCTCTGCTTTTTGCATCTTATTCACAATGATCAATGGTTTTAGGATTTTCCAATTCAGTTCTTAATTAACCTTCAAACTTCAAATTTCTTTCAATCAATCTCTTGATTGTATCAATTAGGTTATCCAAAGTTTTATTCGAGTCCCTGATCTTTCAATTATCATAAATTGACTTCAATTAGACCTTTAGAGTTAATTTTTCTTCAATTAAATCCTTAATTAAATTAGTTGAACCCTTTAAAAGTTTAATTAAGCCTTGAAATTTAATTAATTCTTCTAATTTTCTCCAAATTAATTTTCAAACTTAATTTTGCTTCAATTAAATTAATTAAACCCATTAAAAGTTTAATTAAGACCTTGAACTTAATTAGTTTTTTCAGATTTGGTCAAATTGACTTCCAAACTTCACTTTACTTCAATTAAGTCTTTTTTCAACATATTTTGTCAACAATATTCCAATCTGACTATCTTTCTAGCATTTTGATTTATTGTAGTTGAAAAGCTCATCTGTTTTGATATGAAAACCTTCCTTGGTTGGGAGAGAAATCCATTGAGGAGTTTTTATATTAACAAATCAAATGGTGGTTATCCTTATGCGTAAATTTCAAATCAGACCAGATATAGACAAATCAAGGACACAAATATGTTGTAAATCATGGAAGGATCAATAATCTAGCACACTTTGATTATCACTCAAAAACCATGATGTTGTCAAAATAGGTTTCGATTTTAAAACATATTGAAAATATGTTATTGATGCAAATAAACTCTAGATTATTGACTAATAAAGTTGCCCGAAGGAGTGTAAAGAATTGGACCAAAACTAGTTCGAGTCATGGGGCTAAGGTGCTGAAGAATCCAGAAAATACCCAGATATAGAACCAGCAGTTGTCAAATCCAGAACTAACAATTTAGGTGTCTAAAGCATGTTTACTTAGTTATAACAAACTACATTATCATAACTAAGCATATTTCAATCAAAAGAAACAACAAACAACATCAAATCATCTAGATCATATAGGATGTTCCAAATCCAAAAACATAAACTTAAAACAGCCTACATGTTCATACAATATGGATTTAAAATTGATTTTTCGATGCTCATTTTTGTCATGAATAGACCTAGCAAATCCAAGATAAACATCATTGATCACTACAACATTGTTTTATAAAAAAACAACTTAAATAAAAGACTTTTATTACATCTAAGATATATATATATATATAAACCCTTCAAAAAACAGAATCAAACTATCATAGTAACAAAAATAGCTACCACAACATTATTTGCTAAACATTCTAAATGTCATCTCTATGTTTGTAATATAAATACAAATCAAATGACAATAAAAAAACACTCAAGCAGACCAAATGAACTCCTCTTTCAGGTTAGAAAGTATACTTTCAAGCTCCTACAGTAGCTACTGCCCTCTTTACTTTCTTGCAAAGTATTGCTTCCACAAGCTTGTTACCCTTTTAAAACTTAAGAAATCCTTATACTAGGCATTTAAACATTTATATTTCAAGTTTCTTTGTTACCCCTTTTTTTTCTCTCATTTCTGCTTTGATTTTCTAGGGGATATTTATAGGGGTTTGCTAGGATTTTTGATGGGTTCAAACATATATTGATTATAGCTTAGCCTTTTGATCAAAATGAGAGGGTTCTACAGTTGTGAGTTCTGTACATATGTTGGTTTTTCAATTATGGTCTTGTAAAAAACTTGGTTTTTTGAGTTTTGGTGTTTTTTTTCAAACTTGAAGACCAGGGAGTTTGTTCCTGGCCTTTTGATCTCGAGAGAAACATACCAAAATTTGATAAGAACACACAAAAAAGATTAGTGGTTTTGGGAAATAGATATCACATCCATCGATGACTGACAATTCGTTATCGAAGCAACTTTGACATCATCGTCATTAAAGATCACTTGATCTTGGTAGAGCGAGTGAACATCTTTTTTTTATCCAACCTTACATTTGAAGATATGTAGCTTTACATTCATTCGTTTGAAAGTGTCAACCCGATCAACTTAGAATTCGAAAATGCAATGATGGCTGATTGGTGACAAGATGTTATTGAGTTCGTTGAAGAAAATGAGATGTAAACATTTGATGATAATGAGTGATCTTTGTAAAGGGGTTGTTTCTTAGTTGAATGGTGGTGGTTACAACTTTAGAGGTGATTGGAAACGTCACATTCATTTGCTTGAAATTGCCTACTCGATTAGCCAAACTTATTGAAGAAGAAGCTAAATAGTGTGGTGGAGACAACAGACCCACACCATAGATCACATGAGCATATGAACGAAGACGACGTAGGATGGCCCAGCCTTGACCTCTTTGGTTGGGAGATTGAGCCCATTTAAGCTTATTTCATTGTTTATTTTATTTATTTAAGTTAAACAATTTTAGTTGATAGGCTGAGCCCAATAGTGAGATGTTTTAGGGTTATGCTATTTATATGTTCTCTTTCATTTTGTGAGAGAGTTTTGATGATTAATTAAAAATATTGTAGACTTGCATATTTTCAATTCCCATTCTTTTCTATCTTTGCTTTCAATTCTTAGCTTCTTTCTTTACAAAGCTTTTTTCTTTTCTATTTTAATTCTTTTTGTTCATTATTCCACATCAAATTTGATATCAGAGCCTTGGATTTTTAATTTTTCCTCACAATTAATCAATCTAATTAGGGCTTGTGGAATTTTTAGTTTGATTTGGAAAAAAAAATCTCTAGTCCTTTATGATTACAGTAAAAAAAATAAAATTTATTCATCTTCTCCATCAACAATGGCAGCCAGCCACACCAGCAAACACCCGCCACAAAGCACGCCATCCTTACCAAAAAGTAGATCGGGCTTCTCGAATAGCCACCAAAACCCACGACAATTCTCTACAGCATCCACGATGACATCACATTTTCCCCTACAACAGGTCACTCTCCACGTCAGCGGCATATCTGTTATCCAACCACCACTTCGCATCACAAGAAATCCACAGATCCACACCGACTTGCTACCTCCAACACTCCCGCAATGCCTCCATAACAGTTTGTCCACACCAGCAGCAGCAGATCAATTAGTGTCAACAACCTAAGACCAATATAGCCTCCGCCACGACCAACCATTAACCACATCCAACTTGACTGTGAGTAGATCGACATCGTAGGAAACAATAATAGTTCTTTATTAGCCGCGTCCAACCTAACTGGGAAGAGATCAACATCGTAGAAGACAACAATAGTTCTTCGTCTACAATAGTCACACTTCCTTCCACATTTGCCACCTACAACAACTATAAAGAAACCATAATCATTTGCCACTGGAGACTCAGCTACAGGGAAGACTCTTAAGGCAAAATTAATTAACCCTACCATATCACCTGTCATTTCAGCACATTGTTGCCACTTCAGCCATAATTAGCCACGTCACCAAGACTGCCACATAAACAAACTTTGCCACGTCATCTTTCTTACCACGTCAGCTGCCACATCATCCTTCACTGCCACATCATATAGTCAGAAAATTCTTTTAATTTTTGAATATCATTATTCCTGGTATATTTTTTACACCTGTTAACTACGATTTAACATTAATGTTATTCTTTGTCGCCCATAAATAAATAAACAAACAAAATACATAGTTCACCTTGCAAATTGAATCACCTTAACTTCAAAAGTATTTTCCACAACTCATGTATTGTGATGAAAAAAATACTTCTACTTAAAATTGTGACTATCTAAAACAATTCTAAGAATTTTCTAGTCAACTCTTGGTATTTAAATGCCAGCCTACTGATAGGTCCAATATTTATACCAGAATGTTGAACATTAATTTTTAGAGAAAACAAAATTAGGGTTATTGAAATATTAGCCAAATCTTCAAAGAATTTTATAAACTTATTGTAAATTCTCAAAAAACAATTCAAAAAAGATTCTAAAAAACAATGCTAAAAAAACATTCTCTCTCTTTTTATGAATAAAATGCAATTTGTTTTTAAGGTCATGTTTAACAAAAACTCATTTTTTTTTCTAAAACCAAAACTATTAAAATATGCTTAGGAGGTGTTTGCCAAAAATACCATTAAGCCAAAGAAAACCTTTAGCAAAAACATTAACAGCCAAACAAAGTTACCTTTTACCCATCCGAGTTGATCTAAAACTTTTAGTTCGAACATAAACTGAACCAAAGTTCGCTGGTTTGACATGAAAAACAAACTAAGACCTAAATTAGAATCTAAAACAAAATCGAACTTAAAAAACAAAAAACAAAAACTCAAAATCTTTTTATTGAAACGGATTAAAACCTAGAAAAACAAAGAACATGAAGAACATCGAGGAACATTCAACATAAAATCAGCAATGTATAATTCAAATCATACAACATATAGACAAACCAAGGACATAGACATATTGAAAATCATGCAAGGATCAATAATCTAGCATTCATACACTTCGATTATCACTCAAAAACCATAATTTTATCAAAATGGGTTTCGATTCAAATATGAAAACTTAGATTAAAACCTACTAGAAACATGTTATTGATACAAATAAACCCTAGATTATTGACTAATAAAGTCGCCCAAAGAATTTTGAGTGAAGAATTGGACCAAAACCGATCCAAATCATGGAGTCAAGGCATTCTTCTTTCCAAGAACATGAAGAACACTGCATTAGAACCTAGAAAATGCCCAGATATAGAATCAATCATTATCAAACCCCAAACTGGCATTTTAGGCCTTTAAAACTACCTACTCGATCAGCCAAAACTTTCGAAGAAAAAGCTAAACAATGGATGAACGACATGTTGTCTAGGTTAAACCTTGGGAATTGGGGTTTCTAATTTGGGATTTAACATATTTCATTTTGGTGTCTTCTTCCAGTTGCTTTTAATTGCACCCATAATTGCCTCTCAAACTCTTAATTTTATGCACTTTCACCCATTCCAAACTCAATCATCATTCTTAAAGTTTAGTGTCATTTTCATCTTGGTCCTTGGTTTTTTATTTGTTCACTTGAATTCTTAATTGACTATCAAACTTTCAATTTTTTTCAATTTGGCTTTTGATTTGGTTAATTTCGGCCCCTACAATTACATGCCTTTTTCAGTTTGGTCCTTAGTTTTGGATTTCTTCAATCAAGTCCCTAATTGCCTATTAAACTTCAATATTTATGCAATTAAGCCTTGATCTGACTCAATTAACTCTTGAATATTGTAAATCGACCTCCAGACCTTAATTTCTTCTAGTTAAAGTCTAAATTGACTTTAAAAACTAAATTGTAAATCGACCTCCAGACCTTAATTTCTTCTAGTTAAAGTCTAAATTGACTTTAAAAACTAAATTGTTCTTGCAATTAAATCCTTAATAAAATTAATTAAGTCTTCAAAATTCTTATTGAATCCTTACCTATTAAAATTTGTATTTCTTTACCCCAAATAAAAATATTTTCACCAAATGAGTCATTTGTCAATCAGAATTGGGTTGCTATTTTTTTTAATCTTATATATTTTGGTCCTCTAATTTTTCCACTTGTCATTTTGGTTATTCACCATCAACTTGAGCAATCTTTTAGGCTTTCTTCTTGTTTTTTTGGATTTATTCTTTTCCTTTCTTTTTTTTTGTTTTGTTTATGGGGTCGAAAGTGGATAACAACACATACCTCTACTTCTCTATTAATAACATCCTACCTTCTTAATTATGGTCACGACTATTATTGTAATATCATCATCATAATCACCAATTTTATTATTATATCTTAAGCACCACCTCTAGTTTAATATTATCATCATCATCGTTAAATCCACCACCAACATGAGCTCTATGAACTTTAAAAACATATGTAAGATTTTTTTTTATCACTAGTCTATTATAATTACCTCTATTATATCATCACCACTAAAATAACAATCATTGTTAATTTGGTATTACTATAACCATTATCATCAATGTTGTTAAAATCACAAGTTAACTCGTAAAATCGTATGATTTTACGAGTCAACTCATATATAACGTGTAAAATCGGGTTAAAAACTTGAAAATGATCAAACTCGGTCAAACTCGGTCAACTCGATCAAAACGAACCAAGTTAACGAGTTTGATAAAGAGTGAAAAAAATAAACTGACTCTGTCTCCCCTCCCCGACACACTGTCACTCTTTCATTTCCCCTTTTCCCTTTCCTCTTTCTCAAATCTCAAGGGTTCTTCAAGCATGCTCTACTGCTCTCGCAGTCTCGCCTCTCCCTCCACAACTCACAGAGTCTTGTCTCTGCATAGGCAAAACTCAAACAACAACCGATTTTTGTTCTTTTTTTTCTTGTCAGTGCATTTGTTTATGGAAGTCTGGAAGATAATGGTGAAACCGTGTAAGCATACTATCACTTTGTCCTCATGTATGTTAAGCTTAGCTTTAGCTTGCAAGTTGGAAAGCGAAAACCCTAAAGACAACACTGATTATAGATTGAAACCCCAAATCAGAAGAATATTTCAGCTGTTTGTTTAGCTTTTACCAATTTCTTGAATATTCTCATAGTTGGATGTCGGACTGGTTGGTCTATATAATTGGTTAAGCTGTTAGAATGTTTGAACTCTTATTGGAGCAAATTGTAGTAGATTATTATTACTAGGTTAGGTGTCATTACAGTAAAAGCAAAGTTTGGCAATCGAACTTGTGAAATGAGACCAATTTTTCTTATGATAATTTCTTTCGCAAAATTAGTATATAGGCCGATTTGAGGTGAATTTGGATTTTCTCGATAAGTGTGGTTTGTGGGTTTTGAATTTGGGAGCCTTAAATTTAACTAGTCTTGCTCTTTATTCTCATACAAAGCTGTGCTTGCTGTTGCGTTGTGGATCAAACTTCTGTCCATTGCCACCCCTGCTTCATTGAGATCTTAAAACTTCTTTCTGGTTGTTTGATGGTGTGAATCATTACTGTTTGATCCTTAATGTGCCTATTGGTGTAGGTTGCCGAAGGATACCCAACTTGGGTTGTTGAGGGCAAAGAATGGAGTCAAGAAGCTGATGGACTTGGGTTTAGAATTTATTCCCAAAGAGCAAATTATAAAGGATGCAGTTGAAAGTTTAAAGAGCAAAGGATTCATTTCTTAAGAAAAAGCTTCAGGGATCAATCTATGGGGTAGAACTGATTAGTGTGTTTGTGCAGGAACAATCACAGCTTGCATATGGAGGTTACCTGTAATGTTGGCAGGTCTTAGTGTTGTCGTTTTGCTATGTGGACAGTTTGAACAGGTTTATGTATTCGAAGAAAAAAATAAAAACCTTGGTTTTGCTTTGCTTCGTGTCCTCTTTTCTCTCTGCATTTCAGTGTGTCTTTTGTTATTGATGGTTCAAACTTTTGATGCGATTTTTTTTTCTTTGTAGGTTTTTTAACTATTTGGTGATTGAACATTATGAATTTTACAACGGTGTTGTGCAAACATTTAAGTGTGAAAGAACTGGTCACCAATGTCCCTGTCCATAAAAGCATTACTGATAATGTCTGTTTCCTTCCAGAACATTGTTTTGTTTGTATTGACTTTCTTTGAATTTGTGTGGGATGGTGTTATGGTGTCTTTGTGATTATGAAAGCATTACTAGTAATGTCTATTCCTTTCCAGAACATTGTTTTGTTTGTATCATCTTCTTTGAATTTGGGACAATATGCTTCTCTTGAAAAAATTCCTTACGATTTCACGATCCGAGTTTATTTTGTATTTTCCGTGTCATGTTAAAAATGCGTTTTTGACAACCTTGATTATCATCATTATTAGCATCATAAATACAATGATATCATCACTATTGTTATATCGTTAGTGTCACCACCAAAACTACAATGATACGATCATGATGTTATTATTTCACCGTCATAATTAAATGTGTTATATTATTAGTTTATATTTGAACTAATAATATAAATTTAATTTTTTTTCAAATTAAACAAATTATGTATAAATTGTTTTCTTTCATATAAATTTATTAAGAAATAGTTTTTTAAAAAATTATAAATAATAAAAAATAACAATTTTCAGTTTTATAAAAACAAAAACTTTAAAACCAAAAAAAGTACCATACACCCCTAAAAATTTGTTTTTGCACTTTAGAATATTACTATAAATAATCATCTTCCTTAAACCAAATTTGAAATAAAAAAAAAATCAAAATTCATCTCTCTTCTTTATATCTTCATCTTTTTCTCGACAAAAAATGATAGAAAAAACATTTTTTTTCCATAAACAATATTTAACAATACAATAATAAGATTAAACTAAAAACAAATATAATCTCACTATATATCATATTTGTATGTTTCATTCAATTATCTCTTCATCTTCTTATTCAATTGATGGACTAGGTTGAGGATAGTATGTAATGCTCGATTGAATTCAGATGGTGTTGGTGGAAAAAATGCATATTTCTCATTTCATATTCGAGCATATAATATGAATTGCAAGGTTATTTTGAGTAGTTGATCTATCTCTTCTCTAATAAGTATAGACATTTATAGAATACTAAAGCAAAAAAACCAAACACCTAAATAAGATAAACAGAAAAATAGACAAATAACAAATAACAAAATAATTAACAAAAACAATCCCCAATGACACGATGCCAAAATTGACACTCTAAAAAGATATAAATTAAATTATTGTACTAAATAATATCGTTATTAAGTATGGTAGCAAGCAAGGGTCATTCGAACAAAATATTGTTTCTGGTTAACAAGTTATTGTCTAAAAAACACAAGGGGAAAAAAATCTAATATGATTACTAAAAAAAATAAAATTGAAAAACCTATCTAGACTTAATAAAATTGACTAAAACTTTGCAAACAAACTAAAAAACACTTCTATCTTAGTCAAATATAAAATCAGGGGCAATTTAGTATATATATAAAAATAAAAATAAACATCTAGAAACCTAAAAATTTTAGAATCAAGTTTTTAATAAAGTTTAAAACATGATGAGAAACATGGTTAAGGTATCATTCCCACTTCTAAACATGAAATAGAGCCAAAAATAAAAATTATTCATTCACTTTCCTTTGAATTTAGCAACTCTAAAACAATCGTAATTTCTATTATCTTGATCATTCCTTAATTTGTTGTCAAGTAACATAAATTTTATACTTGACCTCTTCTCATTAAACAACCTAGAACAAGCTTTTTAAATTCAATTTAAAGAAAGCAATAAATCAAGAAAGATGTAGGTTGAATCAAGAAGAAAACACACAAACTTGGTTTATTAGTCTTGGATTATATTCTACAAATAATTAATTGAAAATCTCTAATAATCTACTAACACAATTTGCAACTTAGCTTAGAATTATTAACAAAACAAACCAAAATCTTAAAATAGCAACCAAATCCCTATCATATTTACTTTATTGTTAACCTAAATCAACAAGATGACAAATTTTAATAATGAAATCAAGAGAATATAAACAAATTCAATAGAGAGATGCAAGTAAATCATGAAATTTATTGATTGAAAATAAACATTTTTAAAGTTTTAAAATCATCCTTAACAAAAGAAATATCTAGCTACACATGCTTAAGATATTAAACATCAAATTCATAAAGAAAACTAACAAAAAAAAAACAAAAGAGAAAAGAATTAGATGAAACTTGGTTATAGTGACTGAATCTCCTCTATTTTTCTTTCACCTCTCTTTATTTTGTAAGTGTATTTTTTCTTCTTCTTTCCTAGCTCCTCTATTTATAGTGGTTTTCATGTTATCTCTAATAAGTCCAAGTCCAAGTTGATTTAAACCAATAGCCATGTTTATCTCTTTTCAAAACTCAATCTTCTTATAAAACCACATTATTGAATCAATAAAATAATTTCATGTGGTTTAAATAACTTGGATGAGCAAATAGCTAACATGACATCTAATTCTTTGAAGTTTTCACTTGAATTTTCATCTAGCCCATTAAAAGCATTGTTATTAAACCCGGATCGGCCCGACAGGTCGACCCAGTGGCCGGACCGGTCCGGGTTTGTTAAAAGACTGACAGTGCAACAACTCGGCAAAACCGGACGAATTTGGATGAGACCCGATGTTTTTTCTTCAAATGTGGTTTTTCTCCTATACCCCTTTTTTTTTCATATTTTTTTAGTTGGTTATTAACACTTTTTAAAGCTCACTATATAAATATTAGAAAAATATTTTATTTTTTCGATGTGGGATTTGAAACCCTTTAATATATTTACTCTATTTTCTCAAGAAAAAGTTATTTTTTCAATATGAGATTTGAAACCTTTTTGTATACATGTTCTATGTTCATAATAAAAAAGTTATGTTTTTTCAATGTGAGATTTGAAACCCTTTAGTACATATGCTCTATGTTCCCAAGAAAAAAGTTATTTTTTCAATGTGGGATTTGAAACCCTTTCGTATAACCCTTTCGTATATATTCTCTATGTTCCCAAGAAAAAAAGTTATGTTTTTTCAATGTGGGATTTGAAACCCTTTAGTATATATATTCTATGTTTCCAAGAAAAAAGTTATTTTTTCAATATAGGATAAAAAAATTTTTGGTTTAAATAATTTAACTTAAAAAGATAACATAATATCTTTTCAATGTAGGATTTGAAACTCTTTAATATATATATACTGTATATTTACAAGAAAGAAGTTATTTTTCAATATGAGATTTGAAACCCTTTAGTATATATACTCTATATTCACAAGAAAAAAAGTTATGTTTTTTAACATGAGATAAAAAAAATTTAAAATATTTTTTTTAAACTTCATTATTTACAGCATTTATAGCCTATATTCACATGAATTTTTTCATATGAAATATTTAAACTTTAAATATATTTTTTAAATTTTTCCGAGTTGATCCGGGTTAACCCATAAAACCCGGGACGGGTCGAGTTTGATAACTATGATTAAAAGACGAGGTTTGAGCTTTACAACATCTTATCTTAGGCCCAATAACATAAATTAAACCTTAAAATATTTTCTATTTATTTTTATCTAAAACACCTACAAAACACAAAAGGATAATAAATAATAATAATAAAGACAATAGATAAATTAATATAAAAAGATTTAAAATCCAACACTTGTCAATTTGCAAAGAAATTAAAATTTTAGTTGTAATCCATTGTATCGAGGTAGCCATTGCACAAAATATTACCAAAATAAGCAAGATTGTGCACGAAACTCAACTTAGCCTATTTTAAAGCTCGATAAGTGGTTTAAGGGATCTGTAGGTTGGTGCTATATCTGTTTCACCTTTTCTTAATTTTTCTCTCTCTGCCAAAGTTTAATATTGCTTCCACCTAACTTAAACATGTGTTGAACACTACATTACAACTTCAATCCGAAATTGACCCATCAAACTTAAAGTTGATAAACCCTAGGCCAACGAAATTCTTTAAAACTGATATATTTTATTAATTGAGTGAGATTTTGTTTGACAGTTGGTTAAAAAGGTAAAAAAAATTCATCACTTAATCTGCATATTGAGCAAGATCCATTAACGTAAGAAAAACTATTTTTATGTAAAATTGATAAATTACATATAAAAATAAATAATTATACAAAAATGATTTATGTGATAAAATTTAGAATTTAAGTAATTCAATAAGAACTTTGCACAATAAAGTGAATAGATTAGATGATAAAACTAATATATTACGTAAGAAAATCAATAAATTGCTAAATCAATTGAATATATTTAATAATTTTGAATTTTATATATGAAAATAGTAATCAATGTAGGGAAATAAAAAATCAAAAGCATCAGGTAATGAAATCTAAAAAAGTTGTGACTAAATTCATATATATATATATATAATAATAATAATAATAATAGATTAAAAAAAATATATGAAAGGTACAAGGAAATATATCTGGTGTTGAAGAATCGTGTACATGGTATCCCGGAAAAAACTATCCTCCTCCTCGTCGGGGTCTCTTGATTGGATGTATTTATATAATCAAGCTTATAATTTCTTTATTAATTGATGTGATGTTGTGACATGTGTTATGTATCTAGTGCACGGTTGAAAAAGAAGCTGGCGTGTTATATCTATTATCTGTCTTTTCTTATCTCCATATAATTACTAAACACTATGTTAAGGGAAAAGAAGAAGAAAGGAAAAGCAAGCAACACAGCTGGTCAGATCTAAAACGTTTTTTTATTGAATGGATGAGATGGAAATATTCTCATCCAATGGGGTGGAAAAGCAATGGCATTTACGAGGCAGGGTGTTTATTTTCTATTCGATTTAGTTTTTATAAAAAAAAATAATTAAA
>Ga0325411_1000248_pt1 | contig 54221 bp, 46 predicted proteins | sample PopdelMetagenome_13_FD_206181 | JGI IMG/M metagenome (GOLD analysis project Ga0325411, IMG submission 206181) | Populus deltoides microbial communities from Bellville, Georgia, United States - Xylem-PdIQD-R4 | ecosystem: Host-associated > Plants > Phyllosphere > Stem > Wood/Secondary xylem... | reverse complement strand
AGCATTTCTGACTTGTTTGGTTTTCATTACCTTGGAAGTCAATAGTACTTTCCTATATGAAATTAGAAATTCAAAAGGTGCATGCTATTTTATATTTGTTAGGGTAGGAAGTAGTTGCTTCTACGGAATTTACGCGTCCCCATAACATAATAATGCTCATTTTGTCATTGTTTGATCATTTTCCACTAACGTTTGATAGATCATTTTACCATGTCATTTGCACTTCCGAGCTCAGTTCAAAGTTATAACCTTACCAGAGCAGTATGAAAGTAGTCCTTTTTCAGGTACATAGGATATCAGGATTATTACAGCTACTCCTATAATTCCTATCAGAAGAGCTATTGTTTTCAGTTTCTGCTTTATTTTGGTTAAACACTCACAGAATGAGGGACATTGAACATCTGATTGGGGTCCCAGTATCTAAGAATGGGAACCTCTATCAAACAATGTTCATGCATTTTCTCAACAACCTTTACTTTTCAGGTTTTTATTGTATGCATGCTTTTACAAGGGAAGGATCGTATATCTAACATGGTGATTGACAAGATAGGATACGTTGGAAATACTTTAATGATAATTGTAAGGAAAGTAAGGCTTTTAAAAGAGCAAGACTCGATAGTGTACTAGCCAGTAGCCTTTCTTGTGGAGTAGTGGTGATAAGTATGTAATGTACGCAAACAATAATGCAATGGCCTAGTGGGTTCTCCATAACTCTCTTTACTTGCTCAGCTTGTGTTCTAGTAAAAGGCTAAGAGCCAACTAATTGTGTTGAAAATGAAGTTTTGATTAAGATATTATAAGTTGACGGTGATAATATTCTCGTTTAACTAACCACAGATTGACTAATTAAGAGTTTTCAAGTTGTGGGTGTCTTTTGTTTTATTGAGCTGTGCACTGTAGAGAGTTCAAAGAAGAGAAAACATGGAGAATCTCTGAACTAGCTTTCAGGAAGCGGCTGCCATTGTTTATTACTTGAGAAAAGGGTTGATATAGTAGAAGGTATGTTGAGAAATTATATATAGTCAGTGTCATGATTGTTACAATCTCAGCCGTTTGACAATTCGTTGTCGTGTATCGCTGCCGCCGATGCATGCCACGAATACCAATCATTTGATCAGTGCACTGGTCAGGTAAGCCTTGCACGATGAAGCCATGGGACCCCCCAATCAGGATCTCCAAAGGAATATTTAGTGCTAGGAACCATTGACCCTACTTGTAGTGCCCACAAGGCATTAGAGGTTTGAAATCAAGGGAAAGAGTAGTTTTATCCTCTTAGGTTCACTTTTGAAAGGCTCTTATGTTTTGCTGTTTTCTTGTCTTCCAATCAAACAAGAAAGCTAGATGGCCCCAGGATCCTAGTGATCTCTCATCTGCTCTTCTTTTTCTGGCTAGAATTTGCTTTTTTCTCCGTTATAAAATATAGTGTTGAATTGTATGCTTAACCTATTAAAAAAGAACTCATCAACTATCTAACTTACGGTTATATATATATATATATATATATCACTTAATATATGATGGAGATATATGTATTATATATAATAGCAAGGGACATTAAAATAATAATTTGATATGTTCTTAATTAGTAATCATTTTCTTATTATCATATATTCACAGTCATAGATGAAACTTCTATTATAAAGCAAAGTTGAGAACTTGGGCAGATAAGGATTGAAATCTCCGAGAGGCAGTAGTTGTGGATGGACAATGTTATGTTTCCACCAATCCTGCCTGGCGTTCTTTTCTAGGGTGGTGGTGGGCTAGCAATATTTAGGCAACAGTCAATCAGAAAAAGCTATATCAGATCCTGAAATCACAGCAAACACATCCCATCCATGGCAGTGCCCCCCCCCCTGAATTGAATTGTTTTCAAGCCCACGAATTTTCCAACATTTGGAATATACCATTGCATTATCATTATCCTTCAAAGGGTATTGGTTGGTAGAGAGCCATTTGGCACAGTAAATAAAGGTCGAGAAAAAGCAAGCAACCTGAATGGCCTCTGCTTTTAACTCCTCTTTTTTGAAACTTCACTTTCACCATATCAAACACTCTAGGAGAGAGAAGGAACCAATGCAACATGTTAAGCACACTTGAGCCCACAGGAACAGGAATCACTTGTGATCGTTGCATGGTGACTGCCAAGCTTGCCTTCTGTCCTGGTCACAGGAAACAACAATAGAGTCCATTCAACCTAAAATCTTAACCTACTCGGGGAAACAAACGAAGGACAAGTTCTTCGACAACGATGTGAGAGCACGTTTACCCAGCCTTCAAGAGATTCAAAAGCTTTCAGACAGATTAAACAAAAAGACTGCACCATAAACCATGGCTTGATTTAATCAGAGCCGTTGAAAATAGAAACCCTTAATGGATTTTGCTCAATTACTATTACATTTGCTCCAGCCTCCAGGCATTCTAAGTGAGTAGCAAATTATAGCCGCTATCTTAGTGGAACTCATTTCATATTATGTACAAAGAAGAATAGACACTGTTCACAGCCATTAGGCATAAACATAAACCTGTTTATAGTATCTGTGTAGCCGAGACAGCAGTTTTACAAAGCTATTATTACTAGCTTAATCAAACAAATTACAGCATCTGTAATAGAATGGTTTGAAAGATACAGTGTAGTCAGGAAAATGGCCAAAGAAACAAAAAAGAAGCCAGGTGCAGATGAGCTGGTTTGGTCCTACTATATTTTGTGACGTGAAGAAGGCAGTTTTTCCTAGTTCATGTACTAGATACCTACGTGTTTTTTAAGTAACAGAACCTACCAGTAAAAAATTAAGATAAGATGTTCCTCGCAAAATGTGCGGAAGAAAAACCTGCGAAATAGAAAACTAAGCTGTCATATCCAGAAATCAGCTCAGCATGAATGTGATGTCGGGAACATCCTCATACTCTTAACATATTGTTCCCTCTAGACTTCACAGAGCAAAAGGCAGAAACAATCAGTGCCGGGTAATTTAAGTCAAAGTTATCACAGAATGCACTCTAATTGACTGTAATTACAGTATCATACTATCACTTGAACTCCCACTCTACTGGTCAGTTTCAGCAGGTGAAGGATCAATGTGCACTTGACGTACAAATTGTCCTTTTACCCTAGGACGCTGCTCAGCAAGTTTTTTTCTGCTCTCATACCGAACCTGCACATAAAATTCTTGTGAGCACAATGAATCACATATTTTCTGTTCTAATTTAGTGTAACTAAAAGTGTTTCTCACTTCGTCACTGAAATCAGCAAGAATCAATGCTAATAGTATTATTAGTTGCTGTGGCAGTGGAGAAGATGACATACCTTCTTTTCATAGCATCTCTCTTTACGCTTCAAGCGAAACTTGGTTAGAGCTGCTTCTCTTTGGATAGATCGATGAGAGTTTGAGTTATGTGTGAAAACACCTTCTTCATTCTTGCTCTCAGAAGCAGCAATGACAGTAGCAATTTGATCAGCATTGCTGTAGCTTCCAGAAGCACTTCCATAGCCTATGCTGTTAAAGTGACTTGCGGCTCCATTACAGAAACTGCTACTTGCACTCTGATCAGTGGCGGAAGAAATATGTTCTCTACCTTCCAAAGAATCCAATTTGTTTTCTTGCTTTTGTAGAGAACCATTGATGGAATCATTTGCATTTTGACCAAGTCGATCACAGAGCTGTACAGAGGCGCTCCCATAATTGGAACATTGAAATGGGTTCACTTTATGGATGGGTTCTTTCTGGCTAGCTGAGCTTTGACTCATCATTGGTGATAAATCTGATTGTTTACAAAATATTGGGGGAAGCACAGCACCATAACTGTTGCATAGATTATTGAACCTTGTATCTTTCACAGGAATCTGGATCGGAAATACTTTTTCGCCGGAAGATGAAGTTACAATTTCATATTCCTTGGTTTGACCAGCAGCAAGAGAGATAGCACTTCTTCGATTACTTGGTGCTAGGCTCAAGGCATCAGAGTTGTAGCCATTAACATTACTGGATATTTTTCCGTCATAATTGGCCCTGAATTCTTCCTGATTCCCAGTATTTGCCAGTGCTGAATGTGGAAGCTGCGAAGCCCTGTTAGTGTACCTGCAAGAACATCGGTGAATGCATTAGAAAGCAGATGCTACAGACTATATCAGTTTATCTCCCGATAATTTAGTAACTGCTTAAACATAAAATGAATCAAGGATATGGTAAATAGATATAGGAACTCGCCACGTAAAGGCTGATGCATTAGAATGCCGGAGAGTGTGTCTTTCTTCTGTAACTTGAGTCTCAAACCCACTAGGATGAGATCTCCTCAAGGAAAGATCCAAATGTGGAGAAGAACCAAAGTGGATTTCGACGTTATTGAAAGAACTGTGATTCGTAGATGCTCCCATGAAGTCAATGGCTTCTCTAGGAGAGTTGGCAAGGGCACCAATTTTGTCACAGCCCTCGATGGCAATATTAGCTGTCACTCTTCCACTTCCTAGAGTAATTTCCTTGTCCACCGTAATTTTATTAGAATCCTCACAGACAGCTGTAGCTGAACCTAATTTAAGTGAAACATGCACAATGTTAGTTCTCCTTACAGACTTTAACAAATATGATATTGCTAGATGAAATTGTTCAGTATTTTACCTTCAGCTTCACTATCACGCACAAGCAATTTCTGACCCAAATCCACATGCTCTTCGTGCTTCTGCATATTCGTGTCAGTCAATGAAAATTTGCTCCATACTGGCTGCAAAAATTCCTGCATGTTTTCCATGTGGGCACCCTCAGCTTCCAAGCCTGGCTTTGTACAAGAGCTCTGCAAGAGAAAGGAAACATCTCTACATCAAACCTCATGTAGCCAACCTAAACTGAAAGGAAATTTCTTTTAACCATAAATGCACTCTTAGATGCAGATATGTATGTCCCTGATGATACATACGTCTGAGCTTATTGAGCTATTCAATTATCCCAGGTGAATTCTATTCAATTATCCCAGGAGCAGAATTCACCTAAGGGATTCAGCATTCTAGATGGACAGTCAATCCATTCGAAAGAAGATTCTCATATGGAATCTGAATAAGTCTAGAATAAGCGATTGAGATAGATTAATGGCCCAGCTAAGAGGATGAATTCAAACAATGACTAAAGATTTAAAAGATGGAGTTCTCAATCAATTAAACCTGACAAAGGGGTTTCAGTTGAGGCTATAACTGAAGAATGGACTCATGTTTCCCAAATAACATTTCAAGAACCCACAACCTAACCTGAATAGGTTGGATTGGCTTGAAATTTTCCCAGCCTTTTCGACTATACAAAACAAAACTCACCACAAAAAGAACTGAAATGCATTTATTTCCATTTAATACTAAATCATCACTTGACGCTATTTATAAAAGAAATATGTATAGGTAGTATGATAGTTATGCTTTTAATTCAGAAGCATATGAAAGAATAAAGCAACATCATTTAAGATAGGTTTCATGCTAAGCCAAGCACCAAGTACATCATGTGCTGTCTGATATATGAAGAGTGCTAACCTGAGAATCACTCCTTTTCACCGCTTGCTCTTTACTTCTCTGGATAGAAGCCATTTCACCACTTGAATGATTGCCGGCAGCATTATTTTCAGAAGTTGCTTCAGTCTTATCCTGTCCAACACTTTCATCATGGGGGCCATTTCCTCCACCAAGGGACTGAGAAATAGGAACTGATTAGGGCTTTGATAGAATGGACCTTCAACTAAAATGAAAAGAAGAGAAAATAATATAAAAATGATCAAGTGCAAAGAAGGCATACAGATTGTTTTCTCCATACATGCTGCCACAAGTTTCTCAGTTCATTCTTCCTAATAGGCTTAACAAGATAGTCAGCAGCACCTCTCAACATGCATTTATAAACTGTTTTAATTGAATCCTGAGAGGACATCACTGCCAAATCACCCAAAAACATCGGTGTAAGTTCCCTTATAATTGGGGATAATCAAGTCATTTTTTTTCATCTAGAAATTAATTCTTCCTATCATACTTATGACTGGAATGTTTTTGCAAATCTCGTGCTCCATAATAAGAGTAAGAAGAGCACATCCAGATACTGAAGGCAAATCCACTTCGGTCAATATGAGGTCTATGTTGTGTGGTCTTTCTTTCAGTATCTCCCATGCCTTTAAGCCATCAGAAACAGTAGCAACTGCTCAACAGAAAAGAAAAAAGAGAACAAAATCATCTCAGTACTTACAAAATGGAGCATGCTATAAAATGTTAAGAATATCATATTAGTGTGTGGCCTATTTTTGTGCTGAATATATTGTGGCATTAGCAAGTAGAAATAAAATAAAAAATTCAAAGTAAGTAATCAGCTAATGCTCCTTAGAAGCCCGACCCAGCAAGTCAAGGATCTCAAAGCAATAATGAATCCAAGTTAAACATTTATTTAGTGAGTATCAGACAAGCTTCATCACATATAAAAGCATTGAAGAGAACATGAATGGCTTAGGAAACTCAAGAAGGTCTAAATGATAATTATCTTTCTTTTTTTGGTACAATGTCTAATTGAAATGACCATAACCTTTGATTCACTCAGAGTAAGAGTCTTGCAAGATATACATGAAAAGCTTTTCCTAATGTCACTCTTAAGGTCAAAATCCACCATTCCACTGGCTTCGGGCCCGTTGTGAGCTCCAGGGTCACTGTTTTTGGGCAATTTAGGCTCGTTCAAATTCAAATCTTGATTAGCAATTTTTCTTTCCTCTCAAATTAAGCCTAGACTTCCCTTATGAGCATGTATGTTGACTTTTTAGAGCTTTCATTCGCTACCTGATGCATCAGAACTGATTAAAAGCACTTGTACTTTTCCAGTTTTTACTTGTACTGGTTCCAACTTATCCATCAAAACCAGAATAGCTAATAGATGGCGGAAATAAAAAAGAAAAGAGAACATATTTCTCATTGCAATACAAATAGGATCTTTTCCTCATCTCAAAACAGAAACCATGGCAACCAAAAACTAGCTTAACAATAAATTAACCTCAAATCATAACCTTCACATAAAACTAACAGACCTCATCTTCAAAGATCAAGTTTAGACCAACATATACACATAAAAAGCCTGCAACTTGAGTCCCAGAGCCATAATGTTACAAACAAAAAAGATTCTCCATTTCCCCATCAAACAAAGACAAACTCACATCACAATTATCATGCTTTAAAAAATCAACATAAACATCAAAACAAACAAGAACCCAGTTCACCAATCACATAATAAACACAAGATTCAAAGAAGAAGAAGAAGCAATTGAACCAAATTCAGAAACAAGACCAAGCAACTTACCTTTATAGCTACATTTTCTAAGAAGAGCAGCAATTATCTGTCTAGTTGAGTCATCAGCTTCAACTAACAAAACCCTTAATACCATTCTTGGTAAAAATCTCTCCCATCTCACTAACCCATTATTTGAACCTTCACCTTCTTTCTTCTTCCTCTTCCTCTTCACCTCTCCTGTCTCACTCTCTGTTTCTTCTTTACTCTGTTTCTCCTCCTCTGTTTCACTTCCTGTTTTCACTTCCAATTCTTCACCACTACTAACCACTACCTCTCCCATGATGTTACAACCTCTCCCTGCCTCTAAAGTTTCAACATTTTTTAGCCTCAATATTTTTTTTGCGTGTGCGTGCGCGGTTTTTCGTGGTCTTCTTGTTGGCTTGGTGCGGCATAAAACACAAAAAAAAATATCTAATCCTTCGCTAAATATTCTAAGAAATATCTGAAATAACCCACCACCTCTTTTTCATCATAAAAAAAAAAAAAAAAACACAAAAACCCACCACCTCTAATAGGAGGCCAAGATCCAATGGTTGTGATACAGAGTCTATTGCCTATCCCGTCTAATCTTAGGATCCACGGTGTGCCATCCCTACGAGCATCCAAAATATCTAAATGCCTGTAGTGTACGGTCCATGTTTATGGATCAAAAGGGAATATGGCTTTCGTTTTTTTTTTTTTTCCTGTCTTGCTTGTTGGCTGTTGCTTTTTGAAATTATTTTATTTTTATTTGTTTGTATTGGTTTCTTTAGTGTGGGATACTTTGTTTGCTGGGTTGGGGTCTTAAGATATTTTTTTTTTCCTGGTGCTTTGAAGTAGACAGCTGTCATCTCATGGTTAGGATTTGTCCACGTGGAAGAGCATAGAATGGTTATGGCTTTTGTCTTTGACATTGTCAGCTAGAAATGACATGTTTTTTTTTTATTTTTATTTGGTCTTTCCTTCTACTGTCGACGGAAATGGCATCAAAACCAAAGGGCCTCCTCCTCTCTCTTCCTTTCACGGGGGTGCTTGCTTGCAAGAGTTTCTCTCATCTTTTTAAATTTATTCTCGACGCCAGAATTCGATGCATTAGCGTCAAAATTAATTAATTAATTTAAAAGTGCAGAATAAAAAATTTAAGATTTTTAAAAACTCATGCTGAAACAATATCCCAAGAAAATACTTGATATGTTTATTTTTCATAGGGCAAAAGCAATCATGTTCATGTTATTCTTTTGTTCTAGCTAGTGTTGTATAGAAAAGATAAATATAATAATAAATAAAAATAGTTAGTTAAAGAGCAAAGATTATATTTATTAATGTTTAGTTAAAGAACATAACTCAAGAGATTGTATGTGTGGCCCTTGTCGGAGGTTGTGGTGATATGCTGCATGGTTCGTTCACAACAAGGAAAGGTCTCTTGTGTGAACAGTAATAAAACAAAACTTGAGGCATTTTTAAGAATATTTTTTTAATATAAGACTATTCTTCAGGATTTAATAAATTCCTTTTTATATATATATAGAGGGTTACACAGATAGCCAGACTAAAAACAAAAACAAATACTAACAAGTTTTGTAAACACAAAAAATATATCACGCTTTTCAGCGTTATTCAGGGTGCATTATATATATATAAAAGAGCCAAAAACAAAATTTATTATGGTAATTAAAAGGAGGTTTAAAAAATAATTATCTTGCCTAGCGCGTAAAGGGGTAATAGAAATTATCTTTTTCCTCATCTCAACCTTATACGCACAAGCACACCATCATTTCTTTATTGTTATTATTCCACTATAAAATTCATTATATAAATACAAGATGAAGGTGTTATTTTCTAAATATGAGATAGAAAACCTTTTATATATATAAATATATATATATATATATATATATATATATTTCATGTTAATAAAAATCTTATTTGTTTGAACCAATTATGCGTCATAAAATAAAACAGCTATAGCATTATGAAAATTTCAAATAACATATATAATTGTATAATTTTATTTTATTAATGTAGATGTCCAAGCCAGCTTATTTGTACCTTAATTAATTTCATGGACCCTGAAGTTAATAATCATGTAAATCTCTAATGGCCTTAAAATTTCTGAAACTCGAACTAATGATCTCTAGAAAAAAAAAACTTAGAATCTAATCAATTATAATTATATAATCTTGTTTGTACATGTGAGGATCGAACACATACAATCTTGCTAGCAACTCAAGATCTCAACAATACTTTGATATTACAATGGTTTAGCCTAACCCCAATTGATAGCTTTCTATCACTAAGAATTTTTTGCTCCTTTTCTTGATTTCTTAAATTCAAATTTTAGAATTAACATTAAAAAAATTATTATTTTGTACGGTCCAGGAAGCCCTTAATAAAAAGATTTGCTTCCTCTCTTAACAAGTCAATTGATTAAGCACTTGATCACTTAAATTTAGAGCTTGATTGGCATAAAACCCACCAAGCTGCCCATAATCAGACCCTTCTAATTATACATATTTCCATATCCTTTCCTTTTCCTTTTTTTTTTTTTTTGGTTTTTGTCACAAATTCTGTTCAGAAGAAATTGGAGACCAGAGCTAGGTCATCCCTTCAAAGTTCAAACACAAGGAAATAAGATATGGGCACCGACACATTGGGCCCAGAAGCCCATTTCATAATGAAAAAAGTGGGTCCTCTTCTAGCATTATCCACCAAACACATAAAGATTGAAGCTCTGGGTTCATGAACCTAAGGATTCAGTCCACATCGAGCGGGGACCAACCAAACCCAATATGGAATATCCATCAGCCGACGTGTCTCCTTATCCATTTCTCTTGTAAGAAAGTGAGAAACCCCTCCGAAGGGCAAAAACACGTTATATTCCTTCATTCAATCCAAGCAAACCTGAAAGAAAATTTGCCAATGGCTTCTCTTGTAGGCACTTTGCATGCAAGCTTTAACAACCGACTTGCCCCTTTAACATCAACAACTCCTACTCCTTCACTAGCTTCTTCTTTTGTAAACTCCACAAAAACCCAAGTCCCAAAAGTGTTTCTAAAGTCCAGGTTTTTAGGCAAAAATGTCAACTTTGTTGAGATTAGAAGGAAAACAAAGATCCCTTTGAGCCATGGTGGCTCTTCAATTAGGATGTCATGGGATGGCCCACTTTCATCTGTCAAATTAATCATTCAAGGCAAACACTTGGAGGTTTACTCTCAAAAAAGTCTAACTACTGCGTTTGCATTTCTGATTTTTCCTGTCTTTGAATTCTATAAAGATTAAAGTTTTGATCTTTTCTGTTATTAATTGTCCATTTTGTTAATGTAACAAAATGTTTGGTTTGATATAGCTATCTGATACGGTTAAGAAACACGTGGAAGACAAAGTAGGGAAGGCAGTTCAAAAAAGTAGTCATCTTGTAAGGGGAGTTGATGTAAGGTTGTCTGTTAGAGGTGGAGAGTTGGGGAAAGGTCCGAGGATTAGAAGATGCGAGGTACCATTCACATATTGAATTGAAAGTTAGCTTTCTTGCTCTTTGGGTTGCTTTAAAATGGTGATTTTTTTTTTCATGGGGTGTTTTTTTATTTGAAGGTGACTTTGTTCACAAAGAGGCATGGAGTGGTGAGGGCGGAGGAGGATGCAGAGACAATCTATGCAAGTATTGATTTGGTGTCGTCTATTATTCAAAGAAAGTTGAGGAAGATCAAGGACAAGGAGTCTGATCATGGTAGACACATGAAAGGGTTTAATAGGTTGAAGGTTAGGGAGCCAATGCATCAAGTTGTGGCGGATGATGCAGATGAAGTTTCACAGCAAGAAGATGAGGACTATATTGAAGAGGTTTCTTTTTTAAATTTTTGTTTAATCAAATTAATCTCGTGGTTTAGGTTGCCGTTTATTGTTTTTGCTTGTGTTTGGTTATTATGCATTGTTTCGTATCACCAAATTTAGGACTCATCAGTACATATGAGTTCATTGAATGTGGTCATAGAATGGTTCTATTCGCCACAAATAGCCCATTCCATTCCACCATCTGATGACCAGCATGGCATGTCTAATTTGCAGATAGTTAGCATCATACCTTGTGCCATGGCCAATGCCGTATTAATTTTGCTAGCTACTCATTTATAGACTCTACAAAAGGAAATTGTTTCACAAAAATCTATTTTTGTCCACATAAAGATTTCAGTCTCAATCTTTTCAAATTATGGCTTGGCACTGAAAATTCTTCCTTACGGCTTGGTTCTGATGCTCCATATCAATAGTTGAAATTATATCCATAACATCCCTTACTGTTTGGAATAGACTCACTCTCTAAACCCAATTCAGGTTGTTCGCACGAAGTATTTTGACATGCCACCCTTGACTGTTTCGGAAGCTATTGAGCAGCTGGAACATGTGCATCATGATTTCTATGGTTTCAGGGATGAAGAAACTGGTAGGAACTTTTGCTGCTTATTTCAATTTGTTTTTCACTAATCCTCTGCAATTTGTTATATAGAGGTTGAATTGCTTTGTGCTTGAGTCCAGGTGAGATAAATATCATTTACAAAAGAAAAGCTGGAGGATATGGTCTCATCATACCTAAAGGAAATGGCGAAGCTGAGAGATTAGAGCCTTTGGTGGTGGAACCAGCCAGAGAACCATTTGGAGCCTTTGGTGGTGGAACCAGCCAGAGAACCATTTAGAGCCTTTGGTGGTGGAACCAGCCAGAGAACCATCCTTGGCTGAATAACCAGACCTCGAAAAGAAGATCTTCCTGTGAAACAGATTAGAAAACCCACGTTTTTGGTAATGTTGTGTACATACTGCTAAGGCTTCTGAGAGAGCATGATACTAGTGTCCGAGATCTTGTAAATGCACATTAATGACAAGTAGTGACATGGATGTACTGGTTATTAGTTTTTGAAATATGAGTTTCAGTGTGTTTTATCCCAGCTTTCACTGGGATGAGAAGCCAAACCATTTAGTCACCTTGCAATTTATAAGATGGGAGTTAATTAGATAAAAACATAAAGTCTTCTTTTCATGTGGTCTTGAGTCTTTAACCACTTCCTCTTTGCAGTGGATTTCACTTCTTTGTTTTGTTAGAAGTTCTATTATCATCTTATGCTATGGTTCTTTGCATGCTGCCATGTTTGGTTTTCCTAATTTCTTGTGAATTCTCTCTGGAGAAGCTGTGCACGAGACAACTTCTGCGATGCTTCTGCCTATGTTCAAACAAGTTAAAATTGGACTTCTGACAACATCTGCCCCATTTGACCCGATTTTGGATCCTGACTTGTATTTACCTTTGAGAGCAGGGGAAAACTTGGCGAAAGAGATGTCCATGATAAGAGTTGAGCACCAGTTATGGCTATGTTAAGTGGAGGTTCAGGAATGAGCTCATATTTGGATAAAACAGCTCACTGCTCCAGAATTTTCAATTAGAGTGAGTTTCTGAACCTTTGCGACAGTTGTGGACTGTATATTCACTTCTACAATACAAACGCTTTTCTGTGGGCTTGATGTGCAAGGTTCCGTGAACAGCGGATATGGCAGCAGGTTATCTAGTATAATAATCCACCATAACCTTGTCAAGGACGAGCCAGATCTGCTGCACAATTCATGTTCACAATGATGCATGCAAAATGAAATGGATCCGCAAGCTTACCTCCAGACTCTGGAGGAAAACTAGTCAAGGCCAGCAGGCCGACTCCAGTTCAGTACTTCAGCGTACAGATATACAATAAATGCATTTTCTGTATCATATTTTATGTTTGGTAAGATAAACCAGATTTCTTTCACTCCACAACTGGTTGGAGAGAGCTTAAAAAACCCTTTTTGCTGCAACATGTAAACGGAGCAATGATTACAAGCCATGTTTGAAAGCTCTTATCCTATTTATCTAAGCTTCATGTCTCGTTATGTGGTCCTGCAAAAGGGTTTCATCCTTTTTTATTCTGATATGAAAACTTCTCATCCGAGACACTAAGAGCTTATTGATGGACATTCTTTCCCCAATAGCCATCTTATTTAACAGTCTTCAAGGTTGTGACCATGAAATGCACAAAAAGACTAGCATTCCAACTTCGTGATCCATTCCTCAATCAAGCATTCCAACTTTTCCGAAGTAGCACATCTTTACTGCAGAATCTCGGGTTCTTGGTCATGGAAAGACTGTCTGCATAAGAAAGACCATCATAACTCAAGAATAACCCAATCAAATTTTGCAAACTCTCGCAGCTTCTCCAAGAACAAAAGCTCTTTGGTCACGAACTTGAGTATCTCATCAAATTCAACGTGCTTTTGCTTCTCCTCTCCTCGCTGGTACTTAGACTTCCGTAGCACAAAGATAATTATAATAAAAGTAACAATAAAAATAATTATGCATTGATAATTACTTTGGAGCAGGAAGCATAATTTCACGATGTAAATTACCTGAAGGAGATTGCATCCTCTCAGCATTTTCGTTTCCTTTTTCTATTCTTTTTCAACATATTACCTATAATATAAATCACGATGTGTTTTTCATGTAGCCATCTTTATTGTTCCCCTTTCAGTGGAACATAATAGTGAGATTTTCTTAATAAAAAAATAATTTGATTCTCAAACTTTTTATTTTATACAATTCAGCTATTTTGAACTCAAATCGGATGAATTGCATAATTTTTAGGGGTGAGAGTTGAATTAAAAAAAAAAAAAATTTAAGTGAAAAACACAGGTAATATGGATGATAGCTCTGCAATGTGTTTGAAAAGTTTATTTTAATCCCCCAACTTTTTAAGTTAGTAGATAATTGATCTCTATAATTTTTAAACATTGTATTTTTGTACCATACTTTATTTTTCTTTTTTTAGTTCTTCTTCATTGGAGGGGAGAGATGGGGCTGCCGGATTCTGGTTTATAGAGAGAAAGTTTGTTGGGAAAGATTCCAATCTCTAAAACAATTGATTTTTGTATCAAATTGTTTTATATGACGAAAAAAAGTTAAGATTGAGTGTTTTCTTGCCTTGAAAAGACCTAAAAAAATCTAAGCTTTGAAAGATTTTGGATTTCTGGTTGATTATGAGTTTTGAGACTATTTTTTTGAGTTCTTGAAGGTAATGAATTAGCTAAACAAGGTTTCAAGGTGTTTTTTTAGGTATTTTAAATAAAAAATAGATTGAAAATAGGTTTTTCAATTGAAAACACAAGAGCCTTATTTTTTTTTGCCACAATAGCTGGATTCTGGACAATTATAAACAACATGTCGTCTATTTATCTTTTTTGGCATAAAATGAAGCAGATAATGCGTTGTTCCCTCCATTAACTTTAGAAAAAAAGGCTTTTCACATGTGGGCCTGGACTTGCAGGCTCACACGCAAACCCTTTCTTTGTGGGTTAGATGTTAGGCTTAGCTTACCAGGCTCATAGCGTCTGACATCATTCTTTCTTTTTTAGATTCTTATTTTTTTTTATGTTTTTTTATAAAATATGTTTTTATATTTATGTTATGATTAATATCTTTTCTCTGTGATTGTTTGGCTTATTTAGCCATTTTGAGATGGCAATGTTTCTTAATACATTGAATGTGTTCTGTGTTTTATAAGGTTATTGTGATTCATTTATATATATTTTTATATTTTATATAAATTAAAGTTATTCTTAAAAATAAAAAAATTTATTTTTTTATAATATTTTTATTGTATCTAGCCTTGCATTGAATTTTTTTATTCGTGTTAATTTTTATTACAAATTAATTTTTATAAATAAACTCATTAAACACAGCTGAGTAAATGATTTTTATTGCAATATTAAATATTTTAACTTATATTCATATCTTAATTTCTTTATATTTTTTTGTTATTTTTAATAATTTTATTTATTTATTTATATAAATAATTATCAATTTATTTAATTAAATACTTATATAAAAGTTTTGATTTATAGTTAATTTTTTTCTTAAAACTAGCTTATATGCCTATGATTTGTTTATAAAAAATTACAACTCGCGGTAGCGGTCATATAACTAATAAAATAAATAAAAAGAAAAGGCATTAATACGTGGGGTGCTGCTGGAGCTTGGTGGGAATAAATATGAAAGGGTAAAAAAGAAATTTTATTTAACAGTAAATCCTCTGTAGCTACGAGGACATTAAAGAGACAAACGCAGAGCCGGCGGAGAGTGAACAGAAAAAAAAGGAAAGAAAATAAAACGAAGAAAGAATGAAATAATTCAGTTCACTCTACAGCTTGATTATCAAAATCAATCTCAATTTCTGGTAAGGAATACCTTTTCATGTTCTTTTTCTATACCTGCATTGATTTGGGATTCTTTTTCCTTTTTTTGAGGTATCATTTGCTTAATTTGGTGAGGAATTGTTAGAGATAAGTTATTCTTTGTTTAACAATCGATTCTGGAAGATAATCTTTGAGGATTGATGGGTTTTTTGAGATAGGAAAAGGTGGGTTTTTGGTACAGTTAACGCAGGCAGTGTGCTGTAAAGATTGAAGACGGTCATATTACGACACATTTCCAAACGGATTTGAATTTTTTAATTTAAAATTAATTATTTTATGGTTTCCAATCGATTTCACATGCTAATATAAAAAATAATTTTTTTTAAAATTATTTTATTTACAAAAAAAAAAAAGACTTTCAAAAACATCTATTTTAGGTTTTCTAATATCCCTAAAATATTAGAAATGTTTCTTTTGGGTTCATGCTTGTTGACAGATTTTCAAGTTGGTAGGATTATGAAGTTCTTATTTGCAACTGATTATCAACTATTTTGGATAATTGGATTTAAGTTGAATGGAATACTTACATTAAAATGGCATGTAGAATATTTCGTTTTTATAAATATACAAAGACAATGAAGGATATTGACGGGAGAGAAATGACTTATTGGATTGAAATTCTCTCGTGTTAAGGATAATAGAATATTGGCTACATCAATGGTAATGTTTGATTAAGAAAATATATTCTAAAAAAATAAAATTTTGAATATTTAGTATCGTAATATCATTCATTGTAATTAATCTAGGGTCGCATGATCAACCATTACCATTGATTTATCTATTTATATGAGATTCATGTTTTCTTTTTCTTTTTTTTTTAGTTTTGATTGCTCGCTAATTTCATGTCAAGAGTTGGGCTCACCTTTACATTCTTCTACTGTTCAGAATCAGGCTAGACCAAGCATCCTACGTTGGATACATTGCCAACTCGCTGCAGCCTATTGAGAAAATTGAGGAGCCTGGAATTGGACGTTGTGTTGTTGTAGAGTCAGAAAACAGAGCAGAAGAATGGAAAATGAGGAAGATAAAGCTAGAAGTAGCTGCAGAAGTGAAAATATAGACAGATTGAGTGATCTACCTGATAGCATAATTCATAAAATTCTATCCTTGGTTGACCTCAGATGTGCTGTCCAGACAAGTGTACTGTCCAAAAGGTGGAGATTCTTGTGGACTTCACTTACTGATCTCAATTTCAATGGAACCTGTATGGATTTCACAAACTTCTTAACTTTCAATAGATTCGTGAGTAGGGTATTATCTACCCGTGAGGACAGCAATGTTTACAAGATTCAACTCTATTCCACTTGGAGCCCCCATCATTCTCTCTTGGATATGGTCATAAAATATGCAGTTTCCCATCACATTCAGAATATGGTCATTAATTATGGTCATTCCACTATCCAATCTTTCTCTTTACCGCCTGCATTTTTAACATGTCAATCGTTGAAAACCCTACAATTATCTGGATTCAATTTTAAAGCTTTGGGTTTTGCTCTCCCGAATCTCATCTCCTTGAGTCTCTTCCACTGTTCATTTACCAATTCAAGTGATTTCGATGATCCTTTTACTAGTTGCCTGAAATTGAAAAATCTAAGCCTACGCTCTTGCAGTTTTCTGTCGTCAAAGGTCTTGAAAATATCTGGGCTCCAGTTACTTAACCTAGAAATTGTAGGCCTTGGATATATGAATCTAGCAGGATTACTGTATAGGATTGATATTTTTGCACCAAAGCTCATCTCTTTCGTCTACAAACTCTCTCATATAGTGGATTTCTCTGGACTCCACCTTCCCTCCCTTAATTTTGCCCGTGTTCATGTTTGTACCAAGCAAGACAAGAAGAAAGAGGCGTATCTGGGCTTGATCATTATGTTCAAAGGGCTTGGCAATGCTCAATCAGTCATGCTACATTCTCAAACCATTGAGGTATTTATATGTACATATCTTGTGCATCAACTTAGATATTACTAGTTCTGCTGCTTTGTTGCTTGAACACTATATTAGAGCCGTAATTGTATTCAGCACTGTGTTAAAGGTTTAGTCACATTGAAGCAATTAAAAGAAGTTTACATTGCTGCCAAAAGAATTCATTGATTAATCTGCAACATTTCTATTGATATTAGAGCTGTAAATAATTATATTCACATACTTTGTTGACAGCCAGAGGTCCAAACATGATTCCTTGTTTTTCAGTTTCTTGAAAAAGCTGTTGATGGTTATCTCTTACATGGAATTTTGATGTCTCTTGTAATTAGGTCCTTGGTTCATTTCCTGGTTTACTAGAACAAGAACCTTCTCCTTTGAAAAGATTGAAGTCTTTGCAAGTTGCCCCTAACAATAAACCTTTGGTGCCTCCTCATGTGATGACCTACTTACTTGGTGGCACTCCTCACGCCGAAACTATACATGAAGATTACCTATAGGTACTTATCTGTCCACTTTTTTTATTTCCTACATGTAATTTGACTTTTGATTGTATTCTTCAGCTCTTGGATTCAATGTTATTGATTTTTCTGGCATGTCATCAGTCACCTTCTTCCTAAGCTAGATATATAGTTGATTTGTACCCACATTGTTTATGTTATCTGGTGGTTCTGACATTCTAAAATGCTGAAAATTAATCTGCCTTGAATTTCTTTAATTAATTGCACCTGTTCTTAATTAGGATTTGGTTAGACATGATAATTGTGTTATTATGTTATGTGTGCACTGTCCCAAGCATTTTAGTGTGTTATGTTTTTCCAAAACTTCAAATCCAATAGAAAAGAGTTTGAATTTGTGCCCCTTCCTCCAGTAATTCAAGCTGGTCAGAGAATATTAGTAATAGCTTCTTTCAATTTTTTTTTTTTTGGGAGAGCCTGGAGAAGGAGATTGTGCTCGATGTTTGTTTCCTTGATCTCAATCAAGTAGTGAATTGATTGGAACCTTTTCAGCTTTCATAAACACTGGCACAACATCCTCAAATTTGGAATACCATGTATACATGTTTGGGGAGCTGGAATCTATCACTTGCTTGTATTGATAACATCTGAAATCAATGGACTTCCTAGGTAGCAACCTGAAAGTTGCACAATGTAGAAAATTGCTAGATATGTATCTTGAAACACATTGTTTGCTACTTTGAATTATTGTTAGCTATGCATATTCGAAATAGGGTTCTTAAATCCTCTTACTTTCATGCAGGTGGAGCTTGATGTTTGATACAGCTGCATCAACACCAGGAGTAAGTTGATGTCACAGATGGACTTCGTCTCGATAGTTTCCTCTGCTTACCTTGCTTGTTTGAGCAGAGAGGCTTATGAAGCAAAGGCATATAAAGCAGTATTCAGCAGCCAAAAGGATGATATGAGAAAGTGCCCACTGCTGTTCAATGGAAGTCATCTGACGCAATGTGCATGGGTTTTTTTTTTTCCTTTCATCTTATGAAGTTGTGTACTGGTGCTAAGAACTAAAACTGAACCATATTTGTTGGCACACTCAAAACCTCTAGTTTAATCTGTGTTTCCATGAAATAGGAAGGATTGTTTTGCTACAATTTGGCCATTTATTTGTTTGGGAAAGTTCTGGTTGAAATCTTTGACCATCATAGAAACGTTAGGTGAAATTTGTTTTTGGAAAGAGTTCAATAAAGAAGAAGCTTTCCTGAACACTGAACAGGCTCGTCTTTTCATGAATTCCAATCTCAACATTTTGGAGTTCTGAGAAACTATTAAAATCAATCTTTTTAGGATAGTAAGGTTTATTTTCAGCGTCATTCGAGCTGAATATGTGTAATGTAATTGGTCTTGAAAGTCTAGCAGTTAAAATGCCCCCTACCTCCCATGGGAGGCAAAGGCTCATTAATTCTTTGTTGATATAGTTATTTCTAGAATAGATGTACATACGAATGAATTTATTTGAAGTTATGTACATTCCGCAAAATCTTCAGGGGCAAAAGTTTTTCAGCATCCTAACTAACAAATTAAGTCACTGATGTTGATTGAACTTTGCAATTAACAGATCACATGGCAGAAAATAAGGCATAAGCTCTTGCAATTTCAAAATATCACAAAAAACCTTAGAATAGCATAGATTGAAAGAGGCAAAGAAGCGCCATTAAAGTCTTGTGAGATCCGCGAGCAGGGATGTGGATAGGTGATCAGTATGATCCCCCGGTTCTGCAAGAAAACTGCCTTCTATGTGTAAGGTTTCTTCAGGGAGTTCATCACCAAGTAGATCTGCACATGATCAGGTATCACAAACGACTTATCCTCGCCATGCACTTTCAAAGACTTCAATCTTTTGAAGGGGCAGGTCTGTCGTGCTTGTAAGCCAGGAACCAAATTGAGGACCTCAATGGTCTCAGAAGATAGCCTTACAAATCGTGCATTGTGTAGCCCTCGGAACATTTTGATCAAGTTCCGAGTCTCCTTTAAGTTGCACTCCAAATCATCGGATGATGGTCGACGGACATGAATATCAGCATAATTAAGGGAGGGGAGGGGAGGTCGAGCCGAGAGAAATCCACAGGACGTGAATGACTATAGCGGAAGGATGTGAGTTTCGGTGCGAAAATCTCAATCCTGTTACAACAACTATTAGAACGGAACCAGTCTATGAGTAATGAATAAACGTCCTCAAGATAAATCCATCTGGAATAGATTTCAAAAGTACAAACCGTGAAGGAATTATCACGGTGAGACAGTACCTTGGTGGCGAAATCTGAGAAGTCCTTAGGCGTGATATATTGTGGACGGTAGCTATCAAATTTGAGACAGGGAAGAGAAGTCCACGGGAATCTCCATCGCTTAGAAAGCACAAAAGTCTGGATTGCCTGTTTGAGGTAAAGGAAAGACAGAACTTTATGGATAATGTGGTCAGGTAGATCACTCAAATCTATGTTTATCATGTCTTCTTCTCTTGTATCTTCGTTGTAGTGTTGAGAAAGGGAACTGGGAGAGGGAGAAGTCCATGATGGACATGGAAAGAAAGAAGATGTACCAAACGTATGTGGATATGGAAAGAAAACAAGCTTTAATTGCCCTCGTAATGCATCGCATAGGATCAATTTCAACAATCGCTGGAGAAAGAAAAGTGATGTCTAACCATCAGAATTTGCAACTCTCCTATAATATCAAGTTCAACAAAGGAACGATGTTGATCCACATCGTTGTTCTTAAGAAAATATGCCTATAATTAACAACAAAAGAGAGATTTGTAAATAAGCGTATTCTTACGGTTACGATAACATGTTGCAGAAACTTGGAGAATACTATGGAATCAGACAGCTAAAGAACAACAATTGTGTGGATTTGTAAGAACCTTTGGGTAATCCACAAGGACGGTTTCTGCAGGAATGTCCCCGACTAAAGAGGACATTACATTGGTGGGTATGGTGAACGAATCAGAAGTGCGCTTCAGTTTCAAAGACTCCAATCTCTTGAAAGGAGAAGGATGTAGTTCCAGTAAACAAGCATGAACACACATGACGGTGTACATAATTCAAGCAGAAAACTAGACTGAGAAACACGAACATCTACATATTTAAGGGAGGGGAGATCGAGCCCATCGAAATCCATAGCAAGTGATTTCTTATAGTCGAAGGATTCAAGTTTTGGTGCAGAAATCTGAAACTTGGAAAGATATTTTGTTGATCCAAAACCAAACTTGATCCCGTCAAATTTCAAGTTAAGCAGTTGGATTAATCCGGATATTTTGAAAACCTTTTCAGGGGGGCCTGTTAAGAAACAAAGCATAAACTCTTGAGATTGGAGCAAATACCAAAAGGGTGACCAAAACCAGTTCCATAAAGAGAGCAGCAAGCACAGAAATGCAACGAGCTGGTTAAAGCTGTAGAATTTATAACGAACAAGCTCAAGGGCGGGCTTTCAGTGAATTGCAAGTTGAAAATGCTTTTAGCAAAAGGGAAGGAAGGAATGTGTTATAATTGATGGCGGACATAAGATGCTGCTGAGCATTTTGATCTTCACCGCATCATGGCTCTTTTTTTTTTTTTTTTTTTTAATGGTTGTGTGTTTATGCTGCTTCACAGTGTTTTCATTCTCTCTACCGACTCATAAATTCTAAGTGGGTAAACGAAAGAGATAATTTCGCAAAAAACAATTCAAAAAAATTTAAATTCAAGAACATTACAAAAATTAATTTTTTTTAAAATAAAAAAAATTATAAAACATAATTTCTACCAAAAAAAAAACAAGAAATTAAGTTGACAAAATAAAAATTACAGACCTGGGGAGAGGGCCAGCAGTCACAGTCACTCGCAGCAGATGAGTAACTTTTCTTTTCTTGGGGAAAAAGGAGCAGAGAAATAAAAATAAAAGGTTTAACTAGGGCTTTTCTTTTCTTCATTTTTTTCTCAACACCAAGCCAAGCCAAGCCCAGCTACCAGAGCCAAACAAAAAAAAAAAAAAATGTGGAGAAGAAGTAGCAGCACTAGTATTTCTTTGATCAACCACGGCGTAAGAGCCTTCCACCACCACCTCTCCTCCTTGTCGGCTACCACCACTCCCAGAACCTTCCTTTCCTCCTCTAATTCTCCCTTGTTTCACCCTCCGTCTTCTCACTTAGCCCATAACAACCGCCTCTCCGTCCGCTTCCTCCGCACCGGCCGCGACCCCTTCACCAGGTGCTTACATCATTACCTCTTTTATTATTTTGGATTCAATTTGTTTGTTTGTTTAGCAATTAATTAAATAAATAATAGTTATGAGATAACGGCGCCTGTGAATTGGGGGATACGGATTGTGCCGGAGAAGAAGGCGTTTGTGATAGAGAGATTTGGAAAGTATTTGAAGACGCTGCCATCTGGGATTCATTTCTTGATTCCCTTTGTGGACCGAATTGCTTATGTTCATTCTTTGAAGGAAGAGGCTATTCAGATTCCTGATCAGTCTGCTATTACCAAAGACAATGTCAGCATTCTCATCGATGGCGTCCTCTATGTCAAGGTCCCCTTTCTTCTTTTCCTTTTATTTTATTTATTGAATCAGCTATCAATACTAATACTAAAAACAATCTGATTGAACAGATTGTGGACCCTAAACTTGCCTCTTATGGTGTTGAGAATCCCACCTACGCTGTTGTTCAACTTGCCCAGACCACTATGCGTAGTGAGCTTGGTAAGATTACTCTTGACAAGACCTTTGAAGAAAGAGACACCCTCAATGAAAAGATTGTGGTATGCTATCCCTACCCTTCTTTCACCTTTCTCACTTGTTTTCTCACTGGTTTTCAAAGCGGGTTGCATTTCATTCATTCATTCATTTATTGACGAAGAAAAGGCGTTGATTGTTTTGATAATGTTTCTCATTCAATAATTCTAAGGCTGTTGATTATGTAAAACTGTCATCATTTCTGCAGGAGGCCATTAATGTGGCTGCAACAGACTGGGGTCTCCGGTGCCTTCGTTATGAAATAAGTGAGCCCGCCGCAGTTATCTAATTTGATATTCTATGTTAGGTTTCTGTTGCATCTGCTGTAAATGCTTCACTGTCTTCTCTTCTTCAGGGGATATATCTCCTCCACGTGGAGTAAAGCAAGCTATGGAGATGCAAGCCGAAGCAGAACGTAGAAAGAGAGCTCAAATTCTCGATTCCGAAGGTAGTAAATGAGGTTTAATTTTTCCCTTTTTTGCTCAGCTTAACTAAACTCTACTTTAATCAAACTTTGTTGCAATTGCTTGCATGCATCATTTTTATCCATTTTTACAGAATTGTTACGCTGTCTTCTCACAATTAGGTCCTTTTCCAACGCTCCTTCCTGTCACATTGTCTTCCTGCCCCTGTCACATCTTTGCTCTTACATGATGCAATAACTTTTTTTTCACAGTTTTATCTATAAATCTTTGTCGTTCATGACGAAACCATCTTAGGCAACCTGTTTTAAAATCATGTATTCCTTGTCCTGAGGCATTGCAATATTTCTTCATTTGCCAATTTAATGCTTAACTTTTGTATTGATGATTTTTAATAGGAAAGAGACAGGCCGACATTAATATTGCTGATGGTCACAAGAGTGCTGAGATCTTGGCATCACAAGGTTAGTTTTCTTATGTGCTGTAAGAATTTCATTGATTACAAGTTTCTTTAGAGACAGTTGTGTAACTTCTCTAGTACTGTTTTGAAATAGAGCACACTTTACTTCTCTAATGTTCATCATCTAATTACCATTATTTCTTTATGGAAACTCCATCCTTCTACAGGAGAGAAACAAGCTATCATTAACAAAGCACAAGGTTAGTTTTCTTGTGTCCGTGTTTGTGCAATAATCCATTGATGCTCATCTATATTTCATTTTCTAGACCCACAAGCCATTATAAAATATTAGATAAGCAAACAGATTTCATGAGGCAATATTATGGCTTATTTGATACAGCTATCCTATAGGTAGCTAATCTCATTCTCTTTCAATCCTTGTCTTTCTCATGTCCTTATGTATTTGTGAATTACTCCATTGATTATGATTGGGTTTTTTTAGGGATGGCTGTAACATCACTAGTATTATTTTTTAAACAAACCACATGACGTGAGAACATTTTTGTTATAATCATACTTTCCAATCTGTTGAAACTTTTACATGACAGTGCTAATACCAAGATGCGCATAAAATAGACTGGGCATTTGGGCTCTTAATTTTCTCTTCTGGCTGCCTTGGATTGTTAAGTTTGATGTAATCCTCTAGCATTTCATTTTCTAGATCCATTAACTGCTCTGAAGTATTTAATAACGAACCAGACTTGATCAAGCAATATTATGGCTTATCTTTATATAGTTTTCGTTTACCTTGCAATCCTATCATTAATATTTCAGGTGAAGCTGAAGCCATCCTTGCTAAAGCACAAGCAACAGCCAAAGGAATTGCCATCGTGTCAGAGTATATTAAAAAGAGTGGGGGAGTTGAGGTGAGATTCTTTACTTAGATTGTGATGTGGTTGCATTGGGATTTAAAATCTCATCTAAAAGAGAGATATTCCTTAGATTAGTTATTTTTACACATGTTTTATACCATATATATGATTTATGATTCAATCATTTTAGCATATGCTAGAGAATCAATTGTGCCATGTCTAATGTGCATCAAGGCTCAAGTTTGTGGCATGATTTGCAGGCAGCTAGTTTGAAAATTGCTGAGCAATATGTGGGAGCTTTTGGTAACATTGCCAAAGAGGTAAGGAGATTTACACAGATGCACATGTGATTGTCTAGTTTGATAAGCTGTTACTTGACAACTTTCTAATGTTTTTTTCTTTTCATTTTTTTTTCAGGGAACAACAATACTGCTTCCCAGCGCTACTGGCAATCCTGCCAATATTATGGCTCAAGCTTTCACTATGTACAAGAGCCTGCTTGGTAATGTTTCCAACAGTGGTCGTAATGGGTCTTCTTCATTAGCAGAAAGCACATCTGCTGAATCCGTGGATTCTACCACAGTTTTAGAGGACAATGCTTCCTCCTTTGCAATCAAATCCACGGGTGAGAGTGCTAGAGATAATGGCGAACCAGGATTTTCACTTCAGAGCCGCGAAAAGGGGAAAGCTGAATAGAGTTTTAAGGAATATGAAGGGAGGATAGAGTTGATTCTGCCAAACAAATCCAACAAAGGAACCACCGCCAGCCATGGTTTTTTTTTACCAGTTGTATGACTAATTAAAGTCCGATTCCAAGTTTAGTTTTCAAAGAGAGAAGTTGAACATAGGCCACTCTTAGTAATTTGGGGGGAATTACTGTAAACATTCAGTTTGTTCTTTTATTTGCTCTATTGTCATGGTTTTCTCACATTACCCGCTTCAAATGGACGGAGAGTTATGCTAACAAATTTATATGGCAAGAACAGGAACCGTTGAGGTTATTTTGCAGATGTTGTGATGACCGTTTTATGGTACTCATTGTGCATATTTCCTAGCTGTCTATCAAGCTGGTTTCTGTTTCTTTTGAACTTGTGAAGGTGTTTTATTAAAGGCGCTGGCTTAGACAACATTGAACAGATGATCATTACGGGGTAGAGGGTAAGAGCATGCAATTAGCTTCTATGCAAAGACAAGTTTTCTCCGACAAGCATTGGGTATGCAGGATGATTCTGGAGTATGGACCCCGAATAGTTGTTTTCCAAACTCAGTGTGCGCAAAACAATGTGGATTGTGGCCCCAGCAAAATGGAACCTCCAAGACCCTTTACTGAGGAGGGCCTGAGGGATTCGAAGCTCAAACTCTGCAGCGATCAAAATCTCGAGTCATGGTGGAAAGAGGGCATATATTCGCTTTTTCAAATTGGATGCACGATTAAGCAACAGAATAACTAGTAAAAGCAGGGCTGTATCAAGAAAGAATGAAAAGAGCAATACCGTAAAATAGTTGGGTAAAGCAACAGAAAACATGAAAAATATAATAGTTGAGTTGAGTTCATGCATGCCATTAATGTGTATTAACTCCTATTATATGTTCACAGAAAAAGAAAAGGCGAGAAAAAACGATACAGTGGCCGGGAAAACCCACCTCAAAGCTCTGTCTCTCATATTCAAACATGGAGCAAGTGCAGATATACAAAAAGAAGCAGAAAGAGAAGACGGGAATTAGAATCAAAATAATCCAAACAAGATGGAGAAACCAAGAACAATGAGCCAAACAATATGAACAAGAAGCAGAGCTTGAGCAGCAGCCCCATTATTTCCAACCTCACAGAAACCCTTCTTGGTCACCTTGGTCCCTGCGCATCGTGCATCATCACATCCACACCAGTAAGTCACACCGTCCACGCCACAAACTGGGTCTGGCCGGAAGCACTTAACAGGGCAGGAGGAGACAGGGGATCTTCTGCTCCATTCTCCGCACGCATCATCATCATCATCGTTGTTGTTGTTGTGGTCTAGGGTTGGTAATCGGATTGGATTGGCATCTGATCGGACGGTGGGGGCAGAGAAGAGGGCAATGGAGGTAATGAGGAGGACATGTATTAACAATGTGGATGGCATCATCATCATCATCTTCTTCTTCTTTGGGAGCGGAAGCTGATAAATCATGGGAAATTCCAGTTCCCGTCAAGAAGATGAAATCATTGAAATTAAGACAAAAAGGAAAGGTAATTACAGAATGAAGGCATATACTAATCTTAGCTTAGCTGCTTGAGGTTGGCCGCCTGGCCCATCTCATGTGTCCTTTTCTTTTTCTTTAGGTTCGTTCGCCAACTTTTATCTGTCTGCTCTTGTGTGCTTTTCTTGCCTCGTAATGCAAAGCTTACACCACACACACGTCTTTCAAAAGACTCCTCCTTTGTAATATTCACATGAAAATAAATAAATAAAAATTCTTAAATTAACAACAAAAGAAAAGTGTGAATTACTACATTGTTTATTACTAAACTAGAAAGAAAGATGATTGCCAATGGTGATATAGAAAACATCCAAGGTTTTTGTACTTGTAATAATTATAATATGATTTAAAACTATTTAATGTTTTGCTCTATGATTACCTTCATGTGGCTGCCATGTACTAATTAATCTTTCCTATTATTTTCTCAAATTCATTTTATATTACACTTGTGTTGTGTGTGTATAACTCAAACTTACCCATCAAATTAGATTAAATATATTTGTAGGATTATTAATTAAATAATTGAAATACATCTTTTTTTAAATCATATCATAAGAATCCAAAATACAACACAAATAAGCAAAAATGTAATTTTTTTTCCTGAATGGATATGCAATTTAAATTATTATTCATTCTCAATTTTAAAGAGATATTACAAATTTTATCACTTGATTTTATGGTTTTATTAAGAAGGGGTCCAATTGCAATATAATTATAATATCACACATAATTTAGTTGTATTATCCAAGGTAATTGTACAATCACACTAAAAAAAATAAATCAATCTCATCATTTGAAAGATGAGGGGCTTGTGTCTTGGGAAGATCATATACGTCCCCGTTGCTGAGACAATGTTTATCTCATCCTTGAAGAGATGTGTGATTGTATTAGAAAGATTATGTCAATCACTTCCAAGATAAACTATATTATAGTACTAGAAAGACATTGCGTTCTTCCAAGGTAATTGTGTAATCATATTAGGAAGAATGAATTCATCCCATCTTTGAAAAGATAAGGAGCTTGTATCCTAGGGAGCTCCTGGAGAATAGAAAGTATTGTTACTATGAACAATTTAATTCATATATAAGAAATTTACATTCTTAGTTGGTGACCATTATATATTTACATTTCCCCTTAAGGTACAATCAATTTTATGACACTTTTGCTGAGATCATAATTTTAGGCCTAAAAGGTGAAAGAATAAAGTATCTCCAGTGGATGTCTTCTAGGAGGTCGCTGAATAGAGTTCTATAATGATATAATTTGAATTGATACTCCACTTGTACTTTATCGAAAGCTTTTCAAAATCTCGAGGCTCCAATTGCGCTCGTGAAATGGACATATGAATAACCTGAATTTTCTCACCTTACTAAGATCATGGGCAAGTTGAAGGAAGTCCTCCTCAGATTTAGAGCAATCAAATTATTGCCTATACTTTCCTAGGTAATGAAGACTTGCTGATGCACTGACGAAGCAAGTGTGCAAGTAATTGTAGGAAAGTCCAAGACACGTCTCGTTTCAATAGTTCTTTGATGATCTACCTTTAGTGGTGATTAGGGATGTCAATAACCTGGCTCTTGAAAGAAAAATTAATGATTTTTTTTCATCACTTTCTCACAGACGACGTTACTGATGAGGTTCGAAATTAGCCAATAGGCTTGAGGGCTAAGATGATATCTCGGATAATAGGTTAATCTTGTGGTTCTAATGATCTAAATAATTCTCTCTAGTCAAGGTGGCTGATGGATAATACCTGATACCTGTAAAAGGTCTTCTCTTGTGAATTTGAGGACTCTCCGATGCTTAAATGAGTATTGTTTTAGAGAAAATGCAATCATCTTTAGAGAAGAATGCTACGAATAGATATATAATAAGAGGTGGAGAAAAAGAAGAAAATGTCTTTGAGAGATATCGTTGACTCTTTTTATAGTCCATTTGACTTATCTCTTTTTTAAAAGAGAAGGGGTTAAAGTGTAAACAACATATCTTTAAATTATCAGGATAAAATATCTCTGACTCGTCAAGGAATAAAATATCTTTGTTTTATTAAAGTAAAATATTTCTAACATATCAGAGTAATCATAGAGCCCAATATTCTTCAGAGTTAAAAAAGATTACAGGCTCAACACTTGATTGAGTTTGAAGGTGGTGAGTCTGACATCTCGTCAGATTCATATATGTCTGGGCTCAGTACTTTGCCGAGCTCAGGGATGGTGGGTCTGATAGCTTACTAGATCTATGTATATTTAGGCTTAGCACTTGACCGAATCCAAAGATACTAAGTTATTACCCTATTTTTGATATATTTTTAGAAAAGAGGATCAAGGTAAAAAAACAAAAATATTGATCCATCACCGTATATGTTTTTTCCCATCAGTTTGTTTCCCAAACTTTTCTTCTATCCTATTCAGACTTTATTCCATTGTTTGATAACTAAAATCCTGAAGGCAACAGCCATACAAACTGCCAGTTGTAGATGCAAGTTTTTCCGGTTAATTCTGGTTGTTGCCCTAGCTTAATGTAATGGCCAAAACTTAAGCAAGTCCAATTTTGCTTGTCTCTTCCTCGACTCGAGAGTTACGGATTGGGGACAACTAAAGTGAGAAAACAGTCTCTAAATATAATCAAGAAAAAAATATAATAAATCATAGTTACGAGGAGGAGAGGAGTAAGCGAGGGAAAGACACTTGGAACCAACGAATCCAGCAGTTTTTAACTGTAATAACTGGCTGTCTGGCTCCAACATGAAAATCGCCGAACAGAGGCATGCTATCCATAGGAAAAGGTCATGCACAGGTTTGCCAAACAAATTTGTCCCAAATATGGACAAATGAATCAACTATATATTATGCACCCCCATCGTAATCAAAGTTGATCCCTCAACCTCAAATCACCGTCTTGGGAATTGATAGCCATTTGTGTTTGTGATTTTAATCACTCTGCCGCCTCAGAATCCCGCATCCATTCCACCGGTGAAAAACATCATGGGAGGCTGTGCGGGTAAATTCAAGGGCTCTGATGATTTGGCTCCAGAGCCCCTCCCAAGTGACGCTCCTGTCAACCCTGACCAGGCTGAGGGCGAGACCGTTGCTAAGGTATGTTAATTACCTTAACTTTATCTTCTTCAATCTTTTGGTGTTGATGATCTTTTATTGTGAATGCATGAATGAGTCTTATAATCCACATGCATTATGTGAATCAATGCAGGAGAAGGAGGTAGGTGAGATCAAGACTGAAGCACCTTTGGTAGATGTCTCCGAGCAAAAACACGAGGGTGAGAAACCCGCCGAGCCAGAGACTCCTGCTGCCGAGCCCGAGAAGAAAGATGAAACCCCTGCTGCCAAATCAGAGGACAAGGTTGAGGCCGCTGCTGCACCTGAGAAGAAAGAGGAAACCCCTCCTGCCAAAGAGACTGAGAAGAAGGAATCAGATGTTGCTCCTACCAAAGAAGCAAACAAAGAGACTCCCCTGGTTACCGTCTGATCTGAAATGAAATAAATTGTGTTGACAGACGTGTATAAACCAGATAATCAGATGTGCCAGAAAGTCCAATTGTTAATGTAAGATTATTGGTTTTTTACATCTTTTGTTGTCCAAACTTGCGTGGCAGGATCGTCAACCCTTCGATTAATTTCCCCTTTAAGTAAATTACTTCATTTTAGCGCGTGTAAGAAACATTTGCCACAGTGATGAACCGAATTCATCATTCTAATGAAATAGGGAAAATAAATTTACATCATCAACCCTTCCAATGGAACAGTTCCTTTCCTTTTCTTCTTCTTTCTTCTGGGTTTGTAGATGTATTCTGCTTTTGATTTGCCGCTATGTATATTTGACAGCTTATGATGGAAAATCACACCTCATTAGTTCAAAATCAAGAACCATCAATTGCTTGAATTAATCTCTAAGATAACTTTCAACCTGATGTTACAAACTGACAAAATAACCATTCTTGATCTGCTAGGCCTGAATTTGCTGCTGTGTTTGGTTCTGAATTACCAGTTTTTGCCAACCTGAAATGAAAAGGAAACACAAGATTTGGCTTTCTTCATATCTTCCACGAACTCATTCTCGTTTAAGAGCTACAGACAATAGAGTCTTCTCTTTCACCTTTAGTGAAGTGCTTCTGGGATGACTGGGAACCACAACTATCTGCTTGTTATTCCAAGAAAAAACATACGTGTTGTCTCTTCCTTTATGGTTTGCATCAACATCAAACTGTCACGGCCTACCTAGTAATACATGACAAGCACCCATCTCCACAACATCACATAGAATATCAGATCTGTAAGTCTTTTCTAAAAATATGGTAAATAACATTGTTGAGTAATCTTCATGCTAGGCCCTTTCTTTATCCACCCAATGTTATAAGGGGTTGGATGTGGTTGTGTCTTAAGCTTAAGGTGCTCAACAAGGCTTTGTGAAACTAGATTTTCACAACTGCAATTGTCAATCACTAGCTTACACTCTGTTGGTTACAGAACACTTGCCTTGAAAAATTCATTTGCGCTGTGATTCATCTGCTTGTGCTAGAGTGTATAATAGTCTCCTTACAACACATACCACTTCCTCACCATCTTCCTCAGCCACTTCATAGTTGCAATCCTCTTCAGTTGTGTTATGCTCCTTATAATCTCCTTTAAGTTCTTGTTGAGTGATATTGACAAATTTGCGTATGTGACAGTCGCTAGATTTATGGCCTAATTCATCGCACTTGAAACATCGAATTCTTTGCATTGCTCCTTGCCTCTCCTTTGGCTATGGCTTCTTAGTTTCACCTCCTTTACCCCATGAATCTGCGGGCTTGTTCTCAATTCTACTTGATGAAGCTTTAGTACTGGGATCAAATCGTGGGTTCATAGGAACCTTTAATGTCTTCTTTGATTGTATGATGCGCTCTGCCCTCAATGCCAAATTCTAAGCCTGATCAACTGACCATATACCTTGCATGGCCAAATAGTCTTGAACACTATAATTCAATCCATTCACATAATGCGCAACTTGCTGGTCTTCATTTTCATTCAAATTGCATCTAGCTTGCAAATGTAAAAACTCCTCAGTATAGGCAGACATTGATAACAGTTCTGAAATCATTGAAAAAGGACTTGTTCATAATCTAATGGAAGAAAACGACCCTTTAAGAGTGTTTTCATTTGAGTCCAATTCCGAATAAGAGGTTGTCCTCTAGATCTCAACAAGTCCTAGTGACATTGCCACCACGCACCAGCACCTCCACCTCCACGTAACTTATAAGCTACAAAATCCACCTTACGTGCAGCTTCAATCCTCATAATATCAAAGAAACGCTCCACTTCATATATCCAATCAAGAAACTGCTCAATATCTACTACATCACTGAAAAAAGGTAGATCAGCCCTCATTTTATAGGATTCACCTCGCTGGTTCCCATTTCTAGCACGTGGTCTGAAGTCACCTCCAAAGCCCTCTTCATTTTCATCTTCAGATTCAATATGTAGAGGGACAACATGTTCCTCACGCAAGTTCGGTCTTTCCCTTACAACTATAGGGGTTGCTCTCTAGACTTGTGGAAGTGGGGTGTTGATTTGCAAGCCTCTAACAAGTTCATTCAGCATTTCAATGTTCCTAGCCATTCCTTCTACACTCTGCTCTATCCTTGTAAGACGCTCTCCAGTATCATTATCTTGCCCAGCCATCACAAGACCTGGCTCTGATACCACCTGACGCAGAATAAGATGCTGCTGGATCGTGATCTTGTTCACGAAGATGAAGATTGTTGATTTTATTCAACAAGATGAAGAGTAGCTTCAAAATTTAACAATAATTTTGAACTGAATAAATTTTGTAAAATCAATGAGTCCTCTTTTGTGATGACAACCAACTAAATATAGCAACAAGCCAATGAACTCCAGATAACATTAAAATGCATGAATAAAGAAAAATTTCTAGATTCGGTGTATGACCAGATTAACTTTATTAAATTCAGCAGGTTTTAAAGATCAAATTCAAAGTCTCTGATATCTTCATTAATGATGGCTGGTTGCAACTCTCCATCTTCCTGCAATACTTGATTTGGCTACAACTCTTCATTGTCCTGCGGTTTCCCATCAGATACTTGGTAAGAACCAGTTTTGTGGCAATGTGACAGGTAACCTCAATCCCACATGTTATACGGCTTTGGATCATTGATAGTGGTGCAAGAGACCATATATCCTTCTCCTCTAATCTTTTTGCATCAGACACCTTACCATAACATTGTTTGTTTGCCTAATGGCTCGCACATAGACACCCTATCTGTTGGCATAGTATAAGTTAACCCAAACTTATTCCTATAAAAATGTCCTTCATGTACCTTCCTTTCAGGTTAATTTACTCTCTGTTAGTAAACTTACTCGTGATTTACATTGTAACATCATCTAACATCCAGCCCAACCCCACTACTCCATGTTCACATGATCACCCCATGCCAGCACCAACCTCTTTGCAGTCACCACCTCCTATTTAAATCCATGCCCCGTACACTCAACACGCCCATATCAGAAACCATTTCACCTATTTTTCTTCGACATAATCAATGTAAACACCACCTACCATTATGCTTTCCTCTGGGTCATCGTCTTATTGTCCAGGTACTTATCATCCTTCATCTCACTTTGTTTCTTACGATCAATTATCTCCCTCTCACTGTTGTCTAATTATCACTAGTCTCTCCCTTCCTATAGTGAACCTAAATCCTTTGCGCAAGATGATTTTTTGATCCAAGATGGAGGGAGGCTATGCAGGTTGAATTGACAGCTCTTGAACAGAACAAAACATGGATTTTATGCCCCTTACCACAGGGAAAACAAGCCATTGGAAGCAAACGGGTGTAATTAAAACATTAAATACCACTTTGATGGCACAATCGAAAGATACAAAGCGTACTTTGTTACCAAAAGATATACACAAATTAAAGGTCTTAACTATACTAAAACCTTTTCACCTGTAGCCAAATTGGTCACCCTCAAATGCTTGCCTATTGTTTTAACTATCAAATCTCAACAAATACATGAGATTGTCATTACTGTAATTAGATCCTAAGTTTGAAAATTTACGTTTTTACACCAGATGTTATTCCTTTTTATAAGAAGAGAAAGTGATCAGTTGTAAAAAGACAAGAAAAAAAACAAAAGCTTTTCCTATTCTTTTCTCCATTATCAATTTTATTATCTCTGGAAGGATATAGCTTACTGCCTCTTCAGCATATATAATGCATTAATTAGATTAGATTTTGCCCTACATACAAATGTTAGAGAGGAATTTCTGTGTTTTATAAACTTTAAGGATTTCTTTCCGACTTCAATATAATTTCCTAAATCAGAAAGAGATTTATTACTTGCAGCATTCAACCAGAAGTCGCATGCCTTTATCTTCATTCTAAAAGGTTATTTATAGGTAGTTCATTTTGTTAGAGTTTCTCAGAAATTCTAGACGTTGGTACAAATCTGACGAGTGCCACGAGTCTTGGCAATAAGCAGAGTATCCTTTTGGCAGCCAATGATCGATACAATATGCATCTTAGAGTTGCTTATTTCAAATTAAGGACTGATACTTTTCATGCTTACGAGACCTCATATTTATCTTATTTTTACCTTCAACCTCCTGAGATGTTAGTCAAGCTAATAATCCAGATCTCTAAAATATGAATTGTTAGGATACATGAAAACTTACTGGATATTTGACAGGTGCTTGGAACCAAATGACAATATATATATATATATAAAATTAAAATGTTTTTTAGTGTTTGAGATAGTAGTTTATCAATTATTCAAGTGCTTAGATTTTTTTTTCTTAATGTAAAGAACTCCAAACTAAAAATAGAAGCTTGAAAACAATCCAAATCTAGGAACTTAAAAGACTCTCCAATGATAAAATCAGTATATTTATAGGAAATGTATAAAATGATTTAAGATAATAGATGATTTAAAAGAGTCTTAAATTCAAGGAATAAAGATGTTTGTTCTTGAGTTTTAAATTGATTAATACTTTAAAATCTATATATTTTTATCTTAAGAGATGAAAAATTATAAATCTTTTACTTGGATGGTTTAGTAGGTATTTATACCCCCTAAACTTGTCGTTTTCAGAGAATAAAAAGACTGGAAAGTTCTTTGTTTTCGGCAATATTAATAAAAGACAAATATATTTTATATATCATTAATAAGATAGTAAGTAGGGCAGGTCTAAGAGACCTTGTATACACCTATAAGTATACATAAATTATTATCTTAAAATGAACAATTATTCTAGATAGAGAGGTATGATGCCGATGATTTATCATGTTTTAAATATTTATATTATAGAGGATCGTTCAGGATTACACATATAGTCTTAAAACTTGATAATGTCCAAGTTTTTTAGGTTTGACATGTTTATCAGACACACATTTCCTTGAACTTAGCTTACTACTACGTCCAAGTTTTTTTGGGTCTGGTATGTTTGCCAGATCCATGTTACCTTGAGCTTGATTAACTATTAAACCCAAATATTTTGGATACATATTTGCTAAACTCATTTTATTTAAGAAGATTTTTATTTATAAAAATCTTAACTAAAAATCAAATCATCGCATTCCCATATATATATTTGCTTGTCCCTCCGTTTCAAATAATATGTTTTAGTTATGGAACCATGGTAGCAGGAGATATAGTTTGTATAGTTCAAGAATTGGTTTAGTTCCTGTTAGGGGAATGCTTTAATATGTCCTAGAGTTTGTAAGTGCTACAGAAACCCAGCAGGACTATTCTCTATAAATTGTATTACGGTCACAATTATGGTTGCAAACAGTATAAAATGAAGATTATAAGAAAGGATTCTGATCATGAAGCCTGTAATCTGTAATTAGGATGCCAGTTATGCTACTGATGCAAGTTATACCGGGCTAACGAGGGCAGTTTTTTGTTCTTTTGGTCCCAGTAAAAGAAAGTTCTGCAAGTTGGGAATGTTCTCTTTCATTTTTCCCTCCTGGAATGGACATCTGCTACATAAGTAATTGAAAATGTGGTGTTAATGTTGAAATCATTCTAATGGCTTGCATTTTTTCTGTTTCAAGATAAAACTGGAAGGAGATTATGGACATGGAAAGTAAATCCAGATTTAGATCTTTGATCCTTAGAAATGCATGTAACTGCGTAATTTTCAGAGTGTGGGTGGGTGTTAAAAATCATTTTCCAATGATTCTTAAAGTGTTTACAGGTATTTCTTTGATGAAAAATTACAATTTTCTAATGCATGTGATCTGAATCTGTAGAAATTCCTTGGTTTGATTCTGTTTTTGCTGATACTGATGTTGAAAGGTCCATGACACATAGCATGTGAATTCGTTTTTGACTTTACATTCCCCCTGGTAGCATTTCTGTGATGATAAAAAATAACTGGATATAACTAACTAGGTCACTAACTACGTAGCTGAAAACTTGGAAGCATCCTTATTTTGATTCTCTCCTCCGGCGAGCACAAGCTTATCATCATATTTTGAACCCAGTGCATGTGAGCCGTGTCATCAAGTGCTAATCCTGTTAGACACCTCTTTTTTTTCCTTCTATCTGAGCTTTACTTATCAGAACTTTCGATTACATTAGAGACAGAACTTAAAGGCTCAGAATGGGGAATATGTTGCTAGCAATTATGTTTAAATTCAGAGTTGATTGCTTACTTCACATTATATATTGTTATTTCAGTTTGGACCTTGGAGTTTCTCCATCCACCTAATTATTTGGTGATAATTCATGTTTCTTATTGACAGAAACTTGGTGCCGTTGTTTTATTTTAATTTTATTGGTTCAGGGTTGTGAGTCTACTCATTTACTTTGGTTGTCCAGCCATTCATGGTTTAGTTCATTCACTTCTCTCCTAATTTAGTAATTTTTCCTTTTCAGGGTTTAGAATGTTCCAAGTACATGTAAACTATTCTTTCCCGTGCCCAAAGTCCTTCTCAGTGGTGAAATTTGTTGTTAGATTTCGTGCATGTTTCATTAACATATGCCAAGTACCATATTCTATATGCTGATTTGCTTTATCCTGGCAAAATTATCTTTGCAAGCTAGGTAAAGGATCATGGTGGGATTTAAGAATAGGTACATGGTAATGGAAGTTTTCTTGGATCCAAATCGAGATCCTGGAGTAAATGATCCTAATAATAACACAATATAATGTTTCAAAAGCGATTAAAGACAGTATTCTTGTAAACTTTGGGGAGTGTGGTTTGGCTTCAATATCCCTTGGACCGTTCCAAGGTACGTAATTTGTTGCCAGTTCAAGTTTTCTGCTGCTTGCGAACTTCCCATTACCTCACTGTAAAATCTTCTCTCGCCCTTCTAAATCTGGGTTATGCGCAGTCAAGTATGTGAATCCGATTACCATGCTATGTATCATCAGAACCTCACGAGAGTACCAAAAGGTCTGGTCTGCAATTACCATGGTTCGGCGCTTTGGTAACTGCCCAGTTCTATTCAACCTGCTAGATCTAAGTGATCAGTTTCTTCCTTTTCTTTTCCCCTCTCTCCTTTTTGAACCGACCTAAGTGGTAAGCTGAAAACTTTTCATTAGCAAATTGATAATGAAGAGAACTAGAACAAGGAAAAAAAATAGTTAAACCCGCAAACTTCCTGCCATCTGTTATCAATTTTATGTCCATGCGGGTTCAGGTGTTTTTGCAACAATATAACCTTTCAGTTGATCCCAAAATTAAACTATTTCCAATTGATCACAATGGTCTAATATGTTTTATTCTGATTTTACTTCCTTTGCGGGCATTGGATCTTTTACTCAGCTTTTCTCTTTAATTTTGCTTGTCCTTGTTGTTCTAAGTATCAAGGCCTGTAAAGTTGCTGCCTCGAAGTGTGATGAAATGAAATTTGAGCACTACAAACTTGCAGCTGGAGCACCTCTCTCTGCTGATGTTAATCAGCACATGCAAAACTGTCTTGAAAAGATCAAGATTTTGGAGCACTGAGCCATGTGTTGGTCGTAACCTACTGGCCTGCCAAATTTTGGAGCACTGCTTTGTTTTGCACAACTCATGAACAGTTTCAAACTGGCGATTTCTGATCCATCCCTTTCAGCTTTTCTTTGTCTTTGGGGTTGTTGAATCTGAGATGTTTGAAATCATACTAGCTGACCCATTTTGTTTCGGAGTATCATTTCAAGAACTTGTCCAAGGGAGAGTGCCTGTGAAGAACCTTTGAGATCCTCCGTACCTGGATCTTGTGCATCCTTTATCAAAGCAGCTGCTTTGTGCCTTGTTTTCGTTCTGAACTTGTGTGCTTCTGCCATATCGTTTTACATTTTGAAGGTGAAGTTTTATCTGACAATCATTAGCAAAAGCTGATACACGTTTGCTACTGAAATGTTATTGACCACAATGTATCAAATCACATAACAATTTATTCCAAGAGATGGATCTTTCTTTGATATACATTCTCTATTCCTAATTTCTGTAAAACAGAAAAAATGAGTGGACAAGGAATGGAAATCTCTTCCACTAGTTAATTTGGAGAACTTACTTAGCAGTAAAGATTCTCATAGATTGCAACTGCATTAGTACTGTCGCTGATGTTATGAAGACGGCTTTTAATGACCATCACTAAACTGCTGTCGAGTATGCTTTACAAGCAGTGACGGTAAGTTTCCTCGGCGAAAAATGTTTGCAGAGTTTATCCTAAAAGTAAAGCAACGGTGTCATGTAGTTCTTGTTTGTTTGCTGGAAAGTAATTTTTTTTTGAAAAATAAATTCTAAAAAAGTGAATTATTTTCTGATGTTTAGTAATGGAAAATAAGTTGGAAAACACTTTCCAGTGTTTGGTTATGTCATAGAAAATGAGCTGGAAAATAACTTATTAATGTTTTATTTTTCTCAAGTTTATTAAAATAATAAGGAACAAATCTTACAAATTAAAAAGTTGAATGAGATTGAAATTGAAAAAAAATATAAATTCATAAATTATCTCAAATAAAATAAATAATAATCAAAATAATAGAGATCACATCTAAAAAGTAAAAAAATAAAAAATGAAGAAATTAAAATAATAATAATTAACATTTCATAAATTATTTCAAATAAAATAGGTAGCAATCAAAAGAATGAGGATCAAATTTGATAGATAAAAAATTTCAATAAAAAAAATGATAAGGAAAAAATAAATAACAATTATAAAAATGAGGACCAAAGTTAATATAAAAATTAAATTTTAAGATATGAAATTGAAAAATAAATATTCAAAACAAAATATATATAGCAATCAAAAGTTTGAGAACCAAATTTGATATAATTAGCAAATAATATGACATTTCTAAATTTTTCACAACTTTCAGAAAGTGTTTTCCGCTCAAATTTTTCAGGAAAACACTTTGCTGAAACCAAGCTAAATTTTACGTTGACCGGAAATTGTTTTTCGTTGACCAACTTTTCTAATAGTAAACAAACACAAGAAAATTTAAAAAATATATTTTTTTTTTTGGAAAACAAACATAGCCGTAGATGAGTAATCAAATGTTTGATGTTGGTCGTAAAAGGCAACCTTAATTAGAATGCAAGGATTAGATAACAAGAACAAATAGCCAAGGATGGTCGAGTTGCTGCTCTAAGGATCTAGATTCAGGAATACACACACACACATATTGCTTATGGAAAGAAATGCAAACAACAAAACTCATCAATTTATAAATCCTGAGGCAGCTATAAATCATACATAGGTGGAAAGATGTGTTTGCATCCGCGTAAGAATCCTACTACTTGCACTGTTGTTGTTATTATTATTATATTATACATTATTATTAACTATAACTAAAAGGATTAGTGTTTTTAGACTGAGTTATTGTGGACAGTGAGTGCTTTTATTGTGGACTGTGAGTGCTTTTATCGTGGATTACACTGTTTCGAATAACTGTAGACTGTGAGTGCTTTCATTATAGATTACATTGTTTGAGTTTACTCTTTGCTAGGTTCTTTCAAAACACGTGAGAATTGACATAAACACATTGCACTGTGGACGACACTGTAGCTATCGATTATTTTCACTGTGGACAACACTATAGCGCCTTGGGGGGCATTCCTCTACCGTGTTTTTGGTCAAGAATTGTGGCTGGTGACGTTGCCTCCTCTACCAAAAGCTATGAGTTTGGCTTGACAGCTGGATCCAACGTTGTTGGGTCTAGCTGCTAGTCAGGCCCAAAACACTTTCAAAAAGAGCCACCAGCGTTGGGTCCTTCTGCCCAACAGGATCCAATAGTGTTGGATTTGGTTGCGCCAGACCTCAAACATTTTAAAAAGGGGGTTGGGTTCGGCTGCCCAGCCAGACTCACCGATCATGGGTTTGGTTGGGCAGCTCGACCCAATATCCTTGGGTCTGGCTGCGCAGCCATACCTAATGATATTATTATTTGTATTATAAATATTTTAAATTTTATTATTATTAATATAAAAAATTTTATTATTTGTATTATAAATTTTATTTTTTATTTTTAAAAGTATTGATATATAAATTATTATTATTTGTGTTATAAATATTATTATTTTTACTATAATTAAAAGTATTGATATAAAAATTATTATTATTTGTGATACAAATAATATTATTTTTATTATAATTAAAAGCATTAATATAAAAAATGGTATTATTCGAGTTACAAATACTATTATTTTTGTTATAATTAAAAGTATTAATATAAGAAATATTATTATTCGGGTTACAAATAATATTATTTTTATTATAATTAAAAGTATTAATATAAAAACTAGTATTGTTTGTGTTATAAATATTATAAGAACTTGAGTTAGGTGAGTTTAATATTATTATATTAATTAATATTATTAAATTTGTAATAAATATTATTGGTATAAAAAACTATAGAATTGATTTGAAGGGTAAAATCACTTATTATTATTATTATTATTATTATTATTATTATTATTAACTTGGGTTAGACATCTCTTTCTAGACCTAAGAAATTTGAGGCTGGAAAGAGGCGCCTCACCTAAGGAGCTTGAGTGTGGTTAGAGCGCAGACCCAAATTGTAATGACCCTAAATTTTAATATCTTATTTCTGAACGCGTTGGGAAATTTGGGGTGAATTGTTTTATATATATTCTACCAAAATTTTAGCAGAGTCTCATTTGTGTATAACTTATACCAAGTTATCGACTACAATATCATAATACCATTCGGTCATCAATACATCTCAATATGTCATCCAATCAATATATTTCTTGAGATAAGTTCTATTATGAACAAGCATGTCACTTATTCAATTTATACTTAACATAAATTATGTAAATATAATTTAAATAAATTAAAGGATTTCCAATTATCACAGTAATATATGAAATTTACAACTTACTATATTTACATGGATTAAGATTCAATACATTACAATTTACACAAAAGGGGCATGTCTTATGTTCATGCAACTAATACTATATTTTGTTACGTTACATACCATTAATAAAAGTACTACCCTAAAAGACTACTAAGCAGCTTGAGTGTATAAAGGTCCTGTTACAACATCAAATTCATAAACATATGTTAACATACGAGGGAGTACGGGAGTACTAGTGAAATCCTAGTACAATGCATATAGTTAACTTATGTCAGATATGTCATATACTTTTACAATTTCTTTATCGTTTCAATATGACCTTATTAATCCTAACCTTCAATAATCTCTTAAGTATTCATGACTATCCTAATTTGGATATTACTAGTGTCAATTAACTCATTACTCAATTCTGATCATTCTATTCATGAACATTATGACCTTTTCATTTCTTTCCTTTAAAAACTCGTGGCCATCCCAATTTGAATGTCATTAGCCAAAGCTTATCTTGTCAATGTTCCCGGCCATCCGACTTGGATACCATTAGCCGGAGCTAATCTTATTAAATGTTCCTGGCCATCCGACTTGGATGCCATTAGCTACAGCTAATCTAAGCAAATGTTTCATGTTTGCAATTTGCTTCTTTAATCATTGATATTTTAATGATGAAGTATCAGCTTCACCAATTCCATAGTCATTAATCTTTCGGTGACTAAGTATTATCACTTTAACCTTAGTTTCCCTCCTCTTGAAACTAAACATCCAACCATATCATTTTCTTAGTTACTCATTATAGTAACTAATATATCAAAACCTCGATCACACTTCAACTTCCTTACTGTGGTTGCCAGGTCTTATTTGTAATTTTTGTTACGGCACTAAGTATCTTCATAACAGAGCTTTAGCCATCAACACTATGGTAATTATTATTATTATTATTATTATTATTATTTACTTCTCTATCCAATTTCAATTTAGCAATTCTTTACCATCAACCAACGACTTGTAACTAATCATGCATTCCGCATAATCCATCTAAATTTATTTTTTGTGTACAATATATATATATATATATATATATATATATATATATCCATATTAAAATATAGAACTTGTTGTAACTAGCAATTTATAAGAATATGTAGCCTACCATTAATTGGATGTGAATTAAAAAGAAGAGGTGTGATACATATACCTGCTTTTCCTGTGTCATGGCCTTTTCCAACCAAAGATCCAATCCCCGTCTTTTCTCCTAAATCATATAGAAGTCTTAGGTTATGTTTCCATCAAGTCATTGTGTACAATAGATCTGCATTTATTTATTGTATACATGATATCTTTCATGCATTTCTATTTTCCCCATCATAACATGCATACATATACTAGGCACATTTCTAAGGTTAGCATATTAGCGCTCAAGTATCCACACGACTCAGTTTCTCATTGATGATTTTCAATGTCTATGTTTCATATAAACCCTATATATAAGGTCTTTTTAGAATGTTAACATATACATCTTCTATGTCTTAGAAGAGCTAACTCATATAAATCATTAACATGTCCAAAGTCACTCATTTCACAAATACAAATTTGCCCATCGCTTTGCAGCATGGCTATCTGTGGTTTCTAGTCCCTAACTGAAGTTCCCAAGGTTTAATTCAAGAGGGGTCAATTCCTAGTGAAAGTTAACACCTTCAAGCGCAACTTTTAGGAATATGGCTGCCAAAAATTATATCATTCACTAACCTTCAATTCTTCTAAAAGTTAATCGACAATTCTGTCCTATGGCCAATCGTCTAACCTTTTTTTAGCATTTCTTCTATATTTGATGTTCCATAAATCCAAATAAAGGGAAACTTATTTCAATTTAAAGCTAACACAGCTGCATATAATTCCCATAAGGAACATGTATCAAAAGTTACCAATATCAAATTTCAAACCCAATTGGAAATCAGACAACAATTTTATCTAGTAGTTTCCAACATGACCTTACCTTAGTATTTTGTTTATATTTGGAGTTTTATAACTTCAAATATAGCAAACTTTATTTCTTATTGTAAGGCAACATGTTTATACACAATATCCATGAGGAATATGCATCAAAATACATCAATAGCAGCTCTCAAACATAATTGAAGTCAAACAACAATTCTGTCCAGTAGTTTCCAGCATGGCCTTACCTTAGTATTTTGTTCATATTTGGAGTTCCATAACTCTAAATAAAGCAAACTTTGTTTCTATTGTAAGGAAACACGTTTATACACAATATCCATTAGAAATATGCATCAAAATACATCAATAGCAGCTCTCAAATATAATTGAAAGTCAGACAACAATTCTGTCTAGTAGTTTCTAGCATGACCTTACCTTAGTATGTTGTTCATATTTGGAGTTCCATAACTCCAAATAAAGCAAACTTTATTTCTATTGTAAGGTAACATGTTTATACACAATATCTATGAGGAATATGTATAAAAATACATGAATAGCAGCTCTCAAACATAATTGAAAGTCAGACAGCAACTCTATTTAGACTTGAATTCCTAGGCTTTACAATTAAAGAAGAATTTTTCATGCATTCTTTTAACAGCTAAATCAACCTTTTCATCTAATATATCTTTTCTTTGTTTCATTAGGTTCCCAAAATCAGTATATTTCAAAACTCTAGGGCTATACATTTGGGGGTTTCTGTAACAGTCCGACAGCACAGCATGAACCATTCTTAAACTGAAGTCGGGGAGAAAAGAAGGAGGCGTGTTAAAGAAGACTTACCTGCAGCAAAGGGATAAGGTGAGCATGTGTATGGTCAAAGATTGGACAAGAATTACTTACGTGGAAGGCTGAGATAATGAAGCCCCTACGGCTGACAGCTGGCAAGGGATTAAGTGCAAAAGCAACGACACCGTTTTGAAAGAGGAGATTGAGTCCAAATACAATTCAGATTAATAATACAGCTAGCAAGTCTATCAGATTATCTAAAATCTCAACTAACTGAGAATTAGAATAAAAGGTGGAGGAAAGGCTGTAGAGAGACAAAAATTGCTTTGAAGCAAATCTCATTCACCCAGGAGGCCCGGGCTACCTCGAAGCTGCCTAAAAACCTAGTTAGGGTTTATCAATTTTGCATTGTTCTTTCAATTCAATTTCTTTAATATATTTATCTTTAATTGTTATTCAATTTTCTCAACTTTACTTGTAAGCTCAGGTTCAAGAAAAGTTATAATAAAATTCCAGTATCTTTTCCTTGAATTACCAAGTCCATTACAAGTGGTATCAGAGCCACGAATCTCGGATGGCTGAAGGAACAAGAGTTTCACAATTGATAGAAACTGTGTCAGGGATGAAACAACAACAGGAGACACAGCAACAAAACCAACAGAATCAACAACAAATATTGGAAGACATAGTGTAGCAATTAAGAAATATATCTACTAGGATGGATTAGATGACTAAGGCCCAAAGGAAAAGGCCTATGGGCTCCCCTTCTAATTGTCCTACCAGGTCAGTTAATGGAAATCCAAGGCATGAAGTAGTACCGCAGGAAGGAATTCAATAGGTTCAGCTCAAGTCAATCCAATTAGAGTTTCCCCGGTTTAATGAAGATGATCTTATTGGTTGGGTATACAAGGCCAATCAATTCTTTAACTTTCATAACACTCCAGCTCAACAGAGGCTGTTTATAGCCAGTTTTCACATGGAAGGAAATGCCATAACATAGTATCAAGAATTAGAAGAGATTAGAATTCTCACCAGTTGGGAGGCCTTCGTTAAGGCCCTCCAAATTCGTTTCGGGACATCATCTTATGATGATCCCATGGAAGCCCTCATAAGTATCAAACAAACATCAACAGTAGAGCTCTACAAAACCCAATTCGAGATGCTTTCAAACCGGGTCAGAGGGATGTCTAACTCTCATAGGCTCAGCTGTTTCTTAGGAGGATTGAAGAAGGAGATAAAAATGAGTCAAGATGCTAAACCCCAGAATTTAGTGGCTGCTTATGGACTAGCAAGGATGCAGGAGGAAAATCTAAAAATTATGAGGAAATCTTGGAGGCCTAGTGCTATGGGGTTTCAATGCCGAAACCCAACACCAACTCAGCTCAGGGCTGAAAATAAACCAGTTCTGATACAGAGACTCACTCCAGCATAGATGAGGAAAAAAAAGACAAAGGGCTTTACTTTAAATGTGACAGTAAGTGGGGACCTGGCCCTAGGTGTGGAGGACCAAAGATATTCTTGATAGAGAAAGTAGAGGAGGAGATGGAGGAGAAAAATTGTGTCCCTAAAGACCTGATTGACTTGGGGGAACCTCAAGAAGAAGGCAAGGAGGGAATCAACATATACCTTCATGCAATCATAGGGAGTCCCAATCCTAAAACTATGAGGGTGGAAGTTAAGCTGAGTGGCCATAACTTCGTGGCCTTAATTGATACAGAAAGTACACATAATTTCATACATCCCAGGGTAGTAAGAAGGGTAGGGATGAAAGTTTTAAAACACAAGCCTATAGGGGTGAATATTGCAAATGGTTCCCGGCTATGGAGTGAGGGAAGCTGCTCAGATATCAAACTGATGATTCAAGGAGATCAGTTTGTCACTCGGGCTTATGTCATTCAGCTGGGAGGATGCGATATGGTGTTAGGAATTCAGTGGCTTAAAAGTTTAAGGCCTATTCTTTGGAACTTCTCAGCCTTAAAAATGGAATTCCAAAAGGAGGGGAAGAGGGTCCTGATCTGTGGAATGGGAGTGGAGAAATCAGAAGTAGACTGCAGCGCAACCTTTTTACAAGAATTGAGAAGAGTCGAGGAAGGCCTGATTTTGCAAATCTAGGAGCTGGTATCAGTCCATAATGAAATTCCAGAACAGATTGAGAATCTGTTGCTAGAATTCGTGGAATTTTTTCAAGAGCCAAAAGGAATTCCACCTAGCAGATCACATGATCAGGAGGGTACCTCCCCACTAAGTGTACGTCCTTACAGGTACCCCTATTACCAAAAATCTAAGATAAAAAAGCTTATTAAAAAGCTATTGGCAATAGGTACCATAAGACCCAGCCAAAACCCTTTTTCATTGCATGTCCTAAGTTAGAAAGGCTGATGGGTCATGGAGAATGTGTGTTGACTATCGTGTCCTCAACAAGGAAACTGTGAAAGACAAGTTTCCCATACCAGTTGTGGAAGAACTACTAGATGAGCTTCATGGTTCTTAGATTTTTTCCAAGCTAGACCTTCGGTCAGGCTTTCACTAGATTAGAATGAAGGAAAAAGATGTCCCCAAAACAGCCTTTAAGACTCATGAAGGGCACTATAAATTTTTGGTGATGCCTTTCGGCCTCACAAATGCCCCTTCCACTTTTCAAGGTGTGATGAATGACATTTTTCGACCCTGTTTCAGAAAATTTATGCTGGTTTTATTCGATGACATTCTAGTTTACAGTCATAATGTGGAAGAGCATGAGAGACATCTAAGGATGGTATTTGAGACTCTGGTACAACATAAGTTATTTGTCAAACAGTCCAAATATAAATTTGCAAGCAGTGAAATTGAATATTTGGGGCATATCGTATCAAGTCAGGGAGTGCATGCTGACCCCAGGAAAGTGGAGTCAATGATCAAGTGGCCTAAACCAAACATACTCAAATCACTAAGGGTTTTTTAGGGTTAACAGGCTACTACAGCAGATTCATCAGAGGTTATGGGATGATTGTTGGTCCATTGACTAGACTATTGAAAAAGGGGGCTTTCAAATGGGATTCGGAAGCAGAACAAGCCTTTGAACAATTAAAACAAGTCGTATCAACCCCCCCAGTCCTAGCACTACCAAATTTCAACCAAAGTTTTATAGTGGAGTGTGATGCCTTAGGTATAGGACTCGGTGCTATGCTAATGCAAGGAGGCATACCCATTTCTTATTTCAGCAAGAATCTAAAGGGGAGGGAACTATCACTATCCACTTATGAGAAGGAATTCTTAGCACTAGTCACTGCTGTTCAGAAGTGGAGGCCTTACCTTTTGGGCCAAGCCTTTAAGGTTAAGACGGACCAACAGAGCCTTAAGTATTTATTGGAGCAGCGGGTTGGAACACCCACACAACAGAAATGGTTATCCAAATTGATTGGATATGACTTTGTGGTCGAGTTTCGAGCAGGAAAGGAGAACCTAGTAGCTGATGCACTCTCTATACAGGAGGACACCGCAGACAAAGGTAAACTATGGGCTATCTCTACCCCAATTGTTAATTGGGCTGATCAATTAAAAAATAGTTATAAAATTGATCTGGAAATTCAAGCTATCATGCAACAACTAGACCAAGAAACCATAAGCTCCTTGAAATATCATTTTAGGGGAGGGATACTATACTACAAACAGAGAGTCTACATAAGTCAATCCAGCCCTATAAAAACTGCCATCCTGAATTATATTCATGATAGCCCATCTTCAGGACACACGGGTTTTGAGAGAACACTAAAAAGGGCAAGGAGAGATTTCTTTTGGGTAGGAATGAAATCAGATATACAAACCTATATAAAACAGTGTGAAGTTTGTCAGAGAGCAAAAGGAGAAAACACAAAACCCTCAGGACTCTTACAACCTTTACCTATACCCATCAGACCATGGTCATCCATATCTATGGATTTTATAGAGGGTCTACCAAAATCTAATCAATACTCAGTAATTATGGTAGTTGTGGATATGTTTACCAAATATGCCCATTTTATTCCCGTATCCCACCCCTACAGCGCAACAAAAATAGCCAATCTATTCTCACAGAATGTAATGAAACTTCATGGACTCCCAGACAATATAGTATCAGACAGGGATCCTACCTTCACTAGCAAGTTTTGGGGAGAGTTATTCCAAATTCAAGGGGTTAAGATGCTGATGTCAACAGCATACCACCCCCAAACCGACGGTCAGACAAAGGCAACCAACAAAACATTGGAAGGGTATTTAAGATGCTATGTAGATGATTACCCGAAGGGCTGGTCTAATTGGCTGACAATGGCCGAATATTGTTACAATACCAGCTACCACACATCCTTCAAATCTACCCCGTTTGAAGCAACGTACGGTTACCCACCCCTAAGCCTCACAGATTATATTCCAGGGTCAACAAAAAATCAAGCAGCAGAGGAACAATTACAACACAGGACAGAACAGATTACAGAAATTAAACATAACTTAGCTTGAGCATAGGAATTAAGACAAAATAAACAAGTAGATAAAGGCAGAAAAGAGACCCAGTTCAAAGAAGGGGAATGGGTTTACCTCTGGCTCTAGCCATTCAAATAGTCCAGCATGCCAAGAAATAAAAATGGGAAGTTAGCATATAAATACTTTGGGCCATTCAAAATCTTAAAAAAGGTGGGAGAAGTGGCTTACCAATTAGATCTTCCTAAGAAAGCCCGAATCCATAGCATGTTCCATGTCTCGCTACTGAAGAAATGGGCTGGAAAAGGAACCATTCCTGAACCGAAGATACCCATTCTCGAACCTAAGATGAATTCACAGCCAGAACCGGCAGAGATACTGGACCGAAAAAGTCAAATCTTAAGGAGGAAGACGAGGGAAGAAGTGTTGTTAAGATGGGAAGGACAGCCTAAAAAAGACGTCGTGTGGGTCGAAGAAGAATGGTTAAAAGGTTCTTACCCTCACTTTGAGGGAAAGGTTTTTTAAGGGGGAGGGAGTTGTAACAGTCCGGCAACATAGCATGAACCATTCTCAGACTGAAGCCGGGGAGAAAAGAAGAAGGCGTGTTGGATGTCACACGTCCCCCGCGCGGCAATTCGGCGATTTTTCTGTTATGTTGCTTGATTGGTTCTTTGAGAGTCGCCACCTAGTATTGGATTGAGGGTTACTAGGAAACCCGGATTTACTGGTCGTCATCAGAGATCTGAGGGTAAGGGACTGATTGTGGATAGGGAAGGTATTAGCACCCCTAGCACACCCTACCTGAGGTAAGCTGCTTTGCGGTTTAATGTGATTTGAAAATTTGAAATATTAATCAAATTCTTAAGACTTTAATAAATCAGTTATTAAATCCCAAAAAATATATAGAAACATGTTCTTATATTTTTATGGAAAATATAACATGATTTTATTTAACCTTGAGATATTTAACCATATTCAAATTAAACAATTAATTCTTTTTGTTTTTTTTATTTTTATAATTCAATAACATAAGTAAATAAAAATACAAACACACACTTCCACATCACTTTTTCACTATGTTTTTTCTGTTACAATTTTTACAACAGAACATAAACTTAAAACATTTAACAGAAATTTAAATACATATTCAAACATGTAAAAGTTACAAAAAAGTCCCTAAAGAGTCTAGGAACTGCAGAGCAACCCCTCAGGAACTGTGGGAGTGGCGGCGGCGCGTCTGCTCCACTCGCGGCCACCACTGGCGGCGCGTGGGTTCACGCGCCGCCGCAAAGAATGAACGGCGCCAGGGGAGATCCAAATCGGCTTCCTCCTCCTCTTCCCGTTTGCACCGGCGATGAGAGGCAATGTCACCTGCAAAGCATCCAAAAACGCAACAAGCAAGTCTGTTTCAGTTTTGTTTTCAGATCGGGTCCTTTTCCTTCTCCTTATTCAGATCTGCCTCTCTCTCTGCAAGCTTTTTGTTTCCTCTTCTTCTGTTTCAGGTGGCCGGTGGCATGACCAAGGGACTGCTGGCGAATGGGTTCATGTCGCGTCTGTGCAGCTGCTGGCGGCCAGTTCGGGTCTTAGCGAGGACGAGAGCCTGCAGGCTGCTAGGCGGCGTTCTCGGTGGCTGCCGGCTGGAAGAGTGAGGGGCTATCTGTGGCCGGCTGAAGAGGACAGGGAGAGTTTCCCCTTTGGTTTTCTCGGTTTATTTCAAGAGAGGGGGGCTGCGTCTCCTTTTTTGCTTCAAGAGGGAGAACGGCGGCTGCAGTGGTTTTGCCTAGGAAGAGGGCTTCTTTCGGTTTGGGCAGCCGGGTTGGCAAAGGAGGAGGACCCAAGGAGATGGTGCTCGGGTGGCCGCTGCTTCAGAGAGATAAAAGCTTGGATTTTTTCTCTCGGGCGGCTGCAGAGGGGTTGGTATGACTGCAAGAGGCAGATGACGGGGAGATGGGGGACTCAACCAAAGGAGGGAGCTCGCCGGCTGGCCTTGGTTAAGGGTCGGGCGATGCTTTGGAGAGGGAAAATAGTTGAGCCAGGGGAGTCCTGGTCGGGCAAAGGGAGAAAGAAGCTTTGGTTTCTTTCAAAGGGAGGGGCGGCCGGCCTCAACAAGGGAAAGAGGGGAGCCCAAATGGCCAAAAGGAGCAGTGGTAGCTGAGGGGGGATCTGGTTTTTTGTTTCAAATGGAGAGGGGCCGCCGACCTCTGGTTTGCTTCCCCGAGAGAGGAAGGGTGGCCAGCTGCCCTCTCTTTGTGTGGGGTTCTCTCCGGTTTGCTTTCCCAAAGCCAAAGGAGTGGGGGGTTCTGTGTTGGTTCCAGAGGGTGACGGCTGTGATTGTTTTTTTGTAGGTTTAGGTTTTTTCATTTTTTTTTTCTCAGTTTTTCTCTGCCCCTCGTGCCTGTAAAATTTTTCTCCCTGTGTAAATTTCTCCTTTTTGTGTTCACTGTAGCTTAGTATTTATAGGAAAAGTTTTGCTAGGTTTTCAAACTAGTCCCTCAACTTTTCCTTTCCTTTTCTTTTCCTCTTTTTTTTGTAAATTTTGATTTTTTCTTTTTTTTTTTTGTATTTTTGAAAACGAGCAATATCAACATCAACTCAACAAGGAAAATCAGTGATCATAAAATTTACGCGTTAAAAGTTGAACGCATTCTAAATACCTTTGAAAATTTAAATTCTTTTGAGATGACGTTGAAAATGCTAAAAACGATGCAAATATATCAAAAATGCATTTTTTGGGGTTTTCATTGTTTTTTTGCTATTTTTTGGTTTTTTTCTGTAAATTTATCAAAAACACGGGTCAAAAATTGGGTAGCAACATTGGAGAAGAGTTACCTGCAGCAAAGGTATAAGGTTAGCACGTGTATGGTCAAAGATTGGACAAGAATTACTTACGTGGAAGGCTGAGATAATGAAGCCCCTACGGCTGACAGCTGGCAAGGGATTAAGTGCAAAAGCAACGACACCATTTTGAAAGAGGAGATTGAGTCCAAATACAATTCAGATTAATAACACAGCTAGCAGGTCTATCAGATTAATCTAAAATCTCAACTAACCGAGAATCAGAATAAAAGGTGCAGGAAGGGCTATAGAGAGGCAGAAATTACTTTGAAGCAAATCTCATTCACCTAGAAGGCCCAGGCTGCCCAGAAACGTAGTTAGGGTTTATCAATTTTGCATTATTCTTTCAATTCAGTTTCTTTAAGATATTTATCTTTAATTGTTATTTCAATTTTCCCAACTTTACCTGTAAGTTCAGGTTCAAGAAAATCTATAATAAAATTCCAGTATCTTTCCCTTGAATTACCAAGTCCATTACAGTTTTATTCCTTCTAACAATATCCATTCAAACAGGGGTGGAGACAAGGAAAATTTTCTTACCTCACGAATTTAAACAAGCCTGGGGTGTTCTTGCTGATTTTTCTCTTCCTTTTCTTCTCCCTAACTTAGACCCCTTCAAGTTTCTTCCTCTTTGACCGAACTTTTCTCCTTTCTATATACCTCTAAAGGATGGTTTTCATCCTCCAACTGACTCATTATTCATCTAAGTATGATTTTTTAAGGACATGCAAGAGTTTTGGTGAAGAAATTTCAAGGAGGAGGGTATACTGATTATGGTCGGCCCTAGAGGGAAGAGGAAGGGTACTTCTCCTTTTTTACTCAAAGCATTTATACCCCCTTTAATTAACCATGGGTCATGTTTGGTTGCGTGCCAACTTATATCTCAGTATTTTTTTGTATTATTGAAGGACTAAATTTATAATTCCTCACCCAAACATTTGGTACAAATATTAATCACCATTAGTTTCCAAACTAGGAAGTTTATAAGGTGGAGTTCCCGATTGCCAATTTTATTGGCGCCACTAGATTTCAAATCAGGAAACTAGTCATTTCCATTTATTCCTTAGTGTTTTTGTATCGTTTTGTGACTGAATATTTAACATTTCCAAGCTAACTTCGGGTGCAAATATTTTATCATTTATTTTTATTCATTCAATAACCACAAATATTTTTACTTTAATCTGTATAACAAAATCTCTATGCATCAAAATTTCCATCATGTTTCTTGGTTATCCTCATTATAATAGTTATAATAGGCCATGGTTTTACACAAATCCCTTGGGTCTTGCACCCCGCTTGACCCAAGACTATGAGTCTTGTGTTAGGACCCAATTCTCCTGGGTCTGATGCGGGTATCCAAGGCTAATGGATCCTGTGTCAGGACCTAAAACTAATGTGTCCTATTTTAGGACTGAATTCTCTTAGGTCCTAATTCTTTTGGGTCAAGCGTTAGGACCCAAGGTTTTTGGGTCTTAGTTTTTTTGTGTTATAAATATTATTATTTTTATTATAATTAAAAATATTAATATAAAAATATAATTATTTTTTTATAATTAAAAGCATTAATATTAAAAACCAAATCTCTTGGGTCAGACATTACGACTCATTTCTCTTGGGTCCAGCATCATGACCCAAGGTTCTTACACTATGGACGACATTATAGTCATAGAATGTTTTCACTGTGAATAACATTGTAACGCCCTATGGGGTCATTTCTTCACTGAGTTTTTGGTCATGAAATGCAGCTGGAGGCATTGTCTCCTCTGTCAAAAGCTATTAGGCCTGACTTGGCAGCTGAACCCAACGTTGTTGTAGCCAGGCACAAAACAATTCCAAAAGGAGCCAACATTGTTAGGTCCTATTGCACAACAGGACTCAATAGTCTATAGTATTGGGTCTGGATCAGACAGATCCAAAACACTTAAAAAAGGAGTCGAGTTTGACCGCGCAGCCTTACCCAAGGATATTATCATTTGTATTATAAATATTATAAATATTAAAATTAAAATTATTTGTATTAAAAATATTATTTTTTATTATAATTAAAAGTATTAATATAAAAAAATAGTATTATTGGTGTTATAAATATTATTATTTTTATTATAATTGAAAATATTAATATTAAAAATAGTATTATTTGTGTTATAAATATTATTAATAAAATAATTAATAAATTTGAAAAAAAATATTATCATTATTGAAAAACAATCATAGATTTGATTTGAATTGTAAAATTATTATTATTATTATTATTGTTATTATCATCATCATCATCATTGATAACTTTTAAAAAACTATTATTACTATCGAAGAAAAACCATAATGTTTTTTGAAAGATTAAAAAAATAAAAATTTTGACAGATAAGTTAAATATTATTGTTGGGTATATCGTTGCAGCTAAATCCAACTCTTTTGGGTTTTAGATTTTTATAATATTTTTTTATTAAAATAAAAGGTGAGCCAGCAGCGTAGCGCGGGCCACCTAACTAGTATAATATACTAAAAGAAATTAGTGCCCCTGTTAATATTTACCTAGACACAAAGCATTGTAAATTGGAGCAGTGTAATGTCAGAGCTGCCCTTGTCATAGAGAGTTGGAAAGACTGGACAAGGAGGGTGGGGTTGTCTTTTCATTGGGATGCATGTGGCATTGAAGGGATGGTTGGGGAGAAAATAGTCAATTTCAATTTTGGTAGGGCATGGTGGGGTTGCAGGCTGCAAATACCTAGCGTTGGGGCTGTCATGCCATGGATGCTAGGGCTGGACAGGCGTGCCTAACTGTAGACTCATGCTTTCGAGAAAATAGTCAGTAATTTATATTATAAATATTATTATTGGATCTAGTGTTATAGCTAAACCTAACACTTTTAATTTTATAATTTTTTATGAAAATAAAAAGTTAGTCCGCATTATATTACGGACCACCTAACTAGTCAATTACTATTTAAAATTAATCTAACAGGTGTCACTCATCCATCCATAAATATCCCATGAAATCTCTGCCCCGGCCCGGTCTATCTCTCTTAGCTGAGTCTACATACAAGCTCCCGTGTTACACTTTGATTCTTTTTATCCCCCCCCTCCTCTCTATTCTGCAGCCCGCATCAACAAAATCAGGGGAAATTAAGGATCGAATGGGGAGAGCAATTCTTGATTACACACTGGTTCCTTTGGGACTTGTTACGATGGTGGCATACCACATATGGCTTCTTTATCGAATCATGAAGCACCCCACCAAGACTGTCATTGGCATCAATGCTATCAATCGCCGCTTCTGGGTTCGAGCCATGATGGAGGTC